>Ga0196964_10001306_pt1 | contig 12779 bp, 6 predicted proteins | sample S1_10metaG_FD_148615 | JGI IMG/M metagenome (GOLD analysis project Ga0196964, IMG submission 148615) | Soil microbial communities from Anza Borrego desert, Southern California, United States - S1_10 | ecosystem: Environmental > Terrestrial > Soil > Desert | place: USA: California | collected...
TCATGTTTGGTATCTGGTATGTTGCGTTTAGAATGCTGCGGCCGCTTCCCCCGCCGGGCGTTGAAGTCATCGAAAAAGATGGGCGAACGCATGTGCGGCTGGCGCCCGTCGGCCCGCTGGCGGCGGCGCTGATTGCGGCGGGGGCGTATTCGTTCGGGATGATTTTTGTTCTGGCCTTCGGCTTCGGCATTCCGCCGCCGGTGACGGTAGCGGGGACCGCCGTGTTTTTCATGTTTATCGCCGCCGGCGGTGTGTACGTGTATGTGAAAGCCCCCATCACAGCCGGCGAACGCGACCTGGTCATCGATGACGCAGCGCAGGCGCTCGTGCTGCCGCGCATCCACGGTCGCACGGAGCGCACGGGGCTGAGTCTTTCGGATGTGACGTCGGTGGAGACATTGGCCAATATTCCCACGGGCGACGACAGCACGAAATACGAAACGCAGCTGACCTGGAAGCACAACGGAGCAACCATGCATGCGAAGCTGCTCGACACGAGCAACAAGCACGAAGCTGAAGTTCTCACCGAATGGCTGCAGCAGCGCTTGAAGTTGAGCGGCGTGAAGGATCTAGAAAGCAAGTCGGCACTGTAATTTGATCTGGAGAACGCATGGCTGATTTTCTTGCGCCGCTTGACGACCTGAAGCCCAAAGACCTGCCGGACAATCACACGCCGTTCTGGAAGATGATCGGACCCGGAGCAGTCATGGTCGGCCTTGCCATCGGCGCGGGTGAGATCGTGATCTGGCCGTACATCACGGCGAAGTATGGGCCTGGCATGGTCTGGGCCGCGGTGGTGGGCGTCATGCTGCAGGTGTGGGTCAATTTCGAAGTCGGCCGCTGGACCATCTGCACCGGCGAAACCGTGTTCACCGGTTACGCGCGCGTCTGGCGCGGCTTTGCGCCTCTATTTATTGTCTTCACCATTCTGGGATGGCTCGCGCCGGGCTGGGCGCGCGCGTCAGGCCTCGCCTCTAAAGCGCTGCTCGTCGGACCGCAGGGCTGGGGCAGCGATACGTTCTGGACCTGCTGCACGTTCTCCGTCGTGGCGCTGATGCTCTTCGGTCCAAAGGTAGCCTACAAAGTTGTCGAAAAGAGCATCACCGCGATGGTGATTCTTGTGACGCTGGGCATGATCACGGTCGCGGTCGCGGTCGGCACCACTGACGCTTGGAAGCAGCTGTTTGGCGGCATTATGAATATCGGCTACCGCGATCCAAGTATGTCCGTAAAAGAGCTGTTCAGCGCGCTCGTGTTTGCCGGAGCGGGCGGAACGTCAAACCTCTTCTACTCCTTTTACCTGCGCGACAAGCACATCGGCATGGGCGCGCACGTGCCGACGATGACCAACCCGCTGCGCGGAGAGCCTGAAAAAATACCCGCGACCGGCTACGTCTTCCCCGACACCCCGGAAAACCAGGGCCGCTTTCAGAGGTGGTGGCGTTATGTGCGCACGGACACGCTCTGCATTTTCTGGTTCCTGAATACGCTGACGATTCTGCTGTTCATCTTCGGAGCCATCGCCGTGCTGCGACCGCAGAATATCGAGCTCAAGCAGGGTACGCTGATCTGGGACGAAGCGGTCGTGCTCGGACAGATATGGGGACAGCCCGGACGGATTCTTTTCCTCATGGTCGGAATCGCCACGCTGTTCAGCACGCAGCTGGCGCTTGTGGACGGCGTCTCGCGCACGATTGCGGATATCGTCTACACGAACTTCAAGCCGGCGCAGACCAAGTCGGTCAGCTGGTGGTACACGGTCGTGGCGATCGGCTGGATTCTGACCGGCTGCGTGATCACGGCCGTCATGGAACAGTTCAAGATCAAGGAACTCTCATTTCTGTTCAACGCCGCATACATGGGCGGCTTTGCGATGGCCGTTTACGTTCCCCTGCAGCTTTATCTCAATCACACATACCTGCCGCCGTCCGCCCGGCCTGGGATTACTTGTACGGTCATGACGTCGATCGCGGGACTGGTTTACATCGCGTTTGCGCTGGCGAGTATTGCGTGGGAGCTGGGCCTACTTAAGGCGTGAAGCTTCGATCGGCGGCTGAGGCACAATGCGGCCTCAACTGTGCAGAACACAACCTGTTGTGCTCCCGACAGGGTGGGAGCCATAGAGGGTTCCGAGTTTTCGAAAAAACCGCCGAAAAGTCGATCTTTTTCACTCATGCAACTTGTTGATTCACAATGAGTTGATTACACATTAGGTGTGTTATTAAAATTTCCCAAAGAAAGTCCCGTCAAATCGACGAGCTCAAGTGTCTTAGTATAGATGAGGGGGAACCTCGTCAGATCCCCCCGCGCCTGCGCCGCTCCACGGGCGCGACGAGCTGTTCAACGATGTGATGGACGATGAAGTACTTGCCATCGTTGCGCACTTTGCCCGAGAGCAGCACTTTGCGGTTGTTCTGTTCCAGCAGATCCTTGTGCAGGAAAGCATTGGCCAGCTTGAGCTGAAACAACTGCCCCGTTTCGGTCAGAAATGTTCCGACGACCTTCGGCAGCGGCTCGCCGGGCACCGCTGAAACAATATTGATCTTGCCGTGGAACTGCTTGAGGAATTGTTCCTTTTCCGGAAGCAGCTTTTCAGCTTCATCCTCGAGCGCCGCAGCTTTCTCTTCGGCTTCCTCGAGCGTCTCCTTCTTCGGCTGGCCGGCGAAGCAGGAAAGCTGCAGCAGCAGAGCCAGGCTGAAAATCAAAAGAGTTTTTTTCATACGGCGCTCTCCTTTTAATCTCGCGATCATTCCATGATCTCGCGGTACGACAGCACGCGCGGCTTGGCGAAGTAGGTGATCGAGATGTCGTCGAACACGGGCGTATCGAGCAGGAAGTGCTTGGCGGGATCAATTGTCGTTCCGCCATTCGGGTCGACGAGCTTGTCCACCGGATACCGGAAGCGCACGCGGTAGCGCAGCTGATCGACGCTCACTTTTTTCGGATTAGCCGGATCGCCGATGCGGTTGATCACATCGGGATTGTGAAACACCGTCGTGGGCGTGAACGTGTTCGGTGCGCTCTCGTAAGCACCATTCAATGGCGTGGTGCCCTCGAGGATTTCAATTTCAACGCCCTGCGTGGAGTGTGACTGACCGAGATAGTCGTTGGGCGTGGGACGGTCGACGCCGTGCGGGAAGATCTGCGTGCCTGGGCGCAGCGCCGTGTAGGACTCGTTGTACTTGTCGTAATCGAACGGACCGCGGAATTTGACGATCTCGTCTTTCTGAACGCTGCGGTCGCGCGTGATGCGCTCGTTGCGATCAACAGTTGGAACTTTGTTCTCGTGCAGGAAGCGCGGCGTGAACACCGTCCAGCTCACGCGCGCGACGACAACCTGCTGCGGCAGCGTGCCGGCGGTTTTCTTGTCGAAGCCTTTGAGCGACTGCAGCATCGTCTGCGACGTGAAGTACGGGCAGCCATTAGGGTCGGCCGGACTGGTGCTCGCCGGATTTTTCGGCAGATAGTAGCGGCTCATGGTCTGCTCGCGCACGGCCCGGTCGTTGACGAAATCCGGATTGCCGCCCAGCAGGCGCTCCTTGCTTGAGATTTTCAATTCATCGATGACCGCGAACGTGCCATCGGCCGGCGTGTGGCGGTAGATCCAGGTCTTGTCGTCCTGGTTGAGATTGTTCATGCCGAAGGTTTTGTAATTGGGTTTCTCAACGCCGGCAGGATCGGCCCACTTGTACTTCGCGGGCTGTCCGGTGGTGCCGTAGCCCTGGTTCACGAGGCCGGTGTCGCCGACATCGCACGGCTCGCTGAAGTAGCCCATGCCACCAATCGACGAGCCGCTCCAGTAACCCTTCAGCAAATCCTGCACGCTGACGCCGGGCTGCTCGGGGAAGCTTTGTGTGCTGATAAACGGCCGCGCCCAGTTCGTAATGACGCCCTGGTTGAATCCATTCTTGAAATCATCGCTGCTGACCCAATGCCCTCCGTTGCCCCACGAGTAAGGGTTCTGCTGGTTGAACTTCCAGCGCGCGCCGGCGTAATGCCAGCGGAAGGGCTGCACGCGGTAATGCGGCGACTCCACCAGCTTCTGCGGCCTCAGCGGATCGGGCTGAAACTCAGGCCGAACCCAGTTGATCCCGCCGTGCAGCTGCGTGAGCAAATCCTTGTCGCGCTGGCCGTCGTGCTGCGCGCGGCCAACGTTGCCTTCAAGGGAGAAGTTCAAATCATCGGTGCGGTTGCGGTTGGCGCTCAGGTTTGTGGTGCCGTCGGCGATTGACCAGCAGAGATTGCCGTGCTTTTTCAAGTACAGCGCGCGGCACGCGGTGTCGTTCTGGTACCCCGGATTGGTCGCATCGAACAGGTCATGCGTGCGGCGGTCGTTGTGATGCCAGTTCGGCTTGAACCACATAGTCACAAGGCTGCCGTCTTTGGAGCCCGGATCGAAATTGCCTTTGGCCTTGCCGGGATCGAAACTGTCGTTCGTCTGCGTGCCGTCGCCGAAGAGATATTTCAGCGTGCCGTCGTTTCCGGTGTTCGCGGGGCTGCTCAGATACACGCCATCGGTGCGCAAATCTCCCACGCGCAGCGTTACGTTTTCCCAGTAGTGCATGGGATTGAGCGCCTTCAGCGCCTCGCTCAGCACGGCCCAGCGATAGACCTTGCTGTTGGCGGCGGGCAGATCCGTATCGATGTCAATCTTGTCGTCGTTGAGAATTCCAAGCAGGCTGCAGGTATCGACCACGCGGTACTTGTAGCCATCGCCGGCCGGCGTGTGCGGCATCTTGGCCTGCTCCCGGCCGTTGACGGCGGACGTTTCGGTGTCCAGATCGCCGTTGTAGCTGGCAAGGAACGTGTCTTTGTCGTTTGCCGGGTCAAAGCCCAGCGTGTTTGTAGCCAGCACGATCTGGCCATCGTAGCGAGCCGGCAATATCTTGTTGGCAACGACGTCGGGGATCTCCAGATCTTTCGTATTACCGAACGCGTCGCGCGCTTCTTCGACGACGTCTTTGTTGCGGCCGTCGTGCTTGATGCGGTAACGCGGCGGCACGAGCGGCTCAGGCAGCGTATTAAGCGCCTTGCGCGTGTCTTTGAATTCGGCATCGCGCGCGACCTGGCCCGAGAACGCGAAGTCCTCATACGGCGGCAGAGCCTGCCCCGGCTTCCACTGGTTGGCAGCGTCGCTGAACGTGCCCTGAGTGAACTGCTGCTGCGTGGACTCGCGCCAGACGTCGTAGACTTTCACGAGCGCGTACACTTTGCGCTCCGAAAGCAGCTCGCCGCGCTTGACCATCTGCCCGGTGGAATGGATTTCGTAGATGCCGTTGCTGTCGAACGAGAACTCGGTCGTCGAACGGTTCAGATCCGTCTTGTCGATCATCTCTTCGGCGCGGTAGCGGAAGCTGCGGATAATGTACGCGCCGTCATCGGGCGCCCTGGAACCAACCGGTGACAGGATCAGCGGATTGCCGCGCGCCGAGGAGGTTTCCTTCGAAAAAATCGGAACGCTCGCGTCAGTGATCGGGCTGGCGACCGGCGGATTGAGATGCGGCTCGGGCGCGTCGGTGTAGGCCATGACCGCTTCCATTTCCGTGAAATTGCGGCCCCAGCGGTCAATCCACTCGATGTTCGGATTGAACTTCAGCACGTCGGTATTGGAATTGAAGTGAGCCATAATCACGCGCGCGACGGACGTGTTGTCGAGCCCGGCCGTGAGACCGTTGCTGTTCGGGATGGTCGGCTTGTTCGTGATGAAATAGCTCGAGCGGATGTCGTCCCACGGCTTGATCACGCGGAAGTAAAGATCGTCCCAGCTCCTGAATGGTCCGCGCTCAAAGCCTTTGAACGGCTTGTCATACGGCGCCGGTCCATCGCCTGAATCGGCTGTGGTCGGGTCGGGATCAGGCTTGCCGGGCGGCTGCGTGCGCGTGCGGGCCATGATGACGCGGTAAGCCAGCTCATGAGCCTCGCTGACTTTTCCGGCGTTGACGATGGTGAAATCATTCGCGTTCAGATTCCCGTGATTGCTGATGTAGCCAAACTTGTCCTCCTCGCCGGCCGGCCAGGGCTTCGGGCGGCTCAGCGCAATTTTGCCCTTCGATTCGGGCACGCGCTTGAGGCCCTTGGGCGTGAGGAGGTACGGCTCCTGCTTGTGCGGATCGTTCTTCTTCCACGCCGCGCGCGTCTGCAGCAGATCGACATCCGTCCCGACTGACAGCGGATGGCCCTGCTGAATATTCAGACCGAGAAAAAGCGCGACGAGCACCTTGTCGGTCGCCGTGTTGATGTTCACCGGCGCGCGATGAATGCAGAGCGGCTTAATCGAGTAATCGATTCCCGGAGCGTCGACGAGATTGCCATCCGAATCTGTCTTGGGAAACGCCAGCGTTCCCGGCGGCGGCGGGTTGTCTGGATAGGTATACGAAAGATCGCTGCCGTACGCGTCGACGAGTTTCGCGTCTTCCGGCGCGATGATCATGTACGAGCTCGTCGGTCCCGGCGGCACGGCAAAGGGCACATCCACCTGCACCCAATCGACGCCGTTGGTTCGGATGCGGCGAAGCTGGCCGGCGCCGTGGCCGTTGATGATCGAGAGGTAGCAGCCGCGCAGCGAGCCGCGCTGATTCATTGGATCATTAGCCAGGTCGTCCGGCACCCAGCTCTTGTCGCGATCGATGGCGATGTCGAAGGTTCCAGAGGTTGCCGCATCGCTGATCCATTCGAATTTTCCGACACAGACGGTATTGGTATCGACCCACGAATCGACTGTGATGTGCTCGCGCAAAGCCGAGAACTTCACTTCGACTTCAAGCTGCTCCAGCGGATCGTCGGCGATGCCGTTGGGCGGCGAAGAGCGTTCCACATAGCTGAGCGCGGCCTTGATGTCTTCGAGATTTTGAAAGCGCCCCTTGCGCGCGCGGTACGCGGCGATGGCGTAGCCGTCTCCATAGATGGCCCGGCCGTCGGCGGAAATCTTCGGCCGGCCGCTGACGTCGGTGGAGAGCTTCGACGCGACATATAAAGGAGTGACGTTGCCGCCTTTGTCGAAGAGCTGATAGTAGATGTCGCGGTTTTCCGGGCGGTCGTTCTTGTTCTTCGCGTTGTCAAAGATCGCCGCCCCTTCGCGCGCCCAGCGGTAGGGCAGCAGGGCATCCTGGTCGGCGGCAACCAGCGGAGGGCCGATCGCGCGGCAGAGATTGTCGAGCACGACACCGAGATTGTCGCAGGCGTTGATGTTGATGCGGCTGGCCGCGTCGTAGACGTTCAGCGTAAAGCGGTCGCTGCTGTCGGCGGCGTGTGCGGCGTTCGAGAGTGCCGCGCTGTAACCCTGCATCTTGTTCAGGTCCGGCTGCCAGCGCGCTTCTTCCAGATTGTCGATCACGCCGTCGCCGTCGTTGTCGGCGCCGTCATGCAGCAGAGGGCTGTCGGGAAAGCTGGGCTGGCGCACCGCCCCATTAAGGTAATCGACCGTGAACCAGGGGGCCGTCGGGTCTTCTGTTTTCGTGTACGCGCGAGAACGCAGATGTGCGATGGCGTATTCCACGCCCGCGCGCGCCATCATTTCGGCACGCACGCTGTCGGCGTAGCGGCTGGCAGACTTGGTCTGCATCAGCATCATCGAATAGAAGCCCGTCGCCAGCGCGGCGAGCACGGCGAGCACGCCGGCAACCATAATCAAGGTGACGCCGCGTTGCTTGCGCCTGTCAGCTTGTATGCGCTCACGTTTCATAGGCGTTGCTCCTTCTTTCTGCTGCGGTGGCAACTTTTTGAAGACAATGCGCCACCGCTCCGCCAGGTTGCTCAGGGCGGCCATCACAAGTGCAAAGTGTTTCTTAAAAAGAGCCGCTGCCTGTTCTGCCGCGGCTTACATGTTCAGTGCTTTTTGCTCACGGCCGTGCCGTCACGCTCGTCGCGGAGTCGCTCTGGCCCAGCTCGCTTCCAGGAGTTCTCAGGTGTTCGCCCATGATCGGCGGCGCATCGCATAACGCGCGGATCTCCGCCGCATTCAAGGCGCGGTTGTAAACGCGCAGATCGTCAATCAGTCCGTTGAAGCGGTTTTCGCCCGGCGCCCACGGCTCTGCGCCGACAGTGAATTTTCCCGTCGTGCGCGAAAGCGATGCGCTGGTCATCACGCGCCGTTCAAGCGCGCCATTGATATACGTCGCCATGAAATTTTCGCTGTCATTGTAGACGCCCATCACGTGGTACCACACGCCCGGCGCGAGCACCGTTCCGCCGGTGACGTTGCGGTTGATGACAATCCCGGTGGCAGGACGAATTTCAAAGTCGAGCTTGTTGTCGGCATAAACGCTCAGCTTGTAGCCGCCGCCATTTCCGCCGCCACGCTCGCCCATGATGCCCGCAATTTTCTGGTCGCGCCCGCCGACATTCAGCTTGATCCACGCGCAGACCGTCACCGTACCCGTCAGATTCAGCGGCGCCGAGTTATCCACTTCGGCGTGCGCGTTGCGGCCGTTGAATTCCATCGCGCCGCCCACGCGGCCGGTGGTCCAGACCGGATTGAACACGCGCAGGCTGCAATCGTTGCCTGCTTCGTCGGTAACAACGCCAAACAGTCCTTCGTCAAACTTCCAGTGCCCGGCCAGGCCCCGCGTCAGCTCGACGGTCATTGCTCTAACGCCCAGAGCTACTCCCGGGGAGGCCACGGCAAACTGGCCACCTTTGACGTCTACCGTGCTATTGTCCTGCGGCTTAGAGACGCGCACTTTTCCTTCTTCGACGTCCACGCGCGTGGCGTTGGCTTCGACCTGGACGTTCAGCCGCGTGCCGAGCACGCGCGTCACGGAATCAGGTGTGTCGATCAGCAGATTGCGTCCGCCTGGCTGTTTGGCCACGTGCGCGTTGAATCCGCCGCTGCGGATCGTGACGCGCTTGCTGACATCGCTGGAAGGCTTGCCAAAGATCAACGTCGAGCTGGGCTGAATTTCCAGGCGTGAATCGTCGTTGTACTTCACCACGGCCCAGCCATCGGCGTTGACCTGCAGAATATCGCTGGGGAAGATCTCCGTGCCTTTCTGAATCGGCAGGACCTGCTCGTTGCGCGCAAGCGTCACGCCGGGGCTGAATTCATGCAGCCTGGCGACTTTCACCTTGTCGCTGGGCCCGCTGAAAAAGAGTGCTCCGACAGCCAGCGCAAAGCAGGCGGCGATCGGCACCCATAGAGCCCACTGCATCTCTGTTTTCCAGCGCGAGGCCGCATGCGGCTGGCGGCGGCTTGAGGAATGGCCGGCATGCGACATTGCGGGCAGATGCACTGGAGAATGGCGACGCGGCGCTGGCAGGCGGTGATATCGCGTGTCGACTTTGACCGATCCGCCTTCGTGAATGGCGCTCATGATGTTCGCAACGAGCGTTTCGTCGTCTTCGTTATTCGCCGGGCCATAAGCGAGTTCGCGCAGCATGCCGTCGATTGCACGGGCGTGGCCGTCCAGGGGCTCGTCGTGGTCGGCAGAGGTGATCGCGCGCCGCAGTCCGCTCATGGCCGGATGTGCTCCGCCGCGCCGGGAGAAAGCTTGTAACGGATGCACTGAGCCAGGTCTTCACGCGCGCGCTGCAGGCGCTTCTTGACCACCGTTTCGTTGGTGCCGAGGTACTCCGCGATGGCCTGGCAGCCCTGCTGCTCGTTATAGTAGAGCTCAATAGCGCGGCGCGATGCGGCGCCCAGGCGCGTGATGCAATCGCGCAGAGCGACCAGCGCGTCGGCGCGTCCATCTTCGACTGCAAAATCCCATTCGCAGTGATGCTGCTCGATGGCTTCGAGCACGGATTCGTCCAGCGTGGTCATGCGCCGCACGCGGGCGCGCTCGAGGTATTTCATGCGGATGATGCCGCGCAGCCACGCGCAGAAATCGCGCGTCGGGTCGAACTTGGCAAGATTCTGATACGCGGTGACGAAGCCGTCCTGGACCAGATCGTCCGCCTCGGCCGGCTGCTCAACAAGCGAAAGCGCGTAAGCCCGCATGCGCCGGTGGTGCAGCCGCACGAGGATCTCAAACGCCTTCGAATCGATGCCCGCCCTGTCGTCCTGCATCGCCCCTCCTCTACAGACATCATTGCGCACTTTCGGACGGCGGTGACGGAAAATCTGGAAGATTCTTCTGCGGCAGCCCTGCACAGAATAAAGAAAGGAACATGTAATACGGCTGGGCCTGCTATAGCTTTTTAACCCTTCCCCTTTATGGAGCAACTTATGCACTCTGCTATAGTCGTACTTGTCTGCTTACTGCTTAACAGCGGGCTCGTCTATGCCGCAGCCACCTTCGAGATCCTCTCGCCGCGCGGCGGTGAAGTCTTCGTCGCCGGGCAGACGCAGCGCGTACGCATCAAAGGCCGCGCGACGACGATCACGATCGAGCTCAGCCGCGATGGCGGCGCGAACTTTACCGCGCTTGGCACAATCGACAACACACCGGCCGCAGGCGCCGCGCGAGGCAGATTGACTTTCACCGTCGCCGGCCCTGCCTCAGCGAACTGCGTTCTGCGTGCGCGCGCGAACGCCGGAAAGAAGGAGCTCTCCGCGATCTCCGGCACGTTCGCGATCGTGGCATCGCTGGATGCGGCTGTGAGCGCCGGCGGCTTGCCATCGAGCTTCGTGACAACGCCCGGCCTGGCTGATGGCTCGGTAACGAATCCCAAGCTCGCGCCAGCGGCAGTGACATCCGACAAAGTCAGCAGCGGCGCAGCATCGACGAACTTCGTGCTGGCCGCAGACGGCTCGGGCGGCGCCACCTGGGTGCCGGCGGCAAGTTCCCTTCCCACCGGCAGCGTGGCGCTCGAGCAGCTGAACACGGGCAGCGTCGATTCTCGCTACGTTCTGAAAAGCGGCGACGCGATGACTGGCAATCTGAAGCTGCCGATCGCCGGACCGACCGTCAATGAAGACGCGGTGACGAAGAAGTATGTGGACGACAGCTTACGCTTCAGGGCCTGGAACCTTGAAGGAAACGCCGGAACCAAGCCCGGAACAGATTTCATTGGAACGCTCGATGAACAACCTCTGATCTTCATGGTCAATCGGAACAAGGTGATGTCCTACCAGCCCGCTGGCAGCGGCAAGACACCGTCGATCGTGGGAGGCTCTCTTTACAACGAGGTTAACGGCAATGCCGAGGGCGCGGTTATTGGCGGTGGCGGAAAGATCGGGGAGAAGAACGTTATACACGGCGGGTTCAGCACCATCGGAGGCGGCTCGCGAAATACCATCACATCGCTGTTTAACGCTCCGGGTAGCAATTTGTTTTCGACTATCGGCGGCGGCTATTGGAACGAGACGCTGGAGTATGGTGCCACGGTCGCCGGCGGAGTCGAAAACAGCGCTTCTGATATGAGTTTTGTCGGCGGAGGCTTGAGCAATACTGCCTGGGGAATGCAGAGCGTGATTGGCGGAGGCGCGGCAAATATCACCACGGCTCCGCAGTCGGTCATTGCAGGAGGCGAAAGCAACAAAATGCTTCTTTTACCCGCAGAATCCGTTTATGCCGCCATTGGCGGAGGATATCTGAATGAAGCCGCTGGACGGGCGGCCGTCATCGGCGGAGGCTGGTACAACAGGCTCGTGAGCACGATGTCGGTTATCAGCGGCGGCGTCGGCAATACGCTTCACTTTGGCGAATCCAATATCATCGGAGGTGGATTTACCAACACGCTTAAACATGGCAGCGCCTCCGGAATTTTCAGCGGCAGCCTGAATGAGGTGTACACGTCGGCAGCGGTGATCGCTGGCGGAACCGAAAACCGGATCGGGCAGGATATTGTGAACACGTCGCCGGGAAATCGGAGCGTTATCGCCGGTGGCGCGTTCAATGTGATTGAAGCTGACACCGCGGCGATAGTAGGCGGCGAAAGCAACAAAGTGACTGGAGAATTCGGCGTCGTTTTAGGCGGACTCTCAAACACGACCTCTGGGAAACACGGGCTGGTTCTCCACGGCGTGGGCAATCAAGCCAAAGGACAGTACTCGGTTGCCGGAGGCAACGGCGCCACGGCCGATCACGATTACTCTTTCGTCTGGTCGAGCGGTCCGGGTACCGTTTCTTCTAGAGCCTCGGAATTCTTCGTGAATGCAGGCGGAGGCGTGCGCCTGAATTCGTTTCTGTTCAGTCCCAACGGTGGTAGCGAAAACACGCTCGACTTCGTCGATAGTGCTCCTTTTGCGATCAAAGTGAATTCCGCCGAACGCGTCCGGGTACTGGCCGACGGCGGCGTGCGCATCCTGCCGGCAAGCACCACCGGTGCACCGACGTCAGGCACTCACTCGGTTGGTGAACTCTATGTCGATTCGGCCGGCGCGCTCTTCTATTGCCGCACCGCCGGAACACCAGGCACGTGGGTGACGCTGGTGCCGTGATCCCATGAGTCTCACCATCCGTCAGGAAACTCCAGTTGACTACGCCGCCGTAGAAGCACTAATTCGAGAGGCCTTCACCGGCGCGCCGCACGCGAGCGGGAAGGAATGGCTGCTGGTTCAGCGGCTGCGCGGCAGGCCTGATTTCATTGGTGAACTTTCGCTCGTGGCCGAGCAGGATCGCGCGTGCGCTGGACACGTCCTCTTCACGCCGATCGCGATCGTAGCCGCGAATGGCGGGGAACACACGTCGATCGCGCTGGCGCCTGTGTCGGTGCTCCCGCGCTTTCAACGCTGCGGCATCGGCAGCCAACTCATCAGGGCTGGGCACGAGGCGGCGAAGCGCCTGGGCTTCACCTCCTCTATTGTGCTCGGCGATCCGGCTTACTACTCGCGCTGCGGCTACGGCAAGGCATCGCAGTGGCAGATCCGCGCGCCGTTCGACGTGCCGGACGACGCGTTC
>Ga0196964_10001308_pt1 | contig 12769 bp, 26 predicted proteins | sample S1_10metaG_FD_148615 | JGI IMG/M metagenome (GOLD analysis project Ga0196964, IMG submission 148615) | Soil microbial communities from Anza Borrego desert, Southern California, United States - S1_10 | ecosystem: Environmental > Terrestrial > Soil > Desert | place: USA: California | collected...
GACGCGCATCAAGGTGCGCGCCTGCGGTGATCTTGTCCCACCGTCCTTGACCGGCAGGCGGAGCTTGCGGATGGTCGAGGGGGAGACAGGGCGCGCGTCCCTGTTGTCCTTTTCGGTGCCCTTGACGGCTTCGCTCGGGCTCATGCCCCGGATGTACCTTAGGAACTTGAAGGTCAGGTTGTCCTTGGCAATATCATGGCGGAACACTCGCTTTTTGCCGTTTGATCTACGTTTACTTTTGGAGGTACGCATGGGGACTCGTTGGTTTTAGGGGTGACGGCTCAGCGCCCGGCGTTTTCGCCTATCTCCGCTGCGCTTCGATAGCCGCTGCGCGGCTGAGTGAAAATTAGGCCACACGTCTCCAGCCGTCGCGTTTCAATTCCATAATGCCGTGGCCCCAATCGTCGGCCCGGTCAGGGAAGGTGGGCGGATTGAACCACTCCAGCGGACCATCCTTGCGGAAGACCTTGTTCCATGTGGTGCTGCCGCCAAAATCGGAGATGCCTGGGTCATTGTAGGGCTCGACGCGCTCGCCTTCCAGAAAGGCTTGCAGTTCGGTCTTGCTGTCGCTGGCAGCCAAAACGCGCTGCTCCTCCGTGCGTCCGCGCATGGGGTTGAGCACCAAGACGTAGATGGTCGAGACATGCTCGGGGACGCTTGATAGGGGATCGCCCCAGCCGTCGTGGTGCCAAATCGTCATACTGCCTCCGCACCCCAATCGGGTGACTTTTTCCAGCGCTTCCGGTATTCTGCGGTCAGCGTGAAGAGGAATGCTTTAATTCGAACTCCCACGCCAAAAACGCCGGAGAGGAAACAACCCTGGCAAAAGCTTCTTTCGAAGTCATCGCTCCCAACCCTCCTGATCCATTATAGACCATCAGGGAATTGGGCTCATCGACGATGTCGTAGCCCTGGGTGTAGGTGGAATAGGGAGATTGGTTATCAGGCATCGTCACCCTCCAACTCATCCTCTAGCCCTTCCTCTTCGGCTAGCTCTTTGGTAAGCTCCTGCGCCTTGTAATCTGAGTTGTTCTCCCACTCCTCACGACACTGTTCGTAGGCGGCCTTCTGAGCCTCTTCGAGCGAATCCGCGGTGACGACTTCCTGGTTGTCTCCCCACCCGGCATTCCAGGTGATCAGGTATTTCTTACCCACGTCGTAGCTCCTTTTCCACCCGCTCGATTTCCTTCATGCGGCGGTAGTGCAGCGACGACCGCATGGCACTCCGCGCCATTCTGGCGTGAAACTCCACCCGACGCTCTTCCCAGTCATAGGCCGTTCCCAGTTGGCTTGGGCAAGGTAATCCCACGCCTCTTTGCTGTACTTGTTGGCGTAATAGGTCTTGGCGTTGAAGGCCATGCGCCTTGATCTCGTTGTTCTGTTGAGTGACAATGTAGACGCCTTGACACATGGGGTCAAGTGGGTCTACGTTTGTGCCCATGAAAAAGCAGCGCACCTTGATGATCGAAGAAGATATTTGGGAGGCCATGGGCCTGTGGATAAAGGAGCAGCGCGTTCCACCCACCCAAAGCGCCGTAGTCAACGCAGCGTTGCGCGACTTTCTTGACCGCATCTCCCCCAAAAAGCGTAAGGTGTCCAAGTGAGTACCCCACAGGTCCGCCTGCACATCCTAACCGATGACGAGAACTGGTTGGACCATGCTTCTCAGGAAGCCGCCCACAGAATGAACCCCCGGTGCCCTTTTCCACAGAAAGGTCGCGCCCACTCGATGATCTGCCGCGCCGCCGCCAAGGTCATCCGGGCGGAGATACGGAAGGGGATGGCTAGGGCCGGAATATCGGAGGAGCCGAAATGAACATCGCTGCTTTGACCAAGGATTGTCCCCGGGAGGACTGCCGCCTCGAATACCGCGGCTCCTCGACAACGCTGCTGGGCTGGCTGCCGACCTATGACAAGAAGGGCAACCAAATTGGTCGCGATCCCAACACCACCACGTCGTCCTACAATTGCCTGACGTGCGGGGTGTCCTGGCGGGTTAAGAGCCGGGAGGGCAAGGAAGACGTTATAGAGCGCTTCGGGCCCAAGCCGCAAATAACCTCGGTGACCTGATCGTGTCCCTCCTCGGCATGTCCCAGTCCCAGCGTATCGAGCTTGTGGCCAAGCTCTTGGGGTATTCCACCACCGAGCCCTCAAAATGGCCCATGCAGATGATCGAGCAGCTACTGTTCTATGCCAACGACGCCGCCGAGCGTAGGCTAGCGGAAGAGGTCCAGCGCATCAATGACGCGGCCGGGAGGAAGCTATGATGTGGATGATGCCGTTCGTGTATTCTGTTTTTGCGGCGGTGGTCTCACTTTGGGCGATTGACACGTGGGACATCGCCCCGTCCGATATTGCCCGTGGAGCATCGATACTCTTAGTGGCTGCGTGCTGGGTGGTTGCGGCAGGCATTTGGCGTATTTATCTCATGGATAAGGACCCATGATCCGTATCCTCGTCACCGGAGGCAGGGACTTCCTCAACCAGACCCTCCTCTACGACACCATGGATGGATTCCTGTCCGCCCATGGAACCGTCACCGTCCTGCAAGGGGGTGCCCGTGGGGCCGACGCCCTGGCCCACAAGTGGTGCTGCGAGCGGGGCATCCCCTGCGAGGTCTACCCGGCCGACTGGCGTAAACACGGCAAGAAAGCGGGCCCTTTGCGCAATTCCCGGATGCTGGAGGAGGGCAAGCCCGACCTTCTCGTGGCGTTTCCAGGCGGCACGGGAACTGCGGACATGACACGGAAAGCCAGGGCGTCTGGAGTCAGAACCGTCGAGATTGTCGGTCCCGATCAGGAACATCCGACCTGATCTGTGTGTAACACACACCATTTATTACCGAGCGGGAACTGAGAGGACCAATGCAACTCTTACTCGCCTTCACCAGCATTTTCCTGACTGCGGGCGTTGTCGCCCTCGCCACCTATTACTTTCTTGTCGGTGGTTACTCGCCCGAGCACCTGTCGTTTTACGTAGCCTGCGCGGTGGCCTGTGTATTCAGCACCCTGCTTACGATCAACAGTACCCGATGAACACCAAGGGCCTCATTCAAGTCTTGCGAGGAAAAAATGATCAAGCTTGATCCTATGGCCGAAGGCGGCTGTCCGCAATGCACCTGGATCAAATCTAACCTCGGCACCCACCTCGACGAGTTGTGCGAGCTTCACCAGGGTATTTCCAACCTCAAGGAAGACTTGGCCATGGAGCGGGAGGTTTCCCGAGCCCAGGATGTGATTCTTGCCAAGCTGCGCGATATTACCGGCTGTGAACCGGAGGGCGATCTGGTCACCGAGGTTCAAGAGTGGGTCGATGACTGCGATGGTGGTTAAGTTGCATCCGCCCCGGCAAACTTGAACACCATCCGTGACTTGCAAATTTCTACGCCCCCAGTATCCTTTGAGATTGGGGGCGTTTCTATTTGGTCATTGCAGCGTAGGAGGCGCACAACAGTTAAGCATTTTCGGGGGTTTTAATGCAGTCTCGTCCCTTGGGCCAGTATGCGCTCTGTGTTCTACTGATTCTCGCCGGGTTTGTCTGTCTCGGTATTACCCTCCTCGCCAGTTACGACACCTCTGTGTCCTGGGGGTCAACCGACCGCGGGCAACTCGTCTACGGCGCCGCCTCGATTGTCAACGATGTGGTGGTCGTCTCCCTTTTCGCCTGTGTGGTCGGCGCGCTGGTCCGCTTCAAGCGGTTCATTGCCGCCGGGTGCCTGGGGGCCTTCGTCTGCGTGGGCCTCTTTTACACCATCGTGACCTTCTACCAGTTCGGCGCCAAGGAGCGGCTGTCGAAGACCGAAATGGCGCAAAAGACCCACAATGCCGAGATCACCGCCGACGCCCAGACCCAGCAGCGCAAGGATGCGGTCAGAAACAGGCTGCTCGATGACCTGCAAATGGAGGCGGAAAACGCCTCCAGCCTGCTGATGGCCCGCCAAGCCAACATCAACCGCGACATCACCCGCACCGAACTCAATGCCATTCGCAACAAAAAGGCCGAGCTTGCCTTTGCCGACATCGAGGTAAAGGCCGCCCCGGTCTATGTCGAGCCCGATCCCGGCGCCAAGTCGCTGTCGGAGGATACCGGGCTGTCCGTGGCCGCTATCCAGAAGGCCCTCGTCCTGTGGATCGGCTGCATGTTGATCATCGCCAAGCCGCTGGCCTTTGGCTTCGGCTTTGGCCTGTGGCCGAAGGCGCCCGTTCCTGTTGCGGCCTCGACCGCGGTGGCGATTCGCGGCCGGGAGGAGGACGAGGACGCTTTCGAGGCCGACAACGACCCTGAGCCCAAGACCATTCCCCAGCCCAAGGCCATTATCCACAGTCCCAAGATTCACGTGGACCCGGTCATCCAGGTCGAGCAGTTCTACGAGGAGGCCACCATTCGCGCCCCCCAAGGGGGCAAGCCGATCCAGGCCACCAACCTGCATATGTACTATCTGACCTGGGCGGAAGGGAAAAACTACTGGCCAACCCTGAACCTGCACAATTTCGGCCGGGCCTCGGCGCACCTTATTCGTATTGGCAAGCTCGATATGGAGCGCAAGGGCGGCCTTAACGGGGTCTATTACCACGGGCGCACGCCGATCAACTTTGAAGACAGGCAGGTCGCCTAAGGATTGCCAGTGTGGCGGGAATGCGACTTGTGGATTCCGCCACACTTGAGGTAGCGTCTGAGTCCTGTCGCGGCGTACCGCGAAAATGAAAAAGGCCCCTGCCAGGGCCTAATTCAGAAAAATCCAAGATCAGTACCGCGTAACTGCTCAGACCTAGCCGGGTCGGGGCCGCCACGTCACCTCTCAAAGGACGGTCGCGAGGGCGACCCGAAAGGCTTAGCCATGTCTATTACCAGATGTAGCGGCACGGTCAAGCGGCAAATGCGCCGCACCGGGAGGGCTCGCTCATGATGTTGAGCCCGGACGGATCGGCGGCTCTTTCCCCCGATGACCCGTTTTACCGCAAGCCCCCGTACAACATCGAAGTTGAGCAAGCCTTGCTCGGCGCCGTCCTACTGCAAAACGCGGCTTTGGAGCGTGCCGGGGACTTGGCGCCTGCGCATTTCTTCGACCCGCTCCACAGCGACATCTATGATTCTATTCAACAGACTGTTGCGGCTGGAAGATTGGCTTCTCCGGTGACCTTGAAGACGGTGTTCGAGGACCGCCCGGCCATCAATGGCCTCAACGCCGCGCAATACCTTGGCAACCTTGCGGCGGCGGCGACCTCGATTGCCAACGTCCCCGACTACGCCAAAACGATTCGTGCCCTCGCCCTGCGCCGCGCCCTGATCATTATCGGGGAGGACTTGGTGGCCTCCAGCTACGACGGGGCGGTCACCACCGAGCCCGCCACGATCATTGAGGAGGTCGAATCAAACCTCCTGCGCTTGGTCGAGGATGGCCCCAAGGGGTCGGAGGAGATTTCCTTGGGCGAGGCCGCTCAGGCGGCCCTCCAGAAGGCCTCCGACACCTACAAGCGCGGCGGAGGACTGAGGGGGTTATCCACAGGATTGGTGGACCTCGACGACAAGCTGGGCGGCATGGCGCCGACCGATTTGATCATTCTGGGTGGCAGACCCGGGATCGGCAAGACCGCGCTCGCCACCACCATTGCCGTCAACGTCGCCATCCAGCACATGAAAACCGTGGGACGGGAGGGCGGCTTTGTTCACTTTTTCAGCCAGGAAATGTCGGCCGAGCAGTTGGCCACGCGCATCATCTCCAATCATGCCGAGGTCAACGCGGCGCACATCGGCCGGGGCAAGTTCTCCGAAACCCAGTTCCGCCGCATGGCGGACGCCGTGGAATTTCTCCGCGAAGCCTCCTTTGTGGTCGATCAGACGGGCGGGCTCTCCCTCAACCAACTTCAGGCCCGCGCCCGGCGCATGAAGCGGCGCAAGAACACCGGGCTCATCGTGGTCGATTACCTTCAGTTGATGACCGGATCATCGAAGGAAAACCGCACCCAGGAGCTTACCAAAATCACCAACGGCCTCAAGGCGCTGGCCAAGGAACTGCACCTGCCGATTTTGGCCCTGTCGCAGTTATCGCGTGGGGTGGAGAGCCGGGAAGAGAAACGTCCGACTTTGTCTGACCTTCGTGAATCCGGCTCGATTGAGCAGGACGCCGATATTGTGATGTTCGCCTACCGGGACGAGTATTACGTCAACCTGCGCAAGCCCGATGAAACGGACATTGAGAAGTCCCTGGCGTGGAATGAAGAGTTCAACAAGGTGAAGGGGAAGGCCGAGGCCATTCTAGCGAAGAATAGGCATGGGCCCACCGGCACCGTCAATCTCGCGTTCAACAGTGACCTAGCGGCGTTCGGCAATATCGCCCGCAACTATGAACAACCGAGGCACCCATGAACCATGGGCACAACGCGCCGCCTGAGAGGCTGGAGCGCATCCGCATCATTCGCGTTCACATCAACGACTGGGTGGCCTCCACCCGGGGTCTGTCCTTAGAGGAAGAGGGTTTTTTCTGGCGGTTCACGCTCCTCCAGTATGACCGCATGGGCTCAGTTGTCGATGACGACAACCTGAATGCCCGGGCCCTCAACCTCGATTTGCGAATTTACCGACGCCTCAAGAACCGCCTCATTGAGGAGGGGAAGATTCGCGTGCAGACGGGAATGCTGACCCACCCCCGCATCGAGCGCGAAATCGAGATGTATGTGGCCGAGTATCGCCGCCGCTCCGAGGCCGCTAAAGAGCGCGAGCAACGCCGTGCCGCGGGGCGGGTTGTAGAGGAGATGTGGGGGACTTCCAGCCTAGATCAGGCGAACTTCCCGGAGAATTCTTTCGAAAGTCCGGCAGAAGTCCGGGAGAAGTCGGCCGGAAGTCTGCCGGAGCTAACGCCACATCTTTCCGAAAACGACAGCGAAAACAATGGGTGCGCCGCCACGACTGTGACCACAAGCCGACCACAGCCCTTACGGGCGCGCGCGTTTCCTAAGCCTAAGCCTATAAGTGAAGTACCCCCTAAGCCCCCCAAGGGGGGCGAGAGGGTTCCAGATTTGATCGAGGCTGCCTTTGAGGATTTTTGGACGGCCTTCCCGAACGGCCGGAAACGGGGGAAGGGCGAAGCTCTGGACGCTTTTCGGCGCATCGTGACCGGCCGACATCGCAAGAAGTTGCATGCGAAAGCGGTGGATTTGGTTGATGGGGCAATCCGTTACGCCGCGAGTGGGCCAGACCCTGACTATGTGCCGATGCCTTCGACATGGCTCAACGAGGGGCGCTGGATGGACGACGTTGGCCCGGCAAGACCTGCCGCGGGGCGCTGGTACGACGACCCCGTCAAGGTCGCTCGGGTGACCGACGACCAGTGGCGAGGGAGCATCAACAAAAACGCCAACGGGCACTGGCCAGAGGACAAGCTGGGCCCGGTCCCGGGGCGCAAGGACTGTAAAGTTCCGCAACGAATCATTGATGAGTTACGCTTGTTGGAGCGCTACGGAACCGATGGCCTAGAGCGGCCGGAGTGGAAGAGCCGTCAATGACCATGCAACGAATCGTGATGTATTCCGGGGGCGCGCTATCGTGGGCGGCGGCCATGCGAACCATTGAGCGGCATGGTCGCGAGGCTGTTCAGTTGCTGTTCACGGACACAAGCATGGAAGACGAGGACCTTTACCGCTTTCTCGACGACAGCGAGAAGCAGTTAGGCGTTGAGATTGTTCGGGTTTGCGACGGACGTACACCCTGGGATGTCTATCGCGACCGACGCATGATGGGAAGCTCGCGTATGGACCCGTGCTCCGCGGAGTTAAAGCGGAAAGTGGGCCACAAGTGGTTGGCTCAATATGCCCAAGGGGCAACGCTGGTATTCGGCATCGACTGGACTGAAATGCACCGCACAGTCAGCATCACCAAGCGCTACGCGGAGATGGGCCAGCCCGTTGAGTTCCCAATGTGTGACGCGCCTTGGGTCCATAAGGACGGCGTGCTGCGCTGGATGCGAGATCAAGGCGTTGAGTCGCCGCGCCTCTATGCCATGGGCTTTGCCCACAACAATTGCGGGGGCTTTTGTTGCCGGGCTGGCCGTGCCCACTTCGCGCACCTGCTGCGCACAATGCCTGAGCGCTACGTCTACCACGAGGCGAAAGAGCAGGAGATGCGAGAGTTCCTGGGCAAGGACGTGTCGATCCTGCGCGACCGCGCCGATGGCACGACAGACCCCATTACGCTGCGAGACTTTCGCGAGCAGCTTCAGGACGATGGTGGTCAAAAGAAGCTGTTTGACGACTTTGAGATAGGCGGCTGCGGTTGTTTTATTGGGACAGAAGAGGTGTCATGAACCCAGACCTGGAAGGCCTGTCGCGGGTGGAAATCCGCCCCGCCGGAGAGAAAAACAAGCACAACCTCGTGCTGATTGGCGTGGATAAACGCCCAACGGTTGTGGGTATGGATTTGCGCTTCCACGAAGCACGAGCCAAGGCGAGTAAGCTGGCGTCAAGGTATAATTGTGCCATTCTGAACGTGGGGTGAAGCATGACCCGGACCATCATCATCGCGGCGGTTCTTATCGCCGCACTTTTGGGCGTCACCTGGATACTCTATCCGGCGTCCGCCCAGGCGGGCTATTATCGCACCGTCACCCGCTGCGATGAATTCCGCTTTCATTGCCACAAGAAGCGCATCTGGGTGGGAAGCAAGAAAAAGCGCCCAGACTATCGCTATTATGCGCCGCCGCGGGACTATGAGGACGACCGCGGGCCGATCTGCCTCTACAGCACCATCAAGGTGGTTTCGACCGAGCATACCTCCAGGGAAAACGCTATGGAGGCAGCCAAGAAGATGTGGGCCTTCAATGCCCAGTGGGAGCACGGCTCGCGGTTCATGGACATCACCCTGGCAACCGACTACGCCGAGCATTGTGGCCCCTCCAACGCCATGGACACCGCTTCGGGACGCATTAACGAGGCGGTCAATCAGTTGGCGGGGAATGCTGGGGTGAACGTGCGTTGTGTGATCCGCGCCCGGCCCTGCCGGGCAAGATTGGAGCAAGCAGAAGGACACCGCTGATGTCACGCTTGATGCTCATCCTTATTGCCGCCGCCTGTGCGGTTCTGGCGTTTGTTGTGGTGCAGGCCAGCGTCGCGACGCTCGCCACCTGGGTGTCGATGGGGCTGGCCATTCTCGGGGCGATCTTTTTCGCCATGGCGGTCTGCACCCGTAAAGACGAAGAGGAGGGGGATATCTGGTCATGAGATTGCTCATCTCGACGGTCATGGCCCTCGTTGGAACGGGGATAAGTGGGCTTTACCTGTGGGGTGTCTACTCCCTGCTACAGTACGCGCCGCGGACTTCGCACTACTTTGCCCTGCCGCTCAATGAGCAGTGGGCGATCAACGTTGGGTTTGCCGCTGCTGCTGTAGTGGCCCCGGTCCTCGCGTACGCTTGCTGGCAAGATGTGTATCGGGATTTACGGCGGCGAGAACGGGAAGCCGGGGGCGACATCCCGTTTGAGTTATAGGGGTTGACGGCTCGCAATATCGATTGCTTTGGCTATCCCCTGCGGGGATGAAGGGGCGGAATGAGCGAATACACACCGCAGTACCGCATCGTCGAAAGAGAGCACGGCTTCGAGCCGCAGATGTCGTTTCTCGTGCGCGGCACCGAGCGCTGGTTCCCACTCAACCGCGAAGGTTACTGGGTCTATCCAGATGGGTGGGACGACGACGAAACGACGGTGCGGGTTATCATGCCAGACAGGGCTATGGCCGAGCGGTCTTTGGCCAGAGCAAAAGCAATAAACGGGACGAACATCTCTGTCGTCCCTCGCCTATCGTCTACAGCGACGGCGAAATAATGCCGAAGTATCACCCAACGCGGGTTTCTGTCGCTCGATAGGGCTTCGCCCTGAGGGAGGGAAGATGAAGGTTTTTATCGTCTGGGCCATCGCTGGCGCTGCGGTGTCCTTTGGCTACCATGCGGTGACGGGCCACCCCATCTGTCAACCGTGTCATGACCTGGGTGCGCGCCACGCCAAGATTGTAAGCGAGTGGCTTCACTCAGAGCCGGAGGCTCTACCGGAGCCGCAGGCGGAGGTAGGCGAGCCGACGTAAGGCGAGCCGTCAACTCTAACTAGGCCAGGAAATGTATTCGCGTCGAAGGCCGCAACCCATATGGGGGTGTGGCATGCACTATGAACCCACCAAGGTCTCTGCCACTTACGAAGTCAGAAGCGAAGCCGACAGGCTGAACATGGATGCGACCGCCAAGGGCGTGGCCGCCTCCTACGGGGCGAAGAGCTTGGGGTGCTACGATACCCTGGGCAATTTCACCCGCACGCACGAATACGAACTCTCCTATAACCGGGCCATCCGGGCGGTGCAGGACTTTCTCGATTTGGGGTTCCAGGCTGAGATGAGGCTGGTATGACCTGGAAGCCCATATCGGAATATCCGACGACGCCCGGCGACCAGGGGCCAATCGTTCTGGCGCGCACGGCAGAGAAGCAACCACTCCTCGTCGTCTACGTCGAGGGCAATTTCGTGGTCTGCCCTTCGGTGCCGATCTACTATGGGCATAAGCAGTTCGGCCATCTGTGGGCCAACGACGTTGTTGAGTTCATGGAGATACCGACGTGAGTCAGCGCGCTTCCGGGTGGGTCAGAAAAGAAAATGACCTCTATCAGACCCCGGCCTGGGTCACGCAGGCGCTGCTGCCGCATCTTCCGCCGATCACCGGCAAGGTGTGGGAGCCAGCGTTTGGCGGGGGGTGGATGTCGTCAGTCTTGCGGCAAGCGGGCCATACGGTCGTCGAAACCGACAAGTCGCAAGGCGATGACTTTCTGGATTTTAAGTGCGCGGGGGAAGCGACGGCCATCGTGACCAACCCACCCTACAATATGGCACAAGAATTCGCCGAGCACGCCCTGAAGCTCATGGAGCCGTGCCAGGGTTCTATCGCCTTTCTGCTGCGCGTGGACTTCGATAGCGCCAAGACCCGCCAGCACCTTTTTGCGGGCCATCCGGCGTGGTCCAAGAAGCTCACCCTGCTCAAGCGGATTATGTGGTTTGAAGGGGAAAAGTCCCCTTCCTTCAATCACGCTTGGTTTCTATGGGACTGGAAGCATTCAGGGCCCCCGACGATTGTCTATGGGCCACGTGAGGAAAAGAACGGGGAGTAAGGTTGCATGCGCTTCGTAATCGAGGGTTCGCACTTCAAGCGCATCTTGGGATTGGTCAAGGGCTGCGTGCCCAACAAGTCCACCCTGCCGATCTTGCAGCACGTCCTGCTCAAGGCCGAGGGCGGCACGTTGACGGTGGTGGCCACCAACCTGGATCGGGAGGCTATGGCCCGCGCGCCCGCCCAGATCGATCAGGGCGGGGTGATCGCCGTCCCCGGCAAAATCCTCTGCGACTTTTCCCAGCGGCTGTCCCCCGGCACCCAGGTGGGCTTTGAACTCAATGCCAAGAACGGGCGGGTGACCGTCACCTCCGGGGCCGGGACCTACGTGTTCAAGGCGATGACCGAGGACTTTCCCACCATCGGCCAGCTTCAGTCAGAGGCCGTCGAGTTCGAGATTGAGGCCAACGGGGTCGTTAAGCTCCTTGCCGTCAACTATGCGGCGGCCTCTGACAATCGCAGGCCTACCTTCTACGGGGTGAGGCTCCAGCCGATGGGTAAGGCCTTGGAGGCCATGGGGTTCGATGAAAACCGCATGAGCTATCGGACCTGTGATTTGCCCGTAGGGGCCGACGCCTTAAAGCCGGTGACCATCCCTTATGACGTGGTGGCCGAGGTGTGCCGAGTGCTGGGGGAGGCGGACAAGGTGGTCCTCTCCTGCGGTTCCCTCTTCCAAATCCACGCCGAGAACTTCTCCTTTACCACCAAGATCATGGGCAGTCAGTTGTTTCCCGACGACAAATGCCACGACGCTTTGAATATGATCATGCGCGAGGCCAAGCCCATCGGCAAGATACACCCCACCGTCTTCAAGGATGTTTTGAAACGGGCCGGAGTTGTCTATGCCTCGGGTCTCGCCAAGTATGAGCCCGCTGTGGTAGAATTCACCGAATCTGGAGCGACCCTTTCCATGGGTGAGGGCGATGGGGACACCGCCCGCGAAGAAATGGACGCCGAGGTCTTTATTCCCGGCAAGAAATTCCGCGTCAACCGCCAGTACCTCGACGACATTCTCGATATTTGGCCGGAGAATGTGGACGTGACGGTGTGTATGCTGGAGGAGGCGGGACGCCCCATTCTGTTCCGCAATGAGAAAGAGCCAGGGTTCTTGCAATTCGCTGCCCCGATGCTGGGCGCCGCAAGGACCCAAACGCAGCAAGCTGCTTAACCTGGAGGGGGACTATCATGGGATACGCACAGGAAAAGGTCGTGACCGAGCAGGACGCCAGAGAAGCCCTGGCCAATATGACCAAGATGCACGAGGCGCTGCTGGCCCATACCAAGCACCTGGAAAAGCAGCTTCAGAAGCCCTATGACCGCAACGATGACCCGGCGTGGATGGCCCGCTTTGCCAAGCTCCAGGCCGAATACCTCGCGCAAAAGCCCTTGGAGCTTACCTGATGCGCGCCCGTCTTCCCAACCGCCGACTGGCCGAAAGCTTTGAGTTCAAGGCCGGGGCCGAACCCGGCAAGGAAACACGCTATGGGGCCACCTTGGGGTTTCACCCGGACGGCAAGCTCGGGGAGTTGTTCCTGCGCGCCGGGAAGGCGGGGACGGATATGAATATCCTCGCCCTCGAACTCGCCGTCGCCACCTCCCTGGCCCTGCAATACGGGTGCCCGGAGGAGGATAT
>Ga0196964_10001309_pt1 | contig 12766 bp, 9 predicted proteins | sample S1_10metaG_FD_148615 | JGI IMG/M metagenome (GOLD analysis project Ga0196964, IMG submission 148615) | Soil microbial communities from Anza Borrego desert, Southern California, United States - S1_10 | ecosystem: Environmental > Terrestrial > Soil > Desert | place: USA: California | collected...
TGCTGGTCGAAGACATGCACCAGTTGCGTGGCGTGGTCACCGAGCTGCTGCAAAGCCTGGGCGAGTTCCAGGTCGTGGCCGAGGTCTCCACCGAAGCCGAGGCCAAGCTGTGGATCGAGGAGAACACCGCGGGCTGGGATCTGGCCGTGGTGGACCTGATCCTCGAGCAAGGCACCGGCATGGGCGTCATCAGCAGGTGCCGCCAGACTTCGAAGAGCGGCCGCATCGTGGTGCTGAGCGACTACGCCACGCCCGGCATCCGCAAGCACTGCCTCAATCTTGGCGCCAACGCCGTCTTCCAGAAAAGCAGCGAGGCCTCGGCCTTTGCCGACTACTGCGCGGCGCTGGCGGTGAACGCTACTGCACCGCCGAAGTCACCGGAGGCTGGTCCCCCGGCGACGTGAACAGCTGCGCGGCATCGACCGGATCGAACCGGTACTGCTGCCCGCAGAAGTCGCACCCCACCTCGATCAGGCCGCGCTCGGCCAGGATGCTCTCGGCTTCCTCGCGCCCCAGCCCGCGGATCATGTTGCCCACGCGCTCGCGGCTGCAGGTGCAGGCGAACCGGGGGGTCTGTGGCTCGAAGCGCAGCACCTTCTCTTCCCAGAACAGGCGGCGCAGGATGGTGTCCACGTCCAGTTCCAGCAGCTCCTCGCGCTTGAGGCTGGACGCCAGGATGGAGATGCGGTTGTAGTCCTCGTTGCGGCCGATCTCGGCCTCGTTCTCGCGGCTCACCAGGGAGCCGGCCAGGTTGCCCTCGCCTTCCAGCGGCAGCCGCTGGATCAGCAGGCCCGCGGCCACCTTGGCATCGGCTGCCAGCACCAGCGTGGTGTCCAGCTGCTCCGATTGCAGCATGTAGTGCTGCAGCACTTCGCTCAGCTTCGTGAGCTTGTGTCCCTCGAGGCTGTTGAGCGGCACCACGCCTTGGTAGGGCTGCTGGCCGGGAAACTTGTCCTTGGGGTCCAGCGTGATCACGCACCGGCCCTGGTGGTGCACGTTCACCAGCTGCGGCAGGCGGTCGGACACGCCCACGTCCCCCATCACCTTGGCCGTCGCGCGCAGGCTCAGGTCGTGCTGGACCTCGCACACCGCCACCTTGACCGGGCCGTCGCCGAACACCTGCAGCACCAGCGCGCCGTTGAACTTGATGTTGGACTGCATCAGCGCGCCGGCCGCGGCCATCTCGCCCAGCAGTTCGGCTACCGGTGGCGGCCAAGCGCCCGTGGCCGTGTTGGCTTCGCGCCGGGCCAGGATCTCGGTCCAGGCATCGGTCAGGCGCACGATGGCGCCGCGCACGGGCAGGCCGTCGAAAAGGAATTTATGGAGTTCGGACATGGGTACTGCCGGGCCCGCTCGGGCCGTTCAGCCGATCTTCTTCAAGCCGCGCTCGAACCTGCGGGCGTTCTCGACGTAGTGCTCGGCGCTCTGGCGCAGCTTGGCCGCAGCGGCCTCGTCCAGCGTGCGCACCACCTTGGCCGGCGAGCCGATGATCAGCGAGTTGTCGGGAAATTCCTTGCCCTCGGTCACCACGCTCCCGGCGCCGACGATGCAGTTGCGGCCGATCCGGGCGCCATTGAGCACCACCGCCTGGATGCCCACCAGCGAGTTGTCGCCGATGGTGCAGCCGTGCAGCATCACCTGGTGGCCGACGGTCACGTTGGCGCCGATGGTCAAGGGCATGCCGACGTCGGCGTGCAGCACCGACAGGTCCTGGATGTTGGAGTTGCGCCCGATCCGGATGGTCTCGGTGTCGCCGCGCACCACGGCGCCGAACCAGATGCTGGCGTTCTCGGCCAGCTGCACGGCGCCGATCACCTGCGCGCTGTCGGCCACCCAGGCGCCGGCGCCGAGTTCAGGAGACTTGCCGTCGAGTTCGTAGATCGCCATGGAAGAGCCGCCGCTGCGTGGAAACCTAGAATTGTAGGTATGGAGCTTCGCCACCGCGCCCTGCAGGCCCTTTGCGCCGCAGACCCCGAGCAGAAAGTGGCGCTAGCCCGCGAGCTGCGGGCGCAGGCTGCTACGCTTTCGATAGTAGACCAGGCGCCGCATGCGCCTGCCACGCTGCCGGGCCGGCCCCCGCGCCCCGACCTCATCCATCCGGCCAAGGTGCCGCGCCGCTCGCCGTTCAAGCCGGAAGGCCTGGCGGCGCTGCTGCATGCCATCGCGCACATCGAGTTCAACGCGATCAACCTGGCGCTGGATGCCGCCTGGCGGTTCGAAGGCCTGCCGCGCGAGTTCCACCTCGACTGGCTGCAGGTCGCCGGCGAAGAGGCCTACCACTTCACCTTGCTGCAGGAGCACCTGGCCACGCTCGGCCACCGGTATGGCGACTTCCCGGCGCACGACAACCTCTGGACCATGTGCGAGAAGACCGCGGGCGACGTGGTCGCGCGGATGGCGCTCGTGCCCCGTACCCTCGAGGCGCGCGGCCTGGATGCCACGCCGCAGATCCAGGAGAAGCTGCGCCAGGTGCGCACGCCTGCTGCGCAGCGGGCGGTGGACATCCTCGACATCATCCTGCGCGACGAAGTGGGCCATGTGGCGATCGGCAACCACTGGTACCGCTGGCTGTGCGAGCGAGAGGGGCTGGACCCGGTTGCGCACTACCCCGTGCTGGTGGAGCGCTACGCGGCCCCACGCGTGTACCCACCGTTCAATCGAGAGGCCCGGCTGGGCGCCGGCTTCACCGCCGAGGAACTGGCCTGGTTGGAGGGCAGCCTTTAAGGCCCAGCCGGCGGCAGCCTCAGGCGGACAGTGCCTGCCCCTCCAAAGCCTCGTAGATCAGCGGAGCAGCGGCCTTCAACAGCGGGATGTCGCTGGTCCGCGGATCGCAGGGCCTGACGTCGTAGTGGCACAGCGTGCCGTAGGGCTCGCCTTGCGGAGTGGAGATCAGCACGCCGCTGTAGCACACGACCGGACTTCCTTCCAGGTAGGGGAAGCGGCCATCCAGCCTGGCATTCGCAAACTCCAATGGCTCGCGAGTGCGGCCCACGTTCGCGCAATAGGCGTTCGCCATCGGGATGTCGATGCCGCGTTGATGATCGGGCTCGAAACGGTCGAACAGCGCCATATTGCGCAACATGTCACCGTCGTACCGGTATACACCGGTGAACCGGTGTGGCGTGCGGGAGTTCAGGAAGCGCAGCGCTGCGTGCACGCCCGCGCGCAACTGGCGGCGGAATTCGGCGTATTCAGGCACGTCGTTGGGCATGGCCGATCATAGAGCGTGCATCCGCGTCCCTGGGGGTCCCTTGGGCCCACGGACAGCCTCACATCGCCCACTGGCCCCGGTAAGTCACGCAGCAATCACCCCGGCCACAGCATGTCCTTCAGCGTCCCGTCCCGCCCGATCCCGGCCGCAATCAGGTTGGCGACGTCCTGCAGGGCCTGCGCGTCCTGCTCCCCGAGGTCGGGCCGGGGCGAATGGCTGAAGCAGCACAGGGTGCCGAAGACGCTGCCGTCCTGCAGCACGATCGGAACGCTGAGGTAGGCGCCGATGCCCAGCCGTTTGGTGATGGGCAGGGCCGCAACGCGGGGCTCGCGCCTGGTGTCGGGCGTGACGGCCGGCAGGCCCCCGTCCAGGATCAGCTTGCAATAGGTCTGGATCAGCTCGTCGGAATGACCGGGGCGCACGGGAGAATTGCTGTCTTTCGCGTCAAGACTGGTCACGCGAAAGACCCGCCGGTCGTCGAGCACCTCGGAGATGAAGGCGATGTCCATCCCCAGGGCCTCGCGCACCCGGGCCAGCAGTTCGGTGACGGGCCGCACGCCCGGGCGGCTGCCTCCCTCTGCCGTGGCCACGGCGAAGTCGCGCAGGACTTCGGTGAGATCCATCCTGCCATGGTAGGAAAAATCCGGCGGTCTTCAAGCCCCGGGCTGGTCAGGAAGGCGGGCGCTTGGCCGCGGGCCGGTTCTTCTGCAGGATAGCCACCAGGATCAGGCCGTAGGCCACGACCCGCAGCAGGTAGAACACGGGCTCGAGTTCGCTGGAGTTCACCAGCAGGCCGAGCGCGACGCGGTTGCCCGCCTCCAGCCAGAACGACAGGGCGAAGAACAGGAAGAACCGGTCGCGCGTCGTGCGCCAGAACCGGAAGAAGAACAGCCCCGCCACCAGCGAGCCGGCGGCGATGGCACCCATCAACATCTGGTTCATCGCTTCACTCCTCCCCCCAGATCAGGCCGAACAGCAGCAAGAGGACCGCCACCAGGGCTGCCGACAGGCGCCAGGTGCTCAGGTCCACCTGCGTCGGGAACACGAGCTTGTCGGCCACCAGCAGGAAGTTGTTCACCGTCATGGCGGCAAAGCACATGGCGCTCCAGAACAGCAGCCGGGCCCGGGTGGCCAGCCAGCCACGCAGCAAGAAGACGAAGCAGGCCAGGCTGGTCAGCGCGCACAGGGTGTAGACGACGGCAGCCATCTAGGAGTCCTTTCTCCAGCGGAAAGCGTCGGCAAACTGCTGGGCTCTCTTGTCGACGCGTGAATGGATGAGGTCGGTGACGGTCACGATGTCCTGGGCGTAATGCGCGGCCAGGCGGCCCACGACCTCGTCGAGCTCGGGTGTGGCGGGCCCGAAGCGGAATCGGGGTTCCTCGCCCTCGTGCTGTACTTCGGCCAGGCCGGCCTGCGTGGCGGCGTCAAGTAGCCCGGCCGTATTGGCCTCGGGCAAGTAGAGCCGGCGCGCCATCGCTGCCGCCGTCCACCATTGCTCGCGCTGGGCACGCAGCAACAGCACAGCTTCGAGGTAGGGCACCGAAGGAACGCTGGTGACGATGAAGCGCCGCAGGTCGGCGGGGAGGTCGGGACGGCTCAGGGGATGGGCTCTTTTGAACTGCTGAGCATGGTAGGCAAGCCCATCCGCAGCGCGTGTAGGACGACTTCCCGCCCTTCGCGGACACCTGATGCAGCACGCAGTCACATAGAAGGAACCCTGTCGGATTCGTCCTACCCGCAAGCAGGCGGAAACCGACGACACTGCTGTCGCGTTCAGCCCTGCGCGTGCACGGGCTGCGATCTCAGCAGCACCCCCCAGACCGGAGCCCCCGATGGACCAGGCCGTTCTCCCCTCCACCAAGAAAAAAGTGTCCAAGGCCGGCAATGGCCTCGGGCCCATCCAGACCCGCTCGGCCGAGACTGCCGACGCGCGTTCGCGCCAGATCCTGGCGGCCCTGATGGCGTTCTCCGAAGGCGACTTCGAGTCGCGCCTGCCCTCGGACTGGACCGGGACGGAAGGCCGGATCGCCGAAGCTTTCAACCGCACTATTGCGAACGCCTCCCGCATCACCGGCGAGGCCGCGCGCCTGAGCACCACGGTCGGCAAGGAAGGCCGGCTCTCGCAGCGGATCTCCGCGCCCGGCGCCATGGGCAGCTGGGCCACGCAGGTCGATTCGCTCAACACGCTGATCGACGACCTGGTGCGCCCCACCACCGACATCGCGCGCACCATCGGCGCCGTGGCCAAGGGCGACCTGGGCCAGTCGATGGAACTGCAGGTGGACGGCCGGGCGCTCAAGGGCGAATTCCTGCGCTCGGCCAAGCTGGTCAACACCATGATCGAGCAGCTCTCGGTGTTCACCTCCGAGGTGACGCGCGTGGCGCGTGAGGTGGGTACCGAGGGCAAGCTGGGCGGCCAGGCCAAGGTGAAGGGCGTGTCGGGCGTGTGGAAGGACCTCACCGACTCGGTGAACCAGATGGCCGGCAACCTCACGGCGCAGGTCCGCAACATCGCCGACGTGACGATCGCGGTGGCCAACGGCGACTTGTCCAAGAAGATCACGGTGGACGTGCGGGGCGAAATCCTGCAGCTGAAGGAAGCGACCAACACCATGGTGGACCAGCTGCGCTCCTTCGCGTCGGAAGTGACGCGGGTGGCGCGCGAGGTGGGCACCGACGGACGCCTGGGCGGCCAGGCCGTGGTACCCGGCGTGGCCGGTACCTGGAAGGACCTGACCGACTCGGTCAACTCCATGGCCAACAACCTGACCTCGCAGGTGCGCAACATCGCGACGGTGACCACGGCCGTGGCCCGCGGTGACCTCTCCCGCAAGATCACGGTGGACGTGAAGGGTGAGATCCTGGAACTGAAGGAAACCATCAACACGATGGTGGACCAGCTGAACGGCTTCTCCTCCGAAGTGACGCGCGTTGCGCGAGAAGTGGGCACCGAAGGCAAGCTGGGCGGCCAGGCGCAGGTGCCCGGCATCGCTGGCACCTGGAAGGACCTCACCGACTCGGTCAACTCCATGGCGTCCAACCTCACGGGCCAGGTGCGGAACATCGCGGGCGTGGCGACCGCCATTGCCAAGGGCGACCTCTCCTCCAAGATCACGGTGGAAGTCAAGGGCGAGATCCTGGCCCTGAAGGAAACCATCAACACCATGGTGGACCAGCTGAACGGCTTCGCGTCCGAAGTGACCCGCGTGGCGCGCGAGGTGGGCACGGAAGGCAAGCTGGGCGGCCAGGCCCAGGTGCCCGGCGTGGCCGGTACCTGGAAGGACCTGACCGACAACGTGAACTTCATGGCGTCCAACCTCACCGGCCAGGTGCGGAACATCGCCGACGTGACCACCGCCGTGGCCAACGGCGACCTCTCCAAGAAGATCACGGTGGACGTGCGCGGCGAGGTGCTCGAGCTGAAGAACACCATCAACACCATGGTGGACCAGCTCAACGGCTTCGCCTCCGAAGTGACGCGGGTGGCGCGTGAGGTGGGTACCGAAGGCAAGCTGGGCGGACAGGCCCAGGTGCCCGGCGTGGCCGGTACCTGGAAGGACCTGACCGACTCGGTGAACTTCATGGCGTCCAACCTCACGGGCCAGGTGCGGAACATCGCGGAAGTGACCACGGCCGTGGCGCGGGGCGACCTGTCCAAGAAGATCACGGTGGACGTGCGCGGTGAAATTCTGGAGCTGAAGAACACCATCAACACCATGGTCGACCAGCTCAACGGCTTCGCGGGCGAAGTGTCGCGGGTGGCCCGGGAAGTGGGCTCCGAAGGCAAGCTGGGCGGACAGGCCCAGGTGCCGGGCGTGGCCGGTACCTGGAAGGACCTGACCGACAACGTGAACTCCATGGCCTCGAACCTCACCGGCCAGGTGCGGAACATCGCGGAAGTGGCCACGGCCGTGGCCAACGGCGACCTCTCCAAGAAGATCACGGTGGACGTGAAGGGCGAGATCCTGGAGCTGAAGAACACGCTGAACACCATGGTGGACCAGCTGAACGGCTTCGCGTCCGAAGTGACGCGGGTGGCGCGCGAGGTGGGCACCGACGGCAAGCTTGGTGGCCAGGCCCTGGTACGTGGCGTGGCCGGCACCTGGAAGGACCTGACCGACAACGTCAACTCCATGGCCAACAACCTCACCGGGCAGGTCCGCAACATCGCGGACGTGACGACCGCCGTGGCCAAGGGCGACCTCTCGCGCAAGATCACCGTGGAGGTGAAGGGCGAGATCCTGGAGCTGAAGAACACCATCAACACCATGGTGGACCAGCTGAACGCCTTCGCGTCCGAGGTGACGCGGGTGGCGCGTGAAGTGGGTACCGAAGGCAAGCTGGGCGGCCAGGCCCAGGTGCCCGGCGTGGCCGGCACCTGGAAGGACCTGACCGACAACGTGAACTTCATGGCGTCCAACCTCACGGGCCAGGTCCGGAACATCGCCGACGTGGCGACCGCCATCGCGCGCGGCGACCTCTCGCGCAAGATCACGGTGGAAGTGAAGGGCGAGATCCTGCAGCTGAAGCAGACCATGAACACCATGGTGGACCAGCTGAACGCGTTCGCCGGCGAAGTCTCGCGCGTGGCGCGGGAAGTGGGCACCGACGGCAAGCTGGGTGGCCAGGCCGCGGTGGAAGGCGTGGCCGGCACCTGGAAGGACTTGACCGACAACGTCAACTCCATGGCCTCCAACCTCACGGGCCAGGTGCGCAACATCGCCGAGGTGACCATCGCGGTGGCCAACGGCGACCTGTCCAAGAAAATCACCGTGGACGTGCGCGGCGAAATCCTGGAACTGAAGGAAACCATCAACACCATGGTGGACCAGCTGCGCTCGTTCGCCGCAGAAGTCTCGCGCGTGGCCAAGGAGGTGGGCACCGAAGGGCGCCTGGGCGGCCAGGCCGTGGTGCCGGGCGTGGCCGGCACCTGGAAGGACCTGACCGACAACGTCAACTCCATGGCGAACAACCTGACAGGCCAGGTGCGCAACATCGCCGACGTGGCCACCGCCATTGCCCGGGGTGACCTGGGCCGCAAGATCACGGTGGACGTGAAGGGCGAGATCCTTCAGCTGAAGGAGACCATCAACACCATGGTGGACCAGCTCTCGGCCTTCGCCTCCGAAGTGACCCGGGTGGCGCGGGAGGTGGGCTCCGAAGGCAAGCTGGGCGGCCAGGCCGTGGTGCCGGGCGTCGCCGGCACCTGGAAGGACCTGACCGACAACGTGAACTCCATGGCCTCCAACCTCACGGGCCAGGTGCGCAACATCGCGGAAGTGACCATCGCCGTGGCCAACGGCGACCTCTCCAAGAAGATCACCGTGGACGTTCGCGGCGAGATCCTCCAGCTGAAGGAAACCATCAACACCATGGTGGAACAGCTTCGCTCCTTCGCCTCCGAAGTGACGCGGGTGGCGCGCGAGGTGGGTACCGAGGGCCGCCTGGGCGTGCAGGCCGTGGTGCCCGGCGTGGCCGGCACCTGGAAGGACCTGACCGACTCGGTCAACACCATGGGCGCCAACCTGACCTCGCAGGTGCGCAACATCGCCGAGGTGACCACCGCCGTGGCGCGCGGCGACCTGAACCGCAAGATCACGGTGGACGTGAAGGGCGAGATCCTGGAGCTGAAGAACACCATCAACACCATGGTGGACCAGCTCAACTCCTTCGCCGGTGAAGTGACGCGGGTGGCGCGCGAGGTGGGCACCGAAGGCAAGCTGGGCGGCCAGGCCGAGGTGTCCGGCGTGGGCGGTACCTGGAAGGACCTGACCGACAACGTGAACTTCATGGCCTCCAACCTCACCGAGCAGGTGCGAGGCATCGTGAAGGTGGTGACGGCCGTGGCCAACGGCAACCTGACGCAGCGCCTGACGGTGCAGGCCAAGGGTGAAGTGGCGGCGTTGGCCGACACCATCAACAACATGACCGACACGCTGGCCACGTTCGCCGACCAGGTGACCAACGTGGCGCGCGAAGTGGGCGTGGACGGGCGACTGGGCGGCCAGGCCCACGTACCCGGCGCCGCCGGCACCTGGAAGGACCTGACCGGCAACGTGAACCTGCTGGCGGCCAACCTGACGACACAGGTGCGAGCCATCGCGGAAGTGGCGACTGCGGTGACCAAGGGCGACCTGACCCGTTCCATCCAGGTGGACGCCAAGGGCGAAGTGTCCGAGCTCAAGGACAACATCAACACGATGATTTCCAACCTGCGCGAGACGACCGAGTCGAACCGCGAGCAGGACTGGCTCAAGACGAACCTGGCGCGCTTCACCGGCATGCTGCAGGGCCAGCGCGAACTGTCCACGGTGGGCAAGATGCTGCTGTCGGAGCTGGCGCCGCTGGTGCACGCGCACCAGGGCAGCATCTACCACAACAGCCACAGCAACGAGGGGGCGACCGGCCTGGTGCTGCTCTCCAGTTATGCGCAGTCCGGCGCCGTCCGCCTGGCGCCCAGCATCGCGCTGGGCGAAGGCCTGGTGGGCCAGTGCGCGCTGGAGAACCGCCGGATCCTGCTGGCGGACGTGCCGACCGACTTCGTCACCATCAGCTCCAGCCTGGGCGAGGCCCACAAGGTGAGCGTGGTGGTGATCCCGGTGCTGTTCGAGAACCAGACCAAGGCGGTGATCGAGCTGGCCTCGTTGCACCCGTTCTCGGACGTCAACCTGAACTTCCTGGACCAGCTGGCCCTGGGCATCGGCGCGGTGTTCAACACCATCGAGGCCACCATGCGGACCGAGGGCCTGCTCACGCAGTCGCAGCAGCTGACGGCCGAACTGCAATCGCGCCAGGCCGAACTGCAGCAGACCAACGAGGAACTGGGCACCAAGGCCCGCCTCCTGGCCCAGCAGAACGAGGAGGTGGAGCGCAAGAACGCCGAAGTGGAACAGGCCCGCCGCGCGCTGGAGGAAAAGGCGTCGGAGCTGGCCCTGACCTCCAAGTACAAGTCGGAGTTCCTGGCCAACATGTCGCACGAGCTGCGCACGCCGCTGAACTCCATCCTGATCCTGTCGCAGCAGCTGGCCGAGAACGCGCCGGGCACGCTGTCGCCCAAGCAGATCGAGTTCGCCCGCAACATCAACTCTTCGGGCAGCGACCTGCTGAACCTGATCAACGACATCCTGGACCTGTCCAAGATCGAGTCGGGGACGGTGAGCGTGGACGTGGAGGACATCTCCTTCGCGGCCCTGCGTGACAGCATCGACCGCAACTTCCGCCACGTGGCCGAAGCCAAGAACCTGCCGTTCCACGTGCACTTCGCCAACGACCTGCCGCGGTCCATGGACAGCGACCCCAAGCGACTGCAGCAGATCCTGAAGAACCTGCTGTCCAACGCGGTGAAGTTCACCTCGCAGGGCCAGGTGGAGGTACGGGTCGGCATGGCCTCGGGCGGCTGGTCGTCCGACCACCCGGTGCTGAGCCAGGCGCAGCACGTGGTCGCTTTCGCCGTGGAAGACACCGGCATCGGCGTGCCGCCGGACAAGCAGCGCCTGATCTTCGAAGCCTTCCAGCAGGCCGACGCGGGCACCTCGCGCAAGTACGGCGGCACGGGACTGGGCCTTGCGATCTCGCGCGAACTCGCGGTGCTGCTGGGCGGCGAGATCAAGCTGCAGAGCGTGCACGGCCAGGGCAGCACCTTCACGCTGTACCTGCCGCTGCACTACGCCGGCCCGGACTCCGCCACCGTGATGCGCAACACCAAGTCCTCGGCCGACAGCCCGCCGGTCACCGTGCTGGCGCTGCCGGTGGCCCGCGAGGAGCACATCCCGGACGACCGCAACGAGATCCAGCCGGGCGACGCCACCTTCCTGGTGATCGAGGACGACCCGCACTACGCGCGCATCCTGCTGGGCCTGGCCCGCGACAAGGGGTTCAAGGCGCTGGTGGCGACCAAGGGCGCCATGGGCCTGGCGCTGGCGCGCCAGTACAAGCCGTCTGCCATCTCGCTGGACATCTTCCTGCCCGACATGCTGGGCTGGACGGTGCTGAACCAGCTCAAGCTCGATCCGGAGCTGCGCCACATCCCGGTCCAGATCGTGACCCTTGAAGAGGAGCGCCAGCACGGCCTGTCGCACGGCGCCTTCGCCTACCTGGTGAAGGAGCCCACCACGGCGGGCCTGGAAGCCGCCTTCGACCGGATCAAGGAATTCACGGTGCCGCGTACGCGCCGGCTGCTGGTGGTGGAGGACAACGACATCGAGCGGGATGCCGTCACCGAGCTGCTGGGCTACGAGGACATCGAGATCGTGCCGGCCGGCAACGGCGACGAAGCATTGGCCGCCCTGCACGACCAGGCCTTCGACTGCGTGGTGCTGGACCTGAGGCTGCCGGACATGACCGGCTTCGAGCTGCTGGAGCGCATGCGCGCCGAGCCGGCCCTCGCGGCCGTGCCGGTGGTGGTGTTCACGGGCAAGGACCTCAGCCAGGACGAACAGGCCCGCCTGAACACCATGGCCAAGAGCATCGTGCTCAAGGACGTTCAGTCGCCCGAGCGGCTGCTGGACGAGACCGCCCTCTTCCTGCACCGCGTCGTGACGGAGCTGCCGGTGGAAAAGCAGGCCATGCTGGAACGCCTGCACAACTCCAGCGAAGTGCTGCGCGGACGGAAGGTGCTGGTCGTGGACGACGACGCGCGCAACATCTTCGCGCTCACGTCGGTGCTGGAAAACCACGAGGTGGAGGTGATCAGCGCCACCAACGGCCGCCAGGCCATCGAGATCATCCAGCAGACGCCGGACCTGGCCATGGTGCTGATGGATATCATGATGCCCGAAATGGATGGCTACGAAACAATGCGCGAGATCAGGAAGGAGCCGCAATTCCGCACGCTCCCCATCCTGGCCCTCACGGCCAAGGCGATGAAGGGCGACCGCGAGAAGTGCCTGGATGCCGGAGCCAGCGACTACATTTCCAAGCCGGTCAACACGGACCAGTTGCTCTCGCTGATGCGGGTGTGGCTGTTCCGCTGAAAGGCAACCCGGCACCGTGAAACATCCCATCTCCGACGACACCGCCCTCCTCGAGGCCGCGGGGCCGGTCAACATCCTGATCGTCGACGACGAACCCAAGAACCTCACGGTTCTGGAGTCCGTCCTGAACGATCCGGACTACCGCCTCGTGCGGGCGCTGTCGGGGGACGAAGCCTTGCTGGCCCTGATGGCCCAGGAATTCGCGGTGCTGGTGCTGGACGTGCGGATGCCGGGCATGACCGGGTTCGAACTGGCCCAGCTGGTCAAGGAACGCAAGCGCACGGCCCGCATCCCCATCATCTTCCTGACCGCCTACTACAACGAGGACCAGCACATCCTGGAAGGCTATGGCACGGGCGCCGTGGACTACCTGCACAAGCCGGTCAATCCCTCGGTGCTGCGCTCCAAGGTCGCGGTGTTTGCGGAACTGCACAAGAAGCGGCGCGCGCTCGAAGCCGCGAACCGCGCCTTGAAGGACCTGAACGAGTCGCTGGACCGCCGGGTCACCGAGCGCACGACGGCGCTGCTGGAAAGCGAGGCCCGGCTGCTGGAAGCCAACCGCCGCAAGGACGAATTCCTGGCC
>Ga0196964_10001310_pt1 | contig 12750 bp, 11 predicted proteins | sample S1_10metaG_FD_148615 | JGI IMG/M metagenome (GOLD analysis project Ga0196964, IMG submission 148615) | Soil microbial communities from Anza Borrego desert, Southern California, United States - S1_10 | ecosystem: Environmental > Terrestrial > Soil > Desert | place: USA: California | collected...
CGGGGCCTTGTTCAAGGCGATGAGCGTCTTCGCCCTGCGTGACATCGACCTGACCAAGATCGAGTCGCGTCCACTAATCGGCAAGCCCTGGGAATACATGTTTTACATCGATTTCGCCGGTTCCATCGCCGACGAACACGTCAAAAAAGCGCTCGACCACCTCGACGAATACGCCCTGACCCTGCGTGTACTGGGCTGTTACCAGCGCCACAGGCCGGAGTAATGGGGCACTCTCAGCCTGTTCAGGGCTACGAAGCAATCCACAAAGCTCACAATGACACATTAAAAATGTAACAGGGCTGATACACACCATATTCAAATCGTTACGGGGGAATGGCAGGCTGTTACCGGTTTTTTTATAGAATGAACAAAGAATAATCCGGAGAGCAGCCATGAAAAAACTTGCCCTTGTCCTCATCTGCCTGTTCATGGCAGCATGCGGGAAGTTCGACCTCAACCTAAAAATATCGCCCAACGTGACGCCCACCACCCCAAGCACTGTGCTGTCACCAATCATGACGTCTCGGCGCACACCCAGCGCGTCGACGCCGCATCTCACAATCGGCCAGGGCCTGATGACTGTGCGCGCCTATATCGATGGGCGCAGCCATCTCATCTTGCAAGACGCAGCCATCCGCTGGCACCACTTCGACCGTATCGCGCCGGGGCGCTGGGACTCCCAAAACCTGCCGACGATCATCAATGGCGTGGAATGGTACCCCGTCTGGCCGGATTCGCCGCATTTGGATAACCAACATTGCGACTGTGATTCTTCTTCCTTTCCCGCGCCGGCGCTCCCACGCCTACCCCAGGAAGTCAGGCTGGGCATTGTGAACGCGCGAGGCAGCATCGCCATCATCCAACAGCCCAATGCAGAAAACGACTACGCCCTGGTCGTCGAGTTCGACGACAATACGCCGGGGAATGCCGAATGGTATGAAATCCACTTGAGCTACGTCACAACCTATGCGGGCTTCCCAGACCAGACAACAACGACCGGACAACAATCCCAAGCCGGACCCCTTCGCCTAGCAGGACTTCAAATGACGGACGCACGCCACGGGTGGGCTGTCTCGTCGTCGGGCCGCGTCCTGAAGACCGGCGACGGCGCGTCCACATGGAAAGACATCAGCCCGCCTTCGGGTTCGTTCGAGGCCCACGGCCTGTTTGCGTTCGACTCCGAAACCGCCTGGGCCGCCCCCACCCCAACCGGAAGCGTCTGGCGCACCCGCGACGGCGGTCAAACGTGGCAGAGCGCATCTATCCCGCCAGGTAGCCTGATCGGCATGCAGTTCCCTAACGCCAGGGATGGCTGGTTGCTATCGCTGGCCGCAAATGATCCACAAGGCCACACGGTACGCTTATACAAATCGGGCGATGGTGGGACAAACTGGGCGCAGATCACCAGCCTGGGCGAGAGTGGACTACAGTCGTACCTGCCGGGCGCGCATACCGGCATGACCTTTTTCGACGGCCAAACCGGTTGGCTGGGCGGCTGGTGGAAGCAGGACAACCCCCACGAATGGGCGGTGCTCAAAACCACCGACGGCGGGGCGCACTGGGAACTTGACAGCGTCTTCCGCCCTGATTCGGATGCGCTTACCTGCAACGGGAATTCCCTCTCGGGGATCAACCCCGGAACCGTTGCGGTGGATATTTCCTGCGCTCCCAGTTCTTCTTATCATCGCCTGCTCTACCTTTCAGAAACCGCAGGCTTCCCCCACTGGCGTTCATGGGACCTGCCCGGCGAACTCTTGAGCATCTATCTCCTAAACGACCGCGAGGCCTGGATGATGGCTAATCCTGGCAGCACCCTGAACGGCATTTACCACAGCATCGATGGCGGCAACACCTGGGAAACTATCAACATGGTCGCCTGGACACAAGCCCATTTCGACTTCATCAGCTCCGAGGAAGGCTGGGGCCTCGTAAGCGATGGCATCCTGGAAGCCCTCGTCCATACCACCGACGGCGGGGCGAGCTGGGAAGAGATCAAACTGACGATCCTGCCGTAAAGAAGTGAAGATGAAAAGCTTTTGCTCACGATCCGGATAACTCGGCGGAAAATAGGACCAAGATGGTGAAGGAGCGCGTCCAGAACAGTTCGATTGTCCTGATGCATGTCAACAGTCGCGGCAGGCACATATTCCTGTGACAACAACTGCCAGCCCCTAATCCCTCCAAAATATGGCTTATCGCTGCCGGGTATGTTATCCTTGTGAGGCGCGAAATTTTAACAATCCTCTAACGGATTTTTAGCAATTCCCAACAAACAAGGCTATAAAATAGTGGCGAAAAATAACCACCCTTATGGAGGCAATTATGGCCAAACGAACCCCAACTGCAACGCCTGATGAAAATACAGCTTTTTCTTTCAAAGCTGAGACCAGGCAGCTCCTGCACATCCTGATCCATTCCCTCTATAAAGACCGGGAAGTCTTTCTCAGGGAACTGCTCTCGAACGCATCTGACGCGCTCAACCGCATCCGCTTCGTGATGCTGACCGACCATAACGTGCTCGACCCCGACGCCGAGTTGAGCATCCGCATTTCGGTGGACAAAGATGCCCGCAGGGTCACGATCCAGGATACTGGTATCGGCATGGACCGCGACGAGATCATCGAAAACCTGGGCACCATTGCCCAGTCGGGCGCACGCAAATTCCTTGAAGCGACCAAAGACCAAAAGGACAACGCCGCCCAGGTCATTGGGCAGTTCGGAGTGGGCTTTTATTCGGTATTCATGGTGGCCGAATCGGTGCGGGTCACATCCCGCTCGTACAAGCCGGATGCCGAGGCCGTTACCTGGTATTCAGTAGGCGAGGAAAGCTTCCAGGTGGAGCCTGCCGAAATGGCGCAGCGCGGCACGAAGGTCGAAATCAAGCTTAAAGAAGACGCAGCCGAGTTCGCCGAGGAACACCGCATCAAGAGCATCATCCGCAAGCACTCCGACTATATCGGCTTCCCGATCTACGTCGGGGAGGCCAAGGAACCGGCCAACAAGCAGAGCGCCATCTGGCGCACTTCCAAACAGGATGTGACCGACGAGCAGCACAAGGATTTCTACCGCCAATTGACGCTCGACTTCGAAGAACCGCTGATGCACATCCACATGGTTACCGATGCGCCCGTCCAACTTTACGCCATTCTCTACATCCCCGGCAAAAACCAGCGCGACTTTTTTGCGCTGCGCAAGGAAGACGGCCTCAAGCTCTATTCCCGCAACATCCTGATCGATGAATATTGTAAGGACCTGCTGCCCGAACACCTGCGCTTCGTGCAGGGCGTCGTCGATTCGGAAGACCTGCCACTCAACGTCTCGCGCGAAACCGTCCAGGCCAGTGGCTGGATGCCGCGCCTAAAAAAGGTGCTCACCAACCAGGTCTTGAAGGACCTTGAAAACCTGGCGAAAAAGGACGCCGAAAAATACCAGGCCTTCTGGCAGGAGTTTGGCATGTACCTGAAACAGGGCATCGCCGCCGGACCTGGGGAGGAATCCGAAAAACTCCAGCCGCTGCTGCGCTTCAAGACCAGCCTCAGCCCCGAGACCTGGTCGTCGCTCGATGGCTACGTCGAGCGCATGAAGGAAGGGCAAAAAGAGATTTATTATCTTGTAGGCGACGACATCAAATCGGTTCTGCGCAGCCCGCACCTGGAGCACTTCCAGGCAAAAGGCATCGAAGTGCTCCTGCTGACCGAGCCGGTCGACTCGTTCATGCTGATGAGCCTGCGCAAATACAAGGACTTCGATCTGAAGAACGCCGCCCAGGCTGAAGAGGAAACTCCCGCCGAAAAACCGGAAGAAAAGGACGAGGAGCAAAAAGCCGCCCGCGAAGGCTTCGAGCAGGTGATCGCACGCTTCAAGGAAGTGCTTGGCGAACGCGTCGCCGATGTGCGCAGCAGCACGCGCCTCTCGCAGTCGGTAGCCCGCCTGGTCGATAAAGACGGCGGCCTGGGTGCGGAATTCCAGCGTGTCTACAAATACGTTGGCCGGGAGTTCGAAGCCGTGCCCAAGATCCTGGAACTGAATCCCTCGCACCCCATCCTGAAGGAATTGTCCAGGCTGGATGCGTCGTCTGCGCTCCAGACGATCATCATCGAACAGATCTACGACAGCGCCTTGCTGGCCGAAGGGCTGCACCCCGACCCATCCAGCATCGTGCCGCGCGTGCAGCAGATCATCCAGGCGGCCTTGTCTGGAGCCAGCGAGAACTCCGAAAAACCAACCCCATAACACTTCAGCAGGGTTTTCATAAAGTAGCTTGACAAATTATCTATTTTGAACCGCGAAGCGCGCCAAGATCGCACACCGTCCCGGTGTCTCTTCGGGAAAGTTTTAAGGTTTTCCCTGGACTGTCCGACGTCCAGGGGACAGGCTTTGCGCTCTCCATGTGCTTCGTGGTTAAAGCCCTTGACCCAGCCCGACTTTGTGAAAACCCTGTAACACTTCGGTTTTCAACATTGCCAAAGACAGCCACCTCAGCTATAATCCATTGCGCCGGGGGGTTCCTTGCAATTTTGGGCGTGTAGCTCAGTTGGTTAGAGCGCATGTATCACACACATGAGGTCAGGGGTTCGAGTCCCTTCTCGCCCACTACACTTTAGAAAGACCGGAGGCGTACGCCGCGCCCCGGTCTTTTATCTATCTAACAATTACCCAAATTCCCCTCTTGCCTTTTCCCCTGGAATATGCTATTTTTAGCCAGAATTATGGAGAACCCTGATCTATGCCAAAAACCGTTGTGATTGTCGAAGATGAACCCGATGCCGCCGAAATGCTGGCGGAAATGATGCGCGTCAGCGGCTTCCGTGTCGTAAAAAGCTACTCGAGCAGCCCGGCGATCAAGCTCATTTCCTCTGAAATGCCCGACGTGGTTATTCTGGACATCATGATGCCCGACGTTTCAGGCCTGGAAGTGCTGCACTACATGCGCGCGCAACCAAAACTGGTCGATATTCCAGTCGTCGTGGTTTCGGCAAAAAGCATGCCTTCAGATATCAAAACCGGCCTGGAAGCGGGCGCTTCAATTTACTTGACAAAACCAGTCGGTTTTTTGGATTTAAAAAACGCCATCGAGAGGGTGGTAGCAACCGGGAAATAAATCCACAATATGATTTTGCTGCGAGCGTTTATCGCCATCGAAATCCCTGAAGAGATTAAAACACAGATCGGCAGCCAGACTGCCGGGCTGCGCCAAATGGTAGGCCGCAGTGTGCGCTGGGTATCACTCGAAAACATCCACCTAACGTTAAAATTCCTGGGAGATATCTCCCCAGCAAACATCGAATTTCTAACACAGGCGCTCAAAACAGAGGTCAGCCAGTATTTGTCGTTCGAGATCAACATGGACCACCTGGGGGCTTTCCCCAACCTGCGCCGCCCGCGCGTGATCTGGATCGGGCTGGATGCTCCCGCAGATCTGGCAAGGCTGCACCACAGCCTTGAAACAGCCGCAGCCCGGCTTGGATACGCCAGCGACGACAAACCATTTTCCCCGCACCTGACCATTGGCCGTATCCGCGACCGGCTATCCGCGCAGGAGGCTCAATCGTTACGCGAGGCGCTGGAAAATACCAAGATAGGATCGTTGGGAAAATTTGTTGTCAAGTCTGTCAATCTTTTTCAGAGCGAACTAAAACCTGCAGGACCGGTCTACACATGTATATCCACCGCTGCTTTAGGCGGTTAATTTTTGCGAGGTGAAACCTGAATCCGCTTGAACTTGCACATACTGCTATCGATGCCCTCGAAGAGACGAAGGGCGAAAACATCGTTTTATTGGACTTGCAAAAAGTAGTCAATTTCACCGATTACTTCATCCTCTGCAACGGCACCAGTGACCGCATGATCGACGCCCTCGCGAAGAATATGATCGAAAAGGTGCGTGAAAAACACAACTTCAAAGGCCGCACGGAGGGTCACTCTTCGGCTGGCTGGGTGGTGGTGGATTTCGGTTCTGTGACTGTCCATTTGTTTGCTCCAGAAACACGGGACTTTTATAAACTGGAAGAGTTATGGAAAGAAGGAAAAGTCTTGCTGCGTTTGCAGTAATGCGTTATTCCTGCTGCAGCCAAGTCGTTCTGGCGTACAATAGGGGCAATGATGCGCATCGCAATGATTTCTTATCACACTTGCCCATTGGCAACCCTGGGGGGCAAAGACACCGGGGGAATGAACGTTTACGTCCGCGACCTGACGCGCGAACTGGGTCGTATGGGTATCCATGTGGATGTTTTTACCCGCTCGCAAGATGAGCACGTACCGCACGTGCTGCACGACCTGGGTTACGGCAACCGCGTGGTACACATCCCCGCCGGGCCGGAGCAGCCTTTCCCTAAAGAGCGCCTCCCCGATTACATCCCGGAATTCGTCGAGGGCATCAAGCGTTTCGCCGCCGAAAAAGGGATTTGCTACGACCTGATCCACAGCCATTATTGGATGTCTGGCCTGGCGGCGGACGCGTTGAGCAACGCCTGGGGCGGCATTCCGATCCTGCACATGTTCCACACTCTCGGGGAAATGAAAAACCGCATTGCCCAGAGCGACGACGAACGCGAGTCACCCTACCGCTTGGAGAGCGAACACCGCCTCCTGGCCCGCGCCGATCGCATCATCGTCGCCACCTTGGCCGAGAAAGCCCAGCTCGAATGGCTCTACAAAGCCAACCCGCGCAAGATGACCATTATCCCGCCTGGGGTGGACACGGGGCACTTCTACCCAATCCCCAAAGACGAGGCCCGGCAGTTCATCGGCATCCCAAACCACGACCGGATGATCCTGTTCGTCGGGCGCATCGAACCGCTTAAAGGGATCGATACCCTCATCCGCGCCATGGCCTGCATGGAGCAGCCGGATGAGGGCCGCTGCCCGGCCTACCTGGCAATTATCGGCGGCGACCCATCTGCCAGCCCGGAAGAGATGACCGCTGAAATGGCCAGCCTGCAGCAGTTATGCCGCGAACTGCATCTCGACCATACGGTCATATTCCTGGGCAAACGCGGGCAGGATACCCTGCCGTACTACTACTCTGCCGCTGAAGTGGTGGTAATGCCTTCGCATTATGAGTCGTTCGGCATGGTAGCGCTGGAAGCCATGGCCTGCGGCACGCCCGTTGTGGCCTCTCAGGTCGGCGGGTTGGCGTTCCTCGTCCAGGATGGCGTGACCGGTTACCACGTGCCGGGCGGCGACAGCGAAGCGTTGTGCGAAAAACTGTCGCTGCTGCTGGGCAACGACGAAGCGCGTCAAACCATGGGCGCACAGGCCGCCGAATATGCCCTGGCATATCGCTGGGAAAGTATCGCCGAGCAGATCAGCGATGTCTACAAAAGAATACTGCAAGAGCGGCCAGACACACAACCGTGCCTGGCATCTTAGATAAACATAAGGACTTATTAGACCCAACCATATATCTCTGTTGGGAACAAACACGCGACCACAAATAGAGTGGTCGCGTGTCTTTTTTATGGGACTTTTAGGCAAGTTTCTAACGCCGGTACATCACTCGCGAACCATTTGCTTTTCGCAAGTAAGGCGTCAATTCCCGCGCTTCGAGCAGCCCCCAACGCGAAGCGCCCAGGTACAAGATCTCGAGGATCAATTCCTGGTAGGAGATGCCGTCCGCCTTGGCGATGAGGCACAGGTCGCTGAAATCGGGGGTCAGGCCCGGCAGCGTATTGATCTCGATCAGGCAAGGCTGGCCCTTGGCATCCAGGCGGATGTCAACGCGCGAAATGTCCAGGGCGCCGATCATGTTATGGGCGCGCCAAGCGTAGTACTGTAGCTTCTTCGCCAGTTCGTCGTCCACTTCAGCCGGGCAGAAATAACCTGGAGCGCCCTCTTCACCAATATCCTTGCACTTGGCAGCCTGACTGTAAATACCCGGTGTGACCGAGCAGCTGCTGTCCAGTTCCATGATCGGGAAGCGGTGGAAGCCATCCACGTCGTACCATTCGGGATGGCGGCTGTAAAGCTTGGAATCGGAGCGTCCCATCACTGCCACAGTAAATTCACGTCCCGGCAGGTACTGCTCCACCAGGGCCGGCTGGCGGTAGGTGTTGATCACCCATTTGGCGCGTTCACGGACTTCGGCCTCTGTATTTGCAATGGCCTTGGTATCCACCCCCATCCCCGTCCCTTCGCGGGCAGGCTTAACGAACAACGGGAAGCGCAGCTCGGGTCGCAGCGGCTCGTTCCCGGTGGAAAATTCCTGAAAAGGAGCAATGGGCAAACTCCGGTCGCGCCAGATACGTTTTGTCAGGGTCTTGTCGAGCGAAATCGCATTGGTCACAACGCGCGAACCGGTATAAGGAATCCGTAGCATCTCCAACAGACCGGGCACCTGGGCCTCGCGGCCATCGCCCCCCAGCCCCTCGGCGATGTTGAAGCAAATATCTGGTTTGATTTGTTTTAATGTGTAAGGGAGATTGCGATCAGCCTGGATAAAGACAGTTCGATGGCCCGCGCTTTCAATGGCAGACTGGATCGCTTCGATTGTTTCGATGTGGTCGAAATCGGCCAGGGCATCTTGCGGAACATCAGGCGGCAGTTCGATATGCTCATCCTTAATGTTCGCGATCACGGCCACGAGCCACGATTCTTTGGCGCTCGGTATACTGGGAGGCTTTTCATCTTCCTGTTCAAGTTCCAGAATTTCCAACATTGTTTTTCTCCTTTTTTGGTTTGTTGGGTCGCTACGGTTGCGTAGTATATAACAATCTCGAAAAATGACAAGAGGTCAATTGACCTGCAAACACTACGCTCTCTCGCTTAGAAGTTGTCTAACAACGCGGCCAACCTGGGTATTTGCGAGCGTGGCGGGTATAATTCGGCCCATGGCTGAACCAAAAGACCGTCCCCTCGACCCCGAAGCCAAACCCGGCGACCGGGTCGATAATGCCCTACGCCCGCATATGCTGGCCGACCTGATTGGGCAGGAGCAAGTCAAAGAGAACCTGGCAATCCTGATCGCCGCTGCCCGCCAGCGTAGCGAGTCGCTTGACCACGTGCTCTTTTACGGCCCGCCCGGCCTGGGAAAGACCACGCTGGCAAACGTCCTGGCCAACGAGATGGGCGTCAACGTTAAGACCACCTCCGGCCCGGCCATTGAGCGCGCCGGCGACCTGGCCGCCATCCTGACCAATCTGCGCGCCGGGGACGTGCTCTTCATCGACGAAATCCACCGCCTCGGGCGCGTGGTGGAGGAAGTGCTCTACCCGGCCATGGAAGACTACGCCCTGGACATCGTCATCGGCAAGGGGCCTTCAGCACGCTCGATCCGACTCAAGTTGCCGCGTTTTACCGTTATCGGGGCCACCACCCGGCTGGCGCTGGTTACCGCGCCCCTGCGCGCCCGTTTCGGGGCCGTTTACCGGCTGGATTATTACGACCAAAAAGCCATGCAGTTGATCGTACGCCGTGCGGCGGACCTGCTCAAAGTGCAGATGGAACCGTCTGGCGTGGAGGAGGTCGCCAAGCGCGCCCGTGGCACGCCACGCATCGCCCTGCGCCTGCTGCGCCGTGTGCGCGACTTCGCCCAGGTGCGCGCCGACGGCCTGGTCACACAGAAGACTGCCTCCCTGGCGCTCGACCTGCTCCAAGTCGACCCGCTCGGCCTCGACGACGTGGACCGGCGCGTCTTGAAAGCCATCATCGAGAAATACGGCGGCGGCCCGGTGGGGCTGAACACCATCGCCGCCGGTATCAGCGAAGAACCCGATACGATCATGGATGTGGTCGAACCCTACCTGCTGCAGCTCGGTTTCCTTGATCGCACCTCCCAGGGACGCGTCGCCACCAAAGCTGCGTATGATCACCTGGGGTTTGCGTACCCGGAGAATGGGCAGCAGCAGAAGCTGTTTTAGACCGTAGACGGTGGATCGCCTGCCCCAGTTTCACCGGGGTAGACTGTGAACGAAGGCTCCATTACCGTCCACCGTCAGTTATAAATCTGACCATCAAACGTTATAGCTTTTAACGATCAACTTTCCAAATTCGCTACTCACTTCCCTATGGAAAATATTGCCCGCTACATCATTTTTGCCGGGATTGGGCTGCTTATCATCGGCGCAATTGTGTTTGGGCTGGCCAAGCTCAACATCCCCATTGGCCGCCTGCCGGGGGATATCCACATCGAGGGGCCAAACGGCTCATTCTACTTCCCGCTGGTGACTTGCATCATCCTGTCGATTGCATTGACGGTAATTTTGAACCTGGTTGGGCGGTTTTTGAATAAATAAGAAATCTGGGGAGTATAATTTATTCATAACTGTCAGAAGTAAAAAGGCAGGGGTTCGTCGCTAAACTTCGATAAAGAAGTGAGAAATAAAGATTGAAACCCACAATAAGCCAAGAAATCCTCCTCATCCTCGCCTCCGAAACCGGGCGGAGCTGTGCCGTCTTGCCGCCTGAGTTCGCGCCAATTGTGGCGCGCAAGTTGAAGCGAAAGTTCAAAATAAAAGTAACGACCGAAGAGATCACCCGCATCCTCAATGGGTATGTGTCCATCTACCAGTTTGGGGCCAGCATTTTGAAAGACTGTCTCTTGCCGTCACGGGGCGAATACATCAGCCTGGCCGACCTGGATGGCCAGAAATACATCATTAAAATCGTCAACCAATTCCCCGAAGAAGATGAAGAAATCCTGAGCGAAATCGCCGCCTGGGTTATCTATTACGAATATTTGCGGTGACCGTCCACCATCTACGGTCCACGGTCCGATGAAAACCTCCGACTTCGACTACACGCTCCCCACCGCATCCATCGCCCAGACGCCCGCCGAGCCGCGTGATTCATCGCGCCTGCTTGTCCTCAACCGCAAAACGGGAATACGGGAACACGTCATCTTCCACCAAATCGGCTCCTATCTGCACCCCAACGATCTCCTGGTGTTGAACCAGACGCGGGTCATCCCCGCCCGGATTTTTGCGCGCAAACTCACGGGTGGACGCGTGGAGTTGCTGCTCCTGCGCCGCGAAGACGCGCTGACCTGGGAGGCCCTGGTCGGCGGCAAGGGGCTGGGGAACGGCAAAACGGTCACGGTGGAGGATGGTCCCCAAGCGGAAGTTGTCGAGGTGTTGGAAGGTTCGCGCCGCCGTATCCGCTTCGAGACGCCAATCGAGCCTTTTTTGCCCCGGGTCGGGCACGTGCCGCTGCCGCCGTACATCCACGCCGAGCTAAAAGACCCCGAGCGCTACCAGACCGTCTACGCGCGCGAACCGGGTTCCGCTGCCGCTCCCACCGCCGGGCTGCACTTCACCCCGCACCTAATGGAAGAACTGCAAGCCCAGGGCATCCGGCTGGCATACGTCACCCTGCACGTTGGGTTGGATACGTTTGCGCCGGTCACGGAGGGCGACCCAACCGAACACGTCATCCACACCGAATGGTGCGAGCTACCCCCCGCCACAGCAGACGCCATCAACGCGACGCGCGCCGCCGGGGGGCGGGTGATCGCGGTGGGAACGACAAGTGTTCGAACGCTCGAGTCTGCGGCGGTGGACGACCGACGACGGACCGTGGACCGTGGTCTGTCGTCGGTCGTCCACCCTTTCTCTGGCCCCACATCTCTCTTTATCCTTCCTAGTTACGAGTTCAAAGTGGTGGACGCGATGCTGACCAACTTCCACCTGCCCAAATCCACGCTGCTGATGCTGGTGAGCGCCTTTGCCGGGCGTGAGAAGGTTTTGGAAACGTACCAACTTGCCATCCGTGAAGGCTATCGTTTTTTTTCTTTTGGCGATGCGATGCTAATTGTGTAAGGAGTCCGCATGACCAACCAACCCTTCCTGCTCGGCGTCAACTACTGGCCACGCCGCAAAGCAATGTATTGGTGGAGCCAGTTTGATCCCACCGAAGTGGACGACGAGTTCGCCATCATCCGCGAACTTGGCCTGGATGTGGTGCGCATCTTCCTGCTTTGGGACGATTTTCAACCCGAGCCGACTGTTGTCGATAAGGCCGCGCTCGCCAACTTGGTGCGGGTGGCCGATATGGCCGCCAAACACCGCCTGCGCCTGGATGTGACCTTTTTCACCGGCCACATGTCCGGGCCAAACTGGGCCCCGCGCTGGCTGCTGGAGCATCCTCCTGGCACGCCCTTACCCTACACCGGCTGGACCCGCCAGGTGATCAGCCAGGGCCGGGTCGTCGCCGACAGCGTGTACCGCAACATGTTCAGCGACCCAACGGCCATCGGCGCAGAGCGTTTCCTGCTCAAGACAATCGTGCGTGCGCTGAAAGACCATCGCGCCATCTGGCTCTGGAACCTGGGCAACGAGCCAGACCTGTTCGCCTGGCCCGAAGATGACGAGCGGGGCAGCGCCTGGGTGCGCGAAATGGTCCACCTGATCCGCGACATCGACACGAACACGCCTGTGACGATCGGCACGCACATCGCCAGCCTGAAGAGCAACAACGGCCTGCGGCTCGACATGGTGCACGCTGAAACCGGCCTGCCGGTGATGCACACCTACCCGATGTACGATACCGTCGCCCGGAGCCCGCTCGACCCCGATTATGTCCCTTTCACCACCGCGCTGACGGCCTCGCTGGGCGGCAAAGCAGCATTGATGGAAGAGTTCGGCGGTTGCACGTCCCTGCAAGGCCACCCTTCAGAACGGTGGGAATGGACGGCTTACGGTCGCCCACGCACACAGTTTATGGCCTCCGAGGAAGAAATGAGCGAGTATGTGCGTCAGGTGCTGCCGCGTATTCAGCAGGTGGGCGCCACTGGGGCCTTGATCTGGTGCTTTG
>Ga0196964_10001311_pt1 | contig 12749 bp, 11 predicted proteins | sample S1_10metaG_FD_148615 | JGI IMG/M metagenome (GOLD analysis project Ga0196964, IMG submission 148615) | Soil microbial communities from Anza Borrego desert, Southern California, United States - S1_10 | ecosystem: Environmental > Terrestrial > Soil > Desert | place: USA: California | collected...
GCACGCTTTACGAATGTGCCGCCGGCTTCCAGCCGTTTGGCGGCATGTCCGACGCCGAAATTGCGCAGAAGCAGCAGAACCTCAAGCTGATGCCGCCACCCATTCAGGCCAACAACCCCGGCATTTCCGTGTTCACTGAAAAGATGATCATGATGGCGCTGCAGAAAGAGGTGGCGCGGCGCTTCAAGTCCGCTGATGAAATCCTGCTGGATCTTGCGCGCAACCCCGCCCTGCGCGAAACGCAGGAAACACAGCGCGTGCTGAAGAAAGTCGTCGGCTGATTGCGCAACAAGGTTCGCGGAGAGTTTATTTCAAAAGCTCTCTGTGACCTCCATGCTGTGCCTCCGTGTTGAAGTCGTGTTCAGCAGCTCAGCCTTCCAGGCGCCCCAGCACATCGCGAGCGATGATCACGCGCTGAATCTGCGACGTCCCTTCGCCGATCTCCAGCAGCTTCGCATCGCGGAAGTAGCGTTCCACGGGGAACTCTTTCGTGTAGCCGTAGCCGCCATGGATCTGCACGGCATCGTCGCAGATCTGATTGCACACTTCCGAGGCGTACAGCTTCGCAATGCTGCATTCGCGCGTGTGCGGCTTGCCCGCCGCGCGCAGCTGCGCGGCGTGATAGACCAGGTGCCGCGCGGCTTCGACGCCGACGGCCATGTCGGCGATCATGTTCCCGACGCTCTGGAACGAACCGATCGCTTTGCCGAACTGCTTGCGTTCCTGCGCGTATTTCACAGATGCTTCCAGCGCCGCGCGCGAAAGGCCGAGCGCCAGCGCGCCGATGCCGACGCGGCCGCCGACCAGCGTATCCATGAACACGCTGAAGCCGTGGTTCTCTTCGCCAAGCCGGTTCTCGACGGGAACTTCGACGTCTTCGAAAACGAGCTCGCCCCAGTCCGACCCGCGCATGCCGAGTTTCTTATCGCCGGGGTTAACCGTGAAACCTTTGCTCCCCTTCTCTATCAAGAGTGCCGTAATGCCGTGCGTCTTCAGCTCGGGCTTGGTGGAGACCGCGACGAGAAAAGTGCTTCCGACCAGCGCGTTGGTGATGAAGATTTTCGCGCCGTTGACGATGTAGCGATCGCCTTTGAGCACCGCGCGCGTCTGCGTGCCGCCTGCATCGCTGCCGGCGCCCGGCTCCGTCAGCCCGAAGGCGATGACTTTTCGCGCGCTGCAGAAATCAGGGACAAAGCGTTTTTTCTGCTCGGCGGTGCCGAATTTCGCGACGGGCGCCGTTCCCAGTCCGACATGCGCCGAGACGGCCAGCGCGGTGCTTGCGCAGACGGCCGCAAGCTCTTCGACCATTGTGGCCGCGCAGAGCGCGTTCAGGCCCATGCCGCCCAGCTCTTCAGGAATCGCGACGCCCAGCAGCTGCAGTTCAGCCAGGCGCGACCAGACCTGCGGCGGGATTTTTTGTTCTTCGTCGATGGCTGCCGCAAGCGGCTTAAGCTCGTTCTGCGCAAAGTCGCGCGCTGTCTGGCGCACGAGGGACTGTTCTTCGGTGAGATCGAGCGGTGCGAAAACAGTATTCATTGCGGGAGCCCTCGCGAGTCATTACTGACGCTGCGGTCCAAAACAAGGATACCCGATATACAAAAGTAGTGCCAATCGCGTCGGGGTAGCGGGCACAGCAATAGAAACGCGCGATTCACGACTTCTCCGCAGAAGCCAGGCGCAGTTGTTTAAAAAATGCAAAAATTCTCATCCTATAAGTGCTTTAATTCAATCGAATTACATCAAGCAATGTTGCCATGGAGATTTTCGGTGCAAATCAAAATCTCAAGCATCTTAGTTAGGGTAGAGGCCTCTAATAGACTGCCCAGTCGACCGCCCTGCTACGAACGGCTACTCGCCGGCTGGAAGCGAGAACTGATGGCAATGCTTCACCGGTGCAGAGAGTAAATCAGGAGGCTGATGCCGTTCAAGGGCGCGGCGATGACCAGAATATAAAAAAGCCGATGCACCGAGACGGTGTAGTCCATGCGCTCATCCCAATGCAGCGTGTCGACGACGCTCGTGAACACCGCGGCGTGGGCATGGGCGATAATATAGATCGACATCAGTATCTCGATGGGTGCAACCGAGTTCTGTATGCCCATTGCAACTATTGGCGCGGCGCTGAAACCACATTGCATTGCGAAAATCCAGAGTTCAAAGAGCGAGAATTTTACTTTTCCTCGCAGGAAAACATACCATGGCAGCACCAGGCACACATCATTGATGACTTTGGAACCCGAATCCAGTGGCGCATCTGGCTTGATCTGAGTGTATTTGTGGTTCATAGCTGTGCCCGCTTAAAGCTAACCACATCAGAACGTGAAAGCAAAGGTTCCGGTACGTCCCTGTCAGCTTTGTGGCCCAAACAACCAGTAGCCAGCCATAATGAACAGCGCAAGGAATGCAGGTCCGCAGAGAAGCAGAACAGAAGCCGCTCGTGAAAGCGGCCGATCCATAATCAGCCACAAAGCAAAATGACTCGCTACAAATAAACCGCACCATAATGCTGGAGTAGGGATTTGCGGATCAAATTTGGCAACTGCGGCATTCAACAGAATAAAGCTCCCTGCCAGGCCGTTAACAGCCACGAATAATTCTAGAAGCGAGAATTGGAATCGCGCTTTGGTCACGATGTAATGCTACTCGTCGCGGGCTGGAAGTCTGCTCTGCGATTAGAATCCTACGCGGACCATCACGAAATAATTGCGGGCGAAGTCGCTGCCGCGGTTGCCGACGTGAGTAAAGCGATGGCCGGGCTCATGCATGAAGGCGCCGCCGGTGACCAGCAGATTCTCGTGGAACTTGTGTGTTATCTGCACGTCGATGGCGTGGCCGACATCCTTGCCCGCGCGGCCTGTCGGATCGCGGCGCGTGCCTGTAAAGCTCGCCGCATCAAACATGAAATCGCGCGACTGCTGCAGGAATAGGCGGTGGTATTCGATTTCAACCAGTCCGCCGCGCCAGGGCGTGGCCCGGATTTTGGCCGTGTAGTCTTCGAGATTCACGCCGGCAGCGACGAACAGTCTTCCGTGGAAGATGAACGGATCAGGAAAGAGCGAATCAAAGCGCTCGGTGCGGCCGTCATCCGGGCGCGCGTCGCCTGAAGACAAGCCGTACGCGACTCCGAGGCGGACCGTGCGCCAGTTGATTGGAATGGTGTAGCCGAGATTGGCATCGCCGCGCCAGGCGCGCACGCGCTCGTCGCCGCGTGTGCCAAAATCGCCGGTGAGCTCCAGCGCGTAATCCCAGTTCTTATGAAACGTGCCTTCGGCGCGGCCGTTGAAAAGCCAGATACGCTCGGCGCCTTTGCTGCCGCTCTCGCCGGTGAACGTGTCGGTTTCGTTGACTTTGTAGAAAATGCCGCCTTCGATCAGGTGGCCGCCGGGAATGCCAACCGCGCGCAGCCACGAGCCGTAAAAATGGGTGTCGCTGGTCTTGTTCCAGTTGCGGTCGTCAAAAACCACGGGCGCGCCGCCGAACAGTTCGACTTCAAAGCCGTCCGGCTTCCAGATCGCTCGCGCCAGATCGAAGCTCTGCCCGCGGTTGAACCAGTCCTTGTCGCCGATCAGGTATTCGCGCCCCAGCTGCATCTCCTGCCGGCCAAGACGGAAAATGAGCGAGGGCTTGTCGACTACGTCCTTCATCAGGCCGATTTCGAGATACGCCTGGTAAAGGTCGAGTGAGTCTTCGTTGGGGTTGTTGCCCGGCAGGCGGTCGCGGAAGAACTCGTGTGCGTCCTGTGCTTCAACGAAAATCTTCGCGAGGTCGCCGTAGTGCAGATCGAAGTTGATGCGCACGCGGTTCTGGATCGAAAAGTCTTCGTCGTTCTGGTCGTAGCGGAAGTCGCGGCGGTTATCCACCGATTGCGCGCGCGTCTGCAGCGATCCGCCCAGGGAAGCTTCCCAGCCGCCGACGATCGGCATGTTCTTCACGCGCGCGGCCGCGTCGGAAAAAGGCGTGCTCGGCAGATCGGCTTTTTCCGTCGAATAAACGCCTTCGCCGCCACGGAGGGCTCCTGCGACGGAAAGCAGCAACACCGCAAAGGCGACAGGGGACAGGGTGACGCGTGACAACTGCATTATTTGCTCGCCGGGCGCGGCGATACCTCCACCATGGTGTACTGCGCGATCCCGTTCTTCACCGCCAGCCGCAGGAGCTTTGATTTCGCGCCTTCAGGCTCAACCTCGGCTGAAACCATGAACTTGCCATTGAGGAAACAGGTTGCCTGGCCGTCCCAGACCTGAATGCGCAGCGACTGCGGATCATCAACGCTCAGTTCATCCACTTTCGCAAACGCTTCGATCACCGCGTGCGTTTTTGCGTCGCGCTTTTCGACGTACGCGGTGACTCTCTTGGCATCGGCAGGAAGACGGATACCGCAGGCGACATAGTACGCCGGCGAAATGCCCAGATGAAGCTCACAGTTATCACCGCCCATCGGCGTTTGCACGGCAAGGCTGAGGACATATTCCGAGCCCGGCAGTTGCCGCTCGGCAAAATTCCAGCCCTTGAGCGACTGCAGGAAGAGCGAGCCTTCCTGGAAGATAAAGTCCTTGGGATCGCCCGAATATGTCCAGCCGGCCGTCGAGCGCTTTTCTTTATCGATCAGCAGCTGCGTCGTGAAGGTTTCGGACGAGGAAGCAGGAGGCGCTTTTTTGCTTTCCGGATTCTCTACCGGTACCGGATTCTGTGTCTGCGCGGGCGGCTTGGGCGACGTTTGCGTGCTCACGACAACGATCTGGGAATTCTGCCCGGGCTTCTTGCCCACGAATGCAGCCAGCGCCAGGCCGCCAACAATCAGAACCGCGATTCCTGCGCCCAGCACCAGAGCGGAATTATTTTTTGCTCCGCTCTGAGCCGGCTGCTCGCCTGGTTTCCCGGAGCCGGCTGTAAGTTTCTTAAGCTTGCTGACAGTGTCGGGAAGCAGCGCCAGTCCGGCTTTCTCCTGCGGCAAGGGCACGGCATTCATCGCCCGGCCGTTCTCGACATTCTCGATATCGATCAGCAGATCGCCGTAGTTCGCGTAGCGGTCTTCGCGTTTGCGCGCCGTCATTTTCTGAATGAGCAGCGAGACGCCCGGCGAGAGTTCCGGATGCTCGGTGCGCGGATCGGGAATCGTTTCTGAAAGTTTCTTCGCGAGCACCGCGCCGACTGTTGCGGCCGTGAACGGCGTCTTGCCCGTGACCATGTGATACATGGTGATGCCCAGCGCGTAGACGTCCGTTCGGAAATCCAGATCGGACTCGCCGACAGTCTGCTCGGGCGACATGTAATGCGGGCTGCCCAGCGCGCTGCCTTCGGTCGTCAGGCGCGTGTTCTCGGCTTCCTCGGTGGTGAACGTGGCCAGGCCCAGGTCGGCGATTTTCAGCTGGTAGCCGGCGGCCATGCGCACGGTGGTCTGCGTGGTTCGCGGCTTATACAGCAGCATGTTGTCGGGCTTGATGTCACGGTGAATGATGCCCAGCGAATTGGCGTAATCGAGTCCTGAGACGGCCTGCTTGAGGTAATGCAGCGCCTCGCGCTCGTGGATGATCTTGCGTTTCTCGATCAATTCGCCCAGCGTTTCGCCTTCGACGAACTCCATGACGACATAACGCATGCCCTGGTGTTCGCCCAGGTCGTAGCAGCCGGTGACATTGGGATGCGAGATTTTCGCGAGCACAATCGCTTCGCGATTGAGGCGCGCGACGTACAGGGCATTATTTGCCAGACGCTGCGGCAGGACCTTGACGGCCACGGTGCGCTGCAGATTTTTCTGCGTCGCCTTGTAGACGGCGCCCATGCCGCCTTCGCCAAGCTTCTTCTCGATCTGGTAATTAGGAAGCGTCGCCAGCGCCTTCGCAAGCGCGGCATCGTCGCCCTTCATGACGTGCCCGCCGGCGCCGCCTGAACCGCCCAGGCTGCTCTGGCCCAGCGGCGCGGCACCGGGCACCTGCGTGGCGCCGAGGTCGACTGAAATCGTGTTCGCCGACGCGGCGCTCTTCAGCGGCCCCGTCAGCGTCTTGTTCAAGTCGTCGCCTGAACTGGCACTCATCAGTTTGTATTCCCGAGTTTCCGTACTTCCTGCAGGATGTCCGCCGACGTCGGGCGATCGGACATCGTTCGGCCAACGTACTGGTAGACCACGGTGCCGCTCTTGTCGATGATAAACGTCGTCGGATGCGCGAGGTCGCCGGCAATGTTGAACGCGCGCACGGCGTCCTGGTTCACGTCCAGCAGCACCTTAAAGGGCAGCTGAAAGCGCGGGTCGCTGGATTTTTCGTAGTCGCGCACGCTTCGCACAAATGCGTTGATGTGTTCTTCGAGACCGGGATAAACGACCAGCACCTCAACGCCAGCGTCCTTGAACGCCTGCTGGTTGCGCGCGAAATCCGCGGTTTGTCGCGTGCAGTAGACGCAGATGCCCTGGCTGTAAAAGCCTTTCATCACCGTCAGCACGACGATGTTCTTGCCGATGTACTGTCCCAGGTCCACCAGCTTGCCGGACGAGTCGATGAACTTGGTCAGCGGCAGCTTTCTGCCTTTTAGATTCAGGTCCTTCTTGGCGTCCTGCGGCGACTTCTCGGCGCTTTGTGCCGCCAGCTTCGCCGCTTCGGCTTTCGCCTGCGCCTTGGCCAGTTCCTCTTCCATGCGCTTCATTTCGGCCTGCGCTTCGGCGCGCACGCGTTCGAGTTCCGCCTGTATGGCCGGGTCCGGCTTCGATGCTTCCACAGGCGCCGGCTGCGCAGGCTGAGACGGTTGCGCGGGCGCCTGCGAACGCGGCTGCGACTGAATGGCTTCAATCTTTTTGTTGAGCTCGTCAAAGCGCCTGTTCATCTGCTCGACCATCAGCAGATCCTGCTGGCGCTGGCGCATGGAATCCATCTTCGCCTGCGCTACTTCTGCCTCGGCCCTGGCTTTCAGCGCGCTGTTGTCGATCTGCAGGCGATCCATGCGCTGCAGCACCGCTCGCCGTTCAGGCGTCTGGCAACCACATAAGGAGAGTAGGGCAGCCGTGCCGATGAGTGCGCGCGCTGCCGTAAACAAAGAGGGCATAAAACAGAGTGCTCCCGCCGCTTTAAAGATCTGACACTGATGCGGTCGCTATTGTCTCTGCCGGCGAGACTTTTGGCAACTGGAAAGCGTAGCCATGCCGTCTGTTAACGCCTTGAAAGCGGGTTTAAGGTAGAAAAAGGAATGATCACTGGCAGCACAGCCATGCAGATCTGCATCTGCATGGCTGTGCCGGCAAGCTGGAATTTTTGCGCTGAATTGAAGGCGTTGCGAGTGCGCGGCCACATGGCCGGGATGCAGATCAGGCGTTGCCCTGCTCCTGGCGCGACTCGATGCGCATGAGCCATTCGTTGGCGATCGCCGCCTGCAGGCTGCTGGATTTGTCGATGTCTTCTTCGGTGAAAGTGACTTCGGCATCTTCGAGGATGTACTCGTCGCGATCAGCGATGTTGACGCCGCCGGGCTTGATGCAGCGATAGATGAGAATTCCGTCGACGCTTTCAGTGTCGATCTCGACAACCTTCTTGTCGGCGACTTTCTTGAACTTCAGGCTGCTGTTGAGCACGCCGACTTTCTGCAGATTCGAAATGCCCTGCTTGAAACTGTTTTCGTCGAGCTTCACGAGTTCTTCGGCACCGACCAGCGGCCAGTCACTGACATTGACGTTCATGTCGTTCTGTTCGACAAATTCGATAAACGCCGCAACCTTTGCCGCCATCACCTTTACCTGGACCGGCTGAAGCTCTTCGACACGGCGGTCTTTAAGCCACTTCGATTCTAGCGTTTTAAGTTCGTTAAAGGCTTCGTTCTTGCCTGCTGGTTTTTTCTTTTTAGCCATCGGAGTCGCTCCCGTCGTGACGTGTGTGCTGCCGGAAAGAAAATCGCGCAATAGTTGCCGCAAATGAAATGCCGGAAGTGATCGTCACCTCCGGCACGTGCATCATCTTACGGGATGAGCGGTGCGATTTCCAGTGAGGTTGTTTTTGGCTCGTGGCTTAAGAGCCGTCCTTCACGCGTTCTGATCCCAGAGCACATCGGGCGCGTTCTTCTTCAGATTTTCATAGCGCGCCATAACGAAAAGCAGATCGCTGAGTCGATTTACGTATTTGATGACATAGGGGCCGACTGACTCCTTGCGCATCAGTCTGAGTATCTCGCGCTCTGCACGGCGGCAGACACAGCGGCAGACGTGAAGCTGCGCCGAGCCCATCGTGCCACCCGGCAGAATGAAATTCTCCAGCGGCTTGAGAGAGAGCTGCAGCTTATCGATGAACTTCTCCAGCTGCTTGACATGGCGCTCTTCGATCTGCGCCATCTTGTATTTTTTCTTGTCCTCCTCCAGCACGCATAAGTCGCTTCCAAGATGGAAAAGATCATTTTGGATGGGGCGAAACATCGCCGTCAGCTCGCCATCCAACCCGGCGGCGACGGCGACGCCAATGCAACTGTTGAGTTCATCAACCGTTCCGTAAGCTTCAATGCGTTCACTGTCTTTGGGAACGCGCTGGCCCCCACCGAGACCCGTGGTTCCGTTGTCGCCAGTGCGCGTATAAATTTTTGTCAGCCTGAATTTGGGCATCTTTTGAGTCTTGAGTCGGGAGTCTGAGAATCTCGGAGTCCTGCATCTTAGAGTCCGACTCCAGACTCCAAGACTCCTGACTCTAGACTCGTTTAATTAAAAATCAAAACCGCGGCTAGGCGGCTTTTTCTGACCTTCGGGTCCCTGCAGCGTCTTGGCGCCTCCGCCGAATGACGGCTTGGGCTTGATGACGCTGGCGCCCGAAGGTCCCACGCTGGGCGCTGCACCGCCGGACGCATGTTCCATTGCTTCGCCCGCCGACGTGCCGCGTTTGATGCCACGGAACATCAGCGTGAGGTCTTCCGGAGTCGAGCTCGATGCCAGCGCTTCGGTTTCGTTGATCAGACCTTTGCTCCAGAGCGCATACAAAGCCTGGTTGAACGTCTGCATCTTATGGTGTGCGCCTTCAGTAATGGCTTTTTCAAGATCGCGCGTCGAGCCTTCTTCGATCAGCTGCTTGATGTACGAGGTGTTGAGCATGATTTCAATCGCGGCGACGCGGCCCTGGCCGTCAGCGCGCTTGACCAGTCGCTGCGAGACAACGCCGCGCAGCACGAGCGCCAGCTGCATGCGGACCTGGTTGGCTTCCGGGCCTTCGAAGGTGTCGAGAATACGGTCGAGCGACTGCTTGGCATCATTGGTGTGCAGCGTCGAAAACACCAAGTGTCCTGTTTCAGCGGCCGTGATGGCGAAGTGGATGGTTTCAGCGTCTCGCATTTCGCCCATCAGGATCACGTCGGGGTCTTGACGCAGTGCGGCGCGCAGCGCGCGGTGAAGTTCGTGCGTATCCAGTCCCAGTTCGCGCTGATTTATGGTGCTCAGTTCGTCCGTGTACACGAATTCGATCGGGTCTTCGATGGTGATGATGTGATTCTGGAATTTCTGATTGATGTACTGGATCATGGCCGCGAGCGTCGTTGACTTTCCCGAGCCCGTCGGCCCGGTGACGATGCACAGCCCGTTGGGGTGGTCGCAGAGATCTTTCAACACGTCTGGCAGGCCCATGCCGTCGATGGTCGGCACTTCCAGCGGCACCAGTCGCATGACCGCGCCGATCAATCCGCGCTGAATAAAGGCATTGACGCGGAAGCGCGCGTAACCCGGGATTTCGTACGAAAAGTCGGCTTCGAGCTCCTGCGTGAACACACGCATGCGCTCGGGACCCATCAGACGGCCCATGGTGGCTTTCATGTCTTCAGCGGAGATTTCAGAGTACGTGGTCTGAGGCACGAGGTCGCCGGAGATGCGGAAGAGCGGCGGGCGCCCGGTCTTGATGTGCAAGTCCGAACCGCCACGCTGACCGAGTTCAACGAGCAGAGCATCCAGATCCATGCAAAAGCCTCCTTTTTTTGTCGATGTGCACCTAGAAGGTAACGCTCAGTCCGCGTTTTAAAAATTCTTTTCGCGGGAATTGTCTCACGCAAAGACGCAAAGTGGCTGGGTGGCCCTGACGGCGCCAGCCGTCTGGGCGCTGACGCGCACAGACGACGTGGTCGTCTGTGCCACCCCGTTCCCTCCTTATCTTGGCGCCTTTGCATCTTTGCGTGAGACAAGGAGCGAGACAATTCAAGTTGACATCCGCATCGGGGTCTCTATAGTCTAGCGATCTCGTTGCGTGGCGGCCTTTGCATGGCCGCCGCTTTTGTTGTTGCAGCGCAGGCATTTGCCTGCAAGGGAATAAAGGTCGCAAGTCATGGCACATCCTAAACGAAGACATTCTACCTCGCGCAAGGGCATGCGCCGCGCGCACGATAATCTCACCAGCCCGATTCTGGGCGTGTGTCCCAAATGCGGCCAGCAGAACCGCTCGCATCAGGTCTGCGGTTACTGCGGTTATTATCGCGGGGTGGAAGTGATCAAGGTCGAAGCCGAGCCGGAAGCGGCTGCCGGCAGCGAACAGAAGTAGTAAACGGACAACACGAAGACTCAAAGACACGAAGACACAGAGATTTTACGTGTCTTTGTGTCAACGAGGCGCGATTATCGCGCTGCAACGAAGCACAAAAAGTGAAGATTCTTTGTGCCTTTGAGTCTTAGTGTCTTTGTGTTGAACTGTTCAGTTGTCGAAGCAGAGGGGCCAGCGACATGCAGAGTGCCGCCATATACGGTACCGGCGCGTATACGCCGAAAAAGACGCTGACCAATCTCGATTTCTCGAAGACCCTCGACACCAGCGACGAATGGATCACCACCCGCACCGGCATCAAGGAGCGGCGCATCGCCGCGCCTGAAGAAGCCACCAGCGACCTGTGCCTTCACGCCGCGCGCGCCGCCATCGCCGATTCGCAGCTCAAGCCCGAAGATATCGACCTGATCGTCGTTGGCACCATTACGCCAGACTACCCCTTCCCCTCGACTGCTTGCGTGCTGCAGAACAAGCTTGGCCTGGCCGAGTCCAAGTGCGGCGCCTTCGATCTTTCGGCAGCCTGCTCCGGATTTTTATACGCGCTCTCGACGGCGCAGGCGTACATTGGCGCGGGCATGGCTAAAAATGTGCTCGTCTGCGGCGCTGAAATCATTTCGCGGTTGATGGATTACAGCGATCGTACGACCTGCATCCTTTTCGGCGACGGCGCCGGCGCGGTCGTCATGGGTCCTCCGCGTGAGAACGGTCCGAGCCATACAATTCTTTCAACACGCATCTACGCCGACGGCCGCGGCGCGACGCTGCTGAACATTCCCGCCGGCGGATCGCTGCGCCCGAACACGCGCGAGACGCTTGAAGAGAAGCTGAATTTCGTGCGCCTCGACGGCCGGGAGGTCTTCCGCTTCGGCGTGATCACGGCCGTCGATCTGATCAAAGACGCCATGGAGCGCCATAATCTCAAGCGCGAGGACATTGGTGCGATCGTACCGCACCAGGCGAACATCCGAATTATCGAAGCGGCCGCGGAGCGCCTGGATTTGCCGCTGGATCTGTTCATCACCAATCTGCAGATGTACGGCAACACGTCGGCTGCGTCGGTCCCGATCGCTCTCGATGAAGCCAGCCGCGCCGGTCGCCTGAAAAAAGGCAAGCCGATCATCACGCTGGCCTTCGGCGCCGGACTGACGTGGACGTCGGCGGTCATTCAGTGGTGATGTAAAGGCAATAAAAAAACCGCCAAGACGCCAAATCGCCAAGAACTGATTTTTGGTTACCCATCTTGGCGCCTCGGCGTCTTGGCGGTTCAAAACAGGTGTGGAGCAGAATATGTCCGATACATGGGTACTCGTTTTTCCCGGCCAGGGCGCGCAGCAGGTCGGGATGGGCAAAGATCTGGCGGAGAATCTCCCGGAGGTACGGGAACTCTTCACGCGCGCCGATGATCTGCTGAAATTTCCGCTCAGCAAAACCATGTTCGAAGGTCCCGATACGGCGCTGGTCGACACCGCCGTGCAGCAACCGGCACTCGTGCTGATGGGCCTGGCGGTAAAGAAAGCACTTGAGATCAAGCGCGGCAAGCCGCTGGGCTGCAGCGCCGCCGCGGGTCTCTCGCTCGGCGAATACGCAGCGCTGGCGTCTGTCGATGCGATGGACTTCGACCAGGCACTGCTGCTGGTACGCAAGCGCGGCGAACTGATGAAGATGGCGTCGGAAAAAGTGCCGTGCGGCATGGCCGTGGTGCTGAACCTCGACGTTGAAAAAATTCAGGCCGCGTGCGAGCAGGCCGTGAAGGAAGTCGGCGGGATCGTCGCGCCATCCAATTTCAACGGTGGCGGGCAGATCGTCATCGGTGGAAGCAATGATGCACTGGCGAAAGCCATGGAACTCTGCAAGGCCGCGGGCGCAAAGCGTGTGATGAAGCTGGCGGTGGCCGGCGCGTTCCATACGCCGCTGATGCAGCCGGCGGCGGACGAATTTGGTCCGTTCGTCGATCGGGCGAGCATCCGCCATGCAAAGCAGCCGGTCTATGCGAACGTTTCAGCGTCACGCGTGGAAGATCCGAATGAAATTCGCGACGGACTCAAGCGCCAGATCACCAGCCCGGTGCTTTGGGAGCAGACGGTCAGGAACCTGGTCTACACCGGCCGCCGGCATTTTCTGGAACTCGGCCCCGGCAGCACAGTGAGCAACATGATCAAGCGCATCGCGCCCGAAGCCGAGTGCCGCGCCGTAACGAACTGGGCGGACGTGCAGGCGTTTGCTGACTGAATTGATGGTGACGGGTGGCAAGGCGTCTTGAGGTTTACAAAT
>Ga0196964_10001312_pt1 | contig 12745 bp, 15 predicted proteins | sample S1_10metaG_FD_148615 | JGI IMG/M metagenome (GOLD analysis project Ga0196964, IMG submission 148615) | Soil microbial communities from Anza Borrego desert, Southern California, United States - S1_10 | ecosystem: Environmental > Terrestrial > Soil > Desert | place: USA: California | collected...
GCGCGGCCGTCAGGATCATGCGGTTGGGACGGCTCAGCGCCGGCACGAAGACGCCCGAATAGCAGGCCGAGATCACCGCCACGGTCGGCCGCTCGCCGCACGCCTCGGTGAGCAGCTGGTCGAGCAGCGGCGGCTGCAGCAGCATGTCGGGGCCGAACACCGCGCCGTAGGGCGAGCCGTGCGAGGTGACGTAGAACAGGCAGCCGCCGCGGGCGTCGCGGGTCAGCTGCAGCAGGCCCTGGGCGACCACCGGCGCCTCGACCACCACGTCGGGGTCGTCCCCCGGACGCACGGGGCGCAGCGAGTACTGCCGCAGGTTGGCGCTGGAGAAGCCCGCGCGCACGAGGGCGGCGCTGAGGTCGCGGCGGGCGTTGTCGAAGGCCTCGGTGTCGCGCCCATTGGCGGCGCGCCAGTCGCCGGCCACCACCACGGCCGCCCAGTCCGAGAAGTCGTTGGCGCGGGCGCCGGCGGCGGCGGGCCCCAGCAGCAGGACGAGGGCGGCGATCAGGAGGCTGCGAAGGACACCCATCCGACCGGCCGCCCGCTATTTCTTCCGGAAGGTGTCGAGGGAGATGATCTTGGGCCCCTCGGCGGCCGTTTCGGCCTCCCCGGGGGCGGGTTCGGCGGGCGCCTCCAGCTCGGCGACCTCGTCGGCCGGCGGCTCGAACTGCAGCAGGAACTGCACGCTCGGGTCGTAGAAGCGGACCACGGCGGCGTAGGGGATCGACAGCTTCTTGGGCACGCCGCCGAACTCGAGGGTGACCGAGAAGAAGGTCTCGCCCGGGGCCAGGTCCCAGAACCGGTGCTGCAGGACGATGGTCATCTCGTCGGGGTACTTGGCCGACAGCTCGGGCGGGATCGAGACGCCCGGGGCCCCGATACGGAAGGTGATGTAGAAGTGGTGCGCCCCGGGAAGGCCGTCCTCGGCCGCCCGTCGCAGCGCCGCCTTGACCACCCCGCGCAGGGCTTCCTGCGCCAGCTGGTCGTAATGCATCTCGTCCTTCGAAAAGGCGTCCTGCGTCATTCAAGGCCTCGGCGGCGAAGCGGAAATCCTACTGTGCCCGAAGGCCGCGCCACCTTACACCAAGGCCGGCGCCGCCAGAACGGGTCGCCATGCTAGATCGGTCGCCGGGCGGCCGTCCGCAAGGAAATTCGCGCTGGAGGATGCAGGATGCGGGGTCGTTCCGGGACCGCGCAGGAAGTGGAGGGCTTCTGTTGCCAGGCGCCCTCCGAGCCCCGCCCAGGGATCTGAACCCCTAGGACTTAATTTGAAAAGCGACTGACCGCATTACGCAGCCAGGCGAGCTTCTCCAGCGAAGTTATCGTTCGCAGTTAGTTTAATGACCCGGAACGGTGGGTCAGGCCGAGAGAAAGCAACGCCTTTACACGTCCGTCGATGCTGATCGGCCCCGCACCTCCCCGCCGATAACGCGGTGGGAGAAATTGGTGGAGCCGCCGGGAATCGCACCCGGGTCCGGTCCGCTTATTGCGCGCGCGTTTATCTCCATAGTCCGGCCGAAGCCGAACCCCCTCAATATAGGGCTTATTGCTTAAGAATTACAGGGGTGCGACGTCCTGGCCGCAAACGAAAAGGGCGCGACCCCGCAGGTCGCGCCCATCCCAATACGCTGACAGACCGGGCTTAGCCGCGGCACTCGCCCGGGGCGCACACGCCGCTGTCGCGGACGCGCAGCTGCTCCTGGGCGTCGCGCTCCTGCTGCTCCCAGTCGGCCTTGCTCATGCAGACCTTCTGGCGACTGCGGGCGCTGCTGACGCGCGTGCCCGTCGGCGGGCGCACGGTGCGGCAGATGATCTTGTTGGGGTCGCCGCGGGCGGCGTCATCGGCCGTGGTCGACGGGTTGCTGGATGGCTCGGGCGGCTCGGCCGCCGGCGCCTGCAGCATCGGCTGAGCGATGGCCGCGGAAGAGATCAGGCCGGCCATGCCGGCGATGAGAGCGAGGCGAAGCACACTATCCCCCGTATTTGACAGGCCCATCGGCCACGAAAGCGCGAAGCTATACGACCACCGCTCCGCACACCAGTGTTCGCGGACAGGCGGCGGACCAAATGCCGCAGCCTAGCGCCGCCGGACGCTAACGGTCGGCTCCCGAACAGGATCCGCCGCTGGAGCCCTTGTCCATCCCGCCGCAGACGCCGGGGTTCATGTTGCGCGCGTTCTCGCGCGCCTCGGCTTCCTCCTGCTCCCACTGGGCCTTGGACATGCAGACCTTCTGGCGGGTGCGGGCGCTGCGGACGCGCGTGCCGGTCGGCGGGCGCACGTTTCGGCAGATGATCTTGTTGGGATCGCCGCGGGCGGCGTCGTCGGCCGTGGTCGCGGGGTTGGTCGTCGGCTCCGGCGGCTCGAAAACCGGGCCTCCCATCATGGGCTGGGCCAGGGCCGCCGCGCCGACGAAGGAAGCCGCGGCGATGGCGGCGACAACTGCGACACGCATGTTCATCCCGATCCTTGCGAGCGTTTCGACGAACGACGTTAACCCAACTTCAGCGCGTGCGCCATATCGGCTCAACCCGTTACGCGCGTGCAAGCTTTCCGGCGTCGAAACGCGGAGAAGCAAGGCTTCGAGCGCAGGCGACGGGGCGATCCCTCAGCTAGCCGCCGTTGCAGTCGTTGCCGTGGCCGTTCATCACGCTCGGCGTGCAGAAACCGCTGTCGCGCAGCTTCAGCATCTGGCGAGCTTCCTCTTCCTGCTGCTCCCAGTCGGCTTTGCTCATGCACACCTTCTGGCGGGTGCGGGCGCTGCGCATGCGGGTTCCGGTCGGCGGCCGCATGCTGCGGCAGACGATCTTGTCCGGATCCCCCCGGGCGGCGTCATCGGCCGTGGTCGTGGGGTTGGTCGTCGGCTCCGGCGGCGTGGGGGGAGCCTGGAACATGGGCTGGGCGGAGGCGTCGGCGGTGACCAGGGCGGCCGCGGCGACGGCGAGGAGTGCGATACGCATGTTCATCCCAATGTCTGCAAGCGTTCGACGAACAACGTTAGCTCAACTTGCTACCGGGCGCCAAATCCTCGCAAACACTTACCCAATCGCAAGCAAATCCCGGCCGTGACTGAGAGCGAAAAGCGTTACGCCGTATCGAAGTCAGGCGCCCCCGGGCGTCGCTGTCCTTGTCCAGTTCGGGGTCTGGTTGCGGAACCAGGTCGACTGGCGCTTGGCGTAGCGGCGCGTCTCGCGCTTGGCCGCGGCCAGCGCCTCGTCGAGCGACATCTCGCCCTCGAGGTGGCGGATGAACTCGCGCAGGCCGGTCGCCTTCATCGCCGGCAGGTCCGGATCGAGCCCGCGCGCCCCCAGGGCGGCCACCTCGTTCAGCACGCCGGCTTCCACCATGGCCTCCAGGCGCGCGTCGCAGCGCGCGTAGAGGACCTCGCGGGCCGGCTCGATGACCACGGCCTCGTAACGGTCCGGCGACAGCACGGGCTTGGTCGCCGCGCGCCAGTCGCTGAGCGAGCGGCCGCTCGCCTCGAACACCGTCAGCGCGCGGACCAGCCGCTGGCGGTCGCCGGGCGCGATGCGCGCCTCGGCGGCCGGATCGACGGCGGCCACGGCCCGGCGGAAAGAAGCCTCGCCCTCGCGGTCGAAGCGTGCGGCGACGGCGCGGCGCACGGCGTCGGGCGCCGGCGGGATGTCCGCCAGCCCCCAGGTCAGGGCGCGGAAGTAGAGCCCCGTGCCGCCGACCACGATGGCCGTGCGGCCCTCCGCGGCCAGGCCGTCCAGCACCTCGACGGCGGCGCGCAGCCAGCGTCCCACGGACCAGGCGTCGGCGGCGTCGGCGACGCCGAAAAGCCGGTGCGGCGCGCGCGCCTCGTCGGCCGCCGAGGGTCGGGCGGTGAGAATGCGCAGATCCGCATACAATTGCTGGGAGTCGGCGTTGACGATGACCCCGCCGGTCTCCTCGGCCATCCTGAGCGCCAGGGCCGACTTGCCGCTGGCGGTGGGACCGGCGATCAGGCGGATGGGCGCGCGCCCCTTCATCATGCGTCTCAGCCCTTGTGTCGCCCAGCGGCGGCGCGGATATGAGGCGCGAGCAGAGGCCCGTGCAACGTCCATGTCCGAATTCCCCGACCGCGAGACCATCCTGCAGGCGCTCGACCGGGTGATCGATCCCAGGTCGGGCCAGGGGCTGTCGACGGCGGGCCTGGTGCGCGGACTGGCCATCGGCCCCGGCCGGGCCGGGTTCATGCTCGAGGTGGCCGCCGCCGACGCCGCCCTCTACGCGCCGGTCCGCTCGGCCGCCGAGGCGGCGCTGAAGGGCCTGCCCGGCATCACCGAAGCGCGCGTGGTGTTGACCGCCGAGGCGGGCGGCAAGGCCGCGCGCCGCGGCGCCAGCCTGTCGCCCGAGGCGGTGAAGCAGGGCCGTCCCGCCCCCGTCCCCGCCGGCCGCCCCGATCACGTCCGCAGGGTGATCGCCGTGGCCAGCGGCAAGGGCGGGGTGGGCAAGTCGACGGTGGCGGTGAACCTCGCCTGCGCCTTCGCCCGGCTGGGGCTGAACGCCGGCCTGCTGGACGCCGATGTCTACGGCCCGTCCGCGCCCCTGATGCTGGGACTGTCGGGGTCGCCGGAGTACGGCGAGGACAAGAAGATCGTCCCACTGGAGGCCTTCGGCGTGCGGGCCATGTCGATAGGCCTGCTGGTCAACGCCGAGCAGGCGATGATCTGGCGTGGGCCGATGGCGTCCCAGGCCATCACCCAGATGCTGACCGGCGCGCGCTGGGGGACGGCCGACGCGCCGCTGGACATGCTGGTCGTCGACCTGCCTCCGGGCACCGGCGACGTGCAGCTGACCCTGGTGCAGAAGACCAGGCTGGACGGGGTGGTGGTGGTGTCCACCCCCCAGGAGGCCGCCCTGGCCGACGCGCGCCGGGCGGTGACCATGTTCGGCAAGACCGGGACGCCGGTCCTCGGCCTGATCGAGAACATGTCCTACTTCACGGCGCCGGGAACCGACGAGCCGATCCCGATCTTCGGCCGCGGCGGAGCCAGGACCGAGGCCCAGCGGCTGGACATCCCGTTCCTCGGCGAGATCCCCATCGACATGGCCCTGCGCGAGGCCTGCGACGCCGGCCGCCCGCTGGTCGCCGAGGCCCCGGACAGCGCCACCGGCCGGGCGTTCCTGGAGATCGCGGAACGGCTCAGCCGCGCGGACGCCTGAGCCGTCGGCGGCGCGGCGTCAGCCCCGCGCCCGGTCGCGCCGGTCCAGCACGCGGAAGACGAACGGATGGTCGTCCTTCTCGCCGGGCGCGTGGGCCTCGCGGCGCACCTCGACGAAGGCGGCCTCGTCGAACGCGGGGAAAAAGACGTCGCCGTCCGGCTCGGCCTCGACCTCGGTGAGATAGAGGCGCCTGGCTCGCGGAAGGGCCAGCTCGAACACCTTGGCGCCGCCGATCACGGCGTACTCGTCGACGCCGTCGTCGCGCGCCTGCTCGCGGGCGATCTCCACGGCCTCTTCGAAGTTCTGGCAGACCAGGGCGCCCTTGGGGCGGAACTCCGGGTCGCGCGACAGCACGATGTTCAGGCGGCCGGGCAGCGGCTTGAGCGGCAGGCTCTCCCAGGTGGCGCGGCCCATGATGCAGGGCTTGCCCATGGTGTTGGCCTTGAACAGCTGCAGGTCCGAACGCAGCCGCCACGGCAGGCCGCCGTCACGGCCGATGACGCCGTTCCTGGCGCGGGCGACGACGATGGCGAGGGACGGTGAGGCCATGGCCGCTCTTACCCTCCCCCGATCGAACGGGGGAGGGGGTGGAGCGCGACGATCAGGTCTCGGGTTCGAGCAGCTTCAGGCGGAACAGCAGGGCTCCGAGGACGGCGCCGGCCAGCGGCGCGGCGACGAACAGCCAGAGCTGGGTCAGCGCCGGTCCGCCGGCCAGCACCGCCGGGCCGAAGCTGCGGGCGGGGTTCACCGACACGCCGGTGATCTGGATGCCGACGATGTGGATGACCGCCAGGGTGATGCCGATGGCGAGGCCGGCGTGGCTTCCGACCCCCTTCGGCCCCGTGACCCCGAGGATGACCACCACGAAGATGGCGGTGGCCACGACCTCGAAGAGGGCGGCCGCCTGCAACCCGTATTCCCCGAGGTACCCGGGACCCCAGCCGTTTTGGCCGAGGTTGGCGGCGCCGGTCTTGGCCAGCAGCGACAGGATGAACGCCCCGACCAGCGCCCCCACCAACTGGGCGACCCAGTAGGACAGCATGTCCTTCAGCGACATGCGGCCGGCGACGAAGGCGCCGAGGCTGACGGCCGGGTTGATGTGGCAACCCGAAACCGGGCCGATGCCGTAGGCCATGGCCACGATGGCGAAGCCGAACGCCAGCGCGATCCCCAGTTGGCCGACCTGCTCGCCGGCGAGCACGGCCGCCCCGCAGCCGAACAGTACCAGAACCATTGTGCCGAAGGTCTCGGCGACCAGCCTGCGCATCATCTTGGCCTCCCCCGTTATCGCCACCCGCAGCGGGCGGCGACCGGGAGGGTGTGGCGAGTCTTGCGCCGCCGCCAGCGCCTGCGCCGGCTGCCCGGTCAGACGAGCTTGCGTCCGATCAGCAGCGGCCAGAGCCGCAGAGAGGCGCCGTCGTAGAAGCCGGTCTCGGCGGGGAAATCCTTCGGATTGTGGAAGGTGCCGAAGATCATGTCCCACAGCGGCAGGTCCGAGTAGTTGCGGCCATGCACGCCCTTCTCGTGGTGGGCGGCGTGCGACTCGGGCCGGGCGATGATGTAGCCGAGCCAGCGGGGCGTCCTGATGTTGGCGTGGGTGAACATCGACAGGAAGCTGGTGAACAGGGTCACGGCGATGGCGCCCCCGGCGCCGATGCCCAGGCCGCCGACCAGGCACAGGCTGCCCAGCAGCGCCCAACCGATCATGTCCAGGGGGTGGAACCAGAAAGCGCCCCAGATGTCGACGCGCTCGGCGGCGTGGTGGGTCTGGTGCAGGCGCCGCCACAGGAAGTCGGTCTGGTGCATGGTCCGGTGCCAGGCGTAGATGCCCAGCTCGATAACCAGCACGCCGGTGACGAACTGGGCCCAGGCGGGCCAGCCGGAGATGTCGAACAGCGACCGCTCGGCCAGCCACGCGTCCCACAGCAGCGGCGCGTAGACGGCCACCGTGACGTAGAGGGCGAAGGCGACGACGCCGCGCAGCCGCCAGAAGGGCTGCTCGTCGAGGGTGCGGGCGCGGTGCAGCCCGTCGAGGGCGCAGAAGGCCAGGAACATCCCGGCGATGGACAGCGTCACGACGTTGAACAGGGGCGCAAGCATGGTCGGCTCTTCTTCTCGATGGAACGACGCGTTCGGGGAGGGCGCCGAGATAGCCCCGGCCGCCCGCGGCGCTCTAGCCGACTAGCGGTGCGGGACGCGCGCAAAGGGAAAAAGCGAGTTTATTTCAGCATCTTGTCGCGGTGCTGGCGCAGCCGTCGCGCGTCCTGTCATCGCCGCGCGCCCGCCAAACCGCACCTCTGGTATAGTAGCGGTATGCACAAGGTCATGGGCCGAGGCGCGCAGACGCGCGAGAAGCTCCTCGACATCGCCGAGGCGGCGGTGCTGGAGAAGGGGTTCGGCGCCACCTCGATCGACGAGGTGATCTTCGAGGCCGGGCTGACGAAGAGCGGTTTCTTCTACCATTTCAAGGACAAGAACGACCTCGCCCTGGCCCTGCTCGACCGTTATGTCGAGCGGGACACGCGCATCTTCGACGACATCTTCGCCCGCGCCGACGAACTCGCCGAGGATCCGCTCTACGCCTTCCTCATCGCGCTCAAGCTGACGGCGGAGACCTTCGCCGACCTGCCCAACGGCCACCCGGGCTGCATCGTCGCCACGGTCACCTTCCACGAGCGGCAGTTCAACCAGGACGTCCGCAGGAAGACGGTGGAGGCGACGCTGCTGTGGCGCGACCGCTTCCACGCCCGCCTGCGCCGGATCGCCGAGCTCTACCCGCCGAAGGTCGAGATCGAGCTCGAAACCCTGGCCGACATGTTCAACTGCGTGGTCGACGGGGCGATCATCATGTCCAAGGGCATGGCCGACCCGACGATCCTGACCCGTCAGGTCATGGCCTACCGCGCCTTCGTGCGCACCGTCTTTCTGGGAAGCTGAGGGGGAAAACCCATGCGTTATGTCTGGCCCGTCATCTGGGGCTTCGTCGTCGCCTTCGCGCTGGGGTTCGCCATGCGCTCGCTGGAAACCTCCGCCGGAACATCGCTGGGCTGGCCGGCCACCTTCGGCCCGGCCTTCTTCGGCTTCATCACCTTCTTCGTGCTCGCCAACCTCGCCGGCAACCGCAAGGTCCAGAACGCCGGGGGCGCCGAGCGCGACGCGGCGCTGGCCTTCCGCCCGCCCGAGGGCAAGGCCCTGCTGGTGGTCTATCGCGAGGGCTTCATCGGCATGGCGGCGGGCCTCAACGTGATGCTGGACGGCAAGCTGGTCGCCCAGCTGAAGAGCCCGCGCTTCGTGGTCGCGCCGGTCGATCCGGGCCGCCACGAGCTGACCGCCGCCTTCGGCGCGCTCGCCGGGGCGCAGAACAACGCCGGCGCCTACGTCTTCGAGGCCAAGCCGGGCGACGTCATCCCGGTGCGCGCCACCCTGGCCATGGGCGCGCTGAAGAACACCGTCAGGCTGGAGGACGCCGGCGCCCTGGAAGCCGTGCGCCAGCGGCTGTCGCGGGTGACGATGGTGAAGGCGGAGGCCTAGACCGCCACGGCCGCCTTGATGTGCGGCCACGCCTCGTAGCCCTCGAGGCGGAAGTCCTCGAACTCGTAGGCGAACAGGTCGTCGCGCTGGGCAACGTGCATGACGGGCAGGGGATAGGGCTCGCGCCCGATCTGCTCGCGCGCCTGCTCGAGGTGATTCAGGTAGAGGTGGGCGTCGCCCAGGGTGTGCACGAAGTCGCCCGGCTCCAGCCTGGCCACCTTGGCCAGCATCAGCGTCAGCAGGGCGTAGCTGGCGATGTTGAAGGGCACGCCCAGGAACACGTCGGCCGAGCGCTGGTAGAGCTGGCAGGAGAGCTTGCCGTCGGCGACGAAGAACTGGAACAGGCAGTGGCAGGGCGGCAGCGCCATGTCCTCGACGTCGGCCGGGTTCCAGGCCGAGACGATGTGGCGGCGGCTGTAGGGGTTGGTCTTCAGCCCCTCGACCAGCTTCTCGATCTGGTCGATGGAACGGCCGTCCGGGCTGGCCCAAGAGCGCCACTGCTTGCCGTAGACCGGGCCCAGCTCGCCGTCGGCGCCGGCCCATTCGTTCCAGATGCTGACTCCGCGCTCCTGCAGCCAGCGCACGTTGGTCTCGCCGCGCAGGAACCACAGCAGTTCGTAGACGATCGACTTCAGGTGCAGCTTCTTGGTGGTCAGCAGCGGGAAGCCCCTGGCCAGGTCGAAGCGCATCTGGCGGCCGAACACCCCCTTGGTGCCCGTGCCGGTGCGGTCGTCGCGGATCGCGCCGGTCGCCAGGATGTCGGACAGCAGGCCCAGGTACTGGCGCTCGGGATGGTCCGCCGGGGCGGCCGGGACGGCGCCGGTGCGGGCCTTGAGATCAGCGATGGCGGCGAGCGCGTTCATGGCTGGAGCTTGGGTCCGAATCACCCGGGTCGCCTAGGCGCCAATCTGTCCCGGCCCCGACTATCCAAAGAAAACGCCCGCCGGGGGATAACCCGGCGGGCGCTACGCCTACGCTAAGCCACGCTTACTGAGACTAGGACCGGAAGAGCGACAGGATCACCTGCGGCGCGGTGTTGGCGATGTTCAGCGCCTGGGCGCCCAGCTGCTGCTGCACCTGCAGCGCCTGCAGGCGCGCGCTCTCCTTGGCCAGGTCGGCGTCGACCAGGTTGCCGATGCCGCTTTCCAGCACGTCGGTCAGCTTGGAGACGAAGCTGTTGTGGCTCTCGATCTGCTTGGCCTGGGCGCCGATGTCGCCCATGGCCGAGTTCAGGTTGGTGATGGAGGCGTTGACCAGGGCCAGCACGCTGGTGGCGTTGGTCACGGTGTTCAGCGAGCTGGTCGCCGCCATGGTGATGATCGACCCGCCCAGGGACAGGTTCTTCACGCCCAGGGTGACGTAGGCGTCGGCGTCGGCGTTGGCCAGGAAGCGGATGGAGCTGGCCAGCGAGCCGTTCAGCATGTTGGCGCCGTCGAACTCGGCGTTCTCGGTGATCTGGGCGATCTGGCGCAGCAGCGCCTTGTAGTCGGCGTTCAGCGACGCCCGCGATTCGGCGGCGATGGAGGGGTCCAGCGCGGCCGTCACCTTCTCCTTGATCTCCACCAGCAGGTCCGAGATCGACTCGCCCGCCGCCAGGGTGACGTCGGCGATCGAGGTCGCCCGGTCGAGGCTCATCTTCACCGCCGCCAGCGCGCCGACGTCGGCCCTTTGCCCCTGCGCCACCGCCCATACCGAGGCGTTGTCCTTGGCCCCGTTGACCTTCAGGCCGGTGTTGATGCGGGTCTGGACGTCCTCGAGCTGTTCGTTGGTCTTGTTGAGCTGCTGGAGCGCAATCATGGCCGACGTATTGGTATGCACGCTGACCGTCATGGTCTTCTCCTGCGGCGGGACTTCGCGCGCAGGCTAGAAGGGCGTTGGTGTGCGTATGGTTAACGCGCGCAAACGGCTTCGACCGCGCGGCCGGGGGCCTGCGCGGCGGGTGGATCAGGCGGCGCCGGAGCGCCCGGATGCGGCCTCGTCAGGCCCTGGTCACGATCACCTTGCCCGAGACGTACGCGGGGTCGTCCTTCAGGCGCAGCATCTCCTCGCGGGGCAGCTGCTGGACGACCTCACCGGTGGAACGGTCCAACGTCTTGTAGACGTAGCTGCCGTTGGTCTGATCCTTCTCGATGATCAGCCGGTAGTCGTGGGGGGTGCGCGTTTCGCTGGCGGGGCGGCGCTCCCCAGCCTCGGGCGCGCCGGGCTGGGCAGGCTGACCCTGCTGGTTCAGCGACGTGGAAACCGACGAGATCCTTTCGACATTCGTGCTCATCTCCCGATCGCCGGCCTGGGCCGGCGTCTCCTTTCATCCGGGCGCGTCGCCCGGAGCTGGAGGCGGGCCTCGCGGCCCGCCTCCGTTCCGTCATCAGCGGAAGAGACCCAGCAGGGTCGAGGTCGAGGCGTTCGCGATCGAGAGCGCCTGGACGCCGAGTTGCTGCTTGGTCTGCAGGGCTTGCAGGCGGGCGCTTTCCTTCGCGAGGTCAGCGTCCACCAGGTTGCCCACGCCGGCTTCCAGCGAGTCCTGCAGCTTGCCGATGAAGCTGAGGTGCGTGGCCAGCGACTTCGACGAGGTGCCGAGGCGCGACAGGGCCGCCGAGACGTTGTTGATCGAGGTCTCGGTGGTGGCGGCCAGGGTTTGCGCCTGGGTCGCGGTCGAGAACGACGCCGTGGCCGCGAGGGTCACGATCGCACCGCCCAGGGACATGATCTCGGCCCGCACGGTCAGCTTGGACGAGGCGTCCGCGTTGGCCAGCGAGGCGACGGCGGTGGCGCCGGTGGCGAGTAGGTTCTTGCCGTTGAACTCGGCGTTCGAGACGACCTTGGCGAGCTGGTCCCGCAGGGCCTTGAAGTCTTCGTTGAGGGCCGAGCGGGCGGTGGTGTCCAGCGATGTGTCGGCGGCGGCCAGGGCCTTCTCCTTCATCTGCACGAGCAGATCGGAGACGCTCTCGCCGGCGGCGATCGCCACGTCGGCGATCGACTGGCCGCGCTGAAGGGAGTCCTTCACCGCGTTCAGGGCGCCGATTTCGGCGCGCTGCGACTGGGCGATGGCCCAGATGGCGCCGTTGTCCTTCGCCGACGCGACCTTCTTGCCGGTGTTGATCCGGCCCTGGACGACGGCGAGTTCGTTGGAGGTGACGTTGAGGTTCTGCAGCGCGACGAGCGCGCCGACGTTCGTGTTAACGCTATTCAGCGCCATGACACAGGTCCTTCTTCCTGATGTCCGGCTGTCGTTTTGACGGCCGGGGGCTTTTTGCCCGAGTTGGAAGAAGCAAGCGGGAGGCCAGACCACGGTCTCGGAGAATCGCCGCACACCCTTGTGGCGCTTGGGTTAACTCGCGATAAACCTCTGCCCGGACCGGGCAGGAATTGCCGGGCTGACGGCCAGCGCGGCAGAAACTGCCCTGTCGGTGGGCACAACTTGCCGGGTCGGGCGCCGCCCAAGGCCGGGACCGCCGCCCAAATCCCTCCGTTTCGCCCTGAACCGCGCGTACGGACCCACGCGCGCGTGTGGCCGGCTATTTGCGAGGGCGGGCCGTGGTCCAGATCAACAACAGCTACCTGCTCGGCCTCTACGGCGGCGTCGTCGACCTCGGCGCGGCGTCGCCGTCGGCCGCGAGCGCGGCGACGAAGAGGACCGACCCGACGCCGCCCTGGTCGAGCACCTCGAGCGCGCCCAAGGCCAGCGAGCTGGTCAAGCGCGCCCTGGCCGGCCGGCCGTTCATCGACCTCAACGCGGCCCAGCTCGACGTGAAGGGCGCCAGCCAGGACTACAGGAAGCTGTTCGCCCTCTACCAGGGCCTGAACGCGCTGCACGGCCTGGCCGAGCGCATGGACGCCAGGAACGTCGGGGCGCTGGAGCAGTCGCAGATCGCCCGCCGCTTCGACTACGGCCTGAACCAGGTCGCCGACTTCGTCGACGACGCGAAGTTCGACAACTTCGCCGTCTCCAACGCCGCCGCCTCGTCGCTGGTGAAGGGAACGGTGGGGATGAAGCGCACGACCGCCGAATACGTCGGCGCGGTGATCCACGAGGGGACCTCGACGGAG
>Ga0196964_10001313_pt1 | contig 12742 bp, 8 predicted proteins | sample S1_10metaG_FD_148615 | JGI IMG/M metagenome (GOLD analysis project Ga0196964, IMG submission 148615) | Soil microbial communities from Anza Borrego desert, Southern California, United States - S1_10 | ecosystem: Environmental > Terrestrial > Soil > Desert | place: USA: California | collected...
CATAGCCGCGAAGGCACCGACGACTACCGCTACGCGCGCGCGCTCGACAACCTGGTGAAGGCCGGCACGGCGAAGGCCGAGGTTCTCGAGAACGCGAAGCTGCTGCTGAACGAAGCGTACGAGATCGGCGGCACGAAGCAGCATTGGACCGCAGCCCCCGTGGCTCCGGCCATTCAGTGGCGTGAAAAGGCTCAGAAGGTGCTGGCGGCTGCCGCGCAGTAAGCAGGCTGCCAGGAAGCACATCTCTCTGAGGAGAATGCGCGTGAAGACCCTGAGAAGCGACGTTGCGATCATCGGTGGCGGCTTCGGCGGCGTCGCAGCGGCGCTGGTGCTCGCGGACCGCGGACTCAGCGTCACGATGACTGAGGAATTCGCGTGGATTGGCGGACAGGCGACAAGCCAGGCGCTGTGCGTGCTGGATGACCTCGCGGATCCTATCGGCGAGACCGTCGGTGTTACGCGGCGTTACTCGGAATTCCGCAACCGCGTGCGGCAGTGGTATACCTCGCGGTACGAACTCTCCTCGTATGGAAAGGGCCAGCTTCATCTTTGCCCCGGAAACGCGCTTTGTTCTCATCTTTCGGCTGAACCTCAGGCTGCGTGGCAGGTGCTCACAGACTGGCTCAGGCCGGCGCTCGCTTCTGGAAAGCTGTCGATTCGGACCCATTGCGTGCCCCAATCCGCGATCCGCGACAACGATCGCGTCTGCGCGGTTGTCTGCAAAGACGAGCAGGGGCAGGCGATCCGCATCGAAGCGGACTTCTTTCTCGATGCGACGGAAACCGGAGACACATTCCCGCTCCTGAACGTTCCCTATCGCCTGGGGACGGAAGCGAAGAGCGAGTTCAACGAACCGCACGCCCCGCCGGCAGCGGATCGGCGTGCCGTGCAGTCGTTCACTTACTGCATCGTTGTTGAATACGTGCCGCGCGGGAATTTCGTCATCTCGAAGCCGCGCAATTACGAGCACTGGCGTGACCATCAGAAGTTTTATCTCAGCTCCGCGGGCTCACTGCCCGGCGACTCGACGAACTTCTTCAAGCCGCATGTCCGCCGTGACGGCATGCGCATCGCCCCTTTCTGGAACTACCGCAGCGTCCTGGACACGAACAACTTCGCCGGGAGGCCCGGACTGTTCAACCGCGCGGTCATCAACGTAGGCAGCAACGACTATCACGACGAGGCGTATCTGGAACATCCGCGCCCGGAAGAGGTTCTGGCCAAAGCGCGCGAACTGTCGGCCTCGTACCTTTACTGGCTGCAGACGGAAGCGCCGCGTGACGACGGCGGCAGTGGATACCCCGAACTTCGTCCCGTTCCTGAGTGCACCGGCACGCCGGACGGCATCGCGCAGGCGCCGTACGTTCGTGAAGGCCGGCGTATCGCCGCCGCGGTGACGGTCACGGAATGTGATCTCTCCGCGGAATGCCAGCATGGCGCGCGTGCGCGGTTCTTCCGCGACTCGGTGGGACTTGGCGGCTATGCGATTGATATTCATCAGTGCGCCAACACGAGCGCACCGGGCGTGTGGCAACCGTCACGGCCGTACCAGATTCCGCTCGGGGCGCTCGTGACGAGCGAACTCTCAAACTTTGCCGTCGCAGGAAAATGCATCGGCGTCAGCCATATCGCCAACGGCGCTTATCGGTTGCACCCGGAAGAATGGAGCATCGGAGAAGCGGCGGGCGAACTCGCCGCGTGGTGCCTGCAAAAGGGCTCAAAGACGCCCCACCTGCCCGGACGGGAGTTGTTCGAGTTCCAGCGGCACCTGGTCGCGGGAGGAACTCCGCTGTACTGGTACGAGGATCTGTCCTTCGACGCCCCCGGATTCGCAGCGGCGCAGATCCTCGCGATGACCGGCGTCTGGTCTGGCGATGCCGAGCATCTCAGATTCGATCCGCAGCACAGCCTCTGCGCTCACAAAGCCAAGTTCGCGTCAGTGATGGCGCGCCTGGCGGAAGCTGGGATCGATGTCGCGCTGTTCCGTGAGTTGAACATGACGGCGCACAATGCGCGAAAGTACGACGTCGCGCACAGTCTTAGGCACTGGCTGGATGAGAAGGGCTGGCCGCAGTTCGCATACTGATTTTGCAGCAAATGTGAAGGACCGGGGAATCCACAGGGACACGAGGTGAACCATGAAACAGATCTGTACTCTTGCAGCAGTGCTGTGTCTGAGCCTCTTCGCCGCCGACGGCGCGGTGACGCTGGTCAATCTCGATGCGGAGAAGCCGGCGTTCGAGGATCATTCAGGCGGAAAGGTGTCGCTCATCACCGAGCACGCCACCGTTGGAAAGAAGGCGCTGAAGTTCGGCGCGGGCGCGGGTGTTCGCTTCACGCCCGAGACGGGGATGCTCGGCGACTGGTCGAAGCACGACATCGTCAAGATGGACATTTTCAATCCGGGCAAGGTGGCGGCGCGGCTGTACATCCAGCTTCGCGACGATGACAACAAGCACGGCTACTGGTCCTGGCACAACCGCTACGTGGCGGTGCTGCCGGGGCAGAACACGATTCAATTTCCCGTGGCCGACACGTGGCGCGGCGAGATCCTGCGCCGCGACGCGCCGGGAATGCTGAACCCCGCGAAGATGACGCTGTTCTACTTTCAGACGATGGACGGCGAGATCGTGCTGGGCGGCATGCAGTTGACGAAGTTCGCCAATCCCAAGGTCGATGTGCCGGGCTTGAAGGCCTTCGACGTCGGCATCACCGGTTCGCCCGGCTTCTCCGGGGGCTTCCTGCAGTTGAACGAAACGATGATGTACGACAAGACCAAAGGCTACGGCTGGACAAAGGCCGGCTTCATCAACGAAAAGAACAGCAATGTCGCCATCCGCCTGCACCCGGACAACCTGTTCCGCGACTGGATCGCGTGCAACAACGCAGAGCTCGCGGTGGACGTTCCCAACGGCAAATACCGCGTGCGCATCCAGATGGAAGACCCCGGCGCGTGGGAGTTCATGCAGAACTACAGGAAACGCAGCGTCAGCGCGGAAGGCAAGGTGGCGCTCGAAGAGACCATGGATGCGAAGGAGTTCATGAACCGCTTCTTCCGCAACCAGGACAGCGAAGACCTGCCGACGGAAGATCCATTCGAAAAGTACGTCGAGACGCGCCATCCGTGGAAGGAGATCGACGTCGAAGTCGCCGACGGGCAGTTGAACCTGGGCTTCCACTCGGCGGACACCTACGGCGCGACGCTCTCGGCGCTGGTGATCTCGCCGCTGGACCAGGAAGAGAAGACGAAGCAGTTCATGGCCTACGTCAAAGAGGTGCGGCGCTTCGAGTGGGCGCAGCAGTGGAAGTCGGTCTCGAAGGCGCCGACAACGCCGGTCTTCAGCGGCAAGATGGCCGAACAGGCGGGGAAAGACGGCTTCGCGCTCTTCGGCAATCCGACGCTGCACGCAATCCGGTACGACCATGTCCCGCAGGATGCCGAGCACTTCGACAGCCTGTCGGCGGCCGCCTCCCTGGGTGAGATCGAGACGATCTCGTTCGGCCTGCGGCCGGCGAAAGCACTGGGCAAGGTAGACGTAAGCGTCTCCGCGCTGAAGAGCGCAGCGGGGGATGAGATCGGCAAAGAAAACATCAAGCTGCGGGTCGGCCGGTACCGCTTCACCCGCCATGCCGGGGAACAGTCCGGGCTGTATGAGGTCGGCGAGCGGCAGATCCGGGAGTTCAACACCAGCGACAAGGACACGCTGCGCTGCGACGATGGGATGGCGCGGAGCCTGTGGCTGACGATCAAAACGCCGGAGAACGCCAAGCCCGGGACCTACACGGGACAAATCACCGTTGCCGCGGAAAAAGGCGGAAAGCGCACGATTCCGCTCACGTACACAGTGCTGCCGTTCACGCTGCCGGAGCCGGAGCATCTGTTTGGCGTGTACGGGCTGGGCACGCTGCCGCTGCCGTACTGGCCGGAGATCGGCGCCGATATCCCGCGCAAGATGGAGATTGTCTACAAGGACGCGCGCGAGCACGGCCTGAACTACGTCCAGGAGTTCTTCGCGAACATTCAGATGCAGAACGGCAAGGCCGTGGTGACGAACATGGCCGACGTGGAACGGGACATGGCGCTGCGCCGGAAGCTCGGCTTCAAGGACGCGCCGGTGTTCGCGAACGGCGGCTGCTCGCTCGAGCAGCTCGCCACCGACGCCCCGATCGCCGGGATGCCGCGCGCGAAGTACATCGAGGCCTGGCACAAGACGATTACCGATACGTTTAAAGAGAAGGGCTGGCCACATCCGGCGTTCGTCTACGGCGACGAGCCGAACCTGCCGGGGCTGCTCAAGCAGCTCACGGATGCGAACAATGCCGTTCACGCCGTCTCGCCCGACATCTGGATGGGCATCGCGTACCACCTCGACAAGCGCGTGAAGGAGAGCTACGAGATGGCGGCGACGCTGGACGTTCACCATCTCAAAGAGTTCTGCCCGGTTGAAGACTTCGAGTTCGCGAAGAAGTCGTCGAAGTTCACGATGCACTGCAATGTCGGCTTCGGACGCCTGCCCTATGGCTTGCGCGAGTGGCGCGCGACGCACGAAAAGAAGACCGACGGCTGCATCACCTACGCGTACATGGGCAGCCACGTCGATATCTACTACGGGCTGGACGCGCGCGAAGATGACTGGCTGCTCGCTCCACCGCGGCAGGATGGTAGCCTTACCTCCACTGACAAGTGGGAAGGCATCCGTGAAGGTGTGGATGATTACCGCTACGCGCGGGCGCTCGACAACCTCGTGAAGAGCGGGAGCGCGTCAAAAGAGCAGCTCGACGCGGCGAAGGCGCTGCTGAAGCAGGCGTTCGACATCGGCGGAATGAAGAACGGCGATGCGACGAAGCTGGCGATCCAGTGGCGCGCGGAAGCGCAGAAGGTGCTGGCGGCCGCAGCAAAGAAGTGACGGTAGCTCTTAGCTCTTGGCAGGGCGCGGCTGGAAACAGCCGCGCTTTGTTTTGCGTCATCGACAAATTGATAGACGTTGGCGCTCTTCTAAGCCGCGATCGACGTCCTTCACAAGTGTCCCTATTTTTCCCACCTTAAAGTTTTTCTGTTCCGAACATTGAAGAGACCTTTTCTGTCCAAGGTAACGCTGATAAAATTCCGCTTAGGGAAATGCGTTTTTACCACCCACCGGGATCTGCACCCATGTCCGCCGAAAGTCCTCTCAGCGATCCCGTTGAAGCCGGGTTTCTCAGTTTTCTTGAATCAGCGCCAGACGCCGTGGTTGTGATCAACGGCAGGCGGGACGATTGTCCTCGTAAATGCGCTGACCGAGCGCATGTTCGGCTACACGCGCGGGGAGATGCTGGGGCAGCCGGTGGAGCTGCTGGTTCCCACCCGCCTGCAGCAGGTCCATGTCACGCATCGCGATCGATACTTTGCCGACCCGCGCACGCGGCCGATGGGCGCGGGCCAGGCGCTGGCCGGCAAGCGCAAAGACGGATCGGAGTTTCCGGTCGAGATCAGCTTGAGCCCGCTCAAGACGGCCAGCGGCACGCTCGTCACCAGCATCATCCGCGATATTACTTCGCGCGTTCAGGCGGAAGCCAAGTTCCGCGGACTGCTCGAGTCCGCGCCTGACGGCATCGTGGTCGTGGACTCCAAGGGCATCATCGTCATCGTCAACACGCAGGTCGAACGGCTGTTCGGATACAGCCGCGAGGAACTGATCGGGCAGCCGGTCGAGATCCTCGTCCCGACGCGCTACAAGAATACGCATATCGGGCAGCGCAACGCGTACATTCGCGCGCCACGCACGCGGCCGATGGGCGCGGGACAGGCGCTCTCGGGCCGCAAGAAGGACGGCACCGAGTTCCCTGTCGAGATCAGCCTCAGTCCGCTGCAGACCGGCGAAGGCACGCTGGTCACCAGCATCATTCGCGACATCACCGAGCACCGCAAGGCCGAGGAGAAGATCAAGGCCAGCCTGCGCGAGAAAGAAGTGCTGCTCAAAGAGATTCACCACCGGGTGAAGAACAACCTGCAGGTGACGTCCAGTCTGCTGAAGCTGCAGTCAGGCTACATCACTGACGCCGCGGCGAAGGAGATGTTCTCGGAAAGCCAGAACCGCATCCGCTCGATGGCGCTGGTGCATGAGAAGCTCTACCAGTCCAGCGATCTTTCGCGCATCAACATCTCCGATTACGCGCAGGCGCTCGTCGATCTTCTGAAGCGTTCGTTCGGATCCGATGCCGACAACATCCGCGTGGATGTGGCTTCGACAGACGTCGTGCTCACGGTGGAAGCGGCGGTACCGTGCGGGCTCATCCTGAACGAACTGATCTCGAACTGTCTCAAGCATGCCTTCATCGGGCGGCAGCAGGGCACCATCAGTGTTCGCATCGCCCATGTCAGTCAGCAGGGGATCGAAATAGAGGTGCGGGACGACGGCGTGGGGCTCCCACCCAACCTCGATCTGGAGAAGCTTGACAGCCTGGGCCTGCGCCTTGTCCGCAACCTGACCAGCCAGCTCAGCGGAAAGTTCGAGCTGATCGGCGGCGCCGGAACGACCGCGCGGATCACATTCACTCCCGATGATCGGGGTGCCGAGCCATGACGCGCATCCTCGTGGTCGAAGACGAGATGATCGTGGCGCTCGACATCGAGGAGACGCTCAGACGCCTGGGCTATTCGGTTGCCGCGGTGGTGAGCACCGGCGAGGAAGCTGTTCGGAAAGCCGACGAGCTCAAGCCCGATGTGGTCCTGATGGACATCCAGCTCAAGGGCTCGATGGACGGAATCGAGGCGGCGCGGCGGATCGCTGAAAAAAAACCGGTTCCGGTCGTATTCCTGACCGCCTACGCGGATACGAACACGATCAGCCGCGCCAAGCTCGCGTTTCCGTACGGCTACATCCTGAAGCCGTTTGAAGAGCGCGAGCTATACAGCGCGCTGGAAGTCGCCATCCACAAGGGCAAAGAAGATTCGGAGTACCGCGAGCAGGCGGAAGATGCGCTCTTCCAGAGCGAGGAGCGCTACCGCCTGCTGCTGGAAAGCGTGCACGAGTACGGCATCTACATGCTGGACATGAAGGGCAACATCGTCTCGTGGAACTCCGGCGCTGAACGCCTGACCGGGTACAGCGCCACGGAGATCATGGGCCGCAATCATGCGTGTCTCTATCCGCCCGAGGACCAGCAGCTAAGCAAGCCGGAAGCGGCGCTGCGCCAGGCGGCCTTGAACGGCACCTTTACGGAAGAAGGCGTGCGTGTGCGCAAAGACGGCACGCGGTTCTGGGCCGAAGCGGTGCACTCGGTCGTCCGAAACAAGGCTGGCGAGCACAAGGGCTATGCGAAGGTCCTGCGGGACATCACGCAAAAGCGCGAGATCGAGCGCCAGAAGGCCGAGCTGCTGAAGCGCGAGCAGCAGGCGCGCCAGGAGGCCGAGCGCCTGAACATCATGAAGGATGAATTCCTGCAGACCCTCAGCCATGAGCTGCGCACGCCGCTGACGCCGATCCTGGGCTGGTCCCGCATCGTCCTCGGCGGCATGTACGACCGTGAGACTGTCGAGAAAGCGATGCGGACGATCGACCGCAATACGAAAGCGGAGATCGCGCTGATCGAGGACCTGCTCGACATCAGCCGCATCGTCAACGGGAAGGTGAAGCTCGACTTCAAGCCGATCGCGCTGGCCCAGGTCATCGAGCAGGCCGTGGAAACAGTCCGGCCAACGGCGGCTGCGAAGAACATCGAGATCACCTTTTCCAGCGAGGCGACGGGCGCGGTGCTCGGCGATGCCTCGCGTCTGCAACAGGTGTTCTGGAACCTGCTCCATAACGCCGTGAAGTTCTCCGACAAGTCAGCAAAGGTGGAAGTGAGTCTCAAGAATGCGGGCTCGACCATCATCGCCGAGGTCAAGGACACGGGGCGCGGCATTCCTCCAGAGTTCCTGCCGTACGTGTTCGCGCGCTTTACGCAGGCTGACAGCTCGATGACGCGTTCGCAGGGCGGCCTGGGTCTGGGGCTCTCGATCGTCAAGCATCTGATCGAGATGCATGGCGGGACTGTGGCCGCGCGCAGCGAAGGCATCGGAAAGGGTTCGAGTTTCACGGTGGAGTTGCCAGCGGCCGCCGAAGTTCAACAACCGCCGGTTTATCCGATGGAGGATATCAGCACGCGGCTTCAAGAGATCGATGCGCTGCGCAACCGGCGCATCCTGATCGTAGACGACCAGGAGGACGCGCGCGATTTTCTGGCGTTTCTGTTCACCCAGTGGGGCGCAGTGCCGATTGCGGCTGCGTCTGCGCAGGAGGCGCTGCTCGAGATCGACCGCGGCGGCATGGACCTCGTGATTACCGACATCGGCATGCCGGAAACAAACGGCTATGAACTGCTGAGCCTGATCCGGGCGCGCGACCCGAAGATTCCGGTCGTGGCGGTGACAGCGTTTGCGGGGACTCAGGACCGCCAGCACGCGCTGAAGCTGGGGTTTCAGGAGCACATCTCGAAGCCGGTCGATCCGGCATACCTGGCGCAGAAGATCACGCAGATGTTCGAACAGCAGCGGCCGGCGTCGTAGGCGGTTCTCCCGTCACAGTTCCTCGATCACGATCGATTGATAAAAGTCGTCGGCGAAGCCGGTGAAGTTTCTGAACGCCATGTGGCCGCCGGAGAGCGGCTCCTTCCAGTACGGGTACTGGCCATTCTCCGTCCAAGCATGGACCTGCCGGCCGTTGACGAAGAAGTCGATCGTGTTTTCGCGTCGGATCAGCCGGAAGTTGTGCCGCTTGCCCTTGTCGGCTGGCGCGAGCGGCTCGGTGGCGTTCGACATCGTGCTCTCTTTTTCGAACTCCGGCGGATCGGGCCAGATCATCATGCCCCAGTGCTCGGGCACGCGGCCGCCAAGTTTCCTCAGTACGGACGGCTTGCCGTATACGGAACGGTGAAACCCGACGCTGTGCGCGATCATCTTTCTGAACGAGGCGATGTCGCAGTAGAGCGCATCGGGGCGTGGATCCTCGAAAATATTTTTCAGGCCGAGCGGCAACGCATTGAAGATGCTCATCGAGTTGCCGGCCGCCGAGTTTGATCGGAAGGTCCAGTCCACCTGAAAGGCCTTCGGCAGAACCACGTTTTTTAGCCACACTGTGGTGGCGCGTTTGAGCGGCCCGCAGTCATACGTGCGGATCAATAGCGCGCCATCGTCGCCGAGTTGCAGTTCGCCGCGCCCTTCGAGCCTGAAGTCGCTGAGGCTGCGCGAAGCCTGCCAGTCGTAAATCCTTCTCCCCACGGCGTGCTCCTTTACTTGCGCCGATGAACGACAGGTTCTTTCGCGACGTCACGCTCGTCATCCGTGAGCGGTCGTGCGATGGAGGCGTAGAGCTCCGGCCGGCGCTGCCGCCGCATGTAGCTGGAGTAGTCATAGTGCTCGGACGAGCCGTACTCGCGCGGCATCAGCGGCCGCGCATCGAGATCGACCTTGGCGGCAACGACTCCCGGTTCGGTGTGGCCTCCGGCGAGCACCTGACCGAACGGATTGAAGATGGTGCTGGAGAGTACCGAGCGCTGAGCGCGTTGCTCGTCCGTGACATACGTGGCCACCGCCAGGGGCATGCCGTGCTGGATGGCGCGCGCCGGCAGCAGGTAATTGTAGAGGCCGGGCTCCTGGTTATCCCAACGCATCGTGGACCAGAAAAGCAATTGCGCGCCGCCGAGTTCCTGCACGCGCGAAATCTCGGGGAAATGGAAATCGTAGCAGATGCAGATGCCCAACCGCGCGTATGGCGTCTCGATGACATTGATCGATTTTCCGGGAATGAACCAGAGTTTCTCGCTGCCCGGCGCGAGATGCGTCTTGTCGTAGCGCCCGATCACGCTGCCGGACGGCCCGAAGACGAGCGCGGTGTCGGAGACGCCGGTCTCGTCGACGAGCATCACCACCGGAATGGTGACCATGTTGAACTGGCGCGAAAGGTCTGCGACGCTCGCCAGCCACTTGTGATCGGACCGCATTCCGCACGTGCGGATGTACTCCCGGCCGCCGCGCCCAATGCTGTCGAGCGCCTCCGGCGTGCGATGATGATCGGCGAACTCCGGCAGGAGCACGATCTGGGCGCCGGACTTGCCGGCGTCTGCGATCATCGCCAGCAGCTTCTCGCGCCGCTGCTCGAGCGGTTCGATCGTGTTGCGAACGTTGAGCAAGGCGAGATGGACGGCGTGCATATGGCGTGACTCCGCGACGCAACCTACATTCACCGACGCGCGCGTGATACTCAAGAGATTGACGCAAGTTGTCTCAACACCGAGACGACGGTTGGATTCTGCTGGGGTTTGTTACCGTGACCTCGGCTCGACGTTCCTGGTTGTTCAGCTTTAGAGTTGGCTTATGAACCTAAACGTGCGCCGGGCTCCGCATCGCCGTCGAATCGCTGAAGTCAAGCGCTTTGCGGCGCTTAGAAACGTTCACCGCCTGCATACACGAGGCTTTCGGGCGTTTCTCTATCAATGGACGTTGTATGTGTTGCCCGCTGCCTATGCCGTAGTCGCAGTGCTCAGCTTCTGGATGAAGGTCAATCCAACTGAGCTCTTGTTCTGGGGCTTTGCTTTCGCACCAGTCGTGATGGCGGGGGCATGGCCCATTTGGCGCCTCATTCCTGTTGCAGTTAGTAAGTGTAAAGAAACAACTGTCGACACTGAGGAGATGAACGAGGCGAACTGCATTATGCTGACCGCTGACGGGGCGCTTGCGCTTGCCGGACTCTTCGACCTCACTGTAGAACTCGAATTTCTAACGTGGAACGCATGGCCATGGATCGTGACTTGCCTATGTTGCTGCTTCGTTTTGGGTATTTGGGGGCTGGAGAAATGGCTTCAACGAGTCTGGAATTGTCCATCCGAACGGCCGCGGACGATCTTCGGATGGGGAGTTGACTTGTTTGTGCCCGTTATGACACTGATTTTGTCTATCGCCTCTATTTGTATCCTCGGAATTTGCCTTCAAGTTATTACATCGCCCGCTGACGCTTGTTGAGATACGCCGCGAGCGCCGTGCTGAGCGGCTCGGCCGTGGTCAGCGGGATGAAGTCGATGTCGTTCTGGCGGCAGAAGCGCCTGATCTTCTCCGTGTGTTCGGCCAGCGCCTCCTGATACGCCTTTGCGACGTAGCTGCTCTGCGTCACCAGCGTTTGGCCAGTCTCCGCATCGACGAACTCCATGTTGTCGCGGTACGGAAATTCGAGTTCCTCGGGCGCGAGCAGATGGAAGACGATCATCTCATGGCGGCGCAGGCGGAAGCCTTTGATGCCGGCGATGATGCGGTCGGCGTCGTCGAGCAGATCGCTGATCAGCACTACCAGGCCGCGCTGCGGGAAACGCTCGGGCAGGCCGGCGAGACCCTTCTCCGTGTGCGTCGCCTCACCCGGCTGGGTCCTGGCGAGCTGCGCGTAAAGCTGGTGCAGGTGAACGGTGCTCGACCGGGCAGGCAGCACGGTCGCCGGCGCGCCTGAGAAAAGCGCCAGGCCGGCGGCGTCGCTCTGGTTGATCATCAGGTACGCGAGCGCGGCGGCGAGGTTGCGGCCGTAGATCCACTTCTGGATGCCCTTGGATGGCGCGCCGCCCGGAAACGCGTCCTCGCCGCCAAAGCGCATCGAGCCCGAAGCGTCGAGCAGGATCTGGCAGCGCGTGTTCGTGTTCTCTTCGAACTGCTTGATGTAGATGCGGTCGGTGCGCCCGGCGAGTTTCCAGTCGATGAACTTGAAGCTGTCGCCTTTGGCGTACTTACGGTACGAGCTGAACTCAGACGAAAAGCCGTGATAGGGACTCTTGTGAAGCCCGATCAGGAAGCCCTGCACGATAAAGCGCGCGACGAGTTCGAGATTCGTGATCCGCGCGATCACTTTCGGATCGAGAAAGCGCGTGTCGCCGTCGCGAACGGGAGTTTTCTCTTTGGTTGCGCCCAGCAGTGCCATGGACGCATGATAGAGAGTGAAGATGTGAGGTCTACTTCACATCCAGCTTCGTCAGGGCGTGCCAGCGGTCCTCGCCGCGCGCGATCGCGAAGACGACCTTCGCAGCCTGCGACTGCGGATCGATGATGCCGGCATCGATGCTGACGGTTCCGCGTTGCAGAACCTCGGGCACCTTGAGCTCTTCATTGACAATCACATCGCCCGGCAGCCACGTGCGTGGATCGCTCTTCAGCGGCACGATGACCTTCTGCGAGCCCTGCGAGAACCGGAGTGCGAACTGATACGCGCGATACAGCGGCGCGACGCCGACATTCTCGATCCAGAACTTCACGTTGATCCTGCCGGCGGGCGCGGTCTGCAGCGGCAGCATCGCCTGGCGCAGAACGAAGCGGTAGCCGAGCTTGCGGTCGAACGCGTCGATCTTCTCACGCCATTCGTCGGGAATAAAGCTCGACTTCGGCATGAAGATCGTCGTGTGGTACTTGAGACCTTGCTCGAGAATCCAGTCGATGTCCCAGCCCTGCTTGGCCCAGTAGCCGACGGTCCAGCAGGTTTCGAGAACGACCGGCGCGGTCTTCCAGTGATCGCTCAGGCCGCAGTCATGAACGGACTCGGGGTAGTAATCGAACATGTGGTTCCAGTTCATGCCCTTCGGAATCACGCCCTTGCGTTCGACGCGATGGACATCTCCGAAGCAGTCCGCGCGCCAGCCGACGTTGCGGTGCTTCGCGGCGTGGCGGCACCCGGGCGTGCCGAGCATCGTGATGAGCTGCGTCTTCTTGAAGTTCTGGAGATACACATCCACGAGCTTCGCCGCGGTCTCCGGC
>Ga0196964_10001314_pt1 | contig 12739 bp, 10 predicted proteins | sample S1_10metaG_FD_148615 | JGI IMG/M metagenome (GOLD analysis project Ga0196964, IMG submission 148615) | Soil microbial communities from Anza Borrego desert, Southern California, United States - S1_10 | ecosystem: Environmental > Terrestrial > Soil > Desert | place: USA: California | collected...
GACGAACGTCCCTGAGGGCGCGGGCACGCCGATTGGAGGCTTCCTGCCATCGGTGCTGAGCACAGCCTTGAGCGCGTCCAGAACGATCGCCTCGGAGGCGGCCTGCGCTTTGTCGCGCCGCTTCGGTTTGGTGAGCGTGGCGTCCGCGTACTCGATCACGCATGACGTGATGGGATCCCCATCGGAGTCGGTGCCGATCGTAACGGGGCGCAGCTTAAAGCCCCAGCACCGGCCGTCCTCGTCGTCCTTCTGCTTGGCGAGCTTTAGCGACCGCAGGCCGGTCTCCTCATCGTGCTGGAGCTCAATGGCCGTATCGAGGGCGGCGAAGAGCGAGCTATGGCCGCGAGCGCCCTTGCTGGCATCCTTCCCGGTGTGGTGGATCACGCAGACCAGAACTCCCAGTGCCTCGCCGATGCGCTCCAGGGCGGCAAGCACTGAGCCCATGTCGGCACTCGAATTCTCGTCGGCGCCCGGCGTGGCGCGCGCCAGGGTGTCGATCACGACGATGCCGAGCCGCTCTCCGCGTTCTCTGAACTCGACCTGCGCCTCATCGAGCAGCGCGACTAGCTCCTCGACGTCGAGGGTCTCGGGGCTTGAGAAATCGACACCGCGGCCAATGAAGGCAAAGGGTGCGAAGTCGTCTTCCCGGCCGTTCTCGATCAACCAGGCCCGAATGCGCTTGCGAATGCCATTCGCCGCCTCAGCGCCGATGTAGGCGACGCCCACCTGACGCGTCTTCAAGCCGAGCACATCTTCGCCGTGAGCGGTCTTCAGGCACCAATCGAGAGCGAGGAAGGTTTTTGCCGCGCGCGAAGCACCAACAATGCACATTAGGCCGGCCGCGGGGATAAGGCCCTTCACAATCCAAGCGCCTTCAGCAGGTCTCGTCTCTTCTCCCCACTCAATGACCATCGGCAAACGCGCCGGCGGCCCGCTGTCGCGTTCGGCGGGAAGCTTGAGCACGGTCGCGCCGCTCGCGTGACCGTTTGAGCGGCGCGGCCCTTCGGTCACCGACATGGCGCGCTCCGGTGGTTCAATACGTTGAGCCAGTCGAGATCGTCTGGAGCCGCAGCAATGATGACCTGCAGGCGCTTCCTGAGCCGATCGAACAGCGCATCGGCGGCATCGAGCCCCTTGAAATCTCCGGCCTTGGTTGCACGGTCGCCATCGGCCGCAATGATGAGCGTGCGGACACCGGCCGGAGGTTCGAAGGCAGCGAGGTTGCGCGTGCCGAACGTTGACCAGCACGGAATTCTGCGTAGCGCGGTGAACGCCAGCGCGGTCTCTGTGCCCTCAGCAACCGCCAGGGTATCGCCCGTCAATTTGGTGAGGCGACACGCGGACCCCGTGTAAGGGCCGTATGTCAGTCGATCACTCTCGGTGCCCCGTTTCGCGCTGCCATCCGGTCGAAGCTTGGTGAGTTGCACGCCGCGCAATACGCCTCGTCGATTGTGAGCGAGAGCGAGCATCGAGACGCGGCCGCGTTCATCGCGATGTTCCAGGAGCGCGCCGGCGTTCACAGCGAGCGCCGCTGTGGCAGGCGGAAGGCCCCGAGCATCGAGATATCGGCGAACCGGAGACCCGGGCTCAGGAGGCGCGCCCGCCTCGACAAGCGAGGCACACTGCGCCAGCTGGCGGCCTCTACGCTCTGCTTGCTCACGCGCAAGCTGTTGGCGGAGCGAACGTCGTTCGGCCAGCGACAGGGGGCGCGCCTCGTCTGCGCTCAGGCCCAAGGCATCGCGCACCTCGCGCCAATCGGCATTGAACGAATAGACCAGCACGCCGCGGCCGTCCGACCGGTCGCGGATGATCGTTCCGCGGTCACGTTTGCTGTGCCCCGGCGTTGGAATGAAACCCGCGGCGCCGCGCCAATCGCCACCATGCCGGCTCGTTAGGTCGCGAGCGAGGCTTACGTCAGCCACGTGCGCCTCCAGCGATGCGTTGCTCACGGCGTTCTAAGATCGCCATTGCGTCGAACGCTTCGGATGCGGCGCTCAAGAACCGCTGCTTCACGTTGCGGTCTGGGCTGTGCATAGCAGCGGCGGAGCAGAACTCGCCAAGCAGGCGGGCAATGCGCGCAGTGGTGTGATGATCGCCGTCGAAAAGACGGATTGGCGCGCGGTCATTTGCGGGCGCCGGTACGGTCACCGCTTCAATCGGGCAGCGCTCATGCTTGATCGATGAAGTGGTTCGCTCTAATTCTGCTGTCATTGACCTGCTCGCTTGTCCAAAGGTCACAGCGCACGTGATGCGCCGAAGGGCTCCGCCGGAAACGGAGCCCTTTGTGTTGATGGGGATGGATTTGGATCACGCCGCCGCCGCGGCCTGACGCTGTTCGCGCTTAGCGCGCTGCCAGTCGTCGAACTCGTCGGCGGGAACACCGACGCGGCCGGGTGAAATCTGGACGGGCTTTGGGAAGTCGCCGCGACGCGTCATTCGCCATAGGGTGGCTCGGGACACGCTCAGCCGGCCGCATACGTCCTCGACAGTTAGGAAGCTGCCTTCGGGCATCATTCGCTCCGTGGTTCACCGGCGCGCTTGAACGCCGTGAAACGAAGCATGGCCGCGAGACGCTACGCTGTGCAGGCGGATAAAGTCCGCTCGAATCCGGATTACAGTCCGGCTCTGCGAACGTAGCGCTCCCACGTTGAAACGTTGGCCGTACTGGTGCCACCGGCCGCGGCGTACTGAGCCCGCAATTCAGTCGCTACAGCCGTGTTGGTTGGCTTGTCTCCGCGCGCCTTGATCCGCGCGATGATTTCGGCCTTGTGATCGGCCGCGAATGTTTCTGGCTTCAGGGGTTTGCTCGGCACCGGCGCGGCAGCCTGGGCCGGTGGGTAGGCCACCCATAGTGATTCGCGATCAACCACGACCTGCGTGTAAACGGGTGATAGCCTGTTCGTGGCACTCCAGCCCATGGGAAGCAACACCGCACCATTTCCCATTCCGGGTTCAAGCTGAAATTCCAGACGCGCGAGATCGTGCGGCGCGATTTCCGCTAGTAGTCCGTCGCCGCCTAACAGGCCCCGCAAAACAACACGCTTGGTATGGGAAGGACTTCGCCTTGCAGCCGTGAGCAGCGACGCGCTCGGCTTGCGATCTACGATTTCTGGGTCGTGATCGAGACTAAGGCCGGTCCAGTTTAGATAATCGGCGCTCTCGGTTGCTTGTGCGTTGCCGCAGAAGTAGCGACACGTTGCTTGCTGGCTTCCTCCATACATAATCCAGACGATGGCCAGGCGCGGCGGCCATGACGCCGCTCCCTCGAACCGTTGCCAGAACCTTTCATCGCGCGCTGCCGAGTAGCTTTGCCACTGCGTAGCAATTCGCTGGCGCGCATCCGCAACGTTCTCCTGGGCGGCATTCAAGTCAGCCAGCACGAGCGCGCAGTACCCGCGCCAAATGCGCCGCCAAGCTTCACCAGCGGACAATTCCTCCATCGGTGATCCCGCCGCCTTTCCTTGGACGTACCAGCGAGCGCTCTCGTTTTCACCGAGGTCGGCAATGCCAAAACACTCGCGAGCGAAAGCGCGCATCGCATCGGTGCAATCACCGCTTTGCTTAATCACTTCGAGCCAATCGAGAGGCGGATCGCCCTCGGGATTGTGGCCCTGATCTAACGACTCCAGCGTTGTCATCAGCCATGGAGGCGGATGCGGCCATTCTTTGAAGGAGTAAGCGGGATTGGGCGTAACGTGGCCTTGTGCAGGTAGCCACGGGAAATCCCCTGGCGAATACATTTCGTTTGGATGCGTCATCCGTCGCGCCTCCCATTGGCGCTTCCCTTGGTGGTGACGCGGCAAGCTCGAAGGGAACGAGCCTTTCGGGAGCTACCCTAGCCGCGCCAACGACAAGTCTACTTCGTGCGAAGGGTTCGCGTCGCGGCGCGGCCGCGTCCTTTCTCTTTCCGTTTGGCGATCGTCGTCAGAAGGCGCGCCCACGCCTCTAAGGCACGGCGCTTCTCTGTCAGGTACTCATTGCGATCATACACTGCGGTGATGCCGCCCATTTCCGACACGTGGTTGAGCACGGCGGAAACGACAAAGCGCGGCATGCCGATGCGCTCGCTCGTGATATTCGTGGCGCCTGTGCGCCGCAGATCGTGCGGGCCGGCGTCCTCAATGCCGAGATCATCGCACAGGCGCGACATGGCGCGGGTGAGCGCATGCCTTGTCAGCGGCTTTGCTGGATCGCGCGGCGATGGAAACAGCGGGCCGGCAAGCTTCCTCGCTCGCTCCTTCGGTTTCGGTCTCAAAGCAAGAGCGCGATCGATGACTGCCAGCGCTACAGGTGAGAGCGGCACAACGTGCTCGCGGTGGTTCTTGGTGCGCTCGGGCGGAATGATCCAGATACGCTGCTCCCGGTGAATCTCGCGCACATCAATGCCGCAAACCTCATTGCCGCGCTGGAGCGTCAGCGCCGAGAGGCGCAGGCAAAGCGCCATCTGCTCCGTGAGCGGCGAGAACGAGGGGCCATGCAGCGCCGGCCACAGCGTCCGCAGCTCGTCATCATTGAGGACCCGAGAGCGCGTGGTCTCTTCGAATGTGCTCTGAAGTCCGGTGGCCGGATTCTGGACCGGCATGTCCAGATCATCGCGGGCGTGGCGGTAGAGCTTCACGATAATGCCGGCTACGCGGTTGGCTGTCACAGCGTGGCCCTTGGCGCCGATCTCATTGACCAGCTCGCGCACCTGGGCGCGGGTCACGGCCATGACCTGCTGCTTGCCCAGCTTCGGGAGGATGTGCGTTTCGATGCGCTGGCGATCGACGGCGACTGAACCGGGTCGGTTCTTGGCTTCAGATGCGGTCAGGTAGGAATCGGCCAGATCCTTCAGCGTGCGTATCTTCTGCGCGCGCGCCGCAGCCGCTGCGGCGCGCTTGTCGCGCTGGGGGTCTGCGCCTCGGCTGACTGCGCCCCGCGCCTCCAGGGCCCGCTCCCGCGCTTCCTTGAGGCTGGTGGCGGGGTAGGTCCCCAGAACGTGGCGCACGGTGCGGCCGGAGAGGTCACGATAGCGGAAGGCCCAGGTCCGCGACGTGGGGCTGACACGTAGCTCCAGACCCGGCGTGAGCGCATCGTAGAAGGCCGAACGCGCGCCATTGCGCGGCGCCGCGCTCTTGATGAATGCTTCGGTGAACGCAACTGCGCTTCGCTTCGGCATCCCGCCCTCAGGCCCGCTTCCGCCCTTGGGGACTCAGCGGGGACACAAGACCACGAAACTAGCTGAAACGCTTTGCCGCCCCGCGCAACAGAAAAGGCAGCGTTGGCGCGGATTATTTCGGGCCCGTGCAACGTAGCGAACTCCCCTGCAACAGGGGAGCCTCTGGCCTGGGGGACTGGGGGTCGGGAGTTCGAATCTCCCCGCTCCGACCATTTCTCGGAATTACGCCAGCAACGCCGCGGCGGCGCGCTCGCCGCTTTCGACCGCGCCATTCATGAAGCCCATGAAATCGACGCTGGTGTGCTCGCCCGCGAAATGTATGCGGCCGTCCTCGGACGGCGTGCCGCAGTGCTCGACGAGTGTCGTGTAGTGGCCGACGCGAATGGTGGAGTACGAGCCGAGAGCGAACGGCTGACGCTGCCAGACCATGAAGGCCATCTTTGAATCGTCCAGCGCGGCAGCCGTGTGCGACGTGAACGAGCCCAGCGCGGCGCGCATGTCCGCCAACGCGGCGGCGCGGTCCTGCTGGCCTTGCAGGAAGTTGGTGAGGATGCCGCGCTCGCCTTCCTGCGCGCGGCTGGTTTCCCAGATGAGCTGCGCGCGATCGGTGTAGAACGCGCCAGCGCTGGGCGCTGGCCATTGCGCCGTTGTCCATGGGCGCGTGCGCGTGGAGACCATGAGCTTGGAATTGTCGCCGTAGGCGAGTTCGCGGATGGCGCGGAGTTTTTCATCGCCCAGGCCCAGCGCGTCGAGCCCTTCGACCGTGCGCAGCTTCGTGAACGGAGTCGCAATCACGACGTGGGAGTGCTCGTGTTCAACGCGGCCGGCCTGCGACTCGAAGGTCAGCCGAACGCCGCTTTCGGTGCGCGCCATGGCGACGAGCGCGTGCTGCATGTTCTGCTGCACACCGCCGAGGCGCGCCGCGAGCGCTTGGGGCAGCGATGAGGAGCCGCCGGCGATGCGGTAGGCTTCGTCGCTGTCGCCGAAGACGTGGAAACCGTGCTCGGTTTCCGTACCGATGAAATCGACGAGGTTGAGCGCCGATTGTTCGTTTGTCGGGATGCCGTATTCCCCGCGATAGGCGACGTCGAGGAATTCAATCGCCCAAGCCGGCGCAAGATTGGAGACGCGCGTCAGGTAATCGCGCAGCGAAACAGCATCAAGATCGCGCGCGAGCTGGGTCCAGTTCTCTTCGGCGTCGAGGAGGCCGTTCTGGTCCTGCGCGATGCGCGGGGCGAGCTGTGCATATGCGCCGCGGCCGGTGGCCGGATCGATCATGTCGCGCTGCGTGCGGAGGCGCCCGTCGAAATGGTAGAATTCCTCGCCATTCTCTGGCGCGACGCGCTGGATTTCCACGCCCAGTTCGCCTGCCAGATTGCGCAGCGCCGTGTGATTGGTATCGACCAGTTCGCCGCCGAGTTCGCAAAACTGGCCGTCCTCGTTGAAGTTTCGGCGCGTGAACATGCGCCCGCCGAGGCGATCGCTGGCTTCATAGAGCGTCACATTCTTTCCAGCGGCGGACAGCCGATACGCCGCCGTCAGGCCCGCAGTCCCGCCGCCAACCACGGCGATGTTGCCTCGTGCGCCGGAGCCGCTGCACGCGGCGAGCGCGGCCGTCATCACGAGAAAATGGCGGCGCGACAGCGCGCGCGGACCGTCGAGCCCATGCTCACGCAGCGAACGCTGAAGCATTCCAAACAGCGGCGTCCGCGCCATCCCCGCCCCCTATTTTTCATGTGGTCTGAAGCGCTTACGCCTTAGCGCGGCCGCGGCCGCCCCGCTCGACAAATTCGCGCAGCATTTGCGAAGGACGGAACGTGACCACGCGACGGGGCGTGATCGGCACTTCCTCGCCGGTTTTCGGATTGCGGCCGATGCGCTGACGCTTGGCGCGCACGTTGAAATTGCCGAAGCGCGAGAGCTTCACCGTGTCGCCGGCGACCAGCGTGTCCTCGATCATTTCCAGCATGCGCGTGAGCAAGCGGTTGGCGTCGGCGCGCTGCATGTCGGCGCGGCGCGCGAGCGCCTCCACCAGATCGGCCCGGGTGATCGTCTTGTTCGCCACGAGGAGCCCCCTCCTTGCGTTCGCGCTCGGGAGGAAAAGCTAAGCGGGTTCCTGGGCTTAGGTCAAATATTGCGGGGCTGTCACATCCGCACCAGAGCAGCGCCCCAAGTGAGCCCCCCGCCCAGCGCTTCCATGAGGACGAGGTCGCCCTTTTTGATGCGCCCGTCACGCACGGCGGTTTCCAGCGCGAGCGGTACGGAGGCCGCGGACGTGTTGCCGTGGACGGCCACGGTGGACACGACCTTTTGCGCGGGAATGCCGAGCTTGCGCGCGACGCCGTCCAGGATGCGCTGATTGGCCTGGTGCGGCACGAACCAATCCACGGCGTCGATCGGCACGCCTGCGCGCGCGCACGCCTCGAGCATGGCGCCGGAAATGTGCTCGACCGCGTGGCGGAAGACGGCGTTGCCGACCATGCGCACTTTGCCCACCGACCCCGTCTGCGACGGGCCGCCATCGACATAGAGCAGGTCGTGCATGCGCCCGTCGGTGCGCAGGAACGTGGAGATGACGCCGCGTTCGCCGGCGCTCGCTTCGTCCTGGGCTTCGAGCACCACCGCGCCAGCGCCATCGCCGAACAGCACGCATGTGCCGCGATCTTCCCAATCGACGATGCGCGAGAAGGTCTCTGCGCCGATCACCAGAGCGGCCTTAGCTTGGCCGCGCGCCAGGAAATTGTCCGCCGTCGCCAGCGCGAACACGAAGCCTGAGCACACGGCCTGGAGGTCGAACGCCGCACCGTGGATGACGCCGAGTTCGGCCTGCACGCGAGCGGCCGTGGCCGGAAATGTCAGGTCGGGCGTTGCTGTGGCGACGATGACGAGGTCGATGTCCTTCGCTTCACGACCGCAATCGGCCAAGGCTGCTCGCGCGGCGACGATGGAGAGGTCCGAGGTCTTCTCGCCGTCAGCGGCGATGCGACGTTCGCGGATGCCAGTGCGCTCAGTGATCCATTCGTCGCTGGTGTCGACGCGCCGCGACAGTTCCGCGTTCGTGAGAATGCGTTCCGGCAGGTAAGCGCCGACGCCCAACAGCACGGAACGTAAGGCCATCAGCCGGCGTCCTCAACCTTCACGGCGGCTGCTTGCGCCAGGCGCGCGACATTGTGCGCGATCTCTTCACGGTAATGGCTGCGCGCGAGCTTCTCGGCGACTCCGATGGCGGCCGCATAGCCGCGCCCGTTGGCGCTGCCGTGGCTCTTCACGACGAGGCCGTTGAGGCCGAGGAAAAGCGCGCCATTGAAGGTTCCAGGATCCATGCGCGTGCGCAATTGCTTCAGCGCTGGGTAGGCGATCGCCGCACCGAGCTTGGCCATGATGCCGCCCGTTAGCGCTTCTCGGAGCAACTGTCCCACGAGACGCGCAGTTCCTTCCCCAGTCTTGAGCGCGATGTTCCCAGTGAAGCCGTCGGTCACCACCACATCGACCGTTCCCTTGGCGATGTCGTCGCCTTCGACGAAGCCGTGGAAACTCATGTCCACGCCCGTCTCGCGAATAAGCCTCGCGGCAGTGCGGATTTCTTCGTGGCCCTTTTGGTCTTCAGCGCCGACATTGAGCAGGCCGACCGTCGGGCGTTCTTTACCCGACACGGCGCGCGCAAACGCTTCGCCCATGATGGCGAACTCGACGAGTTGTTCGGCGTCCGCTTCGACATTGGCGCCGACATCGAGCATCACAGTGTAATCGCCCTTCATGGTCGGCCAGCGCGTCGCAAGCGCGGGGCGATGAATGCCGTCCATCTTTCTCAGCCGGAACATCGCAATCGCGAACAGCGCGCCGGTATTGCCGGCGGAGACAACGGCGTTGGCCTCGCGCGCCTCAACCGACTGGATCGCGTTCCATAGACTTGATCCCTTGCCCTGCCGAAGAGCCTGGGTCGCTTTCACTTCCATGCCGATGGCTTTTTCGGCCGCTCGCACCTGTGACGCGGCCTTCGCACTCGGGTAGCGTTCGAGCAGCGCGTTGATGCGCGCTTCATCGCCGTGAATCTGAAAGCGCACGTCGGGACTGCGCTTTGCCGCGATGTCCACGCCCTCGACGACGATGCCCGGCGCATGATCGCCGCCCATCCCGTCAATCGAGAGCACGAGGCTTTCGGCCATACGTTAGGTAACCCTGATTTCCCGCGGGGCCGGACCATAGTCCCCGGCCCCGCTAAAGCCAAACAGGCCAGTCACGCCGCGAGCTGCGGCCAACCGTCCGGCGAAAAGAGTGCGGCCAGCGGCGTTTGCGCCTGCGAACGCGCGACGCCCAGCACGTGCGCCGCGAGACTTGGCGCAAACGCATGCGCCTCGTCCGCGAACACATTGCGGCCAAGCGCTGCCGCCAGGGCCGCGCTGTCGCCGCCTTCGATGGCCGCGCCATAGGCTTCCAGGCGTCCGTAATATGCGCCGGCCAGCTTCTGCATGCGCTTAGGGACGGCCGTGTCGCCAACACCGGCCTCGCGCAGGCCTGCATCGATGGCGCGGAAGAGTCGGTCGGCGAACGCTTGCCCCAACGGGGCCGCGCCCTCGTCAGCACGCACGCGGATCATCGCGAGCGCGCCGTGCAGCGCGAGCGCTTCGAATCGGCCTTCAAGTGTGTCCGGAATGCGGCCAGCGGCGAACAGGGCCGGTTGGCGGCTCGCGTCGGTGACGGCATCCAGCAAGCGGCCCGCGTCCTGGCTCGCGCGGGAGGGTTGAAACGGCCAAATAGCCATACCGGCCTGTACTCTCCCCTTGCCCGCTTCGGCGCTCCGCCTTACCCCTCGAACCGATTTTCCGGGCCGACGCCCACGAGGGGATTTTCCATGAACCTGTTGCGTCTCTCCGCGGCGGTTGTTGCTCTTGGCGCCGCCACGGCCTGTGCGCCAGTGCAGACCTACAGCGGCTTTTTGCCCGAGCGCAACGACGTCGAGATCAGCGACCCGCAGCCGGGCGTCGATACGCGCCAGACCGTGCAGCAGCGCTTCGGCACGCCGTCCACCACCGCCGTGTTCGATCAGACCGCCTGGTATTATGTGAGCTCGGTGCAGGAGCGCGTGGCGTTCTACAATCCCGAGACCACCGAGCGGCGCGTGATGGTGGTGCGCTTCAATGGCGACACAGTTTCGGCCGTTGAAAAGTTCGGCCTCGAGCGTGGGCGCCTCGTCGCCTACAACGACGAAGTGACGCCGACGCGCGGCCGTGAACTCGGCATCCTCGAACAGCTGCTGGGCAACGTCGGCAACACGGCGCCGATCCGCAACGAGGAAGAAGAACAAGGGCCGCGCCGCAACTAAACGGTTTGCGCGAAGCCAGAAAGAAAAACGCCCCGGCCTCATCAGCCGGGGCGCTTGCTTTGGAGCCAACGCTCCATCAGTTCCAGTGCGCCAGCACCGCGAGCAGCAGCAGCGCCACGATGTTGGTGATCTTGATCATCGGGTTCACGGCCGGGCCCGATGTATCCTTATAGGGATCGCCGACCGTATCGCCCGTGACCGAGGCCTTGTGCGCCTCGGAGCCCTTCTTGTGCACGACGCCGTCCCTGTCCTTGAAGCCATCTTCAAAGGACTTCTTGGCGTTGTCCCACGCGCCGCCCCCCGAGGTCATCGAGATGGCGACAAACAAGCCCGTCACGATCACGCCGACAAGCAGCGCGCCAAGCGCAGCCAGCGCCATCGAAACGCCCGCGATCGCCCACACCACGAAGAAAAGCGCGATTGGCGCGAGCACTGGCAGCATGGACGGCACGATCATTTCCTTGATCGCCGCTTGCGTCAGGATGTCGACGGCCTTGCCGTAATCCGGCTTTGCCGTGCGTTCCATGATGCCAGGGATTTCTTTGAACTGACGGCGCACTTCGGCGACCACCGATTCAGCCGCGCGTCCCACCGCCGTCATCGACCAGCCGCCGAAGAGGTAGGGCAGCAGACCGCCGATGAAGAGGCCGACGATCACGTACGGGTTCGAGAGCGAGAAGTCCGGCACGACGCCTTCGAAGAAGCGGTACTCCGCCGCGTTCGCCGCATAGTACTTCAGGTCCTCGGTGTAAGCGGCGAAAAGCACGAGAGCGCCCAAGCCAGCCGAGCCGATCGCGTAGCCCTTGGTAACGGCCTTCGTCGTGTTGCCGACGGCGTCGAGCGCGTCGGTCGTCTTGCGCACCTCCGGCGGCAGTTCGGACATTTCGGCGATGCCGCCGGCGTTGTCCGTAACCGGGCCAAACGCATCGAGCGCAACGACGATGCCGGCGACCGAAAGCATGGTCGTCACGGCGATGGCGATGCCGAAGAGACCGGCGAGCGTGAAGCACGCGACGATGCCCGCGACGATGGTGAGCGCCGGCAGGGCCGTCGATTCCATCGACACCGCGAGGCCTTGGATCACGTTCGTGCCGTGGCCCGAGACCGAAGCTTGGGCCACCGAACGCACCGGGCGGAAGTTCGTGCCCGTATAGTATTCCGTGATCCAGACGATGGCGCCCGTCACTAACAGGCCGATGATGCCGCAGATGAAGAGGTCCTGACCCGAGATACCGGAGAGCGGCGAAGTCGCGCCAAGGCTGGGAGCGATCGCGCCCCAGCCCGTCGTGACTTGGATCGCGGCGGCAAGGCCGGCCGCGGAAAGAACGCCCGCCGCGATGAGGCCCTTGTAGAGCGCGCCCATGATGTTCTGGTCAGGGCCGAGCTTCACGAAATACGTGCCGATGATCGAGGCGATGATTGCGATGCCGCCAATCGCCAGCGGCAGCAGCATGATCGTCGAGACTTCCGTTGCTTCGCGGAAAAGGATCGAGCCGAGCACGATCGTGGCGACCGCCGTGACCGCGTAGGTTTCGAACAAGTCCGCCGCCATGCCGGCGCAGTCGCCGACGTTGTCGCCGACGTTGTCCGCGATCGTCGCGGGGTTGCGCGGGTCGTCTTCCGGGATGCCAGCTTCGACCTTGCCCACCATGTCGCCGCCGACATCGGCGCCCTTGGTGAAGATGCCGCCGCCGAGTCGGGCGAAGATCGAGATCAGCGAAGCGCCGAAGCCGAGCGCGACAAGCGAGTCCACGACCACGCGGTCGGTCGGCGTCATGCCCAGGAATTGCGTGAGGATCAGGTAGTACGCCGCAACGCCGAACAGTGCGCCGCCGGCCACGAGCATGCCCGTCACCGCGCCCGCCTTGAACGCCATGTTGAGGCCGCCCGCGAGCGAGTGGCGCGCGGCTTCCGCCGTGCGCACGTTCGCCTGCACCGAGACGTTCATGCCGATGAACCCGGCCGCGCCCGAGAGCAGCGCGCCGATCAGAAATCCGACCGGGATCTGCCAATTTTGGAACAGCACAGCCAACACGACGGTGACGACGGCGCCGACGATGGCGATCGTCCGGTATTGGCGGCTGAGATAGGCCTTCGCGCCTTCCTGAATGGCGGCGGCGATTTCCTTCATCCGGTCGGTGCCGGCGTTCGCCTTGGTGATGCTTTGGGTTTCCAGCCAGCCATAGAGGGCTGCGAGCACGCCGCACGCGACGACGAGCCAAAGGATAAGGTCGTTTCTCATGTTTTCGTCCTGTGGC
>Ga0196964_10001316_pt1 | contig 12714 bp, 31 predicted proteins | sample S1_10metaG_FD_148615 | JGI IMG/M metagenome (GOLD analysis project Ga0196964, IMG submission 148615) | Soil microbial communities from Anza Borrego desert, Southern California, United States - S1_10 | ecosystem: Environmental > Terrestrial > Soil > Desert | place: USA: California | collected...
CTTTTTTGCTTGCCCCCCCCCCCCCCCCCTCTGCGAGGATGGCGCGACCTGCGATTCGTTGGGCGGCGATCTCTGCTGCTTTTGTTGCGATCTGGCCCATTGAAAACCGGTCTTCCGGGCGAGCACGCGCACCGAGCCAAGTAAAAGCTTGGTCCCAATCATCATCCGTTATCGTCAAGCGTTCGACGACCGAGACTGCGGGAAATGCCCTCATGTCCCCGCTCCCGAGGGAGGAGGGGGAAGGCGCCAGGTAATTTGTTTGTGTACCCGACGCGACAAGTCTCCGCCCGGCGCCCGCAGTACCGGCATGTCTTCGAGCGGGACAAGTTCGCTCTTTGCCTGATGGCGCCCCCAACACGCCCGCCGCTCCATATCGTCGTCAGCCATTCTTGGACTCCTTCCCCGCCTGTCGGATGGCCGGTGCGAACACATACCAATCGTCGCCGGGCTCCGCGTCGATATCGTTCGGGCCGTGCTTCTCTGGGTCGTAAGGCTCTTTCACGATGAGGCCGAGTTCTTCGGCCTTGTCCTGCATCGCGCCTCCGTCGAGATCGCAGCCCTGCCACGCGCCTTCGCGCAGCGCCCATTTCACGAATGCGATAGCCGCCGCGCCCAGCCTTTCCCTATCATCCCCCACCTCTGCCCGAAGGCGATGGCGGCGGAGTTCGGAATAGATTTCCTGGTACAGCGCGTCGCCGTTGGCGATGCGGTAGTGGTCCATGGCCCACAGCGTTACACGCCTAGCGGCCTTTGCTTCATCGGACAGGGTTCGCGGACTGATCGACTGCCGCTCTGAGTGGGTCATCGCTGCCCCCACGCGCCCAACACCAGAATGCCAATGAGGATGCAGAAGGCGACGCCCGAAAGAATAATGAGAAAATCCATCCCTCACCCCCGCTCCAGGATGGCGCGCAGCCGGTCAGCGGCCTTAGAAACATTTGGATAGCTGCGATGATTGTTCAGCACCAAATCCAAGTCAGCCCGCTCTACCACCACCATCCCCGGGTCGGGAGAGGCGGCAAGTGCTGCTTTGGCACGTTCGCCCGCATCTTCGGTTGCTCGACTTGCGCCTAGTATTGTGAGGCCGTGGCCGCCATCTTCAGCGTCTCGCTCCCAATTTGCCTCGTCGGCATACCATTCCAGCGCCGCTCTCAGACGGGCGATCTCCGCTTGGGGGTCGGCCGATATCGGATTCCCGGCGGCGTCTCGATAGCTCATGTCTCGCCCTCCTGGGTGGCGGGGAGGGCGGCAAGACGCTTATGCACCGTGTCTTTGTCGTGCCCGTCGTAGTCCTTCGTGTACGGCGGCAGATCGGCAAATAGCGGCGCCTGACTGTCGTGGTAGTGGTAGCTGATCTGCCCGGTCGGAAGGTCGATGTAGACGCAGCCATGCCAATCTTCGGACCAACCCGTAATGTCGGTGCGACGGGTGCCGCTCGGGAATAGGCGAGCCATGGCAGCCACGACATGATTGCGCTCGGCATACGCCTGATCCTTGCGCTTCTCCATCTCGCGGACGCGGGACTCGGCGGCCTCCTTGGCTCGAACCGTCACAAGGTATTCGTCGCGCTCTACGCGTAGCCGCCCGGCGGTGTAGTCCAGCGTCTTGTTCAGCCTCTCAATCTCAAGACGCTGCCGCTCTGCCAGCTTGGCGGCGGCTTCAATCTGCCGTCGTTCCCAAGGCGACAATCCGTTGTCCCTAACGGCGGCGATGATCGCCAGGCGCTCAGCAAGAGGCGGCAACAGCCCCTCGCTTTCTGTCGGTGTAGTGGGATTGGGCGACGGGGAGGAAGCCCCGGCAGATTGCTCCACCGGGGCCGCGCTATATTCGGCCGGGCCGTGGTCCGAATGGTCCTTGGAGCGGGACTGGCTTGATGTGGCACCACCTCCTTTCGTTTCCACCTCGCCCGCAGAGGCGGGACGAAGCTCGCAATATGGACAATCGACCGATGGGCCTTCGTAGCAACGGTCGTGCCCGTTCACACACACCCGCTCTAGGGCGTCCATGCCGGGCGGTGGCGGGGCGCCGTGCATGTCTGAACGTTTGCCGCATACCGTGCAGGTGTTGGGAAATGCCGGCACCGCTTGGAATACGTGGCCCCATTCGCGCTCCCCTTCGCCTTCCCCCTCGGCACGGGAGAGGGAGTCGGCCGCGTTGTTCAACCGCCGGCAGAGTGTGAACAAGGCATGGCCGACATACGGCTCACTGGTATCAGTCGATGCAATCTCCGCGCACTTCGCCACATCCCTGAGTATCGTGGCTCTCAGTTGCGCGTGCGCTGGGGAGGTCGGGGTCATGGCTGGCTACTTGTAGTGCTCGGTCGGATATTTTCGGCCGGTCTGCGGTGCGCCGACCGGTGCCTCTGCGACTGCGACCGCCTCGTAGATGTAGACCGACGTTCCCGGCTCCTGGGCCGCGATCTGCTCGGCGCGTTTCTGGGCGCCACCCTTGCCGCGAAACGTGCTGAACTCCTCGGGCTCGTCCTTGTCGTTCATCGACCGATAGCCCTGGCCGTCGCATATGATGTAATGGGGCTTCACTGGTGGCTCTCCTTTTAGGGTTGCGCTCATCGGTTATTTCTTCCCTCTCTTAGCGGGTGGGGCTTGAATAAGGACGGTGACGGGGCGGACATCCTGGTATCGCCGTCGAGCGGCGGCCCGGCACGGAAACACTGCCGAGTGTCGGTCTTCTGGATAGCCCCATCCTTCTTCTCGATACGTCTGCTCGTGAAGCTTCCCATCGACGAAGCCGCCCCACATTCTCACCCTCTTTGTCCGTGCTTTGCGGCGGGCGCGGGTCTTGGGGGTCATGGTGCGCCTCGGGATGCCTGGAGGGCGGCGCGCAGAATCTTGATCCGGCGCCACGCCTCTTCCTTCGTGCATTCTTCAATCAGGTACAGGTAGCTTTCGCCCAGCCCGGCCGCGAGCATCCGGTCATCGCAGAGGTTCCCGCGCGACGGTTCGGGGCGCACATAGCGAAGCTGCCAAAGCCACTCCGATGTCGGCAACGTCATCACAGCGCCATCGCCAACCGGCACGCTCATCACTCGGTCAGGCTTCCGCCCCTCTTTGTCTATCGGTGCGGTCGTCATGCTAGGCCTCCGTCACCATCGCAGTCGCCGTGATAGCGCACGATTTTTTCTAACTCTTGCCGCCCAACAATGTCGCAACGCCGCAATTCAGTTGCTTTCAGGTGCGCCTTGAGCTGTCGCGCCGTGATGCCGTGCCAATCGCTGCGCACAACCTTGCCATCCGCGACGTACAGGTAATCGCCGTAGATCGGGTAATTGTCGGGCAGTAACGGCTCGTCGAGTTCGGTCATGGTGTCTTCTCCCCTCGGGAGGCGGCGAGTATTTCGCGCCCGGCGTCTGTTAGCCGCCAAATCGTGCCGCCCTTGTAGATGCCGCGTTCGGCCGCGAACGGCTGTTGAAGATCGCCGCTCCGCGTCTTGTCGAGCCAGATAAAGCCGGCCGCTTCCATGCGCTCTTGCCAGCCATCGGGCGTCGGATCGGCGTCGCAAAATGCGCCCCAGTGCTGCACGAGCAGCGCGCCGTCTTCCGCCTTCCGCAACCTTTCCCCCTCCCTCGCCATCCCGATCAGGTGCAGCACCACGGCGGGGTCCCATGATGTTTCGCCGGATTTCGCCGCTATCTCCAGCCGCTCCAGCTCCGAGGATGAAAGATCGGTCATGGCTTGCGCTTCCTCTTGCCCATGTCGATCAGGAGCGTGGCGGGGCGTAGCGTTAGGCCCAAATTTTGGTTCTCCCGCTTGAACGCCTCGGCGCTGGGCCGGAAATCCGTGATCTTGAGTAAGATGGGATGCTCCAGCCGGTACAGGTTGCCGACGACCCACACCCTGCGAACGAGTGTCGTCTTGGCCGCGGTCCCGCCCTTGGCGTGCCGCACCGCTTCCTTCATGCCGCGGATGATCTTGCGCGCCATCTCACTCCCCCCTGCTCATATTCTGTGCCGCAAGGGAGCGGGCGGCGCCTTCAAGGGCGGATATGACCTCGGCGGCGGTGCGGCCTGGAGCGTTATTCCACTCCGCGTGATTAAGTCGCCCGCGCGGCGCTCGGAGCACTCGGCCAATGGCGGCGCATGCCGCGCTGTATTCCGGCGCTTGTAGTGCGCCCACACCACCGTAGGGATCGCCGTAGGCGGCCGCCCGCAGCGCGCCGTGGATGCACAGCCGACCCGAGCTATCGCACATCTGAAAGCGCGTCCATCCTCGCTCTCGAATGAGCCGTATTGCATCCATCAGCACCCTACACACGGGGTCCTGTAGATCGGGCTGGGGAGAGAACTGCTTAATGTCGCCGTCCAAGGGCATGGGGGATTTCTCCTTTAATCACGCGGATTGAAGACGTGGGCGCTTCTCAGGGCGGCGTCCTGCCTAAATCTGAAGGCAACTCTTTTCATGGCTTCCAGATCCCCGCGTACTGCCCATAGCGCATCGGCCAGCTCGCGGCCGGGGATGTTCCAGGCCTTCATCAGGTAGCCCTCGTAATCGCCAGAGCCCTTCCGGTGAACGGCTTCGGGGCCAAGCGTGTGGTGCCAGCGGCAGAGGGGGATTGTGTAGCGGTCCTCTGCCCTCATGCCGCCCCGGAACGCGCCCTCGGGTTTCATCAGGTGATGGGGGTCAATCTCTCCTCGGCAGCATCCAGTGACCGCACACGGCAGCTTCTTGACCAACGCCAGATGGTCGGGTGCTTTCCGGTGCGCGTCCTTATCCGGTATAGCGGGGACGGAGCGGGGGATGCGGGCGGGACGTCTCATGACACCATCGTCAGTATCTCGGCCTCTAAGTCTTCCCGCCTGAGGTTGGGAATGATCTTCGTGCAGACGAGCGACACGACCTTTTCCCAGAACGCCTCAAACTCCGCCTGATCCATTGACGCGAAGCTGATGGACGAGGGGACGAACGCCTTGGTGCCATCGGCCAGCACCAGAGGAACGCAATGCCCCGTCGCTATCTTGATAGCCGCCAACAGGGCTTGCTCCGATTTGTAGAGTTCCTGATTCTCGAACACGATTTTCAGCAGGGCGAAGAATTTGCGGTGGTGCCCGAGATTCCGGGGCCGCTTGAGCTTGATGGCGACCACGCTGTTGATGGCGATTTTGCGCAACGCTTCCTCGGCGCTCTCGTCGGCGGGTTTCAGCCCCGAGAGCGTCTTGCGAAAAACGAGGAAGTCATTGGCGTCGGACATGGCTATTTCCAAGGAATGTCGTCGTTGGGCGGCGCCTGTTCTTGGCGCTGGCCTTGCTGCTCGCGCGGCGGCACCACGGAGATGATCCACTGACCGTTCTCCGGCGCTGGGATGGCATCGAGATAGAGCGTGTAGCCGGGGCCGTTCTTGCGCGGCACCGCCGAGCCCAGCCGAACGGGGTAGGTCTTGTCGTTGGCGCCCTTGCGGAACGCGAGTACATCCATTCTGCTCATGTCACGCTGCCTGTTGGAGGACGTTGGTCTTGCGCTCTTCCGCGAACTTCATCAGGAACTCGTAAGCCGTCTGGCTCTCGGCCTTGATGCTCGCGAGGGTCTGGCCCTGTACCTCAATGATCCGGTCAATCTCGGCCGGCGTCTTGGACAGGTTGATGGCCTCGCGAATGCGGTTGGCGTCTTCCCTCGCCTTGGCTGCGGCCGGGTTCTCAGGCGGGCGGGGCGCTGCCGTGCGCTGGCCGTTGCCGTTGGTGCGCTCGCCCGAACTGGCGGCGTTGCCGTCGTCATCGTCCTGCACGATGCCCACCAGGGCGGCCATGCAGTAGCGGCGCGCGTAGGTGATCGCGGAGCCGATGCCCTGCATGTCGTTCTTGCTCGGCGTCAGGAGCATTTCGCTCGTGAGGCTCTCGCCGCTGACATGCAGGAGCGTGGTTACAAGGGCCTGCTGGCCGCCGTCCAGAAGCTTGACGGTCTGAGCAATCGAAAGCCCGTGCTTAGGCCCGACCTTCTGCCAAGCGTCCCAGACCTCCGATAGGTCGGCGTACTTGCTCTTGAAGTGGGGATTGACGCTGGACTTGGCCGCCGCGCCGATCTCGGCCTGCGCCTTGGCAAGCGCCATTGCGAGTTCCTTCATGGTCACGCCGCCTCCTTTGCGGCCTTGAGTTCTTTGATGGTGAGATTCCCGTTTTTTGCGCGGGTGATTTCGATGCCGGCGCCGTAAGCCCTGCCAACGTCGGGCTCGACAAGCGCCTTAAGCTCCCTGGTCGCGTCCTCAAACCCCCTCGCGTGAGCCCGCGAGCGGAGCCAATCCGCAGCGTTCGCCGCCCACATATTCGAGGCTGACATATCCACCGTGCGCCACTTGGCTGGCAGGACGGGCGGGGCCACCGCCGGCATTGCTGCCGGCGGCTCCCCGGTTTCGACGCAGCGCCAGAATTCACGCTCCCGGTCGATAAGCTGCGCCAGATAGAACTCGTCGCATTCAATCTCGACGGCTTCATACGCCATCGTGCCGATGAAGACCGAGAGGATGGCGTGACGCAGGCCGCAGACGTGCATCTCGTGATGCACCTGGGCCATATATTTCTGCGCCACCTCGTCGATCTTGCTGAAAGCGTTGACGTGCTTTCCCTGGAACACCGCCGGCTGACCCTTGCTGTTCACGGTCAGCCCGTCCAAGGTGCAGCGCATGAACGGATAAGCTACCGCCTGCCGCGCCTCGCCCTCGTTGGTCACAGGCCGCCCCGTGGTCAGCTCGTACCAGTAGAGATTCAGCGGCTCGGTGAACGAGCCCATCTGTACTGGCAGCACCCGCGACAGGTCTTCCGGCTCGGCCTCGCCGCGCTTCTCCTGCCACAACCGGATGAGCGCCGCTGGATCGCCCGACATGATGATTGTCGCGTCGGACGCGCCGATGCCGTTACGGCGCTCGGCAAGCTGCTCTGGGGATAGGCCGAGCTTGAGCCTCATTGCGCCCCCGCCAATTTCTCGCGGATACGTTGGGCGTGCTCGTCCGATGCAAGTACGGCGTCGTTGGCGTCCTTGAACTTCTCGACGTTCTTGCGCAGCCAACGCAGTTGATTCGGGCCGAGGTCGCCGGACGATTTTTCCACCAAGCGGAGCTGGGGGCGGGGGTGGGAGAGGGGGGTCATCGTCACTTGACGCGCTCCCAATCTTTCGCCGCATAAGCCCATTTCAGGCCGTCAGCGAAATGCACGATGTCAGAATGGCCGGCGTCGGTTTCCTCAGTGCATTCCTCGGTGCGGATGTAGAGCGTGCCTTTCTTGAGCGTGGTCATGCCCCATAGGCCGCCATCGCCGGGCTTGCCATACTTCGCGACGATCACGGTGCCGTCGCTGAACATCAGTAGGCATCCTTCGTTATCGTCGCCCTGGTAGTTCCCGACTTCGCCGCACACATCGCCCTCGAACTCAATCAAGTCGTCCGATTCGCCGTAAACCTTGGTCGCCATCTTCACCTCTCTCTCTGTTGGTTGCTCGGTTGGAGTCGGGGATTCAATCCGTAATCAGGCAGCTTCAACTTCAAACAGTAGCTTTGGCTCGGTCGGATGCTTGTCGGCGCGCACCCTGAGCGCGAACGCAGCTCGAGCTGCGGCGCCATAAAGGAACGAGCAGGCGTTCTTGGTGCCGTCCGTGCAAAGGCGCGTTACTTCAAGGGTGCGCCCGTCGTCCCTCATGCGCGACACCGGCCGCCCGACAATCACCACGCCAACCAGCTCACCGCCCAGCATCGCGCCGAGGCTGAACTTGTGCCCAACGACCGGCCTGTGGTGGCGGTGCAAACGGGCCACGAAGGCGTTGGCGGTCGCGAGCGGCAAAGCGATGTGACGGAGCTTGCTCATCCCTCAATCCGTAAACGCCACCAGGGTTGACCAGATCAGCATCGCCACGAGACACATGCAGAGATAATCCCAGGCGCGGGTGGTCATAGATTCTTCTCGATCCAGGTGGCGATTTCGGGGAATGAGTGAGTGTGCTCGTCCTGGGCGTCGGGAGGCACGGGCCCGCATCCGTCGTTCATGTTCGCCAACAACGTTTCGACTTCATGACGCCTACTGCCTGAATAGGACGCTAGTCCGGCCAAATCCCTGACCGTCGCTGGCAAGAACATGCTGTCGCCGTCAAAAGGCACGCCCGAGATTTCGCAAAGCACGCCAAGGCAGCAGTAGCGCGGGTTGCCGCCGGCTTCCTCACGGAGCTTCCCGCCGCCCTGCCTGAATTTTCCCGACCGCAGCGCCGCGATCCAATCGCGCTTCAGCTTCGGATTCATCTTCGGAAACTTGCTCATCTCACTCGCTCCTCATCAGCACGCGGTCATACTCGGCGCGGTCTTTCTCCCGCTGCTCTATGTCGAGCATCTGTAAACCGCGTTGCATTTCAGACCAGACGCTTGGGTGCTCTTTGTCTTCGAAGGCGCCCCGCAGCGCGTCGAGCATCCCTGACAGCATGTCCACCTCATCCGAGGAGCGGTGCTGCTCGATGGCTTCGACGTGCAGGCTTTCCAATCCTTCCTCGAAGGTGCGGTACAGGCGCTCGGCTTCGTGGCGGTAGGTCATGGGCGCCTCTTGGGCTGACAGTCCTTGTCCACGCCGATCAGGTCTTGAATCTGGCGAAGCATCGCGAATGTCTTTTGGGCGCATTCGGTGCAATGCATCCCACCAAGACTGTCCTGCCAAAGATCGCAGCAACGCGGGTAGCGGGTAGCGGCGGCTGTCAGCTTGGCTAACCGCGCCCTCAGCACATCCGCCTCCGTCCTTGTCGGTGTCTGCATCGCGGGGAGGCCTAGATCAGCGCTGGTGCTCATGCTTCCACGCGCTCCTTGCGCTTGAACTTGGCGAGGGCCTTGGGCTCTAAAAGCTTGCGGGCCCATTCCAGCTTGTCGGTGTCTTCAACGACGGGGCGGAAGGCATATGCAACCCAACCAGGAAGGCTGAATTTTGTGAGGGGGCGCCATGGCATCTCGACCAAATCAATGGCCTTCCGCGCGAAACCGTGGTCGTATACAGCCGACACGGTATAGACGCGATCCTCAGAGAAAATCTGCAGGCTGCCCACGTTGACAGCCCAGCGCAGATACCAGGGCGGCGCCCAGCCAACGAAAACCACTTTCTGCCCAACCCGAAAGCTCATGCTGTTTCACTCCGATGGGGAGAGGGAGCGGATGGCGTCTGCTGCGGCGCGGCTAAAATTGATGCCGGCGCCGTATGCTGTGCCGACCGACCACTTGTTGCCGTAGCGTTGCTTTCGCATGGCGGTGGCGGCCAGTTTTTCGACTTGCGCGTCGTGCCACTCAGCCGCCGCTTCGATCCCAACCCGCACGCCGCGCAAGTAGAACGCCGCGAATTCCTCTGCGATGATGAAGTTTCCCTTGGCCGCGTCGTTGGCCAGCTCATCCGCCTTAGCTTTCCAATCGATCTTGCTCATGGGCGCTATTCCTGAGAGGCTTTGCGGAGGGCGGCGCGGGCAGACTCAACGGCGCGCTCAAGTCGCAGTCGGGGTCCGAGGACTGTTCCTCGTCAACCGCGTTCGCCAATTCGTTCAGCGCGGCGTAGAGATCGGGCGCCGCCGCTATCAGGCGGGCATTGGCCTCGAATTCCGCCGCCTCTGCGCTGCTTCCAGTGCCGCGACGGGGGTGTCCAATTACTCGGCCCATCGCGTCGAGAAGCTGAAATATCGTTGGATCGGTGGCGCACCGCTTAAAAGACCAAGGTCCCGGTGTATGCGTCCCCATGTCCCGGTATCTCCCTCTCTTGCGTGCGGCAGATGGAATCAGTCGGCTTCGAGCGCACGCATACGCCGACCAAGCAGGCTCTCAAGATGCATGTACGAGCGGATCGCGTCGGCTGGAGTACGCCAGCCCTTCGCGATGGCCAGAGCGCGCACATCTTCCGGCAGGTCATAGACCCACACGCGGCGCTTGTTGCGCCTTGGCTCGGGCAACTCGCCCGGCCAATCGATCACCGCGCCGTCCGTCGTCTCGATCTGCATGCTGCCCCCTCATCTCTAAATCCGTCCCCCTCCTTGGGGGACCTCTCACACCCTTAAGCCCCGCTGCCGATTTGCACGGCATACGGGGCTGGGGTGGGGCGTGGGGTGGTTAGGGTTTCAAGCCGACAAAGGCCGGATCGCCAACGGGGATCGGTGTCTTGCCGAGGCCGAGCGCGTCGTTCCAGTCTTTGGCTTCCATGAGAGCGAGGGCCGCTACGCGCTTCCGCTCCGCCGTGGAATTCTCAGACCCGATGGTGAAACGGAACCCCTTGTGGCGCTGAAACTCGCCGTTGCGGGTGCGCGCTACCTGATAGCCGATGACTTTGCCCTCTTCAGCCCACTGGCTGACGCACCACGCCGGCTCTTTCTGGCGCTTGCTCCGGTTCGGGTGGTTGACCATGTGTCAGCCCTCCGGGTTGCGAGTTGGATGCCGAGTGAGGTTTCGGCTGATGTCGAAACCGGCGCCGTACACTTGGCGCAGTTTCTTGGTGTGGATGATTCGGCGGTCGGCCGGCGCGGCGCAGCCTGTCATGAGCAGTCGCCACACCTCGGCGGCTGGCTTCGGATTAGAGGTCGTGCGCCCGTCATCTAGGCCGCGACGGAAGGCAAATGCGGCGAGTTCACCTAGCCGCGCGTCGCTGAGTTGTTCGGCGTGTTTGGCTGCCTTGACCATCTTCTTCACTCCTGCCCCTGAAAGCCCCGAGGCGCGGGTATCGCTCTGTTTGTCTGCCCGCCCCTCCTTGGGAATGGGGGAGCGGGTGAATGATGGGGGAAGATCACATAATCATGTGGTGATCGTCAACATAAAAATGTGGTCGCAGCCCACAATTATGGGCGGCAGCCTAATACCTTGAGATTAAAGGCTTATTAGGTCTCTTTACGGATTGCGTAGATGACCACGCCGCGCACCTCGGCGTGCTCGGTACCGTTCGGATCGGCCGTCTCGCCGTTCCCGCTGGGCATCATATAGGGGAGCTGGTGCTCGGGCTCGGTTGAGCGTGGCCACAGCCAGAACCGGCCCGAGCTGTCCTGGTCGATCTCTTTAATGGTGGCTTCGACCAGGCCGGTTTTGTCCCGCCGCTCGACGTGGACCTTATCGGTGCGCTTTAGATCCCGCTCGAACAGGGGCAGGGGACGGCAAACAACGACGGTGCCATCGGGATAAATCTTGTTCATCGACTCGCCCCTCACGATCAGGGCGTAGTCGCGCGGGCCGATATCCGGTGCGCCGGGAACCACTATTGAATCGCCCCCCAGGGCGGTCAGGTCGCTTGCCTCGCGCCATTCCCCGGCCTTTATCTCGCCTACCAGAGGAACGGCGCGCCCTCTACCTTCGTACAGTATCGGACTTTCGCCCGTGAGTTCACTCACTTTCGCGCCAGCTTTTTCAGCGAGCCGCTCAAGTGTCTCCTGGGAAAGGCTTTGCGACCGATTGTTTAAAAAATTGTAAATTGCATTGGGGTTAACGCCGGCCGCGTCTGCCCACGGCCCGGGCTTTAAGCCCTTGGCGCGCATGAACCCTACCAATGCACGGCGCCGACGCGAGGCGCTGCGGGACTTCGGCATGGCGCGCACAGTGCCTTGATTCCTATGTGGCGCCTACAACATGATTGTGTGGCGGTATTGACCAGCACATAATTATGTGCTCTTAATAGGCCCCATGCAGGCCATCTCAGATATCGTTAAGGAAATCCGCGCCTTCAAAAAGAGCCGGGGCATGTCCAACACACGCCTGGCTAGGGAAGCGGGGCTCCACGAAAACACCCTGCGGGCGATTGACTCCCCCAAGTGGAACCCCCGGCTCAAGACGGTCGAACGCTTGCAGCGGCGAATCCTCCGCGTCGGCCAGCGCGAGGACGGCGAAACATGAGTCTGCGGCTTAAAAAAATTTGCCCAATTTTCTGTGAGCGAAAGATGGCTCGCGCGCTCACGTTTTCGACACAGAGGTAGTTATGACCGAGCGCCTCGACTTTCACCCGATTGCCAACATCTTCCCGCTGATCGACGGGCCGGAGTTCGAGGCGCTCGTCAAAGACATTCGCGACCATGGCCAGCGCGAACCGATCACGCTCTACGAGGGCAAGATCCTTGATGGGCGCAACCGCTATCGCGCCTGTGACGCTGCTGGTGTGGACGCGTGGCTGGAGACGTTCAGCAGCCCCGATCCGGTCGCCTTCGTCATCAGCAAGAACATCGCGCGGCGGCACCTGGATGCCAGCCAACGGGCGATGGTCGCGGCGAAGCTGGCGACTCTCAAGGAGGGGCGCCCAGGGAAAGCCGCAAATTTGCGGAGTACGCCATCCGCCGCTGAGGCTGCGGCGATGCTGAACGTCAGCACCCGTACCGTCGAGGTGGCTCGCGTCGTGCGCCGCGAGGGGGTGCCAGAACTTCAGGCTGCCGTTGAGAGCGGCGCGGTTTCCGTCGCTGCCGCAGCCGAAGTCTCGCGCCTTCCAGAAGACGAGCAGCGCAAGACCGTCGCTGCCGGCAAATCGGCCGTCAAGGCTTTGGCCAAATCGGCGCGAACCAAGCGCGTCGCCAAGCGGGCGGAGCGCACCCGGGAGCAGGAGTGGTCCAGCCCTTCGGCCCCTAAAGAGACTCAGCATGACCGGGACCTCGCTTTTTTAAGGGGCGCCTGGGACGCAGCCTGCGCGTCAGCTCGGGCCGCATTCATCCGTGAGCTTGGATACGAACCCTTGAAAGGAGAGGCGGCGTGACCGTGATCCCGATCCGCAATCTGAAAGAGGCCCCCAAGGCGGCGCAGAGCCGCA
>Ga0196964_10001317_pt1 | contig 12712 bp, 9 predicted proteins | sample S1_10metaG_FD_148615 | JGI IMG/M metagenome (GOLD analysis project Ga0196964, IMG submission 148615) | Soil microbial communities from Anza Borrego desert, Southern California, United States - S1_10 | ecosystem: Environmental > Terrestrial > Soil > Desert | place: USA: California | collected...
GATGTGGCCGCACATGTCCTCGGCCAGTGCAGCCAGCTCGGCGGGATCGCCTTGGCCTTGGGGCAGGTCGGTGGCGAAGTCGACCTCGCGGTCGAGGATCTGCATGGGTTAGGCCCCTCGCGTCCGCGGGGACGATAGAACGCCTGCCGGCGCAGGCAAGAGAACCCTGCGCCTGCGTCCGCCGTCGCTTCGACCGCCTGCGGATTTTCCGGGAGGCGGGAACAAGCCGCCGTGCTCGCCAATTGAGCGTCCGGATCAAGAGGGATCCGAGCCGAAGTGAGGACTGACATGAACCCGCTTGAGTTTCGGAAAGCCGGTGCATGGCTTGCAGCGAGCCTGGTCGTGGGCTCTACGGGCCTGGGCGGGTGCGTCACCAGGGAATACGTGGACGAACGGATCGTCGAGGTGAACGCCCGCATCACGACGGTCGACGGCAAGGCCACCGATGCGCTCTCGCGCGCCGACGCAGCGGCCAGCGCCGCGGCGGCCGCCGCCAACGACGCCCGTAACGCCAACCAGCGACTCGACCAGCTTGAGGGGCGGGTGCACGCTCTCGAACAGCGTCCGGCGCGCACGCCCCGCGGCTGAGCCTGGCGCCCGGGGAGCAGGGTATGCGTGAGTTGAGAAACGCCTTCGCCGGCTGCGCTCTCGCCGTCGGCGCACTGGCTGTGGGAGCCATCTGGTCGCCGGCCTTCGCGGCGCCCGTTCCGGCCCTCGCGTTCGACGACGCGGAGCCGGCGGAGGCGGCCGAGGCGGCGTCGGAGCTGGTGGAGCGGTTCGCCGCCTGGCTGATCGCGTCCCGCGACAATCAGGGCCTGCCGTTCGCCATCGTCGACAAGATCGGAGCGCGGGTGTTCGTCTTCGACGCCGACGGGCGCCCGCTCGGCTCCGCGCCGGTCCTGATCGGCTCGGCGCCGGGCGACCATACGGCCCCCGGCGTCGGCGAGCTGGCCCTCGGCAGCATCGCGCCGGAGGCCCGGACCACCGCCGCGGGCCGCTTCAGGGCGACCTTCGGCCCGGCCAAGGGCGAGGTCGCCGAGGTGCTGTGGCTGGACTACGACACCGCCCTGTCGCTGCATCCCGTCATCTCCGGCAACCAGAAGCAGCGGCGGCTGCAACGGCTGGCTTCGCCGACCCCCCTGGACAACCGCATCACCTACGGCTGCATCAACGTGCCGGCGGCCTTCTACGACGAGGTCGTCCGGCCCGCCTTCGCCGGGGCCGCCGCCGTCGTCTACGTGCTGCCGGAGGAGCGGGAGCTGGAGGAGGTCTTCGCCGACTTCCGCTGGAACGCGGACGCCGAACCGGTCGACGTCGCTGTGGCGAAACGGGCGCCCGACGAGCCTGGCGAAAAGGCCCCTTCCGACCTGTCGAGGCAGCTGGGGTTCTAGCGCCGCCCGCGTCGGCCGCAGGAACGACTTGCCTTCCGCAATGCCGAGCGCGCTGTCTTGCTTGGCCTCAACCCCGCACGCGCCTCGTGGGCGATAAAAGGCCGGCGGGCGGCCGCATAGCGGGCGGGCGGCGCGCGCCTTCGCCCCGCCGTCCGGCCAAGCTAGCGTTGCGCCATGGCCTTCTTCCGCCGCCTCGTCTCCAGCCTGGCCATCGTCGTGGCGAGCCTTCTGTTCGCGACCGCGGCCGCCGCCCAGACGCCCGCCTACGGCCGGGACGTCGCCATCCGCGCGTTGCAGCACGACGGCGTCGGGCGCTCCTACGGCCTCTACGTTCCGGCCAGCTACCAACCGGGGCGGCCGGCGCCGCTGATCGTCGCCCTGCACGGGCGGTTCTCGTCGGGCAAGGCGATGCACGCCGTCAGCGGCCTGGCCGACCTCGCCGAGCGGCGCGGCGCCATCCTGCTCTACCCCGAGGTGGGCGGCATGTTCTGGAACGACGGGGGACACGGGCCGCTGGAGCGCCGCGAGCCGCCGCTGGACGACGCCGGCTTCATCGCCGCCGCCCTGGCCGAGGTGAGCGCCGCCTACGCCGTCGACCCGGCCCGCATCTACCTCGTCGGCCACGACAACGGCTTCGCCTACAGCCTGGCCTGCAGGCCGCCGTTCCGACTGGCCGGGGCGGCCATGGTCGCCGGGCTGATGTGGAACTACCAGGCCGAGGCCTGCCGCGGCGGAACGCCCACGCCGCTCCTGATCGTGCACGGCCGTCGAGACGAGGCCAGCCCGGTAGGCGGCGTCGCCCCGACGCCGCCGCGAACCGCGCGCAAGCTGGGCGTCGACGACACCCTCGCCGCTTGGGCGGCGCTCAACGGCTGCGACCCCCGCGTCCGGCTGACAGGCGGCGACGGCGCCGTCTTCTACCGCGACTGCGCGAGCGGGGCCCCGCTGGCCTATGTCGGCGTGCCGGGCGGCGCGGCCGCGTGGTTCCGAGATGGCGAAGGCCGGCGGCTGAACCGTCACGGCGTCAACGCCACGGAGCTGGTCGAGCGCTTCCTGTTCGAGCGCGAGGGGTTCGCCCTGCCGCAGGTGCGCTCGCGCGACCGCGGCCGCGGCTACCTGCTCTATGCGCCCCCGAGCTACGACCCGACGAGGCCGACCCCCCTGGTCGTGCTGCTGCACGGCCGGCCCAGCAACGCCGCGTCGATGGCGGCGATCACGCGCATGAACGCGGTTGCGGCGCGGAACGGCTTCCTCGTGGTCTATCCCGAGGGGATCAACAACGAGTGGAACGCCTTCTACGACCTGACCAACCAGCGCGCCCAGGCGCCCCAGGACGACGTCCGCTTCCTGCGCGATCTGGTCGGCGACCTGGCCCGGGACCTCAACATCGACCGCCGGCGCGTCTATGTCGGCGGCTTCTCCAACGGCGGCTTCATGACCTACCGCCTGGCCTGCTCGGCGGCGGACACCTTCGCGGCCTTCGCGGCCGTGGGGGCCAACCTCTACAGCGTGCTGACCGACGAGTGCCGCGGCGGCCGGCCGGTCCCGATCCTGATCATGCACGGCACGGCGGACCCCAGCGTGCCCTACAACGGCGTGGTCGTGCGCGATCAGGACGACCGGGAGGTGCGCGTCAGCCTGGGCTCCCACGACACCGCCGCCTTCTTCGTCCGCCGCAACCACTGCAGCCAGGCCGGGTCCAGCACCACCTTCCCCCAGAAGGGCCGGTCGCCCGGCACCCATGTGCTCCGTTTCGTCCCCGAGGGCTGCGACGCCGGCGCCCCGGTGCAGTTCTGGATCGTCAACGGCGGCGGCCACACCTGGCCGGGCGTCCCCGACGTGCTCGACGCGGCGACCTTCGGTCCCACAAACCAGGACATCGACGCCGGCGAGGCGCTCTGGGATTTCTTCCGCGAACAGACGCTGCCGGAGGCGCGGTAACCTTCGGTCCCAGGAGGAAGCAATTGCTCCGGCGGCGTCCGGTGCTAGCGTCGCCGCATGAGCGAAGCGCCCCCGCACACCGTCGGCCGCGACGACCGGCTGGTCATCCTGGCCTCGTCCGTCGGCACGGTGATCGAGTGGTACGACTTCTACCTCTACGGATCGCTGGCCGCCGTCATCACCGCCCAGTTCTTCTCGGGCGTGAACGAGACGACCGGCTACATCTTCGCCCTGATGGCCTTCGCCGCCGGCTTCGCGGTCAGGCCGTTCGGGGCGGTGGTGTTCGGCCGGCTCGGCGACCTCTGGGGGCGCAAGAACACCTTCCTCGTCACCATGATGCTGATGGGGCTGTCGACCTTCGTGGTCGGGCTGCTGCCCTCCTACGCGGCCATCGGCCTGGCGGCGCCGGTGCTGCTGATCGCCATGCGACTGATCCAGGGGCTGGCGCTCGGCGGCGAGTACGGCGGCGCGGCGACCTACGTCGCCGAGCACGCGCCGGCGGGGAAGCGCGGCTTCTACACCAGCTTCATCCAGATCACCGCCACCGCCGGGCTGATGCTCAGTCTCGTGGTGATTCTCGGCGTGCGCCTGGCGCTGGGCGAGGAGGCCTTCGCCGACTGGGGTTGGCGCATCCCGTTCCTCGTCTCGATCCTCTTGCTCGGCGTGTCGCTGTGGATCCGCCTCAAGCTGGCCGAGAGCCCTGCCTTCCAGCGCATGAAGGCCGAGGGCGGCGGCTCCAGGGCGCCGCTGAAGGAGAGCTTCCTGCGCTGGCCGAACCTCAAGCTGGTGCTCATCGCCCTCTTCGGCCTCACGGCCGGCCAGGCGGTCGTCTGGTACACCGGCCAGTTCTACGCCCTGTTCTTCCTCGAACGGGTGCTGAAGGTCGACGCGGCCCTGGCCAATGTGATGGTGGCCGTCGCCCTGCTCCTGGCGACGCCGTTCTTCGTGCTGTTCGGCTGGTGGTCGGACAAGGTCGGGCGCAAGCGGATCATCCTCGCCGGCTGCGCGCTCGCCGTGCTTACCTATTTCCCGTTATTCCAGGCGCTGACCTGGGCCGCCAACCCGAGGCTGGCCGAGGCGACCGCCGCCGCGCCGGTGGCCGTGGTCGCCGATCCGGCCGACTGCTCGGTGCAGTTCGACCCGGTTGGTAAGACCGCCTTCAACCGCTCCTGCGACCTGGCCAAGGCCTACCTCGCGAAGGCGGGGGTCAGCTACCGCAACGCCGAGGCGCCCGCCGGCTCGGTCGCCCGCGTCCGCATCGGCGGGACCGTCCTGGAGAGCTTCCACGGCGAGCGAATGCCCAAGGCCGCGTTCGACGCGCGCAAGAAGGCCTGGGAGGCCGAGCTCGGCGCCGCGTTAAAGGCCGCCGGCTATCCGCCCAAGGCGGACCCGACGCTGGTCAACCGACCCCTGGTGGTCGGCATCCTGTTCCTGCTCGTGCTCTACGTGACCATGGTCTACGGGCCGATCGCCGCGGCCCTGGTGGAGATGTTCCCGACCCGCATCCGCTACACCTCGATGTCGCTGCCCTACCACATCGGCAACGGCTGGTTCGGCGGCTTCCTGCCCACCACCGCCTTCGCCATCGTGGCGGCGACCGGCGACATCTACCAGGGCCTCTGGTACCCGATCGTGGTGGCTGCGGTGACCCTTGTCGTGGGTTTGTTGTTCGTGCGCGAGGGCAAGGATGCGGACATCCACGCCTGAGCCGCGCGCTCTCCACGGACCGGGCTTGCGGATCGGACAAAGGCGACGCTGAACCGGACGGCGGTTCGCCCGTTTCGCCGTCCTCATGTCGCCGCCGCCCGAACCCCTGAAGCCGCGCGCCGCCGCCGTACCCCAGTTGCGGCTGCGCTGGCCCAGGAGCCGCCAGGAATGGTGGCTCTGGGGACTCGGTTTTCTGGTCCTCTTCCTGCTCTTCCTGGTCTGGCTGACCTGGCGCTTTCCGCTGTCGCGCACCCTCGAGCCGATCGACAACCCGGGCTACGTCTTCGTCAGCGCCGACGGCAAGCCCTTCGCGCGGCGCGGCTTCGTCATGGAGGAGCCGGTCGATTCGACCAAGCTGCCCGACCGGGTGGTGCTGCCGTTCCTAGCCGTGGAGGACCGCCGCTTTCGCCGGCACGCCGGCGTCGACCTCAAGGCCGTGCTGCGCGCCCTGCGGGTCAACGCCCGCGCCGGCGACGTGGTCGAGGGCGGCTCGACCATCACCCAGCAACTGGCCAAGACCGCATTCCTCGAGGAGGAGCGCACCCTGCGCCGCAAGCTGCAGGAGGCCATCCTGGCCGTCTGGCTGGAGGCCCGCCTGTCCAAGGACGAGATCCTCTCGCGATACCTCAGCGCGGTCTATTTCGGGGACGGCGTCTACGGGCTGCGCGGGGCCGCGCGGCACTATTTTGGCAAGACGCCCGAAGCGCTCGACGTGCGCGAGGCGGCCATGCTGGCGGGCCTGCTCAAGGCGCCGACGCGCTACGCCCCGACCAAGCACCCGAAGGCGGCGCGCGAGCGCTACCGGGTGGTGCTGGAGACCATGGCCGACGCCGGCGTGCTGACCCGCGCCGACGCGGGGAAGCTGGCGCGCAATCCGCCCCAGGTGCGCACGGGCCGCGAGCGGCCGCTGCCGGCCGGCCACTGGTTCGCCGACTGGATCATGCCCCAGGTGAACGAGACCATGCCGCGCGGCTACGGCGTCACCCGCGTGCAGACCACGCTCGATTCCCGGCTGCAGCGGCGCGCCGAGCAGACGGTGCGCCGCTACCTCGCCGGCGAGGGCAGGGCGATGGGCGCCCGCCAGGCGGCGCTGGTGGCCATGCGCACCGACGGACGCGTCGTCGCCATGATCGGCGGCCGGGACTACAAGACCAGCGTCTTCAACCGCGCCACCCAGGCCCGCCGCCAGCCGGGCTCGGCCTTCAAGGTGTTCGTGTGGGGCGCCGCGCTGCGCAACGGGCTTCGTCCCGAGCAGCCGATCGACGACGTCCCGATCCGCATCGGTTCCTGGCAGCCTCGCAACTTCGAGGACCGCTACGAAGGCCGCATCACCCTGGCCCAGGCCTTCGCCAAGTCGAGCAACGTCGCCTCCGCCCGCCTGACCCATTGGGTCGGGCCCGAGCGGGTGGCGGAGACCGCCCGCCTCTACGGCGTCCAGAGCGAACTGGACACGACGCCGAGCCTGGCGCTCGGAACCGAGGAGGTGACCCTGGTCGAGCTGACCTCGGCCTACGCCGCGGTCTTCCGCGGCTACGGCCCGGTCAGGCCCTGGGGCCTGGCCGCCGCGCCGGCGCGGGAGCCCCAGCAGCACTTGCCCGAGGCGCCCGAGCTGGTCCGCCTGCTAGGCGCGGCCGTGCACCACGGCACCGGCCGGCGGGCGGCGCTGACGCCGGCGACCTTCGGCAAGACCGGCACGACCCAGAACTTCCGCGACGCCGTCTTCGTCGGCTATGCCCGCGGGCTGGTGGTCGGCGTGTGGGTCGGCAACGACGACGGCGCGCCGATGCGCCGCGTCACCGGCGGTTCGATCCCCGCCGGCATCTTCCACGACTTCGTCGGCGGCGCTCCCGCGCCGAGGGGCGCCTCGCAACTGGACATCGACGCCCTCTGGCGCAGCCTCAATCCCTTCGGCGACGAGGACGAAGCCCCCGCGGATCCCTCGCTGGACATCCCGATTCCGTCCTACGCCTACCCCGAGGCGCCCCGGCAACCGGACGGAGCCGCGCCGACCGAACCCTATGGCCCCTACGGTCCCGACCCGCAGCCGCCGGCGCCGCGCGAGCCGGCGCTAGCGCCACGGTGGGAGGAGGAGGAAGACCTGCCGCCGGACGTCCAGGACGAGCCGCTTGTCGTGCCGGACGAGGAAGGCCCCGTGATCGTTCCGGACGACGCCCAGTTCGAATGACCCGCGTGGTCAGCGGCGGCGGAAGCCTGAGAACAGGACGGCGAGCACGGCTTCGACGACGATCACCGCGCCGGAGATCAGCAGCACCCAGATCATGCCGGTCATCAGGCCTTCGCGGATGCCGACGGAATCCGGCGAGTTGCCGCCGGCGGCCGCAGCGATGCTCCACAGGATCGCCACGGCGATCATCGGTCCGAAGATGGAAACCAGGAACAGCGCGCCGGCCAGGCTCGAGCCACGCTGATGATGCACACTGCGATGCGGCATGGTCGCGTCTCCAACGACAAAGCGCACGAGTTTCCCGGCCGGTTCCGGCCCGCTGGCTGCGAAGCATACAGTCGTTATGGCGGTCCGTGTAAGCTGGCAGTAAATACTTACTGATGAAGCTTTGTGACTGATGCGGTACAGTTCTTGGACAAGAAACTTAAAGTCAGCACATCACGTTGACGGAGTTTGATCGAGAGTTTTACCGATCTCCTGAGGGGGCGCGTCTTGTCGGGCCGCCGGAACTCAGGAGGAATGAAGTTGATCACCCAATCCGTTCGTCAACGCCTGTTGGCCTCGACGATGATCGGCGGCGCGGCGTTGCTGGCCCTGGCGGCCGCGCCCGCGTGGGCCCAGGACGCCGACGCCACCGAGGTCGAAGGTGTCGTCGTCACCGGCTCGCGCATCATCCGCCAGGACTTCGAGGCCATCAGCCCCGTGACCACGGTCGGATCCGAGCAGCTCGAGCTGACCGCGACGCTGAGCGTCGACACCCTGCTCAACGAGCTGCCGCAGATCGTGCCGGGCAACACCCGCACCTCGAACAACGCCGGCGGCGAGGACTTCGCCACCGTCGACCTGCGCGGCCTCGGCCCCAACCGCACCCTGGTGCTGATCGACGGCGAGCGCGTGCCCGCATCGGCGACCACCGGGGTGGTCGACCTGAACACGGTCCCGGCCAGCCTCATCGACCGCATCGAGGTGGTCACCGGCGGCGCCTCGGCGGTGTACGGCTCGGACGCCATCGCCGGCGTCGTCAACTTCATCATCAAGGACGACTACGAGGGGGCCGAGATCACGGTCACCTACGGCTCGTCGTTCGAGGGCAAGGCGCCCGAGATCGAGATCAACGGCCTTGTCGGCGGCAATTTCGCCAACGGCCGCGGCAACATGACCGCCTACGCCTCCTACTTCAATCGCGAGGAAGTCTACCAGTCGGAGTTCGCCTTCTCGCGCGTGTCCGGCGCCGTGTGCCAGAGCGGCACGGGCCGCATCTTCGTCTGCGACAGCGCCGCCGAGGCCGCGAACGCCATCAACGGCGGAGGCGGGGTGATCTTCCCCGGCGGTTCGGGCACGCCCGCCTGGGGCTGGATCGCCAACAACGGCGCCAATCCCTTCGGCGCCAGCCTGGCGGCCAACCCGCTGACCAGCGCCCAGTTCGCTTCCTACGACCACGACTGCAATCCGGCGACGGCCAACATCGCCTGGCCCGCCGGCGGCCGGAACCTGTCCTTCACCGACGACGGCGCGCTCGAGCCGCGCAACGTCGCCGGGGCGTGCAGCGTGCCGGACCGGGCGGCCGGCTCGTCGCGCTACAACTTCGCACCGGACAATTTCCTGATGATCCCGGCCGAGCGCTTCAACCTGACGACCACGGCCCAGTACGACATCAACGACAACCTGCGGGCCAAGATCCGGCTGAACTACGTGAACTCGACGTCGCAGGTCCAGCTGGCTCCGACGCCCGCTACCGGCCTGACCATCAACCTGACTCCGGCCACGGCGGCCCTCATCCAGGCGGAGCATCCCGACCTGTGGGCGGCGCTGCAGTCGCGTCCCAACCCGCTGGCGCCGTTCACCATGGACCGCCGCTTCAACGAAGTGGGCACCCGCAACGGCTTCTTCGAGAACAACGCCTTCTACATGCTCTCGACCCTGGACGGGGAGTTCAACGACAACTGGAACTGGAGCCTGACCGCCAGCTTCGGCTCCAACCGGTTCGACAGCCGCGGCGTCAACAGCGTCAACGAGACGGCGCTGATGCAGGGCCTGGCCGGTTGCCAGACCCTGGCCGGCGCGCCGCTCGGCAACGCCGCGCTTCCGGGCTGCGTGCCGCTCGACATCTACGGTCCGAACACCCTGACCGACGACATGGTCGACTTCATCAAGGTCTCGACCTTCGCGGCCACCAACATCGAGGAGACCCGCATCGCCGGCTTCGTGCGCGGCGACCTCTTCGAGTTGCCGGCCGGCGCCGTCGCCGTGGTGGTCGGCTTCGAGTACCGCGAGTCCGAGGCCGACTTCCGCGTCGACAACGAGCAGCGCACCGGCAACATCTTCGGCTTCAACGCCATCCAGGACCAATCCGGCTCGGTGAAGGTCAACGAGCTCTACGCCGAGGTCTCCGTGCCGCTCGTGCGCGAGCAGCCCTTCTTCCATTACCTCGGGCTGGAAGGCGGCTACCGCTATTCCGACTACTCGTCCGTCGGCGGCGTCGAGACCTTCAAGATCGGCGGCGAGTGGGCCCCCGTCGACTGGCTGCGCTTCCGCGCGGTCTACAACGAAGCCACCCGTGCGCCGTCGGTGTTCGAGCTGTTCCAGGCCGGCGACCAGGGCTTCCCGTCCTACGTCGATCCCTGCGACCAGGACAACACGCCTTCGCCCGCGACGCTGGCGTTCTGCTCGGCCCAGTCGGGCGGTTTCGACTTCACCGGGTTCGACCAGAACAACAGCCAGGTGGAGGCCTTCTCCTTCGGCAACCCGAACCTGTCGCCGGAGACGGCCGAGACCGTCACGGCCGGCGTCGTCCTGCAGCCGGCCTGGTTCCCGATCGGCGATTTCCGGGCGACGGCGGACTACTACGACATCGCCATCACCGACGCGATCAACCCGCTCGGGGCCCAGTTCTTCATCAACGACTGCTACGGCAACCTCGACCCGACCAACCCTTCATGCGACCGCGTGGTGCGTGACAACGTCACCGGCCAGATCGACTTCGTGAACGTCACCGTCGGCAACATCGCCGAGTTCGCCACCAAGGGCTGGGACATCCAGGCGGAGTGGACGGTGAACCTCGAGGACACCGGCCTGCCGCTGCCGGGACGCCTGCGCGTCAACGAGCTGCTCAGCCTGGTCGACAGCTTCGAGATCAACGGCACGGACTTCTCGGGCCTCACCTTCGCCGGCATCGGCGGGGCGATCTTCGACTGGAAGTCGGTGATGTCGGTCTACTACACGCTCGGCGACTGGATGCTGTTCGGGCGGTGGAGCTACGTGCCCGAACTGGTATCGGGCAGCTTCGGCAACACCGTGCCGGAGGCGAGCTACATCGACGTTTCCGCACGCTGGAACGTCAGCGACAGCTTCCAGGTGACGGCCTTCGTCGGCAACCTGTTCGACGAGGAGGCGCCGCAGACCTCCGAGGGCGCCTTCGGCGGCCAGGGCAACACCGACCCGCAGGTCTACCGCGTGCTCGGGCGGACGTTCTCCATCTCCGCCAAGCTGCGCTTCTAGCGCCTCTCCCGGCCTGGGCGGCGGGCATCGTCCCGCCGCCCACCTCTTCTCCTTCGGAGCACCAGCATGACCGTCCTCACGGCGATGCGTTCAGGTCCGGGCGCCACGCCTTCGCCCGCGGGCCTCAAGGCCATCCTCGCCGGCGGACTGCTGGCGGGGGCGCTGGACTATCTGGCGGCGATGGTCGCCTCGGGCTCGGGCTTCGCCCCCGTCGGCCGGTTCATCGCCAGCGGCGTCTACGGGCCGGCCGCCTTCGAGGGCGGGGTCGGCATGGCCGCGCAGGGCGTCCTGTTCCACTTCGGCATCATGATGGTCATCGCTGCGACCTACGTCGGCGCCAGCCGGGTCCAGCCCACGCTCGTGCGGCTGTGGCCGCTGTGGGGGCCTTTGTTCGGGATCGCGGTGTACTTCGCCATGCGCGAGGTCGTGGTGCCGCTGTCCAACGCCGTACAGGGCGATCCGCCCCTGTGGCGGCGGCTGATCCAGGTCGGCATCCACATGGTCTTCGTCGGCCTGCCGATCGCCTTCTGCGCGGCCAGGGTCCGCTAGCGGGCGACCAGCGGCCGAGGATTTGCAGCGGCGGACCCGCCGCCCGGCGCCGCCGGGGGCTATACTCGGCCGCCGCCTGCCGCCGGTGAGGGGATCGCGTGAGCCAGTCAAAGCCGACGCCGGTGCGCTCGATGCTGCTGATGACGGCCGGCCTGTGGCTGCTCGTCTTCGTGCTCTACACCTTGCGTTCGCTGGCCAGCGAGCTGCCGTTCTGGCCGCAGATCCCGCCGCGCTTCCTCAGCTGCGTCGGCGGCGCGTTGATCAGCGTCGGGCTCTACCTGCTGCTCAGGCCGCACGAGCACCGCAACCTGCGGGTCCAGCTCATGCTGGCGTTCGCCCTGTCACTGCTGGGCGGGCTGGCCGACGCCCTGATGTCGTACCAGATCAGCCAGTGGCTGACGCCGGAGCTCCTGCCGCGGTCCAACGAGCCCTTCATCATCCGCACGACGCTCAACGCCCAGTCCTACAGCTGGGTGTTCCTGACCTGGTGCATCGTCTACCTCATGTTCGGCTACAGCCGCCGCCTGCGCGACAACGAGATACGGCTGCTCGAGACCCAGGCTCTGGCGGCCGACGCCCAGAACCGCATGCTGCGCTACCAGATCAATCCGCACTTCCTGTTCAACACCCTGAACGCCCTCTCGAGCCTGGTGCTGCACAAGCGCAACGACCGCGCCGAGCAGATGCTCATGGCCCTGTCGAGCTTCCTCCGCTACTCCCTCGCCCGCTCTCCGGACGAGCTGGTGCCCCTGAACGAGGAAGCCAAGGCGCAGGAGGAATACCTGCGCATCGAGCAGGCCCGCTTCGGCGAGCGGCTGACCTTCGTCAACCACGTGGCCAGCGACGTGGGACGCGTCGAGGTGCCCAGCCTGATCCTCCAGCCGCTGGTGGAGAACGCTGTGAAGTACGCCGTCGCCCCGTCCGCCGCCCCGGTGACCATCGAGATCGCCGCCCGGCGGCGCGAGGACGGTTGCGTCGAGATCGAGGTGCTCGACGACGGGGCGGGCATCGCCCTCGCCGACCCGGGCCTGGGCGTCGGCCTGGAGAACGTCCGGCGGCGGCTGGAGGTCGTCTACGGCGGGAGGGCCTCGTTCACCCATGGTCCGCGTGAGCCGCGGGGCTTCGCGGCCAGGCTGGTGCTGCCGGCGAACGGCAAGACATGAGCGTGCTCAAGGTCGTCATCGTCGAGGACGAGCCGCTCGCCATCGAGCGGCTGGAGCTGGCCCTCAAGGAGGCCCCGGCGGTGGAGGTGGTGGGCTCGGCGCTCGACGGCCGTCAGGGCCTGGAGCTGATCCGCCGCCTGCGCCCCGACCTGGTCTTCCTGGACATCAAGATGCCCGGCCTCGACGGCCTGGAGCTGGCCGGGATCCTGGCCAGGGAGGGCGGGCCGGCGGTGATCTTCCTGACCGCCTTCGGCCAGTTCGCGGTCAACGCCTTCGAG
>Ga0196964_10001318_pt1 | contig 12705 bp, 5 predicted proteins | sample S1_10metaG_FD_148615 | JGI IMG/M metagenome (GOLD analysis project Ga0196964, IMG submission 148615) | Soil microbial communities from Anza Borrego desert, Southern California, United States - S1_10 | ecosystem: Environmental > Terrestrial > Soil > Desert | place: USA: California | collected...
TGACCGCTTCGCGCCGCGCGGCCTGAGGACATCCTGATGTTCGGCAAGATCGCGGGTTTCGAACTCCGCTACCAGCTTCGCCAGCCCGTGTTCTGGGTGGTGGCGATCATCTTCTTCCTCTTCACCTTCGGCGCGATGACCGTCGAGCAGATCCGCATCGGCTCGGGCGGTAACGTGCTGAGGAACTCGGCCTTCTCGATCGCCCAGATCCACCTGATCTGGAGCCTGTTCTACATGTTCGTGACCACGGCCTTCGTGGCCAACGTCATCGTCCGCGACGTGGAGACCGGCTTCGGGCCCATCGTCCACTCCACCCGGGTGTCCAAGTTCGACTACCTCTACGGCCGCTTCACCGGCGCCTTCGTCGCCGCCGCCCTGTCCTTCCTGGCCATCCCGCTGGCCATCTTCGTGGGCACGCTTATGCCCTGGGTCGATTCCGAGACCCTGGGGCCGAACCGGCCGGAGTACTACGCCTTCGCCTACTTCGGCCTGGCGCTGCCGGCGATCTTCATCACCTCGGCCATCTTCTTCACCCTGGCCACGGTCACCCGCTCGATGATGGCCACCTACGTCGGGGTGGTCGGCATGTTCATCGCCTATTTCGTGATGACCGTGTCGCTCGACCGGCCGGAGTTCGAGGACGTGATGGCCTATGCCGAGCCCTTCGGCCTGGCCGCCTACGGCGAAGCCACCCGCTACTGGACGGCGATCGAGCGCAACACCCAGACGCCGCCGCTCGAAGGCGCGATCCTCTGGGGCCGCGCCCTGTGGATCGGCGTCGCCCTGGCGGTGCTGGCCATGGCCTACGCCCTCTTCCGGGTGGAGGCCAAGGGGGCCAAGGCCAGCAAGCTGCAGAAGCTGCAGGCCCTGGCCGAGCGCGAGGAGGCCGCCCCGGTTCCGGCCGGTCCGCTGCCCAGGCCCCGCTTCGACGGGGCGACCGCCAGGGCCCAGCTGTGGGCGCGCACCAAGTTCGAGATGGGCCAGGTGTTCAAGAGCCCGGCCTACTTCGTGCTGCTGGCGCTGGGGCTGTTCAACGCCATGGCCGGACTGTGGTTCGCCAACGAGCTCTACGGCACCCAGACCTACCTGGTGACCCGCGTCGCCATCCAGGTGCTCGGCGGATCGTTCTCGATCATCCCGGTCATCGTGGCCATCTACTATGCGGGCGAACTGGTCTGGCGCGAGCGCGAACGGCGCACGCACGAGATCGTCGATTCCTCGGCGGCGCCCGACTGGGCGTTCATCGCCCCCAAGACCCTGGCCATCGCCCTGGTGCTGTTCACCACCCTGCTCATCAGCGTCGCCGCCGGCGTGCTGGTGCAGCTGATCAAGGGCTACGCCAACCTGGAGCTCGACAAGTACCTGCTCTGGTACGTGCTGCCTCAGACGATCGACTGGACGCTGCTGGCGGTGCTGGCGATCTTCATTCAGGTCCTCTCGCCGCACAAGTTCGTCGGCTGGGCCCTGATGCTGGTCTACTTCGTTTCGACGCTCACCCTCGGCAACATCGGTTTCGACCACAACCTCTACAACTACGGCGGTTCGCCGAGCGTGCCCCTGTCGGACATGAACGACATGGGGGACTTCTGGATCGGCGCCAGCTGGTTCCGGCTCTACTGGAGCGCCTTCGCGGTTCTGCTTCTGGTGCTGGGATACGCCCTGTGGCGGCGCGGGGCCGAGACCCGCCTAGCGCCGCGGCTGGCGCGCCTGCCGCACCGGCTGAAGGGGACCCCGGGCGTGATCGCGGTGGCGGCGCTGATGGTCTTCGCCGGCTCCGGCGCCTGGGCCTACGTCAACACGAACGTCTGGAACGAGTACCGCAACAACGAGGCCCAGGACGTCTGGCTCGCCGACTACGAGAAGACCCTGCTGCCGTTCGAGAAGGTGGAGCAGCCGACGATCACGGCCGTGAAGCTCGACGTCGACCTTCATCCGACCGAGCCGCGCGCCGTCACCGTCGGCAGCTACGTGCTGGAAAACCGGACCGGCAAGCCGATCGCCGACCTGCACGTCCGCGGCAGCGACCCGGACCAGGAGATCGTCGTCTCGATCCCCGGCGCGAGGCTCAAGAAGGACTACCCGCGCTTCAAGTACCGCATCTACACCTTCGACACCCCGATGCAGCCGGGCGAGCGCCGCACCATCGGCTTCCGCACGGTCGTGGCCCAGCGCGGTTTCCGCAACAGCGACAACACGACCCGCATCGTCGACAACGGGACCTTCCTCTCCAACAACGAGATCAGCCCCTTCATCGGCATGGACCGTGCGGCCATGCTCCAGGACCGCGCCAAGCGCCGCAAGTACGGCCTGCCGGCCGAGCTCCGCCCGCCCAAGCTCGGCGAGCCGGGGGCCAGCCGCTACAACTACCTGCGTCACGACTCCGGCTTCGTGGCGGCCGACATCACCGTGACCACCGACGCGGACCAGACCCCGATCGCGCCCGGCTACAAGGTGTCGGACACCACCCGGAACGGCCGCCGCACCGCCCGTTTCGTCGCCGAGTCGCCGATCCTGCACTTCTTCTCGATCCAGTCGGCCCGCTATGCGGTGAAGACGCGGAACCACAAGGGCGTGCAGCTGGCGGTCTACTACCATCCGACGCACGGCTGGAACGTCGACCGGATGCTGAAGGCGGCGGAGCTGAGCCTGGACTACTTCCAGGCCAACTTCAGTCCCTACCAGTTCCGGCAGGTCCGCTTCATCGAGTTCCCGGGCTACGCCGACTTCGCCCAGTCGTTCGCCAACACCATCCCGTGGTCGGAGAACATCGGCTTCATCTCCGACCTCACCGACCCCGAGAAGATCGACTACGTCACCTACGTCGGGGCCCACGAGGTCGCCCACCAGTGGTGGGCCCACCAGGTCATCGGGGCCGACGAACAGGGCATGACGGTGCTGTCGGAGACCCTGGCCCAGTACTCCGCCCTGATGGTCATGGAGGACCTCTACGGCCCCGACCAGATCCGCAAGTTCCTCAAGTTCGAACTGGACCGGTACCTGCGGTCGCGCGGCTCGGACCTGATCGGGGAGCAGCCGCTCGTGCGGGTCGAGAACCAGCCCTACATCCACTACCAGAAGGGCGCGCTGGTCATGTACCTGCTCAAGGACATGATGGGCGAGGACAAGGTCAACGCCGCCCTGCGCCGGGTGCTGGCCGCGCACGCGTTCAGGAGCGCCCCCTACCCCTCCTCGACCGTCCTGGTCGACGCCCTGCGCGCGGAGGCCGGCGACGATCGCCAGCTGCAGGAGCTGATCACCGACCTGTTCGAGCGCATCATCCTCTACGACCTCAAGGCCAAGGGCGCGACCGTGCGCAAGCGGCCGGACGGACGCTACGACGTCATCGTCTCCATCGACGCGCGCAAGCTCCAGGCCGACGCCAAGGGCAAGGAGACGGAACGCGAGCTGGACGAGATGTTCGACCTCGGCCTGTTCGCCGCCGAGCCCGGCAAGAAGGACTTCGACGGCGCCGACGTCATCCATTTCCAGCGGGTGGCGCTGAAGAGCGGCGTACAGACCTTCCGCTTCACCGTCGACCGCGCCCCGACCTGGGTCGGGATCGATCCGTACAACAAGCGGATCGACCGCAATTCCGACGACAACCTCTACAAGGTGGGCTCCTGACGCCGTTAAGCGCCCATTAACCAAATCGGGTCCTGTTAAGGATGTCTTCTTCTCGGAGACACCCCACCATCACCGAACTTCCAGAGCCCGGCCTCGCGCCGGGCTTTTTTTGCTCGGGAGTTCCCGCGCCCGCGGCCATTTCGCCGCCTTGCGCGGGGGCGCGGACCCTAGTAATACGCCCGCTCCCGAGCGCTGATGATCCGCGGTAGCTCAGTGGTAGAGCAGCCGGCTGTTAACCGGCTGGTCGTAGGTTCGAATCCTACCCGCGGAGCCAGCCCGTCGCCTCGCCCGACCGCCCCGCAGACCGTGACGACCGCCCCCGGGGCCGACCGGCTGCCCGCTTCGGCCCGCCCGTGACGGTACACACCTTTGTGTTCTTCAGCCTTTTCAATAGCGTAAGAGTCGCCTCGGCACGCTCGATGTGGTCAACTCGCGGCCCGAGTGGGAGATCCTGTCATCATGCGTCCAGCCGAGTCCAACGCAGTGCGCGGCTTCCAAGCCGACTACGACATCGCCAACGATCCCTTCTACGGCGGCGGCGAAGCGCGCGGCGGCCTGGTCGGTTTCCTCCCCAATGACGTCCAGGGACCGCGCGTGAACGTCCCCGACGCGACGGGCGAGCGCCCGGTCGAGGTCAAGGCGCCGGAACTCGACCTGGACACCTTTTTCACCGCCGGCGGCGGCGAAACCGAGCTGAACCCGACCACCGACACGGTGCCGGCCAACACCTCCACCACGTTCTCGGTCACCGTCGATGGCGCGGCGGTCACCGGCTACATCAACTCGGGCACCGACCGCGACTGGTTCCGCGTCGATCTGGTGGCGGGCCAGTACTACGAGTTCACCATGGACCCGTCGGGAACGCTCGACGCGGTCCTGCAATTGCGCGGATCGAACGGCGCGATCATCACCAGCGCCGACGGCGCGGACGCGTTCCAGACCGAAACCATCGGCTTCTACGCCCAGACCAGCGGCACCTACTTCCTGACGGCCGACGGCTTTCAGTCGACCACCGGCCAGTACACGCTCTCGGCGGTGACGGCGCCGTTCCCCAACATCCTCGACACCATCAACTGGGGGGGTGACGACAACATCACCGGCGTCGACGCCAACGGCGTGATCCTGGTCTACTTCGCCCAGGCGGGCGAGGTTTTTGACGGGGTCAGTTCGCTGGGCTGGAACCAGCTCGAGATCGACGCGGCCATGGCGGCCTTCGCCCAGTTCGAGAACATCATCGACGTCGACTTCCAGATCACCACCAACTCGGCCGAGGCCGACTTCAAGCTGGTCACCACGACCTCGAGCCAATACCTCGGCTACTTCAATCCGCCGGGGACCACGAACGCGGGTGTCGGCGTCTTCGCCCGCAACGGCACCGGCTGGGACGAGACGGACCCCAACGGGGGCCTGCAGCAGGGCGGTTTCGGCTTCATCACCCTGATCCACGAGATCGGCCACGGCATGGGCCTGGCCCATCCTCACGACACGGGCGGAGGCTCGTCGGTCATGCTCGGCGTGACCAGCCCGTTCAACAGCTACGGCCTGTACGGCATGAATCAGGGCGTCTGGACGACCATGTCGTACAACGACGGCTGGCCGCTCGGGGAAAACGGCGACTCGCCGTCGGTGGCCTACGGCTACCAGGGCACGTTGATGGCCCTGGATGTCGCCCTGCTGCAGATCAAGTACGGCGCCAACGAGAATTTCAACGGCGGCGACACGGTCTACGACCTCGACACCGCCAACGCGCCCGGCGCCTTCTATTCGGCGATCTGGGACACGGGCGGGGCCGACACGATCCGCTACACCGGCGCGGCCAGCTCCGTCATCGACCTGCGCCCGGCCACCCTGGAGTACGCGCCGGGCGGCGCGGGATACATGTCGTGGGTGGACGACATCTTCGGCGGCTTCACCATCGCCAACGGCGTGGTTATCGAGAACGCCTCGGGCGGATCCGGCGCCGACGCCATCACCGGCAACGACGCGGCCAACGCCCTGGCTGGCAACGACGGCGTCGACGACATCGACGGCGGCGCGGGCGACGACACGATCACCGGCGGAGCCGGCGACGACACGCTCGACGGCGGCGCGGGCGACGACACCTTCGTGTTCGCGGCGGGGCATGGTGTCGACACCATCACCGGCTTCGTCGCCGGCGGAACGGACGACCAGATCGAGGTCAGCGGCTTCGCCGAGTACACGCTCGCCCAGGAAGGGGCGAACCTGCGCATCATCCTGGACGGCTCCAACTCGATCCTGCTGATCGGGGTGGACCAGGCCAGCTTCACGGCCGCGGACATCAACATCCCGCTGGCGGGCGGCGGCCCGAACGTCATCGACGGCACGCCCGACGCCGAAACCCTGGCCGGCACGGCCGAGGTCGACATCATCAACGGCCTGGGCGGCAACGACAGCCTGCTGGGCCAAGGCGCGGACGACGAGCTGAACGGCGGCGAGGGCAACGACGGCCTGAACGGCGGGACAGGAGCCGACACCACCGACGGCGGCCTCGGCAACGACAGCCACTACGTCGACAACGCCGGCGACACGGTGATCGAGGCCGTCGGCCAGGGGAACGATCGGGTCTTCGCCTTCGTCAGCTACGCGCTGGATGCGGGGGCCGAGATCGAGACGCTGTCCACCAACTCGGACTCGGGCACGGGCGCCATCGACCTGGCCGGCAACGCGTTCGACCAGAAGGTCATCGGCAACAACGGAGCCAACGCGCTGAGCGGCGGCGCGGGCGCGGACTCGCTGATCGGCAACGGCGGCGACGACACGCTCGAAGGCGGAGCCGGCGTCGACACCTTCACCGGCGGGACCGGCGCCGACGCCTACCTGTTCGCCGCCGGCGACGGCCAGGACGTGGTGCTCGACTTCGTCCCCGGCGAGGACTTCATCGAGGTCTCGGGCTTCGCCAGCTACCTGCTGATCCAGGAAGGCGCCGACCTGCGCGTCTACTTCGACGCGGACAACTCGATCGTGCTGCGCAACACCATGGCCGCCGCTTTCGACGGCTCGGACATCAACATCCCCGAGGCCGGCGCCAACGTCATCACCGGCACGGCCGCCGGTGAAACCCTGACTGGCACCATCGCGGTGGACGAGATCGACGGCCTCGGCGGCAACGACACCCTCTTCGGCCTGGGCAACGACGACAGCCTGGTCGGGGGGCTGGGCAACGACGTGCTGCACGGCGGCGCGGGCGTGGACACCACCGACGGGGGCGCCGGCAACGACAACCACTGGATCGACAACGCCGGCGACGTGATCGTCGAGGCGGCGGGCCAGGGGACCGACCGGGTCTTCGCCAGCGCCAGCTACGTGTTGGCCGCCGGCGTCTCGATCGAGATCCTGGGGACCTTTTCGGACAACGCCACGACCGCGATCGACCTGACCGGCAACGAGCTCAACAACACGGTGGTGGGCAACAACGGCGCCAACGTGCTGGACGGGGGCGACGGCGCCGACAGCCTGCTGGGCGGCGGGGGCGCCGACGATATGGTCGGCGGGCTCGGCAACGACGTGCTGAACGGCGGAGCCGGGGCCGACGACATGGCCGGCGCCCTGGGCGCCGACAGCTTCTACGTCGATGACGCCGGCGACAACGTCATCGAGGCCGTCGGCGAGGGCGCCGACCGCATCTTCGCCAGCGTCAGCTACACGCTCGACGCCGGATCCGAGGTCGAAACCCTCTCGACCGTCGCGGACGCGGGCGCCACGGCCATCAACCTGACCGGCAACGAGTTCGGCCAGAAGGTGGTCGGCAACAACGGGGCCAACACCCTGGACGGCGGCGCCGGAGCGGACTCAGTGCTCGGCGGCGGCGGGACCGACACCCTGATCGGCGGGACCGGCAACGATCAGCTGCGCGGCGACGCGGGGACCGACGAGTTCCTGTTCAACGCCGGTCTGTTCGGCCACGACACGATCCTCGATTTCGCAAACGGCACGGAGACCATCCGCTTCACCGGCATCGCCGGCGTCGACGACTTCTCCGACCTGACGGTGACGGCGGTCGGCGCCAACGCGCGGGTGACGCTGCCGGACGGCTCGATGATCACCATCAACGGCATGGCCGGGTTGATCGACGCCTCGGACTTCGTGTTCGGCGGGCCCTAGGTCCGACCGCGGGCCAACGGGGAAGGCCGGCGCTGCCGCCTTCCCTTACCCCCAGACGAAGTCGGACGCGTCGACCTGGCTCTTGGCCACGCCGTCGAGCGTGATCGAGGAGCCGTCGGGGAAGGTGATCACCGCGAAGCCCGAGGCGTTGGACGTCACGGTCAGGTCCGAGAAGCTGTCCCAGCCGGCCACGCCCGTGATGCGGATCCTGTCGACGCCGTTGGCGAAGTCGGTGACCCGGTCCGCGCCGAAGGCGCCGGCGGAGATCAGGAATTGGTCGGCGCCCGTGCCGCCCGACAGGATGTCGTTGCCGGCGCCGCCCTCGAGCACGTCGGCCCCGCCCATGCCGCGCAGGGTGTCGACCCCCGCCGCGCCCGACAGCAGGTTGGCCGAAGCGTTGCCGGTGGCGGTGTCGTTGAAGGCCGAGCCGACGAAGTCCTCAATCGAGCTCAGGGTGTCGGAACCCGCCCCGCCGGTGTTCTGGGCGGAAGATGACCCGAGGTTCACGGTCACCGCCGCGGCGGCGTTGGCGTAGTCCGCCGCGTCGATTCCCGCGCCGCCCTGCAGGCTGTCGTTGCCCGACCCGCCCTGGAGCACGTCAGCGCCGTCGCCGCCGTTGAGGGTGTCGTTACCGCCCAGGCCGATCAGGAAGTCGTCGCCGCCGAGGCCGCTGAGGGTGTCCACGGCGTCCGTCCCGGTCAGGGTGTCGGCGCCGGCGGTCCCGCCGGCAGTCCCGCCGCCGCCCGTGCTTCCGCTGCTCTGCTGCGGGATGTTGATGTCGGCGGCGGTGAAGTTCGCCGCGCTGACGTTGCTGAGCAGGATCGAGTTGTTGGCGTCGAACACCACGCGCAGGTTCGAGCCCTCCTGCTGCAGGGTGTAGCTGGTGAAGCCCGTCACCTGGATCTGGTCCTGGGTTCCCCCGGCGGTGAAGCCGACGATGGTGTCCACACCGTCGCCGGCGGCGAAGACGAAGGTGTCGTTGCCCGTCGAGCCGTTCAGGCTGTCGGCGCCCAGGCCCCCGACGAGGATATCGTCGCCGGAGCCGCCGTTGAGGCTGTCGTTGCCCGCGCCGCCGGCAAGCCGGTTGGCCGAGCCGTTGCCCGTGAGGCTGTCGTTAAAGTTCGAACCGGTGATGTTCTCCATCGTCGTCAGGGTGTCGTAACCCGCGCCGACGGTGTTCTGGGACGAGGTGGTGGACAGGCGCACGGTCACGCCGGCGGCGGCGTCGGCATAGTCTGCCGTATCGACGCCCGCGCCCCCGTTCAGGGTGTCGTTGCCCGCCCCGCCGCGCAGGACGTCGGCGCCGTCCCCGCCGACCAGGCTGTCGTTGCCGGCCAGTCCGATCAGCGTGTCGTCCCCGGCCAGGCCGTCGAGGGCGTCGACCCCGTCCGTGCCGGTGAGCGTGTCCGCGCCCGCCGTGGCGCCGGTGGGAGGCGGCGGAGGCGGCGGCTCGACCGTGCCGCTGGTGAACGGGATGTTGAGGTCAGCGCTGGTGAACGACGACTGGGTGACGTTCTTGAGCAGGATCGAGTTGTTGGCGTCGAAGCTGATCCTCAGGTCGGCGCCCTGCTGGGTGACGGTGGCGCTGGCGTAGCCGGCGACCTCGATGCGGTCCTCGCTGCCGCCGGCGACAAAGCCGTTGATGACGTCGTGGCCGTGGCCGGTGGCGAACTGGAAGACGTCGTTGCCGGCGCCGCCGTCGAGGGTGTCTGCGCCCAGGCCGCCGATCAGGGTGTCGGCGCCGCCATTGCCCTTCAGGTTGTTGGCGGCGTCGTTGCCGGTGATGGAATCGGAACCCGAGCCGCCGACAGCGTTCTCGATCACGCAGTTGAAGGCGATAGCCACGTTCTGCGTCATGTGGCCGATGTCGGAGTAGGTTCCGGCGATCAGGCTGATGCGCTGGTTGGTCGAGTAGCCCGAGACGTCGAGGGTATCGGAGCCGCCCGCATCCCAGATGCAGATGATCGGGTCCTTGTTGATCGTGAAGTCGAACACCGACTTGTCGGCCGTGAAGTTGAAGCCGTAGGTCGTGTCGCCGGTGCGGGTGGTCATGTCGGCGCCGTACTTGGCCTGGATCGCGGCGACGTCATGCAGCATGGGGGTCGAGGCGTACTTCCACTTGCCGTCCTGGCCGTAGTGGTCGACGCCCGAGCCGTTCTCGTCGGCGTCGAAATAGCTCATCACCGTGTACTGCCGGGTGTCCTGCCAGTACTCGGCCTGGCTCCAGGTGGCGGTGCCGTTGTAGGTCCCGGGGTGGGACAGGCCGAGGGTGTGTCCGACCTCGTGGATATAGGTGATATAGCCGTAGCCGCCGTAGACCATGTCGGAGTCCTGGTCGTGCGTCGACCAGCTCGAGTTCAGCCAGATGCGGCCGCGGGTCAGGCTGTAGTTGGGGGAAGACCCGGACAGCCACGACGAGGCATAGGTGCCGCCTCCGGACGTGGTCGAGGAGTAGGCGAAGGTGATGTCCGCCGACGCACTGGTGTTCTCGACCAGGCTGATGGCCATCAGGTCGTCCCACAACTCGAACGACAGGCGCGCGGCGTCCTTCTGGACCGCCGTCATCGGCCGGAAGCCGGAGGCCTCGCCCGACGTGTAGGACGGGACCGTGTCGGGCATCGAGTAATAGACGACGCTCTTGTTCCAGGTCCGGGTCGTGCCCTCAGCCCCGACCCACTGGGTCGTCAGCTGGTAGATGGCCTGGTCGACGGAAACGACCGGCGGGGCCGAGATCGACGCCGAACCCGCGTCGTCGGCGGCATAGTGGATGGCGTCAGGATGACCACAGGCATTGCACATTGTAAGCGCCCTCAAACTCGCGCGCCCGTCCGGCCGCGCCCGCTACTGAGACGGAAACTGCTTGCCGATATGGGCGCAGAAAGGGCGGTTTCCGTGCGACGGATCAGCGCGGAGAACGCCCTCGGCCATGCTGGCCGGGCGTTCGAAAACGAAAGGCCCAGCGCGATGCCGGGCCCTTTGCCGCTTGGTGCTGGGGACGGTCGTGGCGCGAACCTATCGGCGGCGCGCCACGAGTCTCGAATCAGGCGCTGACGGGATCGTCGTCGTCGTCGGCGTGCTCGACGACGGCCCAGGTGATGAGCCCGAAGGCCGCGAGCTTGAGCAGGAAGTCATCGGCGAAGAAATCGGTCGCGGCGTCGCCCGCGGTCGCGCGGTCGCTGATGCGCGGCGCACCGTTGGTTTGGGCGAGGGCCTGACCGGCCACGAGGGACAGCCCGACAAGCACTGCAGTGATGGCCTTGCGCTTATTCATACCCCTACTCCTTCGACTCCGTCCGCCAGACTCACGCTCAATCGTTTAAACATTGTGACGACGCGGTGGTTCCACCAGGATCGTGTGTTTTTAAGCGTTTGACCGGGCCTCGATTGGTTTCAGATAACGCGCTCAACGAACTGTGTCGACCCCCTTTCGCGCCGGCGGACGTATGGGGGGCAAGGCCGAAAACCGAAGGTTGAGAAGACCTTGCTGTTCGCCCGGTGCGCACGGCGAACGCGCCTAGAGCCGGCCATCCACGGCTTCGCGCGGCAGCCGCGACTTGACGTCGTAGACCACCCCCCGCTCGGCGCAGAGCGCGCGCAGGCCCGTTGCGCCGAGAGCCAAAAACTCCGGATGGGCCACGGCGAGCACAACGGCGTCGTAGGCGCCCGCCTCGGGCTGGGCGCACAGCTCGAGGCCGAACTCCTCGGCCGCCTCCTCGGGCGAAACCCAGGGGTCCCATACCTCCACGCCGGCCCCGAAGGCCTTCAGCTCCTGGATCAGGTCGACGACCCGGGTGTTGCGGACGTCGGCGCAACCCTCCTTGAAGGCGAGGCCCAGCAACAGGACCCGGGCGCCGACCGGGCTGATCCCCCGGGAGATCATCAGCCTGACCACCTGGTCGGCGACGTAACGGCCCATGCCGTCGTTCGTCCGCCGGCCCGCCAGGATGACCTCCGGGTGGTAGCCGACTTCGGCGGCCTTGTGGGTGAGGTAGTAGGGATCGACCCCGATGCAGTGGCCGCCGACCAGTCCGGGCCGGAACGGCAGGAAATTCCACTTGGTGCCCGCGGCCGTCAGCACGTCCTCGGTGTCGATGCCCAGGCGGTTGAAGATCTTCGCCAGCTCGTTGACGAGGGCGATGTTCAGGTCGCGCTGGGTGTTCTCGATCACCTTCGCGGCCTCCGCCACCCGAATCGAGGCGGCGCGGTGGGTCCCCGCCCGCACCACCTTGGCGTAGAGTCCGTCGACGAAATCCGCGGTCTCCGGCGTCGAGCCGGAGGTCACCTTCACGATGTCGGCCAAGCCGTGCTTTCGGTCGCCGGGATTGATCCGCTCGGGGCTGTAGCCGCAGAAGAAGTCCCGGTTGAAGACCAAGCCGGAAACGCGCTCCAGCACCGGAACGCAGACCTCCTCGGTGGCGCCCGGATAGACGGTCGATTCGTAGATCACGACGTCACCGGCGGCGAGCACCGAACCGACCGCCTCGGTGGCGCCCAGCAGCGGGCCGAGGTCGGGCTGGTTCGCGGCGTCGACCGGGGTGGGAACCGTGACGATGTAGACTCCGCAGCCCTTCAGGTCCTCGAGGCGGTCGGTGAAGGTCAGCTGGCCGGCGCCGGAGAAGGCTTCCGGCGAGGCCTCGCGCGTCCGGTCGAAGCCGCGGCGCAGCTCCTCGATGCGGCCGGCGTCGATGTCGTATCCGACGGTCGGCCGTCCGGCTCCGAAAGCGAGCGCCAGCGGCAGGCCGACATAGCCGAGGCCGACCACCGCCAGGGGCGCGTCTCGATTGATGCTCATGGGAGTTTCGCCTGATGTCGTCGATCTCGCGGTCGCGCCTTCCCATGCCGGGCGATATCTGGCAAGCGCCGCCCTTCGCTAGTCCACACGGGTCAGGCAATGCGCGTTCTCGTCACCGGCACGGCGGGGTTCATCGGTTTCCACCTGGCCAGGCGCCTCGTCCGCGA
>Ga0196964_10001319_pt1 | contig 12699 bp, 23 predicted proteins | sample S1_10metaG_FD_148615 | JGI IMG/M metagenome (GOLD analysis project Ga0196964, IMG submission 148615) | Soil microbial communities from Anza Borrego desert, Southern California, United States - S1_10 | ecosystem: Environmental > Terrestrial > Soil > Desert | place: USA: California | collected...
CATGAACCTGCGCGATTGCCTCGTGCGTTACGGCATTGTCCACAGCAAGCGCGTGTGCGCGCTGCCGGTGGCCACCCAGCTTTTTTTCCGAAACCTGCTTCACACCTGCGATGGCGCCGGCCGATTTCTCGCCGACGCTGACGATCTGAGAATCGCCCTTTACCAGCACGCACTGGACAGAGTGACGAGACTGCACGTGTCACGTTGGCTGGCTGAATGCCACACAGCTGAACTCGTGAGGCTCTACACCGGACCAGATGGTCGCGGCTATGGGGAAGTGCTCAACTACGGACAGCGCGACAGCAAACGCAAAGTGCTCCATCCGGCGCGTGAACCAGACCAACTCAATTTCGCCTCGGCCATCCCCGAGCCGCCGAGTGGGCCAGATCCCAATCGCCCCGAGCAAGCGGAGCCCGCCGAAAGTTCTGCGCCGTTAGAACTGAATAGAAGAGAAAAGAAATCCCCCCAACCCCCGCCCGAGGCGGGGGCGGGAGAAGAAGAGTCTTCTATGAATTCTGTCCAAGCCGATATCGGCTACCGCACCCAAGCCCAGCTCGATCGCGAGCTTTTCGAAACCCTCGCCGCGCTCGAAGGCTCTCCCATCGCCAAGCTCACGCAACCCGGCCGTGCGGCCATCACCCGCGCGCTCGCGTCGATTCGCCGCGCCAATGGCGGCTTGCTCCCCATCGATCTCGAAAACGCCGCCGCCGCGTGGAAAAAACTCTTTCCTACCGCCAGCCTCACCGCGCGCGCCATGGCCACGCATTGGGCCAAGCTGCAAGGTCCCGCCGCCATGCGGGCCAAGCCCTCCGCGCTCGTGGAACCCGAGCCGCTCGGCTGGCGCGATTGGATCAACGAAAACACGCCTGACTGCGACTACGCGCGCGGCCACGCGAAAGAAGGCACCCCCTGGCACGACCTCGATGCCGGCTACCGCAGATATCTAATCGAAAAAGTCACCCGGAGACCTGCCGCCTAAAAATCTTTCTCGTTCCTCTTTCTCTTAATCTTTCTCCCCAGCGACATGAGCGCCAACACTAACATCGAGTGGACCGACCACACCTTCAACCCGTGGATCGGCTGCACGAAAGTCTCGCCTGGCTGCGCTCATTGCTACGCGGAGACCCTCGATCGCAACCGCTATTCGAAGACGCTCGGCGGAGCCACGAAGGAGTTGCCGATTTTCCATTGGGGGCCCGGCGCCCCGCGCATCCGCACCAAGACATGGAAGGATCCCGTCACGTGGAACCGCCAAGCCGCAGCCTCGCTTTCCGGCGATGGTCCGATTGTCAGCCCCCGTGTATTCTGCGCTTCGCTGGCCGATTGGCTCGACCCCGAAGTCCCGGCGGTCTGGCTCGCCGAGTTGCTCGAGCTTATCTGGCGCACGCCGCACCTCGATTGGCAGCTCCTTACCAAACGCCCGCAACTCTGGCGCGAACGCGTGCAGTCGGCGCACAACGCCGCGTTGTTCTTTAAGCCCGAGTTCTGCGTATGGCTGAGCGATTGGCTCGACGGCACGCCGCCGGCCAACGTGTGGATTGGCACCACGACCGAAGACCAAACGCGGGCCGACGAGCGAATTCCGGCGGTGCTCGAAATCCCGGCGCGGGTGCGCTTCCTTTCGTGTGAGCCGCTCCTGTCGCCCGTCGATCTCGCGTCGGCGTGTGGAGGTGTGGTAAGTGTTCGGCTTGATTGGGTGATTGTCGGCGGCGAGAGCGGCCCCGGCGCCCGTCCCATGCACGTGGAATGGGCGCGCTCCCTGGAGGATCAATGCGCGCAAGCCGGCGTGGCCTTTTTCTTCAAGCAATGGGGCGATTGGATCCCCCAAATGCAGGAAATGCCGCGCGAGACAAACGCCCCCGCGCGCGAAGTGCACACCTTCTGGGACGGATTAAAAGCATTCCGCGTCGGCAAGATCAACGCCGGCCGCTTGCTCGATGGCGTGGAGTATTCCGCGTTCCCGTCCTCTGCTCCCTCCGCGTCCTCCTGTAAAACCGTATGAGACGCCTCCGCCATCCCGATTGCGAACGCTTCTTTGCCCAGCTTCACCGCCGCGGCGAAAGCGTGGTGAATCTCGCGTTGAAGCTCGGCTGTGGCCGCTCGCACCTCACGCAAGTGCTCAATGGCACCCGCCTCGGTGGCCGCACCCTCGACAAGCTCCCCGACGTTCTCACCGCGGAAGAGCTCGCCCTTTTGGAACATCGTTCCACGTGGAGAACCTGGCTGCGCCAGCAGCGCCAACCCCGAAAGGCGGCGTGAACTCTGACCTGCTCACAGTCATCAATGGCCATTGTCTGGCTGAACTCGCGAAACTGCCTGCCGAGTCGGTGCAGTGCTGCGTCACCTCTCCGCCGTATTTTGGGCTGCGCGATTATGGGCATCCGGATCAAATCGGTCAGGAAAAGAGCCCTGCGGAATTTGTAGCGAAGATGGTCGCGGTTTTCACTGAGGTGCATCGCGTGTTGCGCGCCGATGGCACGCTGTGGTTGAACCTCGGTGACAGCTATGCCGGCAGCGGCCGAGGTCCGGACACTGGCAGCACAACCCTACAAGGTTCGCGCGCAAATCAGGCTGAGAGCAGAAAGTCCGCGCACTTTCATGCTGGTGCCTGCGGCTCCGGGTCTATCGGTCGACGATGGGTTCCCCCCCCCGAAGGGCTCAAGAACAAGGATCTCATCGGAATTCCTTGGCGAGTAGCTTTCGCGCTTCAGTCGGCTGGCTGGTATCTCCGCGATGACATCATTTGGCACAAGCCGAACCCGATGCCGGAGAGCGTGACCGATCGCCCGACACGCGCCCACGAATACATTTTCCTGCTGAGTAAATCGCCGCGTTACTTCTATGACGCCGCGGCAATCGCAGAGCCTGCGATATATGGCGACAACGGAAGTAAGTTCGACGGCGAGCGTGATGCCGCAGTGCACGATGGCATCGGGAAAACGCGCCGCACCACGGTTGCACGCGGTGGTTTCAACGGTAAAACCAACGAACTGGAAGGGCGTGAGGCATTCCGCGCGATCAAGGACACGCGCAACAAGCGCGACGTTTGGACGGTGCCGTCGCAACCATATAGGGAGGCGCATTTCGCGACATTTCCGCCAGACTTGATCAAGCCGTGTATTCTCGCCGGTAGTCGGGGGGGGGATTTAGTCTTAGACCCGTTCGGCGGCAGCGGCACCGCCGGCATGGTTGCTCTGGAGCTCGGTCGCCGGGCCCTGCTTATCGAGCTCAATCCGGATTACTGCCGTCTCATTTGCCAAAGGTGCGCGATCACGCCAGGACTCCCGCTTAACGCCGCATGAGTTCCCCATCTTCCATCTCTTCCGGCGCCGGCACCATCGTGCAACGTCCCTGTCGCCGCCCCGGCTGCGCGGGCTTCGCCGTGGCCGGCTCGCGCTGGTGCGCCACGCATGCCGCCTATGGCCAGCAGCAGAAAGCCGCGCACGTCGCGTGCCTCGACCAGCAGCGCGGCTCCGCCGCCGCCCGCGGCTATGATTCGCGATGGCAAAAAGCTCGCCGCACGTTTTTAGCCCAGCACGCCCACCGCTGCGTCGGCTACGCCGGAAAAAAGTCTCTGGTCTCTGGTCCCTCGTCCCTGGTCTCGTCGCCGGTCTGCCTTAATCCGGCGACGATCGTCGACCACATCGTGCCGCACCGCGGCAACCAAGCGCTCTTCTGGGATTCCTCGAACTGGCAATGCCTCTGCAAACCCTGCCACGACCGCAAGACCGCCACGGAGGATGGGGGATTCAGAGGTAGTAGCGAGCAGCGAGTAGCGAGTAGCGGGCATGTCGAACCAAGGAGCGTGGGCATCGTATGAGCATCTACTCACTACTCGCTACCCGCTACCCGCTACTTTCACCATGAGAGGCCGCAAACCCAAGCCCACCGCTTTGAAGGTGCTCCAGGGCAATCCTGGTCATCGGAAAATCGATACGCTCCACGAGCCGCAAGTGGTGATCGGTTTGGGCGAGCCGCCGGCCTACCTCGATGTCGAGGCGAAAAAGTTTTGGATGAGCCAGGGAGCCGAGCTTGTGAAACTCCGCACCCTCGGCGAAAGCGATGCCGCGCTCTTTGCCGGCATGTGCCTGAACCATTCGCGGATCGTCTGGCTTTCCTCGCGCATCGATACGTTGCGCAGCAAGGAGAAGCTCACGGATAAAGAAGAGAACAAGCTCGCCACCTACGAAAGCCAGCGGATCAAGACCCTGGCGCAGTTTCATAAAATCGGCACGGAGTTCGGCCTCGGCGCCGCGAGCCGCACCCGGATCAAGCTCCATCACGACGACGGCCAGCTCCCGCTCCCCGGCGTAGGCGAACCCGACCCCAGCCCCCTCGCCCGCATCATGAGCCGCGAGCGCAGCGCGTGAATATTTCCTCTACCCCGTTATGAATCCCCTCAAACCCTCGCCGCGCTTATTGCGCCGCATTGCCCATTTGCTGGGCGCCACGAGCGATCCGGGTGTCTGTGCCTGGGTCGTGGCCATGCAGGCATTGCCCAAGCCCCGCCCGTCGAATCTCTTTCCTGGCACGTCGGTGGTCCGCACGTTCCGTTGTGGCAAGTTATGTGGATTTGAAGTGTGGCGGCACCTCGGCGGGCTGCGGGAAAATCCGTCGCGCAAAAAAGCTCGGTTGTGGTTTGGATGCACGCGGCATGGCGGAGAGCGGCGGGCGCGGCAACTGGCTTATTTCGCGGCAGCTACGATGTCGAAAATGTCGGCGCGCGAACTCGCGGAATGGTGGAGTGAATACACCGCGGCCCGCGCAGCCAATCGCCCGGTGAGCAACCTCTGGCGCGACGAGCCGCGCTTTCTCGACGGTCTGGATGCCGCCGAGCGCAAACACCTTTTCTGCGCCCTTCGCTGAGAACGAAGCATCTCCATGATCGACCAACTAAGAGCTGAGGCCGCGCAGTGGCAGAAAGTAGAAGCTGCGCTTGGCGTCGAATATCCCGAGGACGGCATTAAGGTCGCCGATCTTCTTAGCAAAGCTGCCGACGAAATCGCCAAGCTGCGCGAGACATCGGATGAAATTTGCATCGGGAGCAGCACATCGGGGAAGGTCGTATTTACCGTCGATGACCGAACCGTGGCGATGCTCACAATAGAAGACGCCCAGCGTGCTGCCGACCGCTTGAATGTAGCGATAGCCCGTGCCGAGTGTTGGGCGAAAACCTAGCCGAACGAAACGTGCGCAACCACTCCCAATTTCCGCGCCCCGCCGACTGGTGGCTCATCGCTGCCGTCACGTTCCTAGTGGCGGTAGTAATTTTCCTCCGCGTCGTAACGAGGTGAACGACTCTAATGAAAACCAACCTTCACCAGTTCGTGCTTACGGTTAAGACCGAGCGTAGCCGAGAAGAAGCATCAACCGCCGTGCTCGCGGCATTCGGGACGCGCCAGCCTGACGACTGCGCCTTCTTTCTCAGCAATTCAAAGGAACCCGCCGTGCGGGAAATGCAGCGCCAGTTGCGCGAGGCATTAGGCCGCGAGCGGTTTTACCAACGCAAGTGGGAAGCTCTACTTGCTTACGTCGCGAAGCAGAAATCCTGAACGAAGCCTATGCGCGCCGAAAAACGCAAAAAGCCTTACACCGTTTGCATCTACTGTGGAAAGACGGTGGGACTGCGGCCCTCTGGCGGCGATTGGCTCAACGCGATTTATCCGGTCCGGCACACGGGCAAAGACGGTCAACCATGCGCGGGCCTCTATCGAGACGTGAAACCGGCCAACATTCTCGAAAACCGCTAGCGAACGACAATGAACTTTCCCGCTACGCCACTGCCCTCCGGTTTTCACTGGTTGGAACGCGCACCAGAGCACCACGAATCAACGTGTGAACACGGCGGACGCGCCGGACTAGGGAGCTAATCTTCGGAACAAAGCCATGAGTGACACGCCGCGAACCGAGCACGCGTTTAATCACGCCGCCACACTCAGCACCTTCGCGCATCAACGCCGCTATCTGATGGCTCAGATGGAGAGCATTGAGCGCGAGAACGCCAAGCTGCGCGCCGCGTTTCGCTGGTTTAGAAAATACCCGGAGTTCGTGCCGAACATGGCGGACCATGGCGAGCGAGTGAACGCAGACATCTCCGCTGCGAGGCCGCTTTTCACCGACTGACATCGAACGAAGGGCGTTCCGCCGCAGCCGATTTTCTAACAACGTTTACGCGATGAACTCACTGGACCCTATCCCCGATAAAATGAGCCTTGAAGCGCAGTGGACTGACGACTGCTGCGGCAAGAAAGACTACGACGCCCCGATCATTTCGCTCTCCACGCGATACTGGCCCCGCGGCGGGGGCCATTTCGTCGTGACCAACACTCCGGGTCAACCAGTGAAAATCGAAGGCAACGAGGCTCGGCCAGAAATCAAACCGAGCGCCACGGCGTCCATCATGATTAACTTCGCCGAGGATGTCGGCATGGACGCCATTCTCGCGCAGCACGATTTCGAGGCCGAGACTTTCGAGGAACTGAAACTACAGGTGGAGGCGTGGGCGCAGCAACAGATGGACCGGATCGTGGCTGCGGTGCGCCGTGAGTTCAACCGATAGGCGAACGACTATGATCCCCTTGATACTCATCTTAAGTGCCGTGCTATCGTGTCTAGCCATCCGCTCCTATCGCCAGGCCCGGTGGGACGCCGAGCGCATAGAACACGGTGCAGCGGGTTGGGGCGCGGGTGCTGAATAACTCCGTGAACAAAATGACCGCCGAAGACTTCGACTCTAAGACGCCCGAGCAACTCGTGGACTCTGCATTGCAGACCTACGCACGTGCCGGGTTATACCCGGACAGCCGAGCGACGCACGAATGCGCGAGGCAGTATCGCGCCGAGTTAATCCGCATTGTTCACCGCTGGCGTAAAGGCGGCGGAGTTCACCACGACCAACCGCCCGGCGAATAGAACGAAAACTTTGGGCGCCCCGCCGAGTAATTCCCTCCTTGGGTTTCGGCGGGGTTAAGCCCCTCGAACGACAGTGCGCAGTCCAGCTGCCAAATCCCTAGAGCATTTACCTCTGAAAACCGTCACAAATTCTGGTCAGTTTTTGTGACAGAACAAAAATGACACCCGCCGAAGCGATCACCAACCTCCAGTTACACGCGCAGGACTACGCCGCGCCGTCTGATCTCCGCGAAGCCGTCCGCGTCATGACTCTGGTCGAGGCCGAACACGCCAAGCTGCGCGAGGCGTTCCGTTGGTTCCGCAGATACCCAGAGTTCATTCCGAACCCGGACCAACAAGACAAGTGGGGGCCGGCTGTTCGCGAGGCCGCGAAGATCTTCGCCGACTGAGAACGAAAGGCGCGCGTGAAAATTTCCTACGTCACAACCATGGGGCTTACGGCGATGGCACAGCCCTACGCGCAACACTCACTGCCGGTCGATAGCGCCGCGCTGACCGGAGGAAGTAGCGGCATAAATGAACAGCTTGTGGCCCCGAGAGCAGCGTCAGATCGGGGCGCAATTTGAACGAATGAACTTTTTCATCAAATTCCTAAAGGGCATTGCGAAGATGCTACTTGCCCCACCGATAGTATTTGTCGGGACGTTTATCGCCATCGGTAACAACGACGACACCGATTACCGGTGGATTAAGCGCCTGATGGAGTGGTGAACGAAAGATGAAGCCACTCACGCGATTTATCCGCCGCCGGAAGGTGCACTTCTGGGGCAGCGCCTACGTCATCACGCCCCGCCTCGTGAACTGGATTCACGGCGACGGATTGAAGGTGCTGCGCTTTCAGCCGCTCAACACGCGGCCCAATTACTACGTGCTGCGCATCGACTCCAAAATGGAGACCGACAGTGACGAGTTCCATGACTTGCTCGACACGATCAAAGAGGAGATCGAGGACCAATTTGGCCGAGCGTGCGACGAATACCAGCACGACAACGGACGGACCTATGTGAAGCATTGGCCGTGGCCCGCTCTCAACGACGATTGCGGGTGCGCGTGGGATGAAATCGCCACGCTGAAAAGCCCCGACATCCGCGCCGAAAAGCTCGTCCGGACTGCACTGAAACGCGCCGCCTAGCGAACGAAACGACAATGGCCAAGGGCTTCCCAATTACTTTTCGCTGCGGAAATTGCCGCTCTACTACCAACAGTGACTCGCGCACGGGCCGCGCACATCGAGTCACGCTCACTGGAAAGACCAAGCCGCACAAACGACAGGGCCGCTATTTCATGCGCCACGCGGACGGAACCTCACGCCAATACCGCTGCCTCGATTGCGGGCATGTTGGCTGGTCCTCTCACAACGACCTCATCAAATATGCCAAAGCTTAATAATCTGGTGAAATGCGGCACCCTTCTTTGGTGCTGGCATCAAGGCGCGTTTCACACCGCCGAGTATCGCGGGCAAACTGTAGACCGTTTGCACGAGGTTGAAATCGTGCCAGACCGCGAGGACGTGTCTGGACCGGTGATTGCCGTGCCGCGGTCGGCGCTGCTCGTCACCGAAGAGATCGCACTGCAACCCGCCTGACGGCGAACGAAGCCAATTTCCTATGACTCCATCTGAAAAAGCCCTCGCGCTCTGCCACGCCATTGAGGCCGCAGGCGCTTCCGAGCAATTGACCAAGTGCAGCGTGCTCGCCTCTGAACTGCGCGAACAGCTCGCGGGTATCGAGTCCGCAATCGACCCGTTTGCGCGAGTCTACCGCTTCAACGCCCCGCTGGCCCCTCCCGATGGTGCTGCCGTTCGCAGCTTCATGCCGGGCGTTTGGCCGACAATGGGAGACCTTCGGAAATTGTCCGAAGTGTTGGAGTAAATTTTGGCGAACGAAGAATCAAAATGAAGCACGTCAAAGAAATGTCCCTAGAAGAGATCACGGGGAATCTAATCCACAACGATCGCGAACGCGAGTTGTGCGCAGAATTACTACGCAGATTTACCGAATTAACCGCCGACAAGGCACGTCTCGACACGCTCGAAGAGGCGATTCGCGAGTGCCCCGACTTTGAAATCAGGCACAATGCGGACGAGGACGAGGGAACGGTCGGCTTCGTCATCGAGGTCGGCGGCTGCGACCCCGCGACGTTCGTAGATGGCACGCTCCGCGGTGCGTTGTCCCGGCTCGTTGCTGGCGTGCATCACAACCCGACAGGCAAGTGCTAGAACGAATGGTGCGACTGATAGCCAGAAACTTAGCGCAGTGTGATGCCGAGCGGCGCCGCTGTTCGGTGTTTGGCGAGTTCGAACTCGTTTGCCAATGTTATGAGCCGCTTCTCAAAGTCCTCACAAACAACCTTCTCGCGGGCGTGTTCGGCGAGAATGGCATAGGCGCTCATCTGGCTGGAAATCGCCTGAAGAAACAAGGTCTCGTTAGTGCTCATTCTAACAACTTTACTTTCAGTCTGGCTGAATCAACGCAGCTACGGCGGCGACAAACGCCCAGCCGGCAAAGAGGGCGCTCAGATCATTTGTCGTAACCGGTGTTGTTTGCTTCGCCGCGACCCAAACCCAAAAGGCGGTAAGAGCGGCACCGATCCCCAGCACGGTAAGAGTGGGATATTTCATAGGTCGGAAACAACGATGGCGGCCGCTTCGACTGGGGCAACAAAGATAGCGAACCAATCCCCTGCGTCCGTCCATCGTCCGCACGGATCGTAGTTTTCCCGATGCCAGCCAGCTCCGCCACGAGACCCAAGCCGCGCAAATTGAAGCGTGCCTGCGATATGTTCCCGCGCGCCGAGCGCGTGCACGCTTACGCGCGTGACGTCGTGGAAGGGCGGATCGTGGCCGGCCACCTCGTGCGCGCCGCCTGCCAGCGGCACCTCGACGATCTCGAGCAGGGGCCCGCCCGCGGGCTGCGTTGGCGGCCCAGCGAGGCCGAGGCGTGGATCGCGTTCTTCGAAGATGTGCTGCACCTGAAGGCTGATACCCCGTTTAAGCTCCAGCCGTTCCAGGCATTCATCGTCGGCTCAATTACGGGTTGGTATCGGCAAGATCAGGACAACCCCGGCCGGATCATCCGGCGCTTTCGTTATGCCTACGTCGAAATCGGCAAAGGCAACGGCAAGACTCCGCTCGGGGCCGGCTTCGGGCTCGGCGGGCTGATCGTCGACGATGAGCACCGGCCCGAGGTTTACTCTGCCGCTGCGGCGAAGGAGCAGGCTAAAATATGCTTCGACGATGCTGCGGCGATGGCCGCCGCTTCGCCCGAGCTCGGCGGGATGCTCGACGTGCTCACCAACGCGATCACGTATCACCGCAAAGGCGGAGTCGGCGTGTTTCGCCCGATCTCCTCTGAGGACAAAGGCCAGCACGGCAAGCGCGTGCACATGGGCATACTCGACGAAATCCACGCGCTCGCATCCGGCGCGATCGTCCGCGCGATCGTCGCCGGCACGAAGAATTGTCTCAATGCGCTCATCCTTTTCATTACCAATTCCGGCAAACGTTCGAAGAGCTCCACGTGCTGGGAGTATCACGAAACGGCGCGGAAGATTCTCGAAGGCTCGCTGCAGAAAGACGATTTCTTTCCCTACGTGTGCACCCTCGACCCTTGCCCCGCGTGCTACGCATCCGGATACCGCCAGCCCAATCTCGAATGCAAGAAGTGCGATTCGTTCGAAGATCCCAAGACGTGGATCAAGGCGAACCCCGGCCTGGGCACCATTTGCCGCACCGGCTACGTGCGCGAACGTGTGGCGCTCGGCAAGGCCATGCCCTCCGAGCTCAACGATGTGCTGCAGCTCAACTTTTGCATGTGGACGGAGAGCAACACCTCGTGGGCCAACATGGCCGCGTGGAACACGCTCTGCCGCCGCCCAGGGCTCGCCCTGGACCGATTCTCCGGAATGCCGGCCAGCGTGGCGATGGATGCGGCGAACAAAGTCGACGCCACCAGCCTCGTCGCCGTGTTCGAGGCGAAACCCGGCAGCGGTCGGCTCAACCCTGAGGAACTCAACGAAGCCGCTCGCGCCGCCCTTGCCCAAGCGAACGGATCTTTACAGGAGGAAGCAGAGAGAGCAGAGTTCGGCTCTGTTTCCTCTGCGCCCTCCTGTGAAAAAGTTCGGAGTTTGGCGGCCGCGGGCTACGTCTGTTTTCACCGCTGCTTTGTGCCGCAACAGATGGTGCAGAACGCGACTGCGGCGAACTACGAAAAATATTCCAAGTGGGCGCGCGAAGATAAGCTGATCGTGACCCCAGGCGGGCGCACCGACTTTGGCCGCATCATGGAAGAGCTGGCGAAGTGGCGGGCCTTGTTTCCGATCAAGCGATTCAGCTTCGATCCGAAGGAGATGAGCTACTTTGTGCAGCAATTGCAGATGCAGCCCTGGTGCGATTTCCCGTTGGTGGAAGTGTTGCAATCGCCGCAGATGATCAGCCAGCCGATGAAGGAACTCGAGGCGCTGATCGCGTGCGGGCTCATGGGGCACGATGGCGATGAAGTGCTCTCGTGGATGCTGGGCAACGTGGTGCAGAAGACGGCCCAAGGCGGAGGCCCGCGCAAATACTACTTCCCCGGCCGCGAGGCCGATGAAAACAAAATCGACGGCCCGGTCAGCCTCATCATGGCGCTCGACGGCATGGTCCGCCAAGCCGAAGAGCAAGGCGATCCGGGCGTTGTCTTCCTCTAATCTTTCTCTTTCTTCTTTCTCTTAATCTTTTTCTCTAATTATGAGCGATACGCCACGAACTGACGCTGAAGAGGAGAAGAACGCTGAAGATGTTTACGTTGGCGGTTGGGTTATGGCTGATTTTGCGCGCCGGCTTGAGCGTGATTACAATGATCTAATGGGCCAGATCGGCGCGATGAAGAACCGCGCTGACCAATATCACCGGGAGGCTACCCCTGGCAGTGAAGAGGCGGATAAGCATCTGCGCGTTTTCTGTGTCCTCAAAGAGTTGGAACGTCTTGGCCATTCTTTACGCAACCGGCATGACCGCTGACCAAAGAGCCCAGCTGCAAAACCTCGCCGAGCAGATGCGTGAGCGCGCGCGGAGAGAATCTGAAAGAAACACCTTAGTCGTATCTGTATTGTAGATACCTGTTCCGTGTGTTCAGTGTGTTCCGTGGGCAGTCTCAAGAGTTGGGAACAATTGGGAATAGTTGGGAGCAGTTGAGAACAGTTGGGAACACGTAGCGTGAATTAAATTGCGGGTCGGTCTGCGGCGTCCGCCTGCATGGGGGCGTCACATGCGCGCCGCGTCTCAGCATCGTTTCTTCATCGGTGGCCTCTTAGGGGTAGGGGGCATTCGCCGTGGCTCAGCGCGAGCCACGGCGCAGCGAGACGCGGCGCGTCTTTCGAGCATCGGGATCGATGCTCGCCGCGCCGTAGCTAACAGCGAAGGCGGGCCGCTATGACTCGGCTCAATCTCCTCTCCCGCACTTCTCGCGCGATCGGCGCGGCTTGGAAAGAGCTGCGCAGCACGCACGTCTCTACGCTCGATAATCCCTCGGAGCGGCTGCTCAACGCCTTTGGCGCAACCACCAAATCAGGCGCGAGCGTCAGCGAAAATACCGCGTTCAACGTCTCGGTGTTCTCCGCGTGCACCAATGTGCTCGCGCAGTCGATCGCGATGCTGCCGCTCAAGGTTTATCGCAAGACGGCGATTGGCGCCGAGGAAGCGACCGACCATCCCGCCTCGCCTCTCCTCCGCCGCAAGGCCGGCTCGGCGCAAACGTCGTATCAGTGGCGGGCGCATAAGATGACCCGCGTCTGCCTCGGCGGCAATGG
>Ga0196964_10001320_pt1 | contig 12695 bp, 13 predicted proteins | sample S1_10metaG_FD_148615 | JGI IMG/M metagenome (GOLD analysis project Ga0196964, IMG submission 148615) | Soil microbial communities from Anza Borrego desert, Southern California, United States - S1_10 | ecosystem: Environmental > Terrestrial > Soil > Desert | place: USA: California | collected...
CTCGTTGTAGGCGGCGTAGCCGGAGATCATCACCAGGGCCAGGATCAGGCTGACCACGACGGTGTTGCGGAAGTTCTGAAGCAGAGCGCCCATTACAGCCCCTCGAATGCCACGGGGAATCTCCCCTGGCGCTCCGTATAGGACGTTTCGCCGCAGGGCGGGAGAGGCGAAGGGCTTCCCCACCCCCGTTCATCCCCGCGGAAGCGGGGACCCAGGCTTGAACGGTTACGCTCGACTCCTTCGCCGCTTTCTTCCGGGTCGCCCGCCGCCTAAACCTAGGTCCCCGCTTCCGCGGGATGAGCGGAATCATCATCGGAGAACCGCATGCCCGCGCCGTTCGACGACATCGAGGTCGGTCTGGTCGTTTCGCTGGGGGCGATCGCGATCGATCGGCGCGCGGTGGAGAGCTTCTGCCAGCTGTTCGCGCCCGGCTGGGACCCGATGAACGGGGCGCCGGACGCCATGCTCTACGCGATATGGACGCGGCTGGAGGCCGACGCGTCCAAGGACTGGCCGCCGTCCAAGCGGCTGGCCGTGGACGCGCTGCGCTGGGTGCGCAATCCGCCGGCGGGCGAGCTGCTGCGCGGGCGCATGACCGTGATGGGCAAGGACCCGGTCGGAGAGTCGAAGGGGGTGGTGATGGCCCAGCACGATCTGCTGGACGAGGCCGGCCGCCTGGTTTTCTCGTGCCTGACGCGCTCGGTGTACGCCAGGCGGCCCTACGACGTTTAGGCGTTCGCCGCCGCCGGCTGACGGTTGGCCCGCTCGACCGCCAGCGCGATCAGCTTGTCCCAACCCAGCAGGGAATTCAGGTGGGCGTAGATCTGGGACAGGGCGCCGTTGTCGCGCAGCTGGACCAGCTTGTCGCCCGGCAGATTGCGCAGCTTCTCTTCGGAAACCGCGTAGTAGTCCGCGAGCTTCTGCGGCTGGCCGGGGGTCCCGTCGGGGTTCTGGGGCGTGAACACCGCCTCGCGCACGTCGAGCAGGTCCATGTCCTTCAGCAGTTGCATGAACTGCTCAGTACGCCGCCGCTCGGTTTCGAAGTCGTTGCAGAACTGCATGGCGTTCTGGGTGTACGGGCTGGGTTGGCCGTTCTCGAAGAACGGCACCTGCGCGTTCTCCGCCACGAAGGGCGCATTGCGATCGACGCACAGGATCAGTCGCTGTTCCTGCTCGTCGTTGGCGAAGACGAACGGATACCGGCGCACGAACGCGGGAATGTAGGCGTCCATCCGGAAGTCGCCTTCCGGGCTGACGAACAGGTTTTCTCCCGAGCGCAGGCCCATGACCGCGAGCGGCGCGCGCGCCTCGCCCACGAACACGACGGGGTAGGACAGCGAGGCCGGCACGAACTCCGTCACCGTCAGCGGCACGACGTGGGTCGTGGCGACGAAAGTGTAGGGGTGCTCGGTGGGATTCACGCCCAGGGACCCGTGCATGGACGGGTTCAGCGGCTCGGGCTGGCTGTAGAAAAGAACGTTGCCGGACAGGGCGCCGGACATCTGGGCTTCTTGCATGGACCTGATCTTCAGGAAAACGGAGGGTGCGCTTCTAGCCCATCGTCCCGCGCACGGCAACGAAGGTCGCGCCGGGCGCGACCTTCAGAACCGGTAGACCACGCCCGCACGGAAATTCCGCCCCGGCATGGGCGCTATGTCCTTCAGGAACGAGGCGTGCTCGCGCGCCTCCGCGTCGGTCAGGTTGCGGCCCTCGGCGAACAGGGTCAGGCCGCCGTCCGGGTCCGGCTTCCAGGAGGTGAACAGGTTGACCAGGGTGTAGCCGTCGGTCGGCCGCTCGAACTCGGCCACCCGGTCCTGCCCGGCGACGCGGCGCGCCTCCAGCCGACCGCCCCAATGCGGCGAGCCGTAGACCAGCCGCCCGGTCAGCGACCACGGCGGGATTCGCGCCGGCGCGCCCAGGTCAGTGTCGCCGCGCACCTGGTCGTAGGCGCCTTCCAGCGTCAGCTCCCGCTCGCCGTCCCGCCACAGTTCGTAGGCGATCTCGGCCTCGACGCCGTGAAAAGTCGCGTCGGTCTGGGCGTAGGCGAACACCGGCAGGTCGTCCTGCTCCGCGCCGGTGGGCCTGAGGTCGATGAAGCCGTCGTAGCGGGCCACGAAGGCGTGCAGGTCGGCGTCGAGCCGTCCCCGCTCCAGGTGCGCGGTCAGCTCCAGGGTGTAGGCGATCTCGGAGTCCAGCGACGCCTCGCCCAGCTCGAAGGCGCCGGTGGCCACGTGCGGCCCCTCGGCGAACAGTTCCGCCTCGGTCGGCGCGCGGGCGTTGCGCGACAGGCTCGCTCCCAAGAACAGGTCGTCGTTCGGCCGCACGAAGGCGCCCAGCGACGCCGACCAGTTGTCGAAGGCGCGCGAGCCGGCGTCGCTGTCCAGTTCGCGCCGGTCGGCCCGCAGCCCGCCCTCCAGCCCCCAGCCGCCGCGGTCCAGCCGCTGGAGGGTGTAGACGCCCACCTCCCCGATCTCGGTGGAGGGCACGTAGGCCTCGTCGCCGACCGCGTCGAGTTCGCGGGTCAGGGCCTGCACGCCCACCGCCCCGTTCCAGCCGTCGCGCTCGGCCTGGACCAGTTCCAGCCGGCCCTCGGCGCCCTGCGACAGGAACCGGGTGCCGACCTCGTCGCCCTCCAGCTCCACGTGCTGGTAGTCCGCCACGCCGGCGGTGAACCGCGCCGTCTCGAACGGCCCCCAGGCGCCGTTCAGCTCGCCGCGCAGGTCCCAGCGGGTCTGCTCCAGTTCGATGGAGACGGGCTCCTCCTCCGGCGCCGGGCCGGGGCCGGGCGCGGGCTCCTCGTGATGGTGGCCGGGCACGCCGTAGCTCGTCTCCGTGCGCTTGACCGAGGCGCCGAGATGGCCGCGGTCGAACACGTACGCCCCGCCGGCCCCGTACTGGGTCAGCTCGGTCCAGGTGTTCTCCACGACCCGCTCCGGGCCGGGGTCCTCGCCCTCTTCCTCCAGCAGGCGGCGCGACTCCGGGAACACCGGCACGTCGTAGTCCTCGCTCTCGCGCCGGACGGCGTCGACGGCGAACACCCACGGCCCGGGACCGACCTTCAGCGAGGCGGCGACCTGGCGGCCCTGGTCGACGGTCGAGCCCTGGGCGGCGACGCGGCCGTCCAGCCCGCCCTCAGCCGGCGTGGTCGGTATCCGCTCGTCGATGACGTTGACCACTCCGCCGATGGCCGAGCCGCCGTAGGCCAGGGCCGAGGGGCCGCGCAGCACCTCGATCCGCTGCGCCTCGGCCGGGTCGGAGGCTACCGCGTGATCGGGCGACAGTGAACTGGCGTCGATCAGGCCCACGCCGTTGTTCAACACCTGCACCCGCGGCCCGGCCAGGCCCCGGATCACCGGCCGGCTGGCGCCCGGCCCGAAGGCGGTGGAGCGCAGCCCCGGCAGGTCGCTCAGCATCTCGCCCAGCCCCCCCGCCTGCTTCAGGTCCAGCTCCTCGCGCCGCAACACGTCGACGTTGGAGGTCAGCTCGTTTTCGTTGATCGCGAACGGCGCGGCGGTGACCACCACCTCCTCCACCGTGGCGGGCTGGTCGGGCACGGGCGCGTTCTGGGCCGAAGCGGCCTGCGCCAGCGACGCGACGGCGGCGGAGGTCAGCAGAAAGGCGGTACGGCGCATTCGGTGGCTCCCGTCGAACTCAGCCACAGTGTTATGAAATAACATCACACGCGGTCAAGCCGCTTGCAGGCCGAAACGGGCGGGACTAGCTGAGGTTCATGAGCCTGCGTTGCGATCACGCCTCACACGGAGCCGGCCTGCACGGGGCCGCCCTGAACCGCGCGCTGGACGAGGCCGAGGGCCGCTGCGGGGCCGAGGGCCAGCGCATGACGGCCCCGCGGCGGCGGGTGCTGCAACTGCTGCTGGAGGCGGACGGGCCGGTCAAGGCCTACGACCTGATCTCCGGTTTCGGCCAAGGCGGCGAAGCGGCCAAGCCGCCGACCGTCTACCGGGCGCTGGAGTTCCTGGAGAAGCAGGGCTTCGCCCACCGGATCGAGAGCCTGAACGCTTACGTCGCCTGCCGCCTGGGCGCCGACGGCCACGCCGCCGCCTTCCTGATCTGCGACTGCTGCGGGGCCACGCGAGAGGTCGAGCCGGCCGGCGCCGACACCTTCACCGCCGCCGCCGCGACCTCCGGCTATCGGGTGCAGAGCCTGACCATCGAGGCGCACGGCCTGTGCGAAGCCTGCGGCCACGCCGCCGACGCGAACCCTTCCTTAAAGGCCGCCCGCTAAGCTCCGCGCACAATGAAATCCGAAGCCGCCGCCATCGTCAGGTCGGTCGACCTGTCCGCCCTTCGCGCCGCGCTCGAGGCCCACGCCCGCTATCTGGGCGGCGTGCCCGGCGGACGCCGGGCGAACCTTTCCTATTTCGACCTGCGCAACTTCAACCTGGAAGGCGCGGACCTGCGCGACTCCGAACTGACCGGCGCGCGACTGAACGGGGCGATGCTGTCGCGCGCCCGACTGGACCGGGCGGTGCTGTTCGGCGCCGACATGCGCGAGGCGGACCTGCGCGACGCCGTCCTCAGCAAGGCGGACCTGCGCGGCGCCTGCCTGCGCGGCGCCAACCTGTCTGGCGCGGACCTGGCCGGCTGCGACCTGCGGGTGGGGCTGATCGCCCTGGCCGACGCCAAGGAAGGCTTCCGGCTGATGAAGCACGAGAAGCGCCCGGGCGAGCTCGACTACGCCATCCTGTCCGGCGCCAACCTGGCCGGGGCCCAGATGAGCGGGACCATGGCGCTGGCCGCCGACTTCCGCGACGCCGACCTGTCCAACGCGGTGCTGTCGGGCGCCAAGCTGCGCAACGCCGCCCTGGACGGCGCCGACCTGTCCGGCGCGGAACTGTCGCAGGCCGACCTGTCGGGCGCCTCGATGAAGCGCGCGGTGCTGACCGGCGCCAACATCGAGCACGCCAACACCGACAAGGCCGACCTCGACGGCGTGCTGCGCGCCCCTCCCCCCAGCGTCTACATCGACGACCAGCCGCTGCACGAAGCCATCGCCTCGCACGAGCGCTGGGTCGACACCGGCGGGCTGGAGGGCTCCATCGCCAAGGCGCCGGAGGTGGACATGCGCCCCATGTGCACCCTGGCCAAGCGCCGGCTGACCGCCCTGCACGCGCCTCGCGCGGTGTTCTTCGGCCTCGACCTTTCCGGCGCCCAGCTTCAGGGCGCGGACCTCACCGGGGCGGACCTGCGGGCGGTGAAGCTGCGCGACGCCGACCTGCGCGGCGCCAAGCTGGTCGGCGCCCAGCTGGCCAAGGCCGACCTGCGCGGCGCCAAGCTGGGTCCGCTGATGATCGCCCAGGGCCGGTTCGTCCGCGCCGACCTCACCCGCGCGGGCCTGCGCCACGCCGACCTGCGCGGCGCCGACCTGAAACGCGCCCGCCTGATCGAGGCCGACCTGGCCGAGGCCAAGCTGGACGGGGCCGACCTGACCCAGGCCGAACTCGACGCCTGAGGCTGGAAAGCACGCGGTTCCGTGCTTAACTCGTACGCACGGCAGCCTTTCGGAGTACGGCATGGACGCCGCCCGTTTCCAGGAGCCCCGGCGGCGGATGATCCCGATCCGCAGCCCGTGGGGCGACGGCGAGATGGCCGTGCTCGACTTCGGCGATCCGGCCCGGCCGGTGGACGTGGTGTTCGTCCACGCCAACGGCTTCAACGCCCCCACCTACCGCTCCGTGCTGGCGCCGCTGTCGGCCTCCTTGCGGATCGTCGCGCCCGACCTGCGCGGCCACGGCATGACGCGGCTGAAAGCCGATCCGAAGGGTCGCCGCTCGTGGAAGGACTTCCGTGACGACCTCGCCGCCCTGCTGGACGTGCTGGACGGGCCGCCGATGACGCTGGCCGGCCACTCCATGGGCGCCACCGCCGCCCTGCTGGCCGCCGCCGAGCGGCCGCAGCGGGTGTCCAACCTGGCGCTGTTCGACCCGGTGATCTGGACGCCCTTCTACACCGCCCTCGCCCACCTGCCCGGCGCCCAGGCCCTGGCCCGCGCCCGCGCGCCGATCGCCCGCACCGCCGCGCGCCGCCGCTCGGTGTTCGAAAGCCGCGCCGCCGCCTTCCAGGCCTACAAGGGCCGCGGCGCCTTCGCCGGATGGTCGGAGACGGCTCTGGCCGACTACGTCGCCGGCGGCTTCAGCGAACGTCCCGACGGCCAGGTGGAGCTGGCCTGCACGCCGGAGTGGGAGACCTCCAACTTCGTCTCCCAGGCCAACGACCCGCGCGCGGCCCTGAGCCGGCTGGACCGTCCGGTCCGCATCCTCAAGGCCGAACGCCGCTCCACCTGCCTGCTGGGCGACCCGGCGCGGGTCCGCGCCCGCTGGCCGCACGTCCGCCTCCAGACCGTTCCCGGCGGCTCCCACTTCTTCCCGATCGAACGCCCCGACGTCGTTCGCGACGCCGTTCTCGACGCGGCGGTTTGAACAGGGGAGCGGACGAGACGAACAGCGCCTAAGCCGCCGCCGCTTCGGCGTAGTCGCCGAGCTTCAGCGCGTGCATCAGCGAGCGCAGTTCCTGGCGGGCGGCGACGTGGGCCAGCGACACCGCCACCGGCCGGATCTGGGGCGACAGGTCGGCGATGGTCAGGCCGAAGGGGAACAGCTCGCGGTAGATCACCCGGTCGCGCAGGCCCGGCCCGATGCGGAAGCCGACGCGCTTGGCCAGCGCCGTCATGCCGTCCTCGACGCGCTTGCGGTTCTTCGCTTCGGTGGGGGCCAAGCGGTTTCGCAGCACCACCCAGTCGGTCATCTTGCCCTCGCGCGCGGCCTTCAGCTTGCGCGATTCCCAGACCGTCTCGCTGTAGATCGACGGCTTGACCAGTTCCAGCGTCACCGGGTCGACCTGGCCCAGCAGGTCGAAATCCACGAAGCTGTCGTTCATCGGCGTGACGATCAGGTCGGCCTTGGCGTGGGCCGTGCGCGACAGGGCGGTGTCGCCGCCGGGCGTGTCGATCACCACGAAGTCGGCTTCCCGATGCGCCTCGGCGAAAGCGGCCTCGAAGCGGGCCACCCCCTCGGCCGGGTCGGCGCGGGCCAGCTGCACCCCGTCCTCGCCCAGCTTGTAGTCCAGCGGCATGGGCGCCTCGGCCCCGTTGGAGCTCAGCCAGGCGCGGCGGTTGGCGAAGAAGCGGCCCATCGACTGCTGGCGCAGGTCCAGGTCGATCACCGCCACCGACTTGCCGGCCCACAGCAGGCCGGTGGTCAGGTGGATGGCGAGGGTCGACTTGCCCGCCCCGCCCTTCTCGTTGCCGACGACGATCACACGCGCTTGCGACACTGACCACGCTCCTTGTCGCCCCGACTCAGGAACTCGCGGGGGAGCGGCAGTCGAGACCGGGCGAGGCGGCGCGTCAACGCGGCCTTTCGCCTTGCAGGTCAGCGAATCTGGGGACGGTCAGCCGCGCGCGGCGGCGGCGCACCAGCGGTCGGCGATCCCGACCGCTCGGCACAGGCCCGGCGCCTGGTCGGCGGGCACGGGGCCGGCCTTCAGGCGAACCCAGGTCCCCCGGGCGCCGAGATCGACGGTCTCCAGGCTCGGCTCCAGACCGCGCAGGGCGGCGTGCCGGGCCTGCAGTTCGCCCCAGGCGGCCTCTGCGTCGGCGACCGAGCGGAACGAGGCCAGCTGCACCGCGCCCCCGCCCTTCACCGTGGACGACAGCACCGGCTCGGCGATCGCCACCGCGGCCCGCAGGCCAGCGGCCCTGGCGGCGGGCAGGTCCAGCGGATCGACCACCTTCACCTCCATCGCCGGGCCGCCGACGCGCCGCGCGGCGGCGTCCTCGGCCGAGACCGGAATGGCGGCCACCGCCTCGGCCCAGCGCTGGAACATGAAGCCGTCGTTCTGCACGCCCTGGCACCCGCCCAGGAAGAACAGCGAGAAGAGCAGCGCGGCTGGACGAGGGAGGTTCGGCCAAGTCATAAGCCGACCATCCCACAGGCCGCTTAAACCTGCGTTGAACGACAGGCTTAAAGACCGTCGTTAATCGGATAACCATGACCGAGCCCGCCGCGCCGCCCCTCCCCGTCGTCCGCACCGTCGCCGATCTGCGCGCGACCGTCTCCGGCTGGCGGCGGGAAGGCGCCCGGATAGCGCTCGTCCCCACCATGGGCGCCCTGCACGAGGGACACCTGTCGCTGGTGCGGCTGGCGCGCGAGCACGCCGACCGGGTGGTCGCCAGCGTGTTCGTCAATCCCAAGCAGTTCGCCCCGACCGAGGACCTCGACCGCTACCCCCGCCAGGAGGCGAAGGACGCCGAGCTGCTGGCCGGCGCCAGCTGCGACCTGCTGTGGGCCCCCTCGCCGGCCGAGATGTACCCGGACGGCTTCACCGCCGCGATCACCCTCGGCGGTCCCGCCGACGGACTGGAGACCGACTTCCGGCCCCAGATGTTCGGCGGGGTGGCGACCGTGGTCGCCAAGCTGCTGAACCAGGTCGGCCCCGACGTCGCGGTGTTCGGCGAGAAGGACTACCAGCAGCTGCTGGTGATCCGCCGCCTGGTTCGCGACCTCGATCTGCCGGTTCAGATCGTGGCCGGACCGACCGGACGCGACGAGCACGGCCTGGCCCTGTCCTCGCGCAACGCCTACCTGAGCGAACCCGAGCGTGCGGTGGCGGTCCGGCTGAACGCGGTGCTCGCCGACGCCGCGCAGCGGGCGCGTGCGGGCGCGCCTGTGACGGAGGTCGAGACGGAGGCCGTCCGCGCCTTGCTCGCCTCGGGCTTCGACCGGGTCGACTACGTCGCGGTCCGCCGCGCCGACGACCTGGCGCCGTTCGAGGCCGTCGTGAACGCCCCGGCCCGCGTCCTCGCCGCCGCCTGGCTCGGCCGCACGCGGCTGATCGACAACATGGCCGTCCAGCCCGGCCCCTGCTAGGAGCCTGGCCCAACGAGGAGGAACCCGCCATGAGCCTCGACGGCGCCTACGACCGCGACAACGTCTTCGCCAAGATCCTGCGGGGCGAGCTACCGGCCTTCAAGGTGTACGAGGACGAACACGCCCTGGCGCTGATGGACCTGTTCCCGCAGGCGCGCGGCCACGTGCTGGTGGTGCCGAAGGCCGAGGCCCGCAACCTGCTGGACGTGGATCCGGAGGCGCTGGCGGCGCTGATGCGGCGGGTTCAGCGGGTGGCCGGGGCGGTGAGGACGGCCCTGAACCCGGACGGGATCAGCGTTATGCAGTTCAACGGCGCGGCCGGGGGCCAGACCGTCTTCCACCTGCACTTCCACGTGATCCCCCGCTTCGAGGGCGAGGCGATGAAGGGCCACGGCCAGGGCGGCATGGCGGACAAGGAAGAGCTTGCGGACCTGGCGCGCCGGATCGGCGCGGCGATGGCTTAGTTAAGCCGGCTCTACGGTCGCGCTTTCCTTCTTCGCAGCCCGCGCGAGTTTCTGCGCGGCCTTCCTGACTCGCTGACGCGCCTCTTCGTGCTTGTCGCCCTCGACCAGTTCCCGCTTGAGAATGCTGGTCACCAGCATCTGCTCAAGCTGCTCCGGGCTCACCCGCAAGTCCGGGAACAGGCGCCTCATCTCACGCCGGATGGCGGCGACGACCGGCTCCGACCTTATCACGTGCGCTACGTTGTGCGGGTTCAGAAGCTGGGCGTGTTGGTAGAAGGTCGTGACCGCGTTGACCGCCACACCCTCGCGTGAAAGCAGGAACATGCGGCAGAGATCGTCTTCCGACTTGGCGCTCAGGTCCGTGAAGGTGAACGCCAGCACTTCCTCCCAGTCGATCGGTTGTGCGAACTTCAACCGGTAAACCCGCCAGTCGATCGCATTCGTGAGGATCACCCACTCCAGGCCTTGGTGTGCTCCGTAGTTGACCGCCTGCCGGAGGTGGTTGTTGTTCAGGTCCGTCCCGGCGCTTTTCGCCTCGATCAGGAACTTCATCGTGCCGTCCACCTTGACGGCCAGATCACAATAGGTCCCACGGATCTGCTGCTCGCTGGTGAGCTCGACGTATTTGTCGTAGCCGAACACCTCCGACAGGACGTCCTTGATCAGGGTCACGGTGTCGGCTTCCGAGACGTCTTTCGTCCGGTGCCTGTTGGCGAGCGCCTGAAACGCTTTGAGTTTCGCTTGTACGCGATCCGTGAACTTCTTCGGGTACTTGAACACCGTACGCCCCCTCGCGACTTAAGCGAGCATCAAGGCGGCAGAACGCGGATCGGTCAAGCCAGCGGCTCAGCTCGCCAGCTTCAGCTGCTCTACCCCGCCCAGATAGCGCTCCACCAAGGCGTCCACGATCCGCTCGGCCGACTTGCCGTCGCCGTAGGGCGAGCGCTCGACCAGCATGGCGGCGTGGGCGGCGGGGTCGTCGAGCAGGCGCGAGGCGGCCTCGACGATCGCGGCGCGCTCGACCCCGACCAGCTTGGCCGCGCCGGCGTGGACGCCCTCGGGCCGCTCGGTCTCGGTGCGTAGCACCAGCACCGGCGTGCCGAACGACGGTCCCTCCTCCTGCACCCCGCCGGAGTCCGACAGGGCGAAGGACGCGCCCGACAGCGCCGACAGGAACTCGGTGTAGCCGAGCGGCTCGGTCAGCACGACGTTGGGCAGCCCGCCCAGCGCCTCGTGCACCCGGTCCTTGACGTTGGGGTTGGGGTGGACCGGCCACAGGAAGCCGAAGTCCGGCCGCGCGGTCGCCAGTTCACGCACCGCCTCGACGATGTTCTCCACCGGCCGACCGAAGTTCTCGCGCCGGTGGACGGTGACCAGGGCGTAGGCCGAGCAGCCCGGGACCGACGCCGGGGTGATCCTCGCCCGGGCGATCTCCACCGCGTCGATCACCGTGTTGCCGGTCATCAGCACCGTGGACGGATCGACGTCTTCGCCTAGCAAGGTGTCGCGCGCAAGGTCGGTCGGGGCGAAGTGCAGGCTGGACAGCTTGCCCGCTGCGACCCGGTTGAACTCTTCCGGGAACGGGCTCTGCAGGTCGCCTGAACGCAGGCCGGCTTCGACGTGGGCGAAGGGCACGCGGTTGTAGAAGGCGGCCAGGGCGGCGGCGAACACCGTGGTGGTGTCCCCCTGCCCCACCACGCAGGCCGGGCCGCACTCGGCGATCACCTGGTTCAGCCCCGTCAGGCAGCGGGCGTTCAGCTCCGCCAGGTTCTGGTTGGGCGTCATCAGGTCGAGGTCGTAGTCGGGGGCGATCTCGAAGATCTCCAGCACCTGGTCCAGCAGGCCGCGGTGCTGGGCGGTGACGCAGACCTTGGTCGGCGCGCCGACCGCCTTCAGTCGGCGCACGACCGGCGCCATCTTGATCGCCTCGGGCCGGGTGCCGAAGACGCACAGGATCGGTTTCACGGCGTGGCCTCGCTGCTGGATCGGTCGCGTCAGGCCGCCGGGTCGGCGACCCGGGCGGACGCGGGGCTCTTAGCGCGGAAGGCCTGCAGCAGTCCCCGCGTGTCGATGACGCGGGGGGCGGCGGCCAGGCGCTCGGCGGCGACCTTGAACGGCTTGTGGTCGACCAGCAGCACCAGCACGTCGGCGCGCGCGACCGCCGCGTCCAGATCGACCAGCTCCACGCCCGCCGCGGCCAGAGCCGGCGGCAGGGCGGAGATGTTCGGCTCCACCGCCAGCACCTTGATCCCGTGCAGACCTGCGGCTTCCAGCGCGATCTCCACCGCCGGGCTTTCGCGCAGGTCGTCGATGTCGGCCTTGAAGGCCAGGCCCAGGCACGCCACGACCGGCGTCGCCAGGTCGGCCGTGGCGGCGGCGATCTTTTCCACCACCCGGTGCGGGCGGCCGTCGTTGACCCGGCGGGCGGCCTGGATCACCGGGGTGTCGTCCGGCGCGGACTCGGCGATGAACCAGGGGTCCACCGCGATGCAGTGGCCGCCCACGCCCGGGCCGGGGTTCAGGATGTTCACCCGCGGGTGACGGTTGGCCAGGCGGATCACCTCCCACACGTCGACGCCGTTGCGGTCGCAGACGTTGGCCAGTTCGTTGGCGTAGGCGATGTTCACGTCGCGGAAAGCGTTCTCGGCCAGCTTGCACAGCTCCGCCTCGCGCGCCTGGGTGCGGACCAACTCGCCCTCGACGAACAGGCGGTAGAGCGCGACGGCCCGCTCGGTGCAGGCCGGGGTCATGCCGCCGATGGCGCGGTCGTTGGAGACCAGCTCCTCGATCACCCGCCCCGGCAACACCCGCTCGGGGCAGTACGCGACGTGGACGTCGATCGCACCGGCGCCGCCGTTTTCAGGGAAGCGCAGGTCCGGACGCGCGGCGGCCAGGCGGCGGGCGACCGTCTCGGTGGCGCCTACCGGCGAGGTCGACTCCAGCACCACCAAGTCGCCGGCCTTAAGTACCGGGGCGATCGCGTCGGTGGCGCTCAGCACATAGGTCAGGTCCGAGGCCTTGGCCTCGGTGATCGGGGTCGGCACCGCGATCAGAAAGGCGTCCGCCGTCTCCGGCCGGACCGAGGCGCGCAGGCGGCCGGTGGAGACCGCGTCCTGGACGATAGCCTCCAGCAGCGGCTCGATGAAATGCACCGCGCCCCGGTTGACCGAATCGACCACCGACGGGTTCACGTCGACGCCGACCACGTCCACGGCCCGGGAGGCCATCAGGGCGGCGGTGGGCAGACCGATGTAGCCGAGGCCGACCACGCAAACCTTGCTGAAGCTCATGACGCGCAGTCCTCGGTGAACGCTAGACCGCGACCGAGAGGCTGGTGCGCAGC
>Ga0196964_10001321_pt1 | contig 12687 bp, 8 predicted proteins | sample S1_10metaG_FD_148615 | JGI IMG/M metagenome (GOLD analysis project Ga0196964, IMG submission 148615) | Soil microbial communities from Anza Borrego desert, Southern California, United States - S1_10 | ecosystem: Environmental > Terrestrial > Soil > Desert | place: USA: California | collected...
TGCAACGCCCTGCATCGTCATCCTGAAAGAAGAGCAGGATTTTGTGTTCAAGCTCGTGACCGTGCAGGAAGACGGGAAACTTTTGCTGCAGTCGCTGAACAAGCGCTACGAGCCTTATTATGTGGATGGAGAGGAAGTGCTGGAGATATGGAAATACTATAAGCACCAGACAGACACATTCCCCAGGGCTGCCACAGACCTGGAGGAGCTCAAAGAGCTTATCCTGGATATAAGATCGAGCATCGTAAAGCGGAAAGGATAGCACTGCAGGCGCTTTTTCTGTTAACAATAAATACACGAAAGGATATTGGCAATGCGGACCTGAACTTTGCCTTAAGCACTTCATGATACTGAACGCAGATTCCCGCAAAACAATACGTAAACAACCGGGATCAGGCAATGGACGAAGCAGCAGCCTGTGCAGCAGCATGGAGTGCCAAAGCATCCGGAACTGCGGCAACGGACTTTTTGGCAAAACGGCTCCCTTATGGGACAGGATACCGTGACGGGCATGGCAAACAATAATGCGATAGACCTGTGCAGCAATGGTTACATAAAGTTGGGGCCTGGCGGATGAATGAACCGCAATATTTATCGGATCACTGGACGAGGTAAGGTTCTATAACCGCGCCGTCAACGTAAAAGAGGTTCTGGCAACAGGGCAGAGGTGCCACCATGCAGATCAATACCACCCATTTGGCACCGGGTATGTATTACGTAAAAATTGCCACGACGAGGGGTGTCCTTGCAAAAAGCTGGTGCTTTAGCAACCATCATTTTCGACTCCAAAAAGCAGGCTTCCAATTAAGAAGCCTGCCTTTTGGATTATATGCCAGCTTTGTCCTTAACTGCAGGAGGAACCCTCCTTTCCACTTTCCATGCGGGAGTTAGCGATGACAATCCACCACAGCCTTCTTCTTTGTCCATGAAGGTATAGCTAAACAAGGTGCCTGTCTGGGATATACGCTAAATCATCTGCCTTTGCCGGAAATTGTTCCAGTCGTTTGCATATTCACCCCTTCCCCTTAAAAAGAAAAAGAGCGAGTAAAGAATTATAGCCCGTCAAGCTCATTTTAAATATTCTTCAATAATTAATACACATTAATTAATTAATTGTATTTTGATCTAATGCAATGCATTGGCACAACGATGCCTTGAGCCACATCCTTCATTTTCAAAACAATTACGTTATGACTCCCACAAAGGGCGCCGCCTTATTGAACACAAACAGTATTTACATCTTTGATGACAATGCCAATATGGTATTCGACGGAGAATACTTTCTGGCATACCATCAGGATTTCACTAACTATGACGGCTACTCTCTTTATGGTGGGCATGCAGTCGACAATAACAATGGGTGGATTTACTTATGTACTTCGATGGTAACCCTGAAGCTGGACTTTGGCGGAAATCTCTTGGCCACCCTCCCAACAGGACCAGTTGCGTCTATTGCCATTGACGACCTTACCGGCAACCTCTGGGCGCTGCATCTGAGCCTGGGCAACAGTACGATCAAAGTGTTTGACAGCAACGGCAACCTGCTTACTGATATTGATGGCGCACCCGGCGGCCAGACCATCCGGTTCGACGCTTCCAGCCAGGCATTCTGGGTTGCCAGTCAAACAAATCTGTATAAGGTTTCGGTTATGGGATCGGTGGTTCCTATTACGCTGAACGCTGCCTATGACAATATCATCATAAGAGGGTTTACGTTGGATCCGGTCGCAGACAGAGTCTGGGTTTCCTATGCCAGCTACCAGCCAGGCCAGACCATGTACGATAGTAATTGTTACGGTACTATTGCCGCACTGGATCTGGAGGGCAATCAAATCAGTGCATTCCTGTACCCGAACTATGGAACCACCACCTTCGATAGCAACCTGCAAAACGGTCCCGGCTACCTCAACAGCAATAATTTCACCTACGGTACAGGGCTCTCCTTGTCTCCGATGGACGGCCATGTGTTCGTATCCTATATTGCTTATGATCCGGCCGGCAGTTATGAGTTTATCAATGGTTTTCTTGATGTGGAGGGCAGCTTTACTCCATCTTCACAAACCAATGCGGTTAACCTTATTACCGGAGTTCCCGGCTTTGACAATGAGGGCAACTTCTGGCAGGTAAACCAGTATCTGCGGCAGACCGCGAGCAATGCTCACGTTACAACACCATATAGCCAGGCACTCTGCAAATACGACAGCTCTTTCAATGTGCTGGCTTCCAATTGTACCGCCAGCTGCATTACTTCAGCGCAGGGTATTGCCTTCAATGATCTGTTCACATTCGATCTGAAACAACAGGCCCCTGCTGCGACCGTTACACCTTACCTGGAAACCGCCGCGAGGTTAATGCAGCACTATACTTTAAATGGAACAGCGCTGGAAGAGTCTTCCGTTTACCGGGTTGAAATTTCCGCGCGGGCCAATAATCTCCCCTATGACACGACGATTAACCTGAAAGCCCAGTCAGACATTAATGTTCTTGTAAACGGCAACACCTATTCGCTGAACAATACGACGCCAGTGAGCTTCAGCGTCAACTATATCGGTAAGCTGGTCATAGATATTCCGGCCATTGATCTGAATGTCCCATCCCTGTTCGTTAATGCAGCGTTTATGAGTTCCGCAAATGATTACCTTGTCGTCAATCCTGCGCAGCAGCTGCATAACAACCTGTCAACAGTTACGGCATCCCGGTTGCAGCAGGCTCCCACAGGAGGAACGGCCCTTCTTCCCGATACCCAGTTTACCGCAGATCAGGCCGACCAGGTAGCCAGTGCCATCCGGAACGTCATGAGTGTCAGTGCCAGGTCATTTGAAATAACTGATGCAGACGCCGGCACGCTTCAGGGATTTATTGCCGGCGTACCCACACCCAGCATCATACCCTCCATCAGATACCGGCAGATGCAGGAAGCAAAACAGTACGTAGCGCCCGGAGAAAATGAACAGCAGTATGACCCGCTGACGGATAAATTAGATGTCTCCTTTATCAGCAATGTAGCGTCGCTGCCTGATGTAACCGGCTACCTGGTGCCGGAGCTGATCGACCGTGAGGCAGCGCACTGGAGCATAAGTTTTGGTAACGGATCGCTTACAAGCTTTGCTATTCTCTCCGAATCAGAGGCCCTTGCCAGCATCAGCCAGCTCGATGGCGCCGGGCTAACTCCAAACAACATTTTCAGCGCTGCCTGGAACAGCTTCGTTTCCGGAGTTACCCAGGTCGCACAAATTGTGGTAACAACCGTATCAGATGCAGTATCCTCTGTCAGGGAAGGCATTTCGGAAATTGTTCAGAGCGTAAAAGTGTTCATCTCGAACGTAGGCAACTTCGTTGTGAAAACCATCGGTCAGGCCGTCAGCTTTCTCAAAGGTATCTTCGCCCAGCTTAAAATCGGCATCGATAAAGTAATTACCTTCTTTAAGTCACTATTTGAATGGGATGATATCCTATACACGCAGCAGATCATCAAGTACCAGGTCAATTGCCTGAACGGCACCCTGAATGCGATGATCACCAATGTACAGAATATGGTTGTGAGCAACATTCTATCGTTTAAGGCCAACATGACCAGCCTGTTCAGCAACTACCGGACACAGCTGGCCGGAGTGGACCTGGGCTATTCGTTCGAGCAGGGCAAGACCGAACAAGGGATGCAGGGAAACGTGTCGGCAGGCTGGTTCAGCAATACATTGCAGGAAAACCTGCCGGGTGCTACCGGCGGTCCCGGCAGCGCCGTCCTTTCCTGTATCACTACCATACTTGCCGAACTGGAAACCCTTGGCAACAACATCAGTAACGAGCCGGGATTTAATGCTGCCAGGGCTTATTTCGAAAAAATGGTTCAGGATCCTTCCACCATTCCCCAGTTGCTGGCAGTGGGTATCATGAGCGTCATTGAAGGCATACTTGACACCATACTGGATACAGCGGTAGCCCTGATCAACATCTTTACCAAGGTGCTGACGACCCTGATCACTGAGGTATTCAACTTACTGAACCAGGAACTCTATATCCCTGTACTCACAGAAGTATACCAGCTTTGCACCGGGCAAAAGCTGTCTGTTTCCATGTTAGACATTTTTACGTTTGCCATCGCGGCACCTGCCACCATTATTTATAAGCTGATCAAGGGCACGGCGCCTTTTACACAGACAGATGTAGCGGAGCTTACCTCCGGGCTTCAGTCCAATGTATTAAATGCGAACGCTCCTTCTTATAAAAAATGGAATGTGATCAGGAATTGCCTGGCTCCTATCCTTAGCACGGTGGTTGTTGGCCTCACGGTAGCCTCGGATGGGCAGTCCGTGGGGAATGACATCAAATCTATGGGGGCGTCGGCAGCAAAAGGTGCCCAGCAGGTAGCCGGCTTCTTAAATAAAAACCTGAGCGGTGTTAACGCTGCTTATGTAAACATCGGTATTGCAGTACTTAAGATAGTTGGTGCCGGGATAACAGGAGATCCTCTGGATACTCTGAAGGCAGAGCTGGAAGACAGTGTGGAGGAATACAACAAATCGCTGCCGGCAGCACCTGCAGGCTCTCCTCCACCTCCCGGAACACTTACCCTTGAGCCGGCGGATGTTAAAGCTTACCAGGCGTTTGCATCCATAATTTATGCCAGTGCCGCGCTGGACGGGTTCCTCGATCTTTTCTATACTTATCGCGAACAAAAGCTGGCAAAGCAGAACCAGTACGGAACATTTGTAGAGATGGTGCGCGGGCTCGCCTCTATCGGATTTGGATCTGGTATAGCAGTTCTAGCTCAGCGATACAAGGTAAAACACTGGGAGCTCACCCTTACAGGCAATGTGCTGGATGGTGCGTTCATGGCCATTTCGCCGCTCTGCCTCAGAAAAAACCCCATCATACTGATCGGACTCCTGACAGGTGATCTTGTGTGCGGTCTGGGCAGCGCAGCCGTGAACTTTACCATTGCAGGACTAACAGCAAACGATTAATCAAACAGACAAACTGAAAAAATGACCCAATACCAACAAGAGGGACAAGACCGTGTTCTTCTATACGGCAGTAACTGTCCTGCAGTAAGCGGCGCTGCAATAGAGGAGACTATTGCTCCCGATGAGTGCATCTACTTTACTGTGTATCTGCGCCGGAAACCCGGAAGCGCGCCCCCATCCCTGGAAGATCATATGGAAGGGGATCCCGGATTGCTTTCCCATGAAGAGCTTGAAGCCTTGCTCGGTGCTCATGAACAGGATATTCTGGACGTCAGTGAATTCGCTGCCTCCGTGCAGCTTACTGTCGACAGGGTAGATAAGGCAGGAAGGGCCATTCACCTGCACGGCAGGGCCGGGGCAATCAACGAAGCCTTCGGGATTGAATTGAATTCCTATTGGTCCGAGGGCGACCAGGTCAGCTTTCGCGGATACGAGGGCGACCTGTCAATCCCCGCTTATTTGCTGGACATGATCGTATGTATCGGAGGACTTGAGAACTATCCGGGACTGCGACCGCATGTCAGGGTACAGGATATGGCAGCAATAGGCAGCGGAGCATCTTACCTTCCTGCAGAAGTGGCAGCCTTCTACTCCTTTCCCAAAGGGGTGGACGGGAAGGGGCAATCTATCGCCATTATCGAGCTGTCAGGCGGCTACGACCCTGCAACGATTCAAAGCTATTTTAGTGGTCAGGCAAACCTGAAGGTGCCCGTGCTGAACGATATCAGTGTGGATGGAGCCTCGAACCAGCCGGGTACCGCTCCGGATTACTCGGGCGGGAATGCAGAAGTATATCTGGATATTGAAGTAGCGGGGAGTGTGGCAAACGGCGCCACACTTAATATCTATTTCTGTCAGTTTACTTACCAGTCGTTCGTTAACGCAGTGACCGCAGCGGTAAAGGACAAGACCGCAAACAATTCGGTCATTTCCATAAGCTGGGGTGGCAGGGAGGTAAAATGGCCCAGCGGTCTGGTACAGCAGATGGAATCTATCCTGAACGACGCCGTTTCTGCCGGTATCACTGTTTGTGTGAGTACGGGTGACCAGGGTGCCAACTGCGGGGCGGAGTATGATTTTCTTTCACCCGACATGCTGGCACACGTCGAATATCCGGCATCCTCTCCATGGGTACTTGCCTGCGGAGGCACGACGATGTATGTTCAGAATGGTATTCTCACACATGAAACCGTCTGGAATAACCCGAGCTACAACGGCGGGGTCACCGGAGGCGGGGTCAGTGAGCAGTTCCCCTCACCACATTACCAGGTACAAAGCGGCATCACGACGGTTTCCGCCAATCTTTATTCCTTTGTCACGACTACACCGGTGGTCACAGGCGATGCGGCAACATCCCCAGTGCCCGGTATACCCCCACCCGGCATCACAGTTATACAGGGCCGGGCTATCCCCGATGTTGCCGCCAACGCCGACCAGCGCACCGGGTATAAGATTGCCTGTGATGGCTTAACGACGACGATGGGCGGCACCAGCGCCGCTGCCCCTTTATGGGCGGCACTCATAGCGCTGCTGAATCAACAGCTGAACCGGCGCATCGGCTTTTTCACCAGGATATTGTATTCAGAGCCGTCCGTGCAACAGGCACTCAACGACATTGTATTCGACAGCAGCCTGCAGGAGGGTAATAATAATATCAATGGAGGAAGGATGCCAGGTTATACGGCCGGGAACGGCTGGGACGCCTGTACCGGATGGGGAACGCCCAACGGAACAAAACTCTACCTTGCCTTAAGCGCCTACTTTGCCGCCAAAGCCGCAAAACCCCAGCCGAAAACAACCAACACGGCAGCGACAATTTAGAACATGAATCATGGCTGTAGCTTACGGGGCACCGGGACGAACATACGTCCCGGTGCTCTTGTTTTATATACCAGGTGCGGAATCAGGGACCGGTTGCCCGCCAGGAAGGAAACCTGGTCGCTTGACGTAAACGAAAAAGCGACTACAAGTTTTATCTCGTAATCGCTTTTCTGTGGTGTGGGCCGGAATCGAACCGGCGACACAAGGATTTTCAGTCCTTTGCTCTACCAACTGAGCTACCGCACCAGCTGTTTTGGGACTGCAAAAATAGACGCTTTCCTTAATTTTCCAAAACTGTTTCCCTATTGTTTCAAAATTTTCCGCGAATAATGTTTGCCTTCCTTGTCTGTAATTCTGATATGATAAACACCCCGGGGCAGGGATCCGGTAGCGATCCGTTCACCGCTTTGTTTCAGCACGCCACGGATGACGGTTTTCCCGGATTCACTCACAATGCTGTACGCCAGCTCCTGCTGCTGCAATGCGGAGGGCAGTCGTACCAGCGTATAGTCGCCCATGGGGTTGGGGTAGATCGCGATCTCGCTGCTCCCCGCTATATCGGTAACCGCAGTGAACGCCGGGTCATAGAGCTCAATGATCTTGTTTGCATTGCCGGAGCTGCTGGTAGAGATATAGATCTTTCCCTGCGGAGAGATGCAGACATCCCGCAACCGCCCGAATGTATTGTTGAACACAACGCTGACATTCGTGACCGAATCAAAGCTCCCATTGAGCTTAAGCCTGTATAGCTGCTGTTCTTTAAGCGTAGTCATCAGGATTGATCCCTGCAGTGCCGGAAACATGGGATGGTTGTAATAGTCTATACCGCATACGGCAATGGTCGGCGTCCAGGCACGCAGCGGCTCCACAACACTGGAATCATTGCAGAAGCTCACCTCTGCGGGTTCGTCACAGAAACCACGCACATCCGGCCAGCCGTAATTCCTGCCCCTGTGGATGATATTGATTTCATCGTCGCTGTTCGGACCATGTTCGGTGGCATACAGGTGGCCATTGGCATGGATCAATCCCTGGGCATTCCGATGCCCCCAGCTCCAGACCCTGCTGCCCGGGATCGGGTTGTCGGCAGGGACGGAGCCATCCAGGTTGATGCGTAGTACTTTTCCATTGAGCGAACTCACCGACTGGGGCAGGCCCGTATTGGCTGCATCACCGGTGGTGATGAACAGCTTGTCGCCCACAACAAGCAGCCTGCAGCCGTTATGTATGTTGCTGGCCGCGATATTATCAACCAGCGTCACCGGGCTTCCCAGCGCATTGTTGCTGTAGGTATAGCGGACAACCCGCTCCTTATAGCCCCCCTGGTTATAATTATACGCGACATACACATAAGGCTGACTGCTAAGATCCGGATGCAGCGCCATGCCCAGCATACCGCCCTCACCCTGCGCCACAGCCGCGGTTTCGTGCAGCAGCGTATCTATATGTCCCGACACCGGCTCCATGCGGCATACATAGCCATTGCGCTGGGTGAACCAGATATGATCGTCCGGCCCCCAGAGTATCTCCCAGGGAATATTCAGGGAATCGCGGATTACGCGTGTGGTCATCTGCGCCGGGGCGCTAAAGGAAAAAAGAAGGAAAATGAAAATAAGAATTGGTCTCATGAAGGCATATTAGCTAAATAAATTTACACCTTTCCTGCCGGGCGCATATCAGGAGAAGCCCGCTTCGTTTTATTTTGTGCGGCTATGGCAGATGCAAAGGTTCTGGAAACATTAACAGCACAGCTGGCACAGACCTCCGCGCTGGAGTGGATAGCGGTGACGGCCGGGGTGCTGCAGGTGCTGCTGGCCTGGCGTAACAATGTGTTGCTTTACCCGGCAGGTATCATCAGCACTGTCTGCTCGGTATACCTGCTGGCAAAAGTGGATCTGTATGCGGAGTCTCTGCTGAATGTCTACTACCTGGTCATGAGCATCTATGGCTGGTGGCACTGGCTGCGGCGGAAAGATGAGCCCCGGCTGCCCATAACAAAAGCGGATAATAAGGACTGGGGCATTGCCGCCTGCATTGTGTTCGGTGGCTGGGCGCTGCTCTGGCTGGTGCTGGACCGGTGGACCCCCTCCGATGTCCCTGCCTGGGATGCGTGGGTATCGGCTACCGCCTGGGCTGGTATGTGGCTCCTTGCCAGGCGCAAGGTCGAAAACTGGATCCTGCTTAACATCTCCAATGCATTCGCCATACCGCTCCTGTTTAAAAAGGAAATCCCGCTTTATGCCTTCCTTACGATCATCTTATTCATAGTGGCTATTTTTGGCTACTTCCGCTGGCGAAACGTCTGCCGCAGGGAGTTAAAGGAAAGCATTGGACATTAAAAGAATAGTGGTCATAGGGCCGGAATCTACCGGCAAAAGCACCCTGAGCAGTGATCTCGCAGAATCGCTGAACACCGTGTGGGTGCCTGAATATGCGCGGGGTTACCTGGAGGCGCTGGAACGTCCCTATAATGAGTCTGACCTGCTCCTTATAGCAAAGGGACAAATAGGGGAAGAAGAGCGGTTGTCTGCCGAAGCCAGCCGGTGGCTGGTCTGCGACACCGATCTGTATGTCATCAAGGTATGGAGCGAGCACAGCTTCGGCGGCTGCGATGCCCGCATCCTCCAATGGATCGCCGGACGGAAATATGATGCTTACCTGCTTACCTTTACCGATATTGAATGGAGCTATGATCCCCTCCGCGAACATCCCGAGGATAAGATGCGATACTATTTTTACCACCAGTACCGCGACATCGTGATGAACAGCGGACTGCCCTGGGCAGACATCCGGGGCAGCCGGGAAGACCGGCTCAGACTATCGCTGGAAGCCATCCGCTCCTTCAATCTTTAAACACCGCTATGCTGCTTCATATTCACCCCGACAATCCGCAATCCCGGCATATCAGCACGGTAGGCGATACGCTGCGAAATGGCGGTGTGATCATCTACCCTACCGATACGATCTACGGACTGGGTTGCGATATCTACAACGCAAAGGCGATTGAAAGAATCTGCCGGATCAAGGGCATCGATCCCAAAAAAGCCCAGTTCTCCTTTGTCTGCTCCAGCCTCAGTGATCTGAGCGACTATGCCAAAAGCATCAGCAACCCAATATTCCGGATCCTCAAAAATTCCCTGCCCGGCCCCTATACCTTTATCCTCGAGGCCAGCAAGCAGGTGCCGAAGCTGCTTAAAAGCAGGAAGGATACCGCCGGCATCCGAGTTCCCGACCATACCATAACCCAGGCAATCGTTCAGGAGCTGGGCCATCCGATTATGAGCGTATCCCTGCCCATGGATGGTGATGTGGAATACTATACCGACCCTGAGCTGATTTACGAACAGTTCGGTAAGCAGGTTGACCTGGTCATCGACGGCGGTCCCGGCGGCACGATCCCGTCCACGGTCATTGACTGCAGCTCCGGCACCCCGGAAGTAGTGCGCCTGGGCGCGGGAGCCTGGGCGCTATGAGCAGCAGGCAAGTTGGCAGTAGGCAGTAGGCAGTAGGCAGATGTCCGGCGCGAGTTTCTTTAGAGATTTAGAGGGCAGAGAGGCAGAGAGCAGAAGGGCAAGTAGGCAGTAGGCAGATTTTCTGCGCGAGTGATTCCAGAGATTTAGAAGGCAAAAAGGCAGAAGGCAGAGAAGCAGAACGCAGAAGGACGCATGATACAAATCCGCAATTAGGCGAAGCTACGCATGGACCTTTCCTGCGCCTTTACGCCTTTACGCCTCCTCGCCTTTACAATTAAAGTGCCTGCCAAAGCGTCAGCGGGTATGGTAAAGTTCCGGGGGAGTACCTCCGTAGTACCTTCGTAGTACCTTCGGGGTACCTTCGGGGAACATTCGGGGTTAATTCGGGTCTGATTCGGGGTGAATTCGAACGCCAGAATGGCAGAGCCCCCTTTTTCCCTGTCGGAAATGACCTTTTGGAGGGCGCAATTTGCAAGGGGAAAAGCGTAGGCAATCAAGAGCTTTCTTCCTTCAACTGAGCTTTTCCCTTATTTGCGAAAGTTAGGCAACCCTACGCCCTTACACCTTCACGCCTTGCAGCTTACGACTTATGACTTACGGCTTACGACTTCATTGAGCCATTTGCCTATCAGCACATTCTCATACCTGCTTGCAGCGAAACATCGTACATTTGCAGCTTATCTGAAACACATGAGTAAAAAACCAGCAGATTCCCGTCCGGGGAACTCCGGATCCGGAAAATCTTTCAGAAAAGATGACCGGAAGGATGGAAATGCAAGGTCTGGGTATAAGAAAGCAGGCAGCCGCCCGGGCGCACAAAGGTCCGGAGGCACTGATCGCGGTGAGCGTCCTTTTTCGAAGGAGCGTCCCTTTTCAAAAGAGCGTCCCGCCCGCAGCAGGGATGAAGCCTCCCGTGACACCGGAGAGCGTAAAAAAGATGTTGGTGCCGGAGGAGGTTTCCGGGATAAGAAAAGAGAAGGAGGTGCCGGATTTAAAGGTGGCGGAAAGCGGTTTGACAAGCCTGCAACCCGTACCCGCCGGGATGATGACGGAGGTCAGGGCTATGAAAAGAAACCTCGCCCGGCACGCAGCTTCAGCAAGCCGGAAGATAATGAGCGACCTAAAAAACGTTTTCGCGATACGGAACGCCCGGAAAGACCCCGCCGGGAAGAAGGAGAAGGAAGGAAACAGGGGGCCCGCAGCTTCGACAAGCCGGAAGGCAAACGTCCTGCCCGCAAAAGCAGGGATTTTGACCCAAAGCAAAAATCCGCCGAAGGCAAGGCGCAGCAGCAGAAACGCCGTGCCGACGAAGGCAGGAAAATAGCAAGGAAAGAATACGAGCCGAAGCCCAGGAAAGCTAAGTTCGGTGAAGAAGAAATAGACCGCAGCAACGATAAGGTATACGGTGAGCTTCCGGAAGCGGTAAAGACAAGAACCCGCCGGTTCAGGGACGAGGACACCACCGACCTTTCGATAGATACTTCCACGGCAATAGACGCGCCCATGATGCTGAACAAGTATGTGGCGCATAGCGGGGAATGCAGCAGGCGGGATGCCGCTGAAATGGTAAAGCAGGGGAAGGTCAGAGTAAACGGAGAGCTGGTGCTGGAACCCGGCTATCGCGTACAGCCCGGCGACTCGGTGACGCTGGGCGGCAAAAAGCTGACACCCAAAAAAGACCTGGTCTATGTGCTGCTGAACAAGCCTAAAGGCTATATCACGACTACGGAAGACCCGCAGGAACGCAAGACGGTGATCGACCTGGTAGCCAACTCAGGAGTCGACAGGCTGTTTCCCGTGGGCAGGCTTGACCGTAATACCACCGGACTTATCCTGCTGACCAATGATGGGGCCCTGGCTCATAAGCTGAGTCACCCGAGCTATAACATCAAAAAGGTTTACCAGGTTACGCTGAATAAAAACCTGACTGCGAAAGACTATCAGCAGATTGCCAAAGGCGTGGAGCTGGAAGACGGGGTGGCACAGGTAGATGTCATCGCTTACCTGGAACACCGCAACGAAATAGGGCTGGAGATACACAGCGGCAAGAACCGTATTGTGAGACGCATCTTCGAATCCCTTGGCTATGCGGTGGAAAAGCTGGACCGGGTGATGTATGCAGGACTCACGAAGAAAAACCTGCCCAGGGGCAAATGGCGTTTCCTTACAGAAAAAGAGATCATTTTCCTGAAGCATTTTAAAGGATAATAAGCTTAAAGAGATTACCGCACCGGTAATCTCTTTTTCTTTGCAGTCATTTCTGTCTACATGCTTCTTTCCGCTACCAGAATCCACGACGGACAAAGGTTCCTGGCACCCGGCGCCGCGCTGGAAGTCAGTGCCGACGGAGCCATCCTGGCGGTCCATGACCAGGTGGGCCAAGCCGACCGTTTTTTTGACGGTATCCTCTGCCCGGGTTTTGTCAACGC
>Ga0196964_10001322_pt1 | contig 12670 bp, 18 predicted proteins | sample S1_10metaG_FD_148615 | JGI IMG/M metagenome (GOLD analysis project Ga0196964, IMG submission 148615) | Soil microbial communities from Anza Borrego desert, Southern California, United States - S1_10 | ecosystem: Environmental > Terrestrial > Soil > Desert | place: USA: California | collected...
CCAGAGCCCCGGCAGCATGGAGTATGGGTCTCCCCGTCCCAGCCTCGGCAAGCAGTAGATGGCGAGCTTTAGCACGAGTGCCCGCGTGAACTTGTCGGGGTACACCGTGACCGCCACGTTCGACGTGTAGCAGAGCGAGGCGTCATCCTCGTCCGTCCAGATGAGGTTTGCCGTCCCGCCGCTGTTCAGGCCCACGTCAAATGGGATGGGTGGCGACGACGGGTCCGGCACACGGTAGGTATCCATGATGAAGAGCGGCGTCACGCAATCCGTGGGGTAGGTGTAGGACTTCGCCCACAGGTCATTGGGGTCGTCAGCCTCACCAGTGAGTGCCGCGACCTTACGAGCGAACGTCCACGGGGCCTCCTTGAGCATCTCCTCCTTCACCGTCGCCAGCCATCGGTTGATGACGGCGGCAGCTTCGGAGGTATCCGTGGCAAGCGTGGTGATCGTCGTCGCATTCCCGATGCGATCGAGCGCCAGCCTTGCGATGACTTCGTTAGAGGCGACCACAGGTAACGTCTCCTATCTAGGCGGGATGCGCTTGCGATACCGGCGCTTGGCGGCCTTCACTCCTCGCTGGACGTTCGGCTCTCGAGAGGCCATCTATCGGCGCCCCCTTCTGCGGGCACGGACAACCCATTCATGGGCCTGAGCCGGAGCCGGTGAATCTGTCGAGCTTCTCGCGCTATCCCCACCTCTCAGGGCCGACCCACCCGCGCTCTTCCGAAATCTAAACGTGGCCATCGTCAGTCGCCCTGCTCAAGCTGTTGAAGGATGTACTTCACGATCTTTTGGCTCCACACCCGCAGCGCCTCCCTCTGCTGGATGGCGATGACCGCCTCAAGCCTTAGCGCCTCAGCCTTTTGAGTGGCGTTGAGCGCGTCAAACGCGGCCTTGTTCTGGACCTGCGCGTGAGCGGTTTCGGCGGCAGAGCCAGCCGGGGCGTTCCAGTCGGCGTTCACGAACAGCGGCGACGTCAGGATGCGCTGGATGATCTGGACCTGCGTTGCGTCGAGCGCGTGGACCACGTTTGGATTGTCGGGCAGTGAGTCTGGAAAGTGCAGCGTCTTCGTTCCGTTTCCGTTGTCAGAGCAGAAGAATTGTCCCGAGAATGGGCTCTGACTGAGCCCGTACTCGATGGCGAACTTCCTCCCGTCAAACGTGGCTGGATTAATGACCGTTGTTTTCATGCGCCTAACCTCCCTTGTCCACCTTGCGGACGGTGAGCACCGGGGAGTAGGAGCTTCCTGTTTCGATGTTGATGCTGCTGCCGGAATTCTGAAACACCTCGATCTCCACGTAATCACCAGCACTAGCGTTCCATTCGGTCACCGCCATCTGGTAGCTCTGTTCGCTCGCGGTTGTGATCGCCATCATCCGGGCGATGCCCACGTAAGTGGTGCCGTTGATTTTGAACACGAGTGCGCGGAACCCGGTCGCATTCGCGCCCCACGAGACGTTCGCGGTGAAGAGGTACTTTCCAGCAGAGTCCATCGTCACACGGCTATTGTTGGTGACGTTGCTGTGGGTGATGCCGGACGTTTTGTACGTCTCCGTGTTTAGCGCAACGACGGTGGATGTGTTGTGCGCGATGCTCTGGTTCGCGTTGTGCGTGAACCGACCGCCGACGTCGGCCCCGCCAGTCGGAACGGCCCAGGTAGCATCGCCGCGAAGAAATTTGGTGGTGTCGTTGGGAGCCTTGGGTGTAAATCCGTGCTTTGTCGTCGAGACGTCGTTGGTGGTATTGTCGGAGATGGATAGCTTGGCTTCAGTGATAGCGGCCCACTGAAGTCCAGTAGCCTGCCCGCTTGCAGCAAAGAGCGCCTGGTCGTTCGCTCCAACCCCAAGGCGGGCGTCAGCGCTGGTGTAGGTCCAGAGGTCGCCCTTGGTGGTTAGTGGCGACAGGTCATCGACGTAGGCTTTGTTGCAGAGGTCGGTGCTGACGGTTGGGGCGTCAATCTGCTGGAGCTTGGACCCGGTGGGGATGCTGGCAACGCCGTTCCCGGAGGCGCGGATGAGGAACTCGGTCGCGCTACCGGGGCCATCAAGGAGAAGTTCCCCGTTGGATAGCTGCGCGGTAAGGTCGCCCCCGAGGGTCTCGTAGACGGCGAAGCTGTTCGAGACGACGGTTGACAGCCGATGGGACGAATCCCCAAGAACTTGGTTGGAATCGTTGTCTGGGATAAGGGAGTTGTCCGCCGAGTGGTAATTCTGCTTCACGATGACGCGCTTATCGGTGATCTGGTTTGTCGCAATCGCCGTATCCCCCGCAGGAACGTAGATGGCGGCGATGGCGATGCGCCCGGAGGTGACCGATGGGAAGACGGGATTTGAGGCTGGAGTCCCCGCCTTGACCGATAGTGCGCCCGCGTTCGTGACCTCCACAAGATCAAACCTCGGATTGGTGCCGTCCGCCGCAGTGACGGCAACGTTTGCTCCAGTGACGGATGCTGACGTGCCGCCGATCAGGACGGTCCCGGAGGCAACATCCACCGACATGTTTGCCCCGGCACCGCGCTGCGTAACCGCACAGCCGGATAGGACGCCGTCCCCAGACACGCCAGAGACCAGGATGTCGACATCCACCTTGTCCGGCTCTGCCTGGTCCTGGTGGAATGCGTCAGCCTCGTTGGGGATCGTGAATGCCACCCGAGACCTCCGATTACGCCAGCTTCGCCAAAAGCTTCGCCTTCTCGTCTTTTAGTGCGGCGAGCCTCTCAGACTGAGCACGGATCTCTTCCGCCAGCTTGTCGCAAGCGGTGGCGAGTTCCGCCTTGCGATGCTCAAGGCCCGCGACAATGGCCCGCGCTTCGCCAACCAGCTTCGCAGCCTCGGCGCTTCCCCTCTCAACGGCCTCCCTGGAGCGGAGCAGGGCGGCCTCCGTCAGTTGCGCGGCATACTCTTCTGCGGCGGCGAGCTTTTGCTTAGCAAGGTCGTCCGCGCCCGCAACGCTCTCCCTGGCGCGTTCGAGGAGATCCTGCTGCCTCTCGGCCTCCGCCTTGGCGGCATCCCGGCGGCGCACAGCCTCGGCCTCCGCGTTCTCCAACGCGCCGAGGCGCTCCAGCACGGCGCCAACCAGCATTTCTGCCCTGGCGATCTTGCCGCGATTCTTCAGGAACTCAGCGGCTTCGTTCAGTTCGCTCATGATTTCACCATGAAAAGGTAAACGTCGATGTCCTGGGAGGCGCCGCCGCCAGACGTGCTGGGGCGGATGTAGCGCGTAATCTCCGTGATCGCTTCACCTGCGGCGGCGGTCTTGGAGATCGCGTTGCCCTGGGGATCGGTGAGGGTAAACCATGTGGTGCCGTCCATGGATCCCTGCATGACCACGGTGGCGCTGTCGAAGGTGCCGATAATCTGAACCGTCCGGTCTGTGCTGCCGCCCATCTGCACGGCGGTTCCGGCAGCGTTAGCACTTGTTAGGGTCTCCCAGAGCACCATATGGCAGCGGCGCTCGTTGTGGCCCTGCATCTGGGAGATGGTGGGGGCAATGTCGGCCATGGCTTAAATCTCATCCTTCTTCCCGGTCTGCTTGCCGGGAGTACGCTTGGCCTGATCAACGACGACGAGGGGCTCCTGCGCCTGAATGGGAGAGAGGGCGGCGAGCTGTTTCCGCAGTTCCTCGTTCTGGCGCGCCAGTTCGGTGATGTCCTCGGTCTTCACGTCCATGACGGCGGGCTTGAACTCCTCCGCAAGCACGAACGAGCCGCGCCACGTCATGCCGCCTTCGTGGGTAATCTTGTTCCACTGAGAAGCGAGGTACTTGGACTCGGGGATGACGATCTCCTCGCCCTCTTCGTAGACCTTGGTGAGCCGACGAGTCGGGCCCCAGCGGACCCGGCGCATACACCGGACGCGGACCATCTTCTCCTGCTTGATGACCGATTCCATTCTCTGCTCCTTCTGCACAAGAACCCCACAGGGGGGTGGAGGCCCTCACGAGCCCCCACCCCCACGCATGAAAGCGAGTTACGACGTCGAGGGGCCGGTGTACCCGGCCGCGAAGGTCGTCCACAGATCCGGGTCAGCGGTCAGATACGACGTGACCTTGCCGGTGGACAGGTTGCCGTTGGCCGCCGTGTACTTCAGCCGCAGATACCGCTTGTTGTAGAGCGACGGCGCGAGCTGCACGACGAGCTTGGTTCCAACGGCCGACAGGGCCGCAAACGTGCCGATGGTCTGCACGCTGGCGGTGTAGGACGAGTCATCCGCCGAGGTCTCGGTCGTAACCGCGATGGTCGAGTCCGAGCCGGAGTCGGTGAACGCCGTCGTCACCTGGCAGACGAGGTAGAGCGGCCGAGCGCCGTTCGAGAACTCCCGAGCAGCCTTGAGATCGAGGGCGTTGGTGGATTCCACCGTGCCGCTCGTCAGCGCCTGCTCGTCGCTGAACTTCATGAGCTGGTCAATAGGCATTGCTGTTTCTCCTTCAGTCCTTTCTGTTCGTCACGAGGTCAGCGGCTTACGAAATCGCCGACTCGGACTCCGTGAGCTTGTCCTCGAGATTGATGGGGATGCCCCGGAACGTCTCGACCATCATTCCGCCGACGTTCTCGAACTTGAGGCCCGCGCCCGCCTGGACATCGTTGCGCGCCTGGATATCCAGCATCATCCGCGTGGTGCGGTTCATGTAGATGGCCCGGCCGTTGCCCGCGCCTTGCGGGAGGCAGTGAGCGCCCTGGATCAGCTTGTCGAAGAGATCTGCGCCCGTGCCCGCGACGAGGAGGGACTTGTCGATGTTGGCGATGCGGACCACCGAGCGCCAGTCGTCGACCGCGAGGCCGAAGCCCCAGAGCCACTCCTCCGTGTACATGACCTGGCGGGTCGTGCTGGAGGGCTCGCTGATGCGCTTGCCCCAGTCGTTGATCTCGAGGCCGCCCTTGGAGCCCTTCGGATAGATCCCGTAGACCTTGCCGGGACCCCACTCGCACATGATGATGGACATCATGTCGGAGCCGGAGCCGCCGCCCAGGATCACGTTCCTTCCGTGCGTGTCCGACGTCGAGTCGTACCGAGTCAGGATGCCGTTGATCTGGCCGGGAGTCGTGGCGCCGTTGCCGTTCACCAGCCGATCCGCGATGGTCTGCTTGCCGCCCTCGGCAAACGCGACCGCCTCGGACGCCCGCTTGCTCGAGATGTCGCCGCCGTAGCGCAGCACGAGGTCGTGCACGTCGCTCATGGCGGTGATGTACTCGACGGGCTCCATGACCTGAGCGGTCGTGGACTTCGTCGGCGTGGCAGTGCCGTTGGGGTTGATCGTGGAGAACGTCGGCAGAGAGGTCCGCACGGTGCTCATGTGGCCCTGCGGCAGGTCGGCCTCGACCCAGCGGACGTCATCCGCCATGCCGTTGTTCTGGGACAGCACTTCGCCGATGATGGCAAGCGTGCCGTCAGGCTTCGACCGGCGAACGATGTCGCCAATCGTCAGGTTGTTTCCACCGATGGTGGCCATTGCAAGTCTCCTGTTTTCCGAGGAGGCGTTGCAAGGTGGAGGGCCGGTGGCCGAGCCCTTGCGCGATCCCGGGGTGTTGGTTTAGAAAATCAGTACGTGATCTCTTTCGAGCCGGGTTCTAGTCCGTGCTCGTCCTTGATAAAGGTCCGCCAGCCATTCGCCAGCCCCACAAGGAGCCGGAGGATGATCTGGTAGAACCTTGCCTTGGCGGGGGAGATCATCGACGCGCCCCCTGCTTCTCAGCCTGCTGACGCTTCTGGGCCTGCTGGCGGTAGTGGTCAGCAAGTCTCTCGTGGAGCGGGCGGTCGTCCTTCGCCAAAGGCCCGACGTTCGACGGAGCCTTGAGGTTGGACTCTTTCATCATGTCGCCGAACCGCTCCACGAACTCCACCAGCTTGCGGTTGTTCGCCACGCCCATCTTTTCGAGCGTGTCTCGGAAGCTGTGGTCCGGGTCGGCGAAGTCAAACGCCCGCTTCACCGATTCGGATCGCTCCTCGAACTTAGCCCCCCAGGACGCCTTCAGTTCTCCAAGCCACTGGCGGTCCAGCGACTTGAGTTCCTCAGCGTACCGCTCCTGCTGGGCCTTCTGCGCGGCAAGGTCACGTTCCAGGAGCTTCTGCGCGAGATCGGGGGTAACTTTGAGCGCTCGCATTTCGGCCTCAAACTTCCCCAGGTCTTCGGGCTCCACCGTCGTACCTTCCGGCACCTTGAACTCGTACTTCACCTCAGCGGGCTTTTCGTCCGCTGCCTTGGGCTTCTCCGGCTCCGCAGCTTTCGCGGGTTCCTTCTTCTCCATCCACGGGGCAGCACCGTCCGGTTTCTTCTCCGGCTCCTTCGCTGCGAGGGTAGCGGGCGCGGCGGCCTTGGAAGGCTCAACCGCAGGGGTCGCAGCGGGAGCGGGCGTAGGCTTCGGCGTTTCGATAGCCGGAGCATTCGCACTAGAAACGGTCGTTACCACCACGGGATCAGGCATTGTCATTTCCCTCGTCTTCCTCGGCAGTACCTTCGTCCACCAGATCCGCCCTCTCTTCCAGGGCCTTCGCCAGCCGCGCCTCGAGATTCATCTTCTCGAACCCAAGGGGATGCGCCTCCATGGCCTCGTCATGAACCCACTGCGCGAAATCCCTCTGGGCGCCGTTAAATACCGGGGTATCCTCCGGCCTCACGCCTTCGCGCTGACGAAACACGCTCTTGTAGATGCCGCCGCGCACGATGATGCGACGGATGACCCTCCGGCCGGGCTCCGTCGACATCACCGCAAACATGTCCTTCAGTTCCTCTTGCCGGATTTCCGCGTCAGTTCGCTTCGGCATTTACCTGAGCCTTCCCAAGTTCAGCGGTTTCCTTCACGAGCTTCATGTCCGCGCCTTCCTTGTTCAGCACGGACAGCCAGTATTCGGCCTCCGCGATATGGCCGGACACCGCGTTGGCTGTGGCGACAAGCTCCTCGTGCCGCCGCCGCAGACCTTCAAGCCGCTTCTCAACCGCTTCCTTGGTAATCAACACCGCTTACGCAAGCCTCGTAAACCTAGCCGTGGAGCCAACGAGCACGGTCGTGGTATCCGCGTGGCTCGTCTCCTGGGCCATCTGGACCGCAACGGTTCCGGCCGCGTTCACCACCAGCGTGCCCTTGACGATGACCCGCAGGTACGCGGCAGCCTTGGAGTTGAACTTGAGGTCAGCGTCCGTCGTGGTCGTATTCTGGGCTCCCTGGGCAACCCCGGAGGCCGAGAACGCCGTGGACTGACACTGGATCGACGTCAGCGTGGCCGTGGTGAACTTGAGCGCCACACCAAGACCGCCGTTCGTGGTCATCGTGGTGTGAAGGTCGATTTCAAAGGCGTACACGCCGGAGGCCGTCAGAGTAAAGCCAGTCAGGCCCGTGATGTTCGCCAGCGTGGTCGTGCTCTGCGCCGTGGTCGCCGTCCCGCAACGCTTGATCTCACCGTGAATCAGATCACCGCCAAGGGTGCCGGATGACACCGTCTTGTTCGTGAGAGTCTGAGTCCCGTCGGTGCTGACGAGAGTGGCCGACGCCGCCGGAATGACCGCCTGATTCGCATTGATCGAGCCATCCGGCTGATCGTACAACTGACACACTTTCGCCATAACCGCCTCCTAGAACTATGGTGATGCGTCGGATATACAGTCCAACGCGAAACTCCTACCTACCGACCAGCGCACCAAGCGCGTTGTCGTCATCCATTGGCGTCTGCCCAAGATTCTTCGCTGTCTGACTCGCCTGCTCCAGCATTTGTATCTGCTGGGCAGCCTGCTGAGCCTTGGCCCGCTCTTCACGCCTCGCCGCCACGACTTTGTCATCCCGGATCACGCTGGCCGGACAGTTGTAGTTCGTGGCAACCTCATCGACCGCCTGATCCATGTCGAACTTGTCCATGACCTCTGGGTAGCCAACCGCGCTCTGTACCTTGGCAATTTCGGCCACCCACGTTCCAACCGCCTGAATGGGCTGGACGCGGTTGAGCTTCTGCGCTTGAGCGAGAATGCCGTTGAAGCGGTAATCGAGCGCCTGGTTCTGAAGATCCTGAGGCGGTGGCGGCAGCATCCCGCGACGGCGCCGGACCTCGTAAAAGAAGTCAATCATGGGCCTAAGCACGCCGATTTGCAGGTTAGCGTACATGTCCACCAGCTTGAGCAGCTTCTCGCTCTTGCGCTCAAGGATCTCGGTCGCCGTCCGCTGCTTGTCCGGCAGAGCGTCGAAGGTGGAGAACGTCGGGTAATGGAAGCTCTCGAGGATGCGCTGCTTGACGTCCGCGAGATGCTCGCGGATGAACTGGATGCCGCGAGGGTCAAGCACATGAGCGGGGCGAACGGACTTCCCCTCGTTCCGCTCGTCCACATAGGACGTGTCACCCGGGAGGAATCCTTTGTCGAGCAGCCCGCGCATTCCAGCGGGAGCAATCCAGTGGGGATTGACGAACTTCTCGATAGCTTGGGCAACGCGCTTCTCGCCAATCTGGAGCGACTTGTTGTCCCCGAGGCATTCAGAGCCAGGGTAATCGGTCGGGTAGACTTCGCCTTCGACCTTCTCCCAACGCCCGATCAGCACCGGGAACATGTCGAAGCCGCCCTCCTCGAGATACGTCTCACCTTCGACCGCCTGACCGCCGTAGCCGGTCGCCTTGGAGGACGAGCCAAGCTCGTACCAGCAGGAGGAGTATTTCTTGTACCGCCAGAATGGATTGCTTTCGCGGTAATCGTCGTTCGGCTCGATCAGGTGTCCAACGTCAACCCACTGCTCCCAATCGCCACGGTCAATGAGGTGCTGAACGTGCTGGGAAAACTCGCCGCGCTCTCCAAACCGCATGTAGAGCTGGCGCACCGTGGCGCGGTACTCGCGGTAAAACGTATGGGGCGATCCCTCGTCATCCTCTCCGAACCAGCAGGAGCCGGTCGGGAACAGGCGGGAGTGCACCGCCGCACGCTTGTAGCTCTCCTCGAGCCCAAGAGCAAAGAATCCAAACGTCGCCTCGCTGCCGTAGGCCACGGGTAGCGTCTGGTAGACGTTGGAGTCGGCGATGTCCTGGAGGATCAAGAACATAACGTCATCGAGCCACTGGCGGTGGGGGCCGTACTCTGCACGGTCGGGGTCTTTGGTGGTCATGGTGACCCAATCGCTCGTCGGATCGGTCGCAGCCGTCATGAGCCCGCTCTGGAACGTCTTGAGCGCCCGGGTCGCGGTGTTGTTGTAGATCCGCGAGTTCTTCCCGTCCGAACGGTTGTAGTCTGTGAGGTTGAGCCGGATGCGGAACGGGAGGGCAAGGTCGGCCGTCTCCATCCACGTCGGCTCATGAGGGAGACGGTACTGCTTCAGCTCGTTCGTCAGCAGCCGCTTCCGTTCCCGCTTGTTCAGGCTGTAGTACATCTACTCGCCGATCTTCTGCTTTCCAACCGCCTTGGACGCCAGCCCGAGAGGCGACGTATTGATCGTGCCCTCAACACCGCGCTGACCGCTCGTAAGTGCAAGCTGACGGGCCCGCTGAGCGCGTGCTCCGAGGGTCATCTCGTCTGCGATGCGCTTATCCTCGAGCTTCTGATTCTCGCGCCGGACCATGTTCTCCTGGTCGCGTCCGGCGTCCCTGGCTTCGCGCCTCGACTGACGGTCGCGGTGAACAGCGGCGCCGGTACCCGCGAGAGCGGCGACGGCTCCGACGATAGCGGCAACGGTGGCTACGGCCATTAGTCCAGCTCCAGAAGAAAGGCTCTCTCGTGTTGCACAAATCCACGCGACGTCAGGCACCGCTCATTGACCGGGCTTTTCGAGAGCAGCGAGAACGTCAACCACTTGATGCGCTTCTCTACTGCGAAGTCGATGAAGGCATCCAGCAGCCGAAGGCCCGCGCTGGAATGGCGATACGCGGGATCAACCCACCAGAACGTTTCCGCCAGCATTGGAATCTCGTCGTTGTACGGGTGGTAGATCCAGTAGGCCGAGATGAATCCAAGGCGCTCTCCATCCCGCTCCGCGATACGCATGAAGTGCTGCTCCATCATGGCCTGGAGCTGACGTCGCGCCTTCTCGTCTGTCGGGAACTGGAAGTATTTGGTTCTGTTGAACGTGGCGAACGCTTTGACTTGGGTGATGAGCCAATCAAGATCGGAGGGGACAGCGGGGCGAATGGTAACGGTGTGAGAGCCCGCCACGTCAACGGCCATTCTGTTCCCCCGTGTCACTAGGATCTTACACTACACTAACTTTCGTTGTCAAGGCTTCGATTTGCATTCTGCCAATGCCACAGGAATGGCCGTTTCCTCGCAGTACGTGATTTTAGTCGTTTGTTAGCGTTGCGTCGATTCTAGACCCCATTCCGGCCATCCTGATGCGTTTTAGGACTTGCCGACCCTCGCCACAATCTGCCCCTCTCGCACGAACAGCATCCGCTTGCCGTCGATGACGTGCTCAAAGTTGGGGTATTGATTGAACAGGATGACATCCCCGCGCTTGACCTTGGGCTCGATCAGCTTGCCATCCTCGTACCGCCCAGGCCCGACCGCCAGTACTTCGCCCTTGTCGGGGCGCTGCGTCTTGTCGGTCTGCACCATGATGATTCCGCCCTTGGACTGGGTATCCACCACGGGCGCCACCAGAACGTAATCCCCCATCGGCTCCGCGTTCATCGTCCCTCCGCAACAGTGACCGCAATCTCACCACAAAACGAGCAGCACAACGGCGAGCCGTCCCAGCTCACCGGAATCAGCGTCGACCACGAATGTTCGCACTCCTCGCACCGAGCCAGCACCGTTACCCAACCGTCCATCACATCCTCTTGAGGTCGTGAGGATCCCAGTCCACCGTCTCTGGAAACACGCGATCCCGGCTGATGGGATCGAAGTCGCCATTGTTGCGGCCGGGCGTCGGATACATCGCCAGCCCAAGACCAAGCGGATCCTCGGACGGCATGTCCACGCGAGCGAAGGTCAGGCTTAGGGCGTCCGCGTGATCGGGGCTCTTTCCCAGGCGCTTCTTGATCTGCTCTTTCTCCTCGATCAGGATGAGCCCACCTTTGAAGGAATAAGTCGGACACACCAGCTCATCCGCCAGCGTGGTGTCGTCAGCGGGGATCGAGCCGCCCCCCTTCACCCACTGGGCCATGCCGTACCAGCATTCGGCGCGGCGGTTGTAGAAGCGATCCGTAGCCGTGGGCTTCTCGCTCGAATCCACGCCGACGCACGGCACGCGCTGGCGCCGTAGAGCGTCGATCACACCCGCACCGATGCCCGTCTGGTCGATGAAGCACAGCTCAGCCTTGGTCCGCATCATGGCCAGAGCCACGCGGTCAGCGACCTGTTGGGTATCGAGGCCGCGCAGCTCGAGGTACGGCCCGGCGTGCAGTCCTTGGCGGCAATAGATCACCGTCGCATCGTCACCAAATCGGGCGACGTCCACGCCTAGCCGCTTCTGAGAGCCGCTGTATTGCTCCCTGACGTACTGGCGCAGGATCGCAGAGGCGATGTCGTTCGGGCCGAGCAGGTTGGTAAACCCAACGTCGGGGAACTCGCCGAACACGGAGACCTTGACCCACGGGTTATCCCGTCCGTGCGTGCGGATCTCCTCCCGTGCCCACGCCTCGCTGATGCGCTTCGACCGCTTCGGGTTGTCCGGGTCGCCGTTGATGTTGACGACATGCCACATGGAGCGGTTCTTGCTGATCTTGCCGAGAGGCCCAGCGGGATCCGTGGGGTTTCCACCAAGGAGCATCTTGCCCTCATTGCCGCTGCCGGGAACCACGTTCGCCAGCATCGCGGAGCCGGAGGCCACGATGGCATCGTGATACGAGCCAGCCTCGTCGCCCAACCACAGCATGTGGGGGCCGTGGAGGCCAGCGAGTGCCTGAGCTTGCTCAACCCCGTCCGCGTGATCCCGCCAACTCCTGGCCGACATGAACCACGTATTGGGCGCCTCCCGCGCAAACGCCCGCTCGCTGTTGAACTGGAAGATGCTCTGGAGGAACGGGCTCTTTTGGTACAGCCCGCCGATCTCCTTCCAGAGTCCGTCTCTCAGGTTCTTGGCATTGATCGACGTGCAGATGACCTGGGCGTCCTTGCGGGTGGACATCCACCACCAGCCCGCACACGCCTCAAGAAACGACTTGCCAACGCCCTTGGATGCGATGAAGGCTACGCGGTCACGGTTGGGTAGTTCCCTGAGAGCTTCAATCTGCCAGTCGTCCAGCGCGATGTCGAATACATCCCGGCAGAACGACACCGGGTCGTCGTGCCACTTCGCGGCGATCTCGACGTAACCCGGCTCTACAGCAGACATCATCCCGCAGCCGCCTTCTTGCGAATCGCGGCCTCAATAACGCTGCTCCAGGTGACGATCTCTCCGGTATGCTCAATCGCCTGATGTGGCTTGCCGTAGCGGCGCTCAAGGAGAACGACGAGAGCCTTCAGCTTGGTGGCGTGATCCTCGGCGTAGTCGATGAATTGGAGCAGCTTCTCGACAAAGTACTCAGGCCCGCACTTCTCATCGATGATGCGCTTGAGTTCGGCGTCTTCCTTCGGACGCCCACCTGGATTACCCGACTGACCCTTTTGAAACTGTGCCACAGCGCCCCTGTTCTCAGGCCCTTAACACTCAAGGAGTTCCATACACCAACGGCAACTATAGATGAGACCCGGATACCCGATCTCTTTCCGCTGAGGTACCCTACTGATAGGCCCCCAGCATTCCCACGCATGGGCCTCGAGCACGTT
>Ga0196964_10001323_pt1 | contig 12665 bp, 11 predicted proteins | sample S1_10metaG_FD_148615 | JGI IMG/M metagenome (GOLD analysis project Ga0196964, IMG submission 148615) | Soil microbial communities from Anza Borrego desert, Southern California, United States - S1_10 | ecosystem: Environmental > Terrestrial > Soil > Desert | place: USA: California | collected...
TTAGGGGTATGCCCTCAAAAGGATGGGAAATTGGTGTATGAGGTTAATCAGCCCCAGGTTTTGCATCTCTGGACTCAGTTTCAAGAGAAGTTTGGCTCTGAAACACCAAGTAGCTTTCTAGCCGATGCGGTGCGAGGGTTCTTTGAAAACGGCGGTCGCGATTGCATTGTGGTCTGGTTGGAAGACGATTCCCAGCAATCGTTGGAGAAAGGCTTAACGGCGGATTCTGCTCTGGATGCAACAGACCTGATCTGTGCCCCAGGGGTTATTGACCTGGAAAGACAAGCTCAAATCCTAGAGCATTGTGCAGAGATGGGCGATCGCTTTGCCATTCTGGATTCGCCTGACTCATTCGACTTAGCCAAGTTGAAAGCCAATGGAGACGAGTTAAAAAAACAACTGGGTAGTGACTACGGAGCCATCTATGGTCCCTGGCTCAAAACACCACATAGAGAAGACGCTGTACCGCCCTGTGGTCATGTAGCGGGACTGTATGCAGCCTGCGATCGCGCCAGTATCCCCCGTGCTCCTGCCAATATTGCTTTGGAAGGAGTCCTGGATGTTACAGCTTTATCCCGAGAGCAACAAACTCAGTTAGCCCAACTTTCTGATAGTCCAATTAATGGCATTCGCAGTCTGCGAGGACGAGGAGTTCGCATTTGGGGAGCACGCACCCTCAGTTCTGATCCTCAATGGTGCTATGTGAATGTGCGCCGACTGGCGATTACCATCCGCCGCTGGATTGCCCTCAACCTGGCAGATGTTGCTTTCGAGTCAAATGACTTTCGCCTATGGGTACGAATTGAACGAGAGTTAAATGTCTATTTGCAAACCCTGTGGCAGCAGGGGCATTTCCAGGGAGCAACTCCCGATGCAGCCTTTAGAGTGCGCTGTGATGGGGAAACCAATCCTCCAGAAGTGCGCGATCGCGGTGAAGTCGTGACATTCATTGAATTTGCCCCAACGATTCCCAATGAATTTATCCAACTGCGACTGATTCATGGTGAAACCGGAGTAGCGATCGCTGCCTCTTAACCCGTTTGTCCTAATTACGTTAATCTCAGGAGAATAATCATGCCCAGTGTCAAAGCCCCGCACCAGCCCGATCCATACGCATCATATAACTTTTGGGTCGAGTGGAATGGCATCATCCATGCGGGATTTCGAGAGTGCAGCGGATTGGCAGCCACCCGCACGTCTCACGACTATCGAGAGGGCACTGATCCACCTACGATGCGAAAGCTTGGCGGAATGAAGACTTACCCTAATATCACCCTGCGTCGAGGGACTACAAATAACCGAGAGCTATGGGACTGGTGGCAAGCCAATGCTGACGGAGCTGCAATGCGTCGGGATATTTCCATTGTGATGCTTGACCATACCGGGGCAGAAAAAATTCGCTGGAATCTGACCCACTGCTGGCCCACCACCTGGACTGCACCTGAACTCAACGCCACCTCTGAGGAAGTGGCGATCGAAGCTCTGGAACTGGTGCATGAAGGGTTAACCGTTGATAATTGGTCCTAATGTCAATGCAGGAAATTGTGCAGCAGACAATGCAACAAACTGAATTTCCCTTTGTACTACCCCAGGGTTATGTGGATGGTGAAGGCACTCTGCACCGAGAGGGTACCATGCGTCTGTCTACTGCCTACGATGAGATCGCTCCAATGCGCGATCCGCGAGTGCAATCCAATCCTGGTTACCTGGTCATCATTCTACTATCGCGGGTGATTACCCAACTAGGAAGCGTGCATCCCATTACGCCCAAGCTGATCGAAGGTCTGTTCTCCGGCGATCTGATTTTCTTGCAGGACTTTTATCAACGAATTAACCAAAACGGCCATAGTCGCTTACAGGTGACTTGTCCTCACTGTCAGGGTGAGTTTCAAGTGGAGACCGTTCCTTTGGGGGAGTTATAGGCTACCCAGCAGATCGATTGCGGGAAGAAATTGCTTACCTGGCTTACCACTTTCATTGGTCCTATGAGCAGGTAATGGGAATGGAGCACTGGGAGCGTCAGCAATGGGTAGCCGAAATTGCCCGTATTAACCAGCAGTTGAATGAGGAACGGTAGATAAGCGACAAGAAGGTATAGAACATCATGCGTGGACTGACGGGAATATCGGCGATCGCCTCCGATGTATTAGGCGCGAGTTTAAATCCGTACATGCCTTACAACTTTCTGGTGGAGTTGGATGGGCTAGTGACGGGCGGATTCATGGAGGTTTCTGGGCTAGAGAGTGAAATTAAACTCGAATCTTACGAAGAAGGGGGTCAGAACGATTATGTCCATCAATTTCCCACCCGGACAACCTATCCTAATTTGGTACTGAGTAAGGGACTAACTGATGTTTGGACGCTGTGGAGTTGGTATGACGATGCTTGTCACGGCATAATCCGCCGGCGCAACGGCACAATTATGCTGCTCGATCACCAGCGATTGCCCGTGAGGTGGTGGAACTTTAAGGATGCTTATCCAGTGAAGTGGATGGGACCTCAATTTAATAGCAGTGCCCAGGATATCGCGGTCGAAAAGATTGAGCTGGTGCATCGGGGCATCACAATCCCAAGGGCGAGTAAAGGGCTCTCCAGTCTTCGCACAGTCGATCAACTCGGTCGCTTAGGGGCTTCTCAGGCAGTGGGCAACATTGGCGGTGCATCAGTTGAGCGTGCTAGTAGGGAAGTGAGTGAACGCACCCGTTTAGTGAGGGATCAGGCAACAACAGGCTTGAGTAACGTAACCAACAACGCTACAAACGCGATTAGCTCCTGAAATGTATGATTCAGACTCTCTGGCAAGATGCCCTTAATCCACAGCTAACTCAGCGGCTATTGCGACCACTGGTTTGTCCTGGTGTAATTCCCGACACCTTGGCAATGGCAATTTTTGAGCGATCGCGCCAGTTCAAGCAACGCCTCAGTCTGCTGCATCAGTTTCAGCAGCGATGGAACAAACAATTGGATCTCCAGGTGCCAGACATACCTATTGTCTATGCTCATTGGGTTGCTCCAGCAGTACAAAGCGTTGTTTCTGAAAATCCTTCTGATCGAAATCAGGAAGGTTCTAGTGAATCGATACGTATAGAGCGGGAACACACCACTTCAACTCAAACTGTCATCCAGCAGCCTGCCAACAGATCAACAGACTCAACTTCTCCATCCCTGCCACTGGTGATTCAAGCTAAATTTGTGAATCCTGCCGCTTCGAATGTTACCTCACATCTGCCGCCAATCCCATCTGATTCAACGCTTCCTCAGTCTTCGATTATTGAGGATAGAGAATCAGCTTTACCGAGGGTAAGCGCGGATGCAGCTTCCACACCTCAGTATCCCCAACTTCCGATCCTGACTGCATCACCGCGATCGCCCTTAATGGAGCCAGAACTTAATAGGGGGATATCTTCTGTAGAAGAGCAAGCCTTGGTGGTTAAAGCAAAAAATCAACCTGTGGTGCCAACTTCATCCCAGCTGACAGAGCAGAAACCTCAAATGCGATCGCTAGCAACCAATCAGCTACCGCTTTCAAGTGCAACATCGCCACCAACTGGTTCAGGTCTAAAAACCACGATCGCAGCCTCAAAGTCTTCATCCCAACCCTTAGAAGAACTGCCTCTTATTAAGCTAGAAAAAGTGGCTGCATTGTCTTTCTCTCAGGCGCTCAGGCAGCCAACTCAACCGATGGTGTTTGCCCGTTCTGCGCCGATCCAGGTTCCTTACAGCAAGCAAGAATTACCCATGATGCAGTCCGCTTCTAACCATCAGTCAACTGAGCGATCGCCTATTGTCAATGCTCAACCTACTAATCAAACTCTATCTACCCCAGCAGCAACCTCAACTCAACCGTCTGTAAATATCAGCCACCTAACCCAGCAAGTGGAACGAAAACTGATGCGCAAACTTACAGTAGAACGTGAGCGTAGAGGACAACAGATATGGCATTAGAAAAACTCACAATTCAAGTTGAAGAAATCAGGAACAAATTTAGTAAAGAGATACCCGTTCTCTATAACCCTAATAAGCTAACGATTGTAAAGTCGGGTTGGGAAGCTAAAACCAATAGCCTAGTACCAAAGGACGATCCTGCCAGCCTCTCAGTTGAACTTTTCTTTGATACCAGTGCTCCCGATAAAGATAACAGTACTTCGTCGGTATTTCAGAAATCTAAAAACTTGTTGATTACTCCTGCTGCGCAAGCCATAGATGTCAGGCTATATACTCTCCCCATCTATAACCTTAGTTTCACCAATGCCCGATTTAATCTTGGTCGGCCTCCACTTTGTCAACTGGTATGGGGAGGCAAACCTAATATTAGGCATTTCAATGGATCGGTGCTGTTTAAAGGAGTTCTTCAGCAAGTGACCCAAACCTTTACCCACTTCACTGCTGAGGGGATGCCAGTCCGAGCCACCCTCAATTGCAGTTTTTTAGAATGGGAAGATCCTGTGGAACAGCAGAAAAAGAAAAATCCCATTGATGATCCGATCCGCACCATCAAGCAAGGAGAAACTCTCAGCAGCATTGCCCAGGAAGAATATGGCAACTCTTCCCTATGGCGAATCATTGCCAATGCTAATCGGTTAAACAATCCTCGTAAGTTAGAGGTTGGTACGTTGCTGACTGTGCCGCCATTGCCTTCTCAAGGAGGACGTTAGCTATGCCACAAGTCAAATCTGGTTCAGATGAGCTAGCTCCAAAAGTCGAAATTTTGATTGGCAGTCGCCCTCTAGAAACCAAGGCAAAGACTAGTGTGCTGGCTGTAGAAGTTTCGGAAGATATGGACGCACTGGGCATGTTTACTCTAGAACTCAACAATTGGGATCTAGAGGATCAAAAGGTTGTATGGTCTGATGCTGCTGAGTTTGAACCAGGTAACACAGTCGAGATCAAGTTTGGCTACGGCAACCAAACAAAAGTGGTTATGGTGGGAGAAATCACCGGGCTGGAACCCGAGTTTTCAGCTGACCAGGCTCCTCGGTTGATCGTGCGTGGGCATGACTTCAGCCATCGCCTGATGCGAGGTACCAAAAGTCGATCGTTCACCAAAATGCGGGACAGCGATATCGTGGCTCAGGTTGCCAGTGCTGCCAAATTAACGGTAAAAGCTAGTCGTACTTCAGAACCGTTAGAGTACGTGTTGCAAAGGAATCAAACCGATTTGGCTTTTATTCGCGATCGCGCCTCTCGGATTGGGTACGAAATTTTAGTTGAGGGTAGCGTGTTAATCTTGCGCCCCTTACAGCCTAAGGGTAGAGCAGTGCTGACGCTAAACCGAACAGATCTGTTAGAATTTTCCCCCCGCTTGAGCACCTTAGGGCAGGTAAATGAAGTGGAAGTTCGGGGCTGGGATGCTCGGCAAAAAGAGCATACTGTAGTGGGAAAAGCCAGCAATAGCGATGTAGTAGCAATGGGCAAAACCAGTGGTATCAGTGCCACCGCCCGTGAATTTGGCAAGACCGCCTATGCCGTGATTGACCAGGCGGTAGCCACCCCTCAAGCAGCCAAAGATATTGCCCAGGGACGAATCAATCGGATGGCGTTGGACTATATTACAGGCGAGGGGGCTTGCCAAGGTAACGCAGCCCTACGAGCCGGTCGGGTAATCGAAATTGTGGGTCTAGGGAAGCGATTCAGTGGAGACTACTACGTGACTGCTACCAACCATCGCTATGCCATTGGGGAAGGCTATCGCACCGAGTTTAGCGTGAAGAGGAATGCAACCTGATGCCATTAGGAGACTTAGTTAGTTTACTGACACCATTAGAGGCGAGCGATCGCATCTATGGAGTCACAATTGCAATTGTCACGAACATCCAAGATCCCCAAAAGCTGGGGCGAATGAAGATTAAACTGCCGCTACTCTCGATGGCCGATGAGAGCGACTGGGTGCGGATGCTGACTCCCCTTGCGGGTAACGAGCAGGGGCTATATTGCCTTCCGCAAGTAGATGACGAAGTGTTAGTAGCTTTTGAGCAGGGCGATCCTCAGCGACCTTATGTTTTAGGTGCCCTTTGGAGTGCCGGTGCTATCCCTCCCAAAGGCGAAGTGAGCCAGCGTCAACTAGTATCTCGCAGTGGTCACGCGATCGTGCTGGACGATACCAAAGATTCAGAGCAAGTCGAGATTCGCGATCGCACAGGCAAAAATCGCATTGTCATTACCAGTAAAAACAATAGCCTGACGATTGAAACCGAGGGAGAGATCACGATTAAAGCGAAAGGCAAGCTAACTCTGTCAGGTAAGGGAGTAGAGATAGACGCCCAGGGGAGCCAGGTCAATGTCAAGGCTACCCAAATGGAGGTGAAGTAAGCGGTGGATAGCAATTTTTTAGGAGTCGGATGGACTTCTCCTGTAGCGCTTGACGGCAATGGACAAATTCAGTTAGCCCGTTATGAAGAAGCTGTACGCCAATCGATTCGCATGATCTTGAGTACTGCTAGAGGCGAACGGTTGATGCGTCCTGATTTTGGCTGTAGTCTGCACGATTTGGTATTTTCTACCAACAGTGCAGCGGTGATCGGTCAGGTGATTAGCGCGGTGCAGGAGTCGTTGATCCAATGGGAACCTCGCATTGATGTGCTGGATGTAACTGCGATTCCCGATGCGGATGAACCCAATCGATTATTGATTGACATTCGCTATTTAGTGCGAACCACGAACAACCGCTTTAATCTGGTTTACCCTTTCTACCTGAACTAACGTCAACAGCTACATGCCTATCCCCCCACCCAGAATCGATCCTCGCACCTATGCTGATTTGGTAGCTGAGACAGAAAAGCTAGCTAAGCAATTCAGCCAGTGGAAAGCGTCAGAAACTAAAGCCGATGCTGGTACTGCCCTGATTCGGATTTTTGGGCGCATGGCGGCAATGGTCAACGATCGCCTTAACCGCGTTCCTGAAAAACATTTTCTGGCGTTTCTCAACTTAATTGGTGCCCAGCAACAGCCTCCTCAACCCGCTCGTGTACCTGTGACAGCCTATTTAGTAGACGACAGCCCAGTTGAAGCGATTCTCCCTGCCTATACCCAAATTGCAGCGGTGTCTCAATCGAATGGCACAGAAGAAGTTTTGTTTGAAACGGAAGAAGATTTGGTGGTGGTGCGATCGCAATTGCAAGCGGCGATCGTTCACGGAAACAAGCAATATTGCGATCACCTTTTAACAGCAACTACCGCTGCCAGAGAATATCCAGTATTTGAGATTGAGCAACCCAATACCCTCTACATCGCTGCTGACCAACTCACCACTACGATAGATTCCCAGGAGATTAAGCTAGCGATCGCTGATCCAGGCAACTTGGTTCAAGGATGGAAGTGGGGCTATTGGGATGGCGAAACTTGGCAAGTATTAACCCCAGTAGCTGAGAGTAATCTGTTAAAACTCACCCTACCTCAGTCTGCACCTAAGAACTGGAAACCTCCTGAATCCAAAACCATTGAAGGCATAGAAGCCCAATGGCTACGAGGGATCGCACCTGAAGAATTGCCATTACTAGATCCTCAACTGGTTCGGTCTGAAATTATAGGAATTGTCCCTGATCAAGCTTTTTTTAACACGGATGAAATCGACCTGAGCAAAGACTTTTTGCCGCTTGGGGAAACTCCACGATTCAACGACACATTTTACATTGCCAGTCAGAGTCTTCTCTCTATTTCTAGAGCTACTGTTACCCTAAATCTGACTAAAAGCTCTCAGGGAGACAAGCCCAAAGATGTTCAAATCATGTGGGAGGTATGGAATGGCAGATCTTGGCAGCCTATTCAAGAAATCAAGGCATCTAATGACGCAGATAAAGCGAAAGCTAATTTGAAAGAGTCTTTCACAACAGATTTCATCTCAATTACCTTTAAACTGCCTCCGCAAACTAACCTGGTAGAGATTAATGGAGAAACCAGCTACTGGCTACGAGCAAGATTAATAGCAGGAAATTACGGCACTGAACCTAAATTCAAAACAACCATAAAAACGATAACGGGTACAACTACAAATACGGAAACAACGCTAGAGCAACTTCCTGATACAGGCTATTATCCTCCCAGTCTAAAATCCATCACCCTCAGCCGCAATGAAATTAACAACATTGCACCTAAAAAAGTACTGAAAGGGCTACCCTCAGGGGCTTTTGTTCACCCCGATACTGATATTTTTTCTATGCCTCAGGAAGATGGCTTGTACTTGGGGTTTGATTACCCTTTTCCCAATCAAGCGATCGCCCTTTACTTACAAGTCGCTCTACCAAAGCCAGGTGAGTTACTGACATCCACGCCTGTAGAAACGCCTGCAAAACTGCGATGGGAGTACTACAGTGATGAGGGTTGGCGATCGCTGAGCCTGCAAGATGGCACCCAAAACTTGAGTCAGCGAGGCATGGTGCAGTTTGTCGGGCCATCGGATTTTGCCTTGCAAACGTTGTTTGGTCAATCGAGCTACTGGCTGCGGTTGCGGTTACAGAAAGGAAGTTTCCAGATTCAGCCTCGTTTACAACAGGTACTTACAAATACGGTTTGGGCAATTCAGGCAACGACTCACCAGAATGAAGTTTTAGGTAGTGGCACAGGTGATCCAAATCTGGTATTACATACGCTGCGTACACCAGTGCTACCGGGGCAACAACTGCTGGTACGAGAACCAGAATTACCCTCTGCTGAAGAACAAGCGGCGATAAAAAAACTAGAAGGCAATGATGCGATCGCCATTTCCACCGATGCTTCAGGTCAACCGGAAGACATTTGGGTGTGCTGGCACGAAGTCAGCAATTTTTATGCCTCTGGTAGCCGCGATCGCCACTACATCCTCGATCGCATCACTGGCGAAATCCGCTTTGGGGGCGAAGGGCAGGGCATGGCCCCACCTAGGGGGCGCAACAACATTCGCATGGCTCGTTACCAGTCGGGTGGGGGAAAGCAGGGCAATTGTGGGGCAGAAATGCTGACTGAACTTAAGACCACGGTGCCCTATGTGGATCGAGTCGCGAACCATGAACCAGCCAACGGGGGAGCCGATCTGGAATCGATCGCAGCTGTGCAGGTATCCGCTCCAAAACAACTGCGCCATCGCAATCGCGCCGTCACCTGGCAAGACATCGAAGACTTGACCTACGCTGCCTCTAGCGAAATTGCTCGTGTGAAAGTGGTAACCCCCAAGTTCGATCCGGTATTGCTGGACTGGATACCTACTACAAATGAGCAGGTGTCGCCTCCTGAAAGCTTAGTGGAGGCATTGCAGCAAGCAGGCACCGTAACCGTGCTAATTGTGCCACACAGCCTAGCCCTACAGCCTACTCCCAGTTTGGCACTCATCGAACAGGTCAAACGCTACTTGGGCGATCGAATCAGCCCTGACCTCAAATTGCAGGTTACTGAACCGTTCTGGGTTAAAGTCACTGTCACAGGCACTATTGCACCAGGTTCATTCCAGGCTGCCAACTCGTTAGAGGCTACTGTCAAAGCTGCCCTCACAGATTTTCTGCATCCCCTTACTGGGGGTACTAGAGGGCAAGGCTGGTCTTTTGGTCGCAATCCACACGATTCAGACCTCTATGCCCGGATTGAGCGTATCCCTGGAGTTAGTCATGTGGAGTCCCTCAGCATTGTCAGCGACCCAGAGATCGCCACTCTTGTTGCGGACAATCGCGATCGCTTTTTAATTTACTCCGGTCAGCATCAAATCACGATTGGTTCACCACCCTAAGCTTGTCTGCCCAGTTTGTTTCTGACTGTTTCGCTGAATACCCTATGCCTCTACCGTTACCCAATCTCGATGATCATGATTACGCTGACCTGGTGGAAATGGCGCAATCACTCATCCCCAGTGAGTGTCCGGAATGGACGGATCACAATCCCTCCGACACAGGCATTATCCTGATCGAGCTGTTTGCCTGGTTGACTGAGTTGCTGCTGTACCAGGTAAACCAGGTGCCTGACCAGTCTCAGGAGGTGTTTCTCCACCTGCTCAAGGGTGATGAAACCTGGAAGAGGCCTGAAAATCAGTCACTCCAGGCAGCAACACAAGAAACGATTCTGGCACTGCGACAGCGCTATCGAGCCGTTACGGTAGCGGATTATGAGGCTTTGGTGAGGGAGAATTTTGTAGTTGGTCGGGTCAAGGTGTTTGAAAACCGTGATTTAACAAAACCGCAATCAACTGATCCAGTTTCGGGTCATATGAGCCTGGTGGTAGTGCCCCAAAAGCCTTTTGATGCCCTCAACTCAACGTTACAAACAGAGGTCAAGACGCTCCTAGAAGAACGCCGCTTGTTAGGAACAAAGCATCATGTTGTCTCTCCTGAATATGTGGAAGTTTCTGTTACGGCTGATCTGTATTTAGAGGCGGGTCGCGTGTTTGAGCAGATCGAAAAGGCAAGCAGTGACCAACTACAGCAGTTTTTCCATCCTCTATCGGGCGGATCAGATGAGCAGGGCTGGCCATTTGGTCGAGCAGTGTATATTTCTGAAATTTACCAGCAGCTAGATCAAATAGACGGCGTTGACTATGTGGAGAAGGTGATTGTAGGGGTGAAGCCATCGGGTCAGAGCGAGTTTTTGCCTTTGCAGGGTTACCAATGGCGATCGCATCAACTTGTACACCTTAATCAGATTGAATTTACTCATGTGGGGACAACTAGCTAGACATGACTTCACCCTCCAACTTCACTCCTAGCAGTTATCTTGATTATCTTCCCGCTGCGCTTCAGGAAGACCCATTCTTAGGGCAATTTCTCCTGGCATTTGAAGCCATCCTTAGTGGTATCTCAGTTGAGGATACGCCAACTGGATTTGAGGAAACCTTAGCCAAAATCCATACCAAGTTCTCAGCCACTACAACGCCGTCAGAGTTTCTACCCTGGTTGGCTGGCTGGGTTGCTCTAAGCCTGCGTGATGATTGGGATGAGCAGGTCAAACGAGATTTTATCCAACAAATTGTGCCTTTGTATCAGAAGCGAGGCACTAAAGAAGCGCTGACCCAAATGCTCAAAATCTATCTGCAAAAGCAGGTCAAAACAGCCACAGAGTATGTAGAAATTTTTGAGTTTGCTCAAATTCCGCATTACTTTCAGGTGCAGCTTCGTCTGGATAGCCAGGATTTAACCGAGTATCGCCGCAAGGAAACGGTTGCCCGCGCCATTATCGATCGCGAAAAGCCTGTCCACACCATTTATGCGCTACAAATTCTGATGCCAACGATGCGGTTGGTTTCGTCAGAAAAGCTTGCAGCAGAGAATGTTCGTGAAGCAGATATTCCCAAACGAAGATTGCGGCTTTTCGCAAGCTCGAGCAGTCCAGGTAATGAAGACCACCAAAACAAAACTGCCTTGGGCACAACGACGCAACAACGCCCTGAACCTGCAAATCCTTCCACTTTAACACCTGGAAATTTCTAATTATTTTTGAACTGGAGTCACTACCATGTCGAACGAACTGAAGCCGCAACCCCCATACGTAGAGAAGCGCCCCCGCTATTTTGATGGTCAATATCTGAAAGTTGATGACTTTGTGAATGAGCAGGAATACCACCTCGATCGCCAACGTCGCACTAGTCGGTTTTTGCATGTTGCTGGGATTCTGGAAGGCTTGCAGGTCACTGTTGAAAACAATACTTTAAGAATCACACCCGGAGCCGCGATCGACGATCAAGGGAGACAAATACTGCTCACTAATGAAGCAGAGTATGGAAACGCAGTACTAAAATCGTCAGCACAGAAGCAGTTTGAAATTGATATATCAACGTTAGATCTAACAAAAACTTATAACCTGTCGATCGCTTGGGATGAAATCGGGTCTGATCAGCAATCGGATGGGGGAAGTCAGGAAAACACTCGCGTTTATGAGCGTCCAATAATTGTTATACAACCTGCTTCAGAAGCATTATCATCGTCCTCGGTGTTACTGGCTGTCATAAAACGTCAAGGGACTAGTAATTCTTTCGAAGCAGATTTAACGAGTTGCCAATACTCCGGACTCAAATTACCTGCTAAGGATGGCAATGGCGTAACTTTGAGGTCGCAGAACGGAGCCAACGATCGCGCGATTCTCTCTGGCAGTCTGAGCGTTACTCAGAATCTTCAGGTTGATGGCAATGTGGGAATTGGGGATGCCCCAGACGCTACAGAGAAGCTGAAGGTAACTGGGAATGCGATCATCGCAGGCTCTCTTTCCATTACAGGTAATAACGGTAATCTGACTGTTGCAGGTACTAGCACATTAAATGGAGATACCACGATCGCAGACACACTCTCTGTAATCTCTGTAAGAGGACGAGATAATTATGCTATTGAAGTGACTGGCTCATCAAGCCAGGTTACTACACCTACTTCTTTGAGAATTAAAAGTGGCACTATTTCTATACCAAATAGAACGGGCATCAATACCGTTATTTTAAACCCAGACGGAAGCCCTAAAAACCCAGCGGTATCAGGAAGTCACGATGTTCGGCATCCAACAATAGGGTATTGGTCACAGTGGGAGACTTTTATAAACAGCAGTGCAGTGGATGGGGATGTAGTCGTCGTTGCCAGTTCTGGTGCAGTGACGACTGTTCCTCCTGGAGCCACAGCTACCAAAACATTGCTCGAATCGATTAATGCATTTTATCCATTCAGCCCTGCTTTCCAAGGCAATGTTTCCTATGCATTGGCGTTTGTAAAAGGACGCAAAAATAGTGCACA
>Ga0196964_10001325_pt1 | contig 12656 bp, 4 predicted proteins | sample S1_10metaG_FD_148615 | JGI IMG/M metagenome (GOLD analysis project Ga0196964, IMG submission 148615) | Soil microbial communities from Anza Borrego desert, Southern California, United States - S1_10 | ecosystem: Environmental > Terrestrial > Soil > Desert | place: USA: California | collected...
CCGCGTCATCCTATGGATCAAAGCGTACGCGGCGCAGAAGAACAAAGTCCAGGAGTACTATCAGAAGGTCGATTTTGCAAAGATGAACAACGGCCAGATCCGCAAGCTCATGGCCATTCTCTTCGATGACGTCAAAGACCCGGTGCTGGCCAAGAATGTTTTCGCGCAGCTGAAGTTTGCGCAGCTGCAGGACAACGAAAAAGTAGATCTCACGCGCTACCTGTGGCACCGCGATGAGACGCTGGTGCGGCGCTGCTGCCAGGAGATCCCGGCACCGACCGGTCCGATGGAACTGCTGCGCTATTTTCACTGGCGCCAGAACCACGCCGAAGGCCTGCCGCTCTGCGACACTCTGGCCGGCGTTCCCGAGCTGGCCAAGGAAGTCCTGTGGAAGAAGGCTGAATTTTTCCATTGGTCCAACCAGTTCGAGAAAGCTGTGGTAGCGTACCGCGACAGCGACAACCCGCCGCACAGCCAATTCCGGATCGCCGAATGCCTGCAGCGTCTGGGAAAAGTTCAGGCTGCTGTTAACCAGCTGCAGGAGATACAGAATTTCTTCAAGGAGCAGGCGCCCGAGGCCGGCCTGCGCACGGCGTGGATTTACCGCGACGCGGGAGATAAGGCGAAGTTCGAGAGCTCATTGCGGGCGGTGATGAAAAAGTATCCCAAGAGTGGGCAGTCCAGCACGGCCCATCAGGAACTGGAAAAGCTCGGAGTCAGAATCGGCGGGGGCGTTGATGCGGAATAAACTGGGTGTGATGGCCGTGCTCGTGCTGAGCGCCAGCGTTATTGGCGGCGAAGCAGCACCGGCGGCGGCGGCAAAAACCGATGCGACCGCGCGCGAAACGGATTTTGCCGCGCGGCGCATGCTTGAGAAAGCCAGGGAGCTCTTCCAAAGCAGCGAGAATGAACGCGCCGTGAAGATGGTCGAGACGCTGCTCGACCAGTATCCCAAGAGCCCCGTGCGCTACCAGGCCTATATGGTCCTCGGGCGCCACTACATCGACACGCGCCAGCAATCGAAGGCCATCGCGCTGCTGCGCAACATGAAAGACTTCGAGAAGCGCGAAAGCGAGCTCAGCCCGGAGGACCGCGATCTCTACATCGAAAGTCTCTACCTGACTGGCATCGCCTACTTCCAGATGCGCCAGTACGGCCAGGCCACGCCGATGCTCCGCAAGATCACGACAAATTATCCGAACACGATCTGGGCCAACCAGGCGTTCTTCTACATCGGCATGTGCCACTTCACGCAGGGCCGCTGGAGCCAGGCCATCGACGCGCTGGGCCTTGTTGGAACGTTTGTTGATCCGGACAGTCCAACCACTGAGTTTGTTGAAGCCGGTTACCGCTTCTTCGTGAAGGTCGAAGACGCCGATCTGCCGGTGCTCAGCCGCCTGGGAAAAGAAACCAACGTAAAGATCACGACCCAGTTAGGCGACAGCGAAATTCTGCCGCTCGCAGCCCTCAGCGCCTCCAGCGAAACGTTCATCGGCTCGATCGCTACCGAGATCGGCCCGGCCAAACCCAACGACAAGACGCTTCAGGTGCGCGGCGGCGATTCAATTTCAGTCTCATACGTTGACGACAATACAAAGGAAGGCAAGAAGGGCGAGCCGCGCGACAGCAAAGTGCTCGTGGTCTCAACCGCCGCGCTCAACTTTACGCTGGGAACTTACGAGTCCAAGGCCGCGGCGGCGTTCATCGACCAGCCGCTTTTCGTGCAGCTCACCGATGTCGACCGCGATTCGTCGCCCAAGGCCGAGGCGGTCCAGGTGCGCGTGGTCTCGCGTTACAAAATCGAAGAAGAACAATCGTCGGCCGAGCGCTCAGCGACGGACATCGACAAGCTCTTCAGCGAGAAAGAGGAGAGCTGGAAAATCCGTGACGAAGTTACGCAAACGCTGAACGAGCTCGGCGCCGAGCCCGTACATAGCGGCCGGTTCGGCGGAAACGTGAAGATCGTGCAGTTCTCCGAGGCGCAGACGGTCGACAAATCCGACGCGACACTCACCTGCGCCATCGACGATGACGTGGTCGCCTACTACGTCGATGACCTGCACATCGGCGGCAAGACACCGCGCCAGGTCGAAGCGCACATCCGCGTAATCGGCGAGATCGACAGCCGCGCCCGCGCGCCACTCTACGAAGTTTTCGATCCCACGATTAAGGCGCAGAAGGCGCTCGTCGAGGCGCGCGCGCACCTGGAACTGGCGCGCATCTTCAAGAGCATGGGCTTGATGAAGGGTGTAGAAGAAAAGTGCAAAGTCGGGCTCGAGCACGCCGACTCGGTGATCCAGTCGCGAACGCCGCTGCCCTCGCACCTGCGCGAAGAAGCCTTCCAGCTGAAATGGGAAATGTTCATCGCGCAGGAGAATTTCCAATCCGCAATCGCCACCTGCCAGCTGTTTAACCAGCTCTTCCCCAATTCGCCGTTCGTCGATCAGGCGCTGCTGGGCATCGGCAACGTGAAATTCGAAGACAAGAAATATGGCGAGGCCATCGGCGTTTTCCGCCAGGTGCTGAACTTGAAGAACTCCACGGCCAAGGCTGAAGCGCAGTTCAAGATCGCCGAATGCATGAAGAAAGGCGCGCAGAAGGGCGCGCGCGACCAGGCGATCAACGAATACAAACTCTGCGCCGAGCGCTACCCGGACAGCCCCTTCGCCGGCGCCGCCCTGGGCGAGATGGTCGATTACTATGTCGACACGCAGGACTACCGCCTGGCCAACGATCTGCTTGAGCGCGTTTTTCAGGATTACCCGGACGCCCAGTTCCTCGACAGCATGCTGCTGAAGTGGGTCGTCGTCGCGTTCAAGACCGGCGAAGTTCAGAAAGCGTACGACAAGTGCTCGCAGCTTCTGTTTGATTATCCCAGCAGCCCGCATGCGGACAAAGCTAAAGAACTGCTTCCCCGCCTGGAGCAGCGCCTGAAATCGCAGGCTCCAAAGGAAGGAGCCGCGAATGAAAAATAATAAAGGGATCGTTCGAATGCCTCTGAAATCATGGTCAGTTCTCTCCGTTCTTGCCGTGACGCTCAGCGTGTGTGCGCCGCTTTCTGCCGGCGAAGACACTGCCGCGTTCGAAGCTCTCTGCCAGAAAGTGCAGCAGGGCGGCGCGGCCTCGAGCGAAGAAGATTTGAAGAATGTATTCAAGCAGGCGCGCGAACTCGGACGGCCGTATTCAGCGCACCTGGCCGTCAAACCGTATTTCGAACAGAACCTCAACCCCGGCGCGGCACTGGTGCTCGCGGCCGCGGAGAACGCGTTCCTCGCCGGCGATTACCGCACTTCCGTCGGCCGCTACAAGACGTACCTGAAGAATGCGCCGGTGAATGCGGAATCGTCCGCCGCGGCAGGCCGCATGTACGTGGTCCAGATCGACTTCCTGAACGCCGCCGACGACGCGTATCAGTTCATGAAGCAGGCCGGCACGAAGTACCGTGATGATGCGATGGCCAGGAAGTTCGATTCGTGGTTCGTCGAAGAAGCGCGTAACCGCAAGGATTTCGCCTCTCTCGCTGAACGGCTGGCGATTGTCTTCGCCGACAAGATGCCGCTTGAACAGGAACGGCTGTATTTCTGGAACTATCTGGACTGGATGCTCGAAGAGGTCGGCCGCGTGCAGCCCGAGCACTATCCGGCTGCTGCGCCGCTGCGCGCACTGGCCCCGCTGATCCGCGACACGCCGCGCTATGCCGCGCGGGTAAATCTCTACGCGACGCTGCTGGGCTACTACGCGGGAAATTTCCACCAGAACAAGGAACGCATGGCTCCCGAGTTCGAAGCCGTGAATGCCGCTGCCAAAGCCTACGTGGATACCGGCGCGGCGCTGCCTGTCTACCAGGACCTTCTGACGCTGTTCGTCGGAGGAAAAGATCGCTGGGACGACGGCATGTTCCAGACCCCGCCGGAAGCGCGCCGCAAGCTGCTGCTCTATTGCTATGAGAAGCTCAACGATGACGACAAGAAGCAGGCGCTGGCGTGGAATCCGCACGGGCGCTGGGCGTTGCAGTACACGGCGACCGCGGCCGAGTGGATCGAGCTCGTAAAAAAGAAGCCCGAGATCTATTCGCCGTTCGCGCGCAGTCTCATGCCGATGCTGGAAGGCGAAAAAGCGCCGCTCGATCACTACAAGAAGCAGGCGGAGGTTCTCGATAACGTCGCCTCGCGCGCAGCGGCCGTAAGCCGCGCGCTTGCCGCCAGTGATACGATCTCGGCGACGATGCGGCATCTGGCGCAGAAAGAATCCTGGTATCTGCAAGGGGCCGATTACAACGACATCCTGCGCAACCGCGTCTGGAACGCGTTCCGCCAGTTCGAACGGCCGCAGGACAAGCAGATCAACGATCAGCATTTCCACGACAGCCTGGCCGAAGTCGGCGTGGAAACGTTCCTGCAGACGCCGGTCGCGTTGTTTGATCCAAACACCGCGCGCGACACGCTGTGGAACATCTGGCACGCGAAAGACGCTCGCACGAAGTTTGTGCCGTACATCCAGGCGCTGGCGTGGATTCCGTATACTGACGCCGAGCGCAAGCATGCGTTCGGGCAGGTGTACGAACAGGTCAAGCAGTGGGCCGAGCACGTCCGCAAGCAGAAGAACGATCCCAATGCAAAAGCGTCGATGGATGTGATCACCGCGCTCGATAAGGCGCTCTCCGACGCGATGGATTCGAAGTCCTTTGACGCTGCAAAGAATCCCAACCCGGTGTTTCAGAAACTCGCGCTGGCCGTGCAGGCCGCGCGCGGCGCAAACCGGGACGCCTTCCTGCAGAACGCGAAGGATCTGTACGCTTACGCGCGCGACTACGAAGCGAAGAAGACGCCGTTCGGCTCGCAGATTTTGCGCTGGGTCTGCACCACGCAGCCATTTGACACACTTGATTTCCAGCTCGAAGCGCTCAAGGATCAGCTTGCGATTCTCGACGTCAATGGCACGCATCGCCAGTTGATGGATGTCTGCGACGGCATCGTCACGAACCGCAAAGGCTGGCAGCGCAACGCGTGGAACTGGTGGACGATTCCTTCCTCAGGCAAGGCGACGGCCAAGAGCGTCAACGATGTCCTTGCCGCCGGCATTCTCAAGCTTGCTGAAAAAGATCAGTTCTCGCCGCACCTCTTCAGCCTGTTCCGAGCCACGCGCCGTGGCAACAACTGGCAGGACCAGGGCGCCAACGGCGAAGTGCTCGCCAAGCTGATCGAAAAGAAACTCTTTTACAAGGCGCCGTACATTCCCGAATGGTGGGTCCGCTCGAATGCGGCGTCGTATCAGTGGATGATCAGCCGCGAATTCCAGGGCCTGGCCAAGCAGTGGCCGCACGAGAAAGCATTCGACGACATGTACGTCGAAGAGCTCAAACAGACCAAGCTGCTCGACAGCGCCTACTGGCAGTTTGGCCGGGACGAGAACCGCAAAATCGTCAACGCCGCCGCGCCGATCCTCGCGGAGATGGAAAAGGTCCCCTTCGGCTATGATCCGGGGCAGCGAGCGTACGACCGCAACGATTTCTTCGAATGGCACCGCCGCGCGATTGCGGCCGATGCGCCGGTCCGCGACGCGTTCCTGCAGAAGCTCGAAAGTTACTACGGAAAGTCGCGCTTCGATGGCTATGCCATGGGTGGCGCCTACTTCAGCACGCTGGCCAGCACCGAAAAGCCGGACGCGCGCAAGCAGTTTTTCGGCAAGCTCCGTGAATATCTGGATCGCGTCAAAACACATCCGGCGCGCGTGGGCCCGCCCTACCTGGAAGCGCTCAGCAAGATTGCCGATGTCAAGACTGTCACGGACGACGAACTTGTTGTGCTGCTGAACACCTTCCCCGTCAATGTTCCCACGCGATGGGCGCAGAACAATCACAACGAAACGCTTGCGGCGCTGCTGCATGCCGCGCTCGCCGGCCGCGACCGCAGCAATGATCTGTACGCCGTCGTCCCGCATTTCTGGAAGATCGCGCGCGACACAGGCAACGCGACCTTCCAGCGCCAACTCGCCACGTTCGCCAAGGCGCTCTCGGACGAAGGCAAGCACGAGCTGGCCACTGTGTACATCAACGCGGGACTGGAAATCGCCGGAAGCACGATGGCCGAAGACGTGCAGTCGATGCTGCGCGCCGCGCGTGCAAAATCCATGATCAACGTCGGCAGCGTCAATCCGTTCAAGCGCAGCGATCCACGTTACAACATCGGCAACGCGCAGGCTGAGTACCTCTCGGGCAAGCTGCAGAGCGCCTGGGAAATGTATCTGCCGGGCAAAGCGATCCTGCGCGACAACTTCAAGGAGCTCGACCCCAATTTCGTGCTCTGGATCATCGAGAAGAACACCGAGACGCGCAATTTCGAAGAAGCCGAGAACCTGGCGCGTGTGATGATGCAGTATTTCGAAGCCACGCCCGGCGGATTTGAAGCCGAAACGCGCGCGCGGCTGTTCTACAATTACGCCAGCATCGCCTTCGAACGCCAGGAATATCCGCGAGCTCGCGCGCATTACGAGCGCATCGCTGAGACGAAGGAATACGAGGGCACACGCGCCAAACGTGAAGCCGAGCTGCGAATTGCTGAAGTCGACCGCCGCACCAAGAGCTTCGATCGCGCGATCCTGCAGCTTGAGAAACTCTCGCGCCGCAAGGACGACTTCCTGCAGACCGAAGCCTATTACCAGCTGGCGCTCGTGAAGTTTGACCAGGAAGACTGGACCGAGGCGCAGCGCTACCTGGAGCAGGTGCTCAGCCGCAACCGCAACCACGCGATGGGCAAAATCCTCGAAGGAAAACTGGCTCTTCAGACCAAGCGCTACGAAACCGCGACCGACCTGGCGATCGGGCAGGCTTCGACGCAGGAAATCCTGGTGCCAGGCCGCCCCTTAAAGGTGACGCTGGACGACAAGAATCTCTCCGTCGTGGGCCAGGCCGTGCAAATCGAAATCCGCGCGTGGACCGATTCAGGCGACGAAGAAACGTTCATGCTGCTGCCCGCGGGCGACTCGAAGACCACGTTCGAAGGCCGGCTGCCGACCGCGCTCGGCAAGATTGAGAAAAATGACAAGACGCTGCAGGTATTCGGCAAAGACCGCATCCACTACAACTTCTCCGAAGCGTTCAAGAAGAATTACAAAATCGTCGATTCGCACCCTGGCACGATGCTGGTAGCCAGCAACGCCGAGCTCTACGTTTCGTCGGGCAAAATTCTCTCCAAGGAAGAAATGGAAGAGCGGGCGCTCGAAAAGATGGTTCGCGAGCGTCTGCGCGTCGAATCGGGCGTCATCGAAGGAAGCAAGGAAGCGCTCAGCAAGCTGCGCGAAGACGATCAGATCAAGCCGGGCAATCCGATCAACGTTCGCATCGTGGACGTGGACCGCAACCTCACGCCCGAGCCCGACAGTATCACGGTAAATGTTGCTTCAACCAGCGGCGACCGCATTGTTGGATTGCCGCTGAAAGAAACCGGGCCGACCACTGGCATCTTCGAAGGCGCAATCCAGACTGCGTCGGCGCAGGCGATGGCGTTCGCGTCCGATTCGGAAGAAGGCCGCGATCCCAATTCAGTCATCACCAGCGAAGACAGGCCCTACTGGAGCGCGCTGCCCGATTCAGTCCGTCCGAAGAGCTTCAGCATCGATCTCAACGACAATCTTCCGCTCGGCAAGCTGCACATCGATGCCAACGTTCCCGGCCGCAAACTCAAAGCATTCCTGCTGCAAACGTCGCTGAACGGCCGCGACTTCCAGACGATTGGACAGTATCCGGAAGAGTTTAAGCCGTGGGACGGCTCGCTGGAGCTCTCCGTGATGCGTTTTGCTCACGGCGATAACGGCCTGCAGACGCTGCAGCAGTATCAGAATTACTGCGAAGTCGGCTGGCTGAAAGACAAGCAGCCGCGCATCTCCCTGCCGCCGGCGCTGGCGTTCAAGTTCGACCACGACCTGAACGGAAAAGGCGGGCCGCTGCACTTCGAACACGATGGCAAGAACAGCCACTACGTGCTGCATCTGCGCGGGTCATTCTATCTGAACGAACGCCAGACGCGCACGTTCAAGCTCGAAACAAGCGGCCGCGACAAGAAGCGCTTCCGCGTCATGCTCGCTATCGATGGCCAGCAGGGCCAGAAACCCGACGAGCTGCAGCGCTCGCTGATGAAAGGCGTTCACCGCCTGGACGTGTACGTGCTGGCCTGGCGCCATTCGCATCCGAACATCAAACTGCTCTGCGACACCGACCAGCCGCCCTTCATCGGGCCTTGCCCGCCGGAGATGTTCGACATCACCAAGCAGCCGGAAATCAGCAAGGCGATTCTCTTCGAAGCGGCGAAGGTCCAGGCTTCCAATGATGGCGGCACGTTCGACATCACCCCCGGCAAGGACACCCGTGCGCGCGCGCTGCGCCTGATGATCACCGATTACGAAACCGATGCGCCTGCGATTCAGAAGATCACGCTGCAGGATCCCGAAGGCAAGAAGATCCTTCCGACAAAGGAAGATGTCGCCGCCCTGCGTAAAAACCAGAAGCTTGAGATTGTTCCCGGCGACCGCGTTACCATCGCCTACGAAGATCCCGTCGTCGTTACCAAGGGCAAGGAGCACAACGAATCCTTCCTGACCGCTACGTTCTATAACGCGAAGCTCAGCGCCTGCTTCGTGGATTACATCAAGCGCGGCGAAAACCGTGAAGCCGAATACATTCCGATGCGCCGCTTCAAGGCCGGCGACAAGATCAACGTCTTCATCAGTGATCCGGACATGGATGTCACTGAAAAGCCGGACGTTATTACCTTCAGCGCCAAAACACCCAACGGCGAGCCAGTCCTGTTCAAGGCACTGGAAACCGAGCCGCATTCGGGAATTTTCATCGGCAACATCTTCCCGGTGCCCGGCAAGCCCGCGCGCGACGTCGAAATGACCGTCGCCGCCGGAGATGACATCATCGTCAGCTACCGCGATGCCGAAAACACCGATCCGGGCGTGCCGTGGGATCGCACGTACGTGGTCGAACAGTCAGCGGACAAGACGCCCGATCTGCGCATTTACGCCGTGACGTCAAAAGACATCACGCCGGAAGAACAGGAGGCGTGGCTCAAGCAGCGCAAGCAGGAGACGCTGGGCGTCGAAGAACTGATTCCGGCGGCAAAGGACCTGATCGCCGCCGTACCGCCCACGCCGCTGCCGGACGGCACGCCCATCCACGCCTTCGGGCCGCTTGTTTTTGAGCTGCGCCATCCGGCGCTGGCTCAGTCCAAGCGCAGCACGGCCACCGTTTACGTGCAGACCGGTTCGGCGCGCAAGAAAGCCGGCAAGAGCGACAAAGATCCTTACGACATCAATGTCCCCGGCACACTGAAGATCATTCGCACGCCCAAAGACCTGCCAACGCTACCGGTGCCAGTTGGCTACCGTTCGATGCTGGTGCGCGGCGACCGTTCGAGCATAGATCCACTCGAAAGCGGCCGCTTCCTCTTCTATGTGCCGCTCAAGCTCGGCACGCAGCCGGAGAAGTCGCTCATCGATATCGAGCAGCTTGCGCACAACGAATCGGACCTGGACCAGACGCCGCTGACGATCTGGGGCAGCGACGATGTTTTCGTGGGTTTCGAATACGACGAAGCCGGGCAGAAGAAGTGGGTCGTGCAGAAGGCGATACTGAGCAGCGACTGCATGTTCCACATCATGGACCGCCGCTACCAGGAAGAGCGGAGTGGCGCGTACATCGGCGAGACGATCTACTTCCGCGTCGTTCATCCCGAAAGCGACACGTCCGATCAGAAAGACATGATCGATCTTGCGCTGACCAGTTCCTCCGGCAAACAGGCGACGATCAAGCTCAGCGAAGCCACGACGCATTCGGGGATTTTCAAGGGCTTCGTGCGGCTGGTGTATTCGGGCGACAAAGTCGACAAGCCAGATCCCGATGCGTTCCAGGTGAATTATGGCGATCAGCTCACCGCCGAGTTCAAGCACGCGAAGTTGCCTGAAGGCGTGAAGCGCTCGCTGCAGGTCTTCAAAGGAGCTGATGGCAAAGTCGTGACGCTCACCAAGCGCTTCAAGGACCCGACCATCGCGGTCCAGACGCAGCTGACGCTGGCTGAGGCGTATTTCGAGCAGGCCAAGCGCCACCGCGACCTGGGCCAGCGCGATCTCTCGGCCAAGGAAATTGCACAGGGCAAAAACATCCTTGAGGAAGCGCAGCGCGATTACCCCAACGCCGAAGCACGTGCGCAGGTCGACTACCTGCTCGCGAACCTCGCGCTGGAATTCGCCGGCGACGCGCCCGATGAGGAATCAGCCAAGAAGTACCATGTGGAAGCGATCACGCGCTTCACCGATTATGTGCGCAACTATCCTGACAGCACCTACGCGCCAAAGGCGCAGTACAAGAAGGCGCTCACACTTGAAAAGATGGGCCAGATGGACCAGGCCTGCGAAGAGTACGTGAAGCTTTCATACCGCTATCCGGATAACGAACTGGTCGCCGAGACCATCGCGCGGCTGGGCCAGTATTTCTGGAACAAAGGCAAGACGATGCTCAAGGAGGCCGACAGCCAGCAGGTGCTCGTCGAGTCCGAAAAGATCCGCGTGAAGGCGCGCGAGATGTACAAGACCGCCGGGCAGGTCTTTGGGCGTCTGGCAGCGCGCTTCCCGCAGCACGCGCTGGCCGGCAAGACGCGCGTGATCTCGGCGCAGTGCTTCATCCACGCCGGCGACATTCCGAAGGCCATCGAAATCTTCACCACGGCGATGAAGGATCCGAACCTGGACAAGGACCTGATTGCCGAATCCATGTACTGGTGCGCCGACTGCTACGCCAAGCAGAATGACTTCCTGAACGCCTACCGCGGTTTCATCAAGCTGACGTGGGATTATCCGGCGAGCAAATGGGCGAAGTTTGCGCGCAGCAAGCTGGCCGAAGACCAGTACGCCAAGATGAGCGTCGATCAGATCGAGCAGAAATAAGGGCACTTAAAAGGAGTGCAAAGCAATGGATGATGGCCTGTTGTCCATGGTCTCCGCCGCCGGCGGCATGGAAAAAGCAATTCTCATTCTCCTGGTGTTCAGTTCGGTGGCGCTCTGGAGCGTGGTGTTCCTTAAGATTCCGGAACTTTACGCGGCCAAGAAGAACAGCGCGCGCTTCCTGGAGAAGTTCCACGAATCTGAAACGTTCGCCAATCTTCAGGAACTCGACAAGCCTGAAAACGATTGCGTGCATCTGCGCGTGTTCAAAGCAGCGCTGGCCGCAACCGCGGGGAAACGAGTACCCGCGCCGCCGGCGACAAAAAACCAGCCTGCAACGTTCCGTATCCAGCCCGCGAATACGACTGAAGAGCTGATCCTGCTGAACATGCAGCACACCTCTGCCGGCTACCTGCTGCATATGCAGAAAGGCCTGAGCATGATGGCGACGCTGGGCAGCACAACGCCCTTCATCGGACTGTTCGGAACGGTCGTCGGCATCATGACCACGTTCCACGACCTGGGCATGACCAAGACGCCGAGCATGCAGGTTGTTGCGCCCGGCATCTCGGGGGCGCTGGTAGCCACGGCGGCCGGACTGGCCGTCGCCATTCCCGCGGTGATCGCGTGCAACTCGTTCAACGCTGAAATCGAAGAACTGCGTGAGCTGTCCAACGTGTTCATCGAAAAAATGATGGCCTTGATCCGCGCCAATTCTCAGACAGCAACGCCCGCCCAGGCGGTGGCTGCTGCCCCGCGCGCCCCGGCCGCTCCCGTGATCGCCGCAAAGCCCGCCGCGAAAGCTGCTGCGCCGGCCGACGATGATGACGGCGAAGACGAAGACGATGAGGAAGACGAGGACGCGGAACTTGCAGCCAAGCCGGCGGCCAAAGCGGGGCAGAAAGCGAGAAACGCATGAGCATGGGAGTCAGCAAGCCCGGGGGCAAAAAGACGCAGACCCCCGAGATCAACGTTACGCCGCTGGTGGACGTCATGCTCGTGCTGCTGGTGATCTTCATGATCACCATCCAGGCTGCGCGCGAATCGATCCCGCTTGAATTGCCTGAAGCGCACGGCATTGCCGACGACGGCAGTAAGACGCCCGTCGAAATTCATCTCGATTCCGAAGGCCGCGTGCATGCCAATGGCCGCGTCATGGAGCTCGCCGAAGCCGAAGAAGAGCTGCCGCGCATGCTCAAAGGCAACGAGAAGCAGACTTACGCGCTGAACGCGCACCGCAAGCTGCCGTATGAAAAAGTCATCAAGCTCATCTCCGCCATCCGCGGCGCGGGCATCGAGACGGTCCTGGTCACGGTTGACGGCGCCGGTCCTTCCGGCGGCCCGGTACGCTAATTTTCAGGAGCACACTTCACATGAGCGACAGCAGCACAATCGACGCAGACGCCTTCCGCTCGCGTTATTCGGTCAAGCAGATCGGCACCGCCGTGGCATTCGCCTTCCTGCTTCATGGCGTACTTCTCGGCGCGTACTTCGTCCTGGGCAGCGAAAAGAAAGGCCCGGGCAAGACGGCCGAAAAGGTGGAAAAGAAGGACGATTCCAAAGCGGCCGCTCCAGCGAAGCCTGGCGAGTCCGGCAAGAACGATCTGCTTGAGAAGCCTGCGGACACTGCGGGCAAGACAACGCCTCCTGCGCCGCCGGCTGACGCAAAGAAAAATACCGAGACGGCCAAGCCCGGCGAGATTCCGAACGCGCCGGAC
>Ga0196964_10001326_pt1 | contig 12654 bp, 10 predicted proteins | sample S1_10metaG_FD_148615 | JGI IMG/M metagenome (GOLD analysis project Ga0196964, IMG submission 148615) | Soil microbial communities from Anza Borrego desert, Southern California, United States - S1_10 | ecosystem: Environmental > Terrestrial > Soil > Desert | place: USA: California | collected...
CCAGGCGGCGCAGATCGCCTCGATCCAGGCCCACCAGAAGAAGCAGGCCGAGGCCGACGAGATCGAGCGCAAGAAGAAGGTCAAGGCCGCGTACGACGCGCACTACGGGCAGATGCAGCCGGCGGTCCTGCGCAGCACCGACCCCCCGGCCGCGCCGCAGAACGCCGTGCTCCGCCACGGGCCGGGCCAGCCCGCGGGGCCGCAGTACCAGAATCTCGGCGGGCAGCCGGCCCAGCCCGGCGGATGGGGCGCCGTGCTCGGCGCCTACGGCGTCAAGCCTCGCACGTCGTCGCCCCAGCCCGCCGCCGCGCCCGCGCAGCCGGCCAAGCCCGACGGGTGGGCCGGCGCCCTCCAGGGTCTAGGCATGAAGCCCGCGGGCCCGACGCAGCCGATCCCTTCGCGCTCGTCTCCGGCCCCGGCCGCTCCCGGCCCCGGGATGCCGATGAACCCGATCGCGGCTGCCGCCGCCCGGATGGTCGCGGCTGCGTCTCAAGGCGCGGTGCCCGGCGCCGCCCCGGCGGCCCCCGCGCGTCCCCCGGCGATGAGCATGGCCCCGACGCGGATGGGTGCTGGCCCGGCCGCGATGGCGCCGGCACAGCAGGGGCCGATGGGAGAGGAGGACAAGATCGCCAAGTCCCTCACGATCATCGGCAACAGGCAGAACTACCTCCGACAGGAGCTACAGCGATCGAACCTCACCCTCCAAGAGAAGTCGGAAATCCAGTCCGAGCTTCGCAAGCTGGGCGACATGGAGCGACAGTTCAAGGGATCGCAGGCCCCGGGCCGTCGCGCACTTCCCGAGTCGGGCGAGGAGATCATGGCCAAGAGGGCGGCCGACGCGCCGGGGATGAACCGGCAGCTCGCGGACAACCTGCGCATGAGCGGCCAGCAGATGGCCGCTGCCAACGAGCCGCTGACGGAGTACCCGGAGGACGCGATCCGAGCGGAGGCGGTCTGGCAACTCCAGCAGTCTGGCCGCGGGCACCTCGTCAAGAACGAGGGCATCCTGAAGGAGGAGATGACGCGGGTGGCCCCGTCGGTCATCGAGCGGATGGTCAAGGTCCGCGAGGCCAACCGCCAGCGTGCCGGGGCCGAGACGCAGAGGGCCGACGCGATCGACGGCGGGGCCGGGCCCTTCAAGGGCATGTCCGAGGAAGAGGCCGCGCAGCGTGCGGAGATCAACAAGAACGTCAACGCCAGGTACGAGGCGTCGCAGAGGGAGAAGGTGCGCGAGGCGATGCGCCAGGCCGGCATGTTCATCGAGGGCGAGGAGCAGGACCAGCGGGCCCAGTCCCTCTCCCGCGAGGAGCAGATCGCGCAGAGCGAGGCCAACCTTGCCCGGGCGCGGACGCAGGCGCAGAGCGGCGGCATGACGCCCCAAGAGCGGCTCGCCGCCGCTCAGGCTGACGCGGCCATCAAGCAGATCGACCGGGACAACGCCGCGTTCGCCGGCGGCCGACCCACCCCCGCGAGCGCGGAGGCTGAGCTTGGTGCGCGTCAGTCGTCTGTCGCGCTGGCCCTAGGCAACGAGGCGGCGTGGATGCAGAACGCCGACAAGCTGGCGTCGATCCTCAGTGATCGAGTCGGAGCGGGCGGGCGCGTCGTGAACTTCCTCGCGCCGTGGTCCAATTCCATCGCGGAGGATTCGGCCGCGATTACGGACTACGAAACGATGGTACTCCGCCCGCTGGAGGAACTGGCGAGCATGAGCCCGATCGAGGCGCAGCGTCGCGCCGCCCCTCTGCTCAGCGCTCTGCCGATGGCTGGCGGCGATGGGAACTACGGAACGGACGATGTGTTTGGTCCGAACCAGCGAGAGCGAGGCGAGTTCGGTGCGCGTCTCAGCGCGATTCGGAGGCGGCTGATGGAGCTGGCTTCCGCGGGAGCGCTAGCGTCACGAGCCCCGCAATGACGCCGACGCCGGCGGCAACCACGCAGCCATCAACTGCCGCTACGCCCAGTCCGTACATGAGCACGGGAACCGCCGCAACAGCTACGGCAACGGCGACCAGAAGGGACCGGGCGATTCTTGTGAGCGGATCGGGCACGACATCCTCCCAGGACAACGATCACACGGGCGGGGGAAGCTTGCGGCCCGCCCACCAGTACGGGAGAGCGAGAATCACGCATGCCACGATGAACACGGCGAAGGCGAGGCCGAACATCGTCAGCCTCTCGCCGTCGCGGGCGCCCTCAGCGACGACGGCAGCCACAAGCATGCCGATGGCGTAGAAGATCAGGGCGATAGCCACCACGTACCTAAGGATTGCCACGAGACGATCTCGCATGGGCTACTCACCGTGTGGTACAAGTAAACGGGGCGGGCGCGGCACGGTCTGGGAGGCGTGCCATCCATTCAAGGTGGCGACGCTCCGTTCGAGGCTCGGACCACATGCGGCGCCACCCGGGCATGGCTTCTCGCCGCTCCAACTCCTTGTGGACAATCTGCCCACGGAGCATGGCCATCTCTTGATGTCGCGTCCACTCGCGCTGCACAACATCAAGCAAGTATGCCCGCAGCGACCTGAGGTCTGCCGTCCCGATGTACGCCAAGCACCGCCGGACATCTTGGGAGTGCTGCTCGATCTGGAGGTGCGTCATCGAGACGGGGGCTGGCTCGATCTGGCTTTCTGTGTCCGCGGCCATCGCCGACTTCCCTCCCACTTCTGGAGGCGGGCTCGCAATAACCCTGGCCATGCCCCAGAGCACCGGCACAAGCAGGACCGCCAGTACCGCCAACTCTGGCCAACCAATGCGGTCCACCCCCAGACCATACCGGGTGACGGGGTGAGCCGCAATGCCTACCGCTGTGCGAACAGGTGGCCCGTCAGGGGGGAGATGCAGAACCCGACGACGGCGCCGGAGCTGCGGGCGTGGTAGAGCGTGATGCCCTTTCCCACGTCCCGGCCCTTGTACGCCTCGTTTGACAGCAGCACCTCCAGCATGTCGCCGTCGGGGTCGTGGTGGACCGACGGGAAGGTCATCGGCCGCGCGTTGTCCGCATCGGATGGGGACATGAAAGCTCTTTCATGCGTCACGCCAGCGTCACGATGATGTCACGCTGTCGCAGTGACGGGCGGGATTTTTGTGCCGGTTTTCTTGCGCACGATGTCGAGAAACCAGCGCGCAAGCGCCCCTTCTTCCTTCGGGGCCGACTTCCACTCTCCGTCCGTCACCACCAGCCTGATGACCGCGCCCTGTTCCTTCGCCTTCAGCGCGGCGCGCTGCTGCCGGTACACCCCGAGCGGGTCGTGGACGTGGCAGTACCAGACTCCATCACGGCAGCGATCGGCGTAGATAGAGCATTCACCCTTGCCGCGGGTGCGCGCGCTGCACTTGTGCGTCGTCGGCTTGTCTTCGTGCCCTTCCATCGTCGGAAGTCTATCGCATTCCATCGGCGTCGTCACCTCCGGCCTGCCCGCCGTCTTGAAGCATTCCCGTGGTGGGCGGCGGATGCCACCCCGGCGCACTGGCCGGAGTGGTGTGGTCATTCCCGCGGAGCCGCGTATGGAGAGACCGCTGACGGTGGCTTTGGTTCGGGCGGCGACGGACCCGCGCAGTTCTGTCAACTTTCACCCGGACACTGCGCCAGGGCTTTCGCCCAGGCCCGCGGGTCGTACGTGGTCACTTCACCCGCGGGGCTTGTAGTCGCCTTGGTGTGCGTTGCGAGTCGCCCGGTGGGAACCCCGGACTCGCGTGCTCCGATCCCGTGCCCCTTCGCACACCGAGGCAGGTGTTTATCTGTCCGTACTATACCACGCCTCGGGCCGAACTTCCACCGATGCCCCACCTGTTGGTGCCGTACAATGTGCGATCGACACCACCTACCCCGGAGGCTCCATGCCTCTCTACGCCGTCTGCGACTCGTGCGGCAAGAGTTTCGACCTGAGGCTGGACCACAACGAGGCGGGCGAGGCGACCATCGCCGGCGGCGCCCACGTCTGGCTCCACGACGATGGCGAGATCATCGCCTGCTCGGACGCCTGCGCCATCCTTATTGACGGCCGCATCGCCGCCAAGCGGCCCCCGGTGGCCGAGGACGGGCAGGCCGAATGAGCCGTCTCGCCCTTGGCGTCCCCGACCTGACGGTCAAGCCGCTGGTCCCCACCCCCGAACAGGCCGCGGCCGAGAGCCAGCGCGCGGTGAAGCGGCTGACGATCGCGGAGTTGAACGAGCTGGGCTTCGACGACATCCGCGAGCGCTTCCACCAGACCCGCCGCGACGACCGGCCGGCGTGGGTGAAGGCGCTGGACCTGCTGGACGCCCCGCGCAACTTCATCGCCGGGACGATCGCCCCGTCCATTGAGGCCCGCAAGCGCGCCGCCGGGGAGGTCGGGGCGGGGGGGCGCGGGAAGGTCTTCGTCTCCGACATCCTGCAAGAGATGGGCGTCAAGAACCGCGTCGTCCGCGCCGTAGCGGGCTTCGTCGGGGACGTGGCGTTCGACCCCCTCACCTACGTCGGCCCCGCCGGATGGGGCCTGAAAGTCTCCAACGCCGCCGGCCAGGGCGTGCGGATCGGGCTGCGCGGGCGCCGGGCCCTGACGGGCGGGCTGCTCAAGAAGGGCGCCATCCGCGAGGTCGCCGAGGGCGGGATCGGCAACGTCTCCGACCTGACGGCCCGGCAACTCTTTGAGGAGGCGGGCAAGGCCATGCCGGCGGGCCTCACGGGCGCCCAGCAGGCGGCCTACCTCTCCGAGAAGGTGCTGGGCAAGGCCACGCAGGGCCGCGTGGGCAAGGCGCTGTCCAAGGTCGGCGGGGACGTGCGGCACCGGGGCGGCATCCTGGCCGACTTCGACCGCTTCGGCATCGAGGGTGCCGAGGCCGCGCAGGCCAAGGCCGCACGGGCGTTCGTCGCCAAGTACGGGAAAGGTTCGGCGCCAGGGCTCAAGATCGGCGGCCCGCTCGCCACGAGCACGATCGCGCACATCCCCTTCACCGAGTTCGGCATCCACGTCCCGGCCTTCAGCGCCGACGGGCGGGCGGCGGCCACGGCGCTGCGGATCGCCAACAGCCAGGGAGGGGACTCCCCCGTCACCGCCGCGAGCCCGACCGTCCGGGCTGTCGAGGCGAAAGTGAGAGAGATTGAGGCGGCCGTCACCGCCCGGAAGGCCGCTCGCTCCGCCCCAGCGACGCCGCTGTCCTCGCCCGCGCCAGCGGTAGCCCCGGTCGATTCCGGTGTTGCTGCCGACACGGTGGAGGATGTCGGCCGCAGACAAGCCAATCTGACGAGCCTCTTTGAGAAGCGAGCCGCCAAACTCGACGCGCTGTTCACGCAGACCCCGGACGCTCTGACCGAACTGGCCGAGCGTGTCAGGGCCGAAGCCTCTCGCGTGGACGAGGACATCCTGGGCTCCGAGACCGCGCGCGTCTATCAGCGGCTGCAACGCATGGTGCACAGCGCCGACCCACGCGCCGCGGCCGAGGCGCAAGCGAAGATCGACGAAATCGAATCGCGCTTGACGCGGGAGCAGGTGGACCGGCTGTACGGGATCGGCGACGACAATCCGACGGCCGACGACATCCGGGCGCTGGCCCGTGCTGGACAGGAGGTTGCGGCGACTACGCCGGAAGGACTTGCGGCCGAGGTTGCTCGGATTCTAGAGAAGCTTCCCAAGAGCGACGAGCCGAGCGCCGGCTGGTCCCTCTCTCAGCGCCAAGCCGTGTACGCGCTGAGCGTTGCTGGCCAGCTTGCTCAGTCGCAGGGGTGGGATGGCCGGGCCATCTCAGAAGCTGCCGTCAAGATTGCCGCGCAGAAGTACGCCGATCCAGAGGACGCGGCGCAGATGCTTGGGCGATTCCTGTCGCCCGAAGACGCGCCCCCCGCCGGAGCTGCGAGCGAGCCCATCGCCGCACTGCCGGGCGAAGTATCTCCCACGCCAGCAGCACCGGCAGCAGGTACAGCGCCGTCGAGTTCCGCGCCGATCGTGGCAGGTACCGCATCCCCCCAGCCTACCGCGCCGGACATCGACGCGCTGCTGGACGAGGTGCGTGGGCTCGTGGAGCGGCAGGACGCCCTCCCGGCCACGCCCGAGACGATCGGCGACCTCCTGGCCCTGCGGAGGCTCGTGGACGAGGCGGAGGCCGCGGCCAAGGTCGCCAAGGCCCAGGGCATGGACGAGGTGGCCGAGGCCCACACGCTCTACGCCAACGCCGTCAAGGGGTCGGTCAAGCAGTTCGGGGACGCTGCGACGGAGGAATGGCGCGGGGCGGTCCAGCGGTTCCTCCAGACCGACGACGACGTGATCGGCGCCAGCGTCATGGCCCCGGTGCGCACGGCGCTGGGGTGGTTCGGCGACCCCGGGATCGCCGTGGACATCGCCAACCGCATCGACCGGGGGGTCAAGGCCACCTTCGGCCTGCCCGGCGGCATGGTGCGCAAGGCCCAGCGGCACCTCCGCAACACCATGACGACGGGCTCGCGCGAGGTCTTCAACGCGACGGAGCGGCGGGTCCGGCACCAGGTCACGCGGGCGCTGGACGAGGCCGGGCTGGGCAGTCGCACCGCCGAGGACTACGCCAAGGGCGCGGCCGTGACGTTCGCCCATATGTTCGCCGAGCGGAACAGGCAGGCCCTCGCCGCGGGGCAGGACGCGGTGTTCTACACCACCAGGTTCGGGACGGACGAGCCGGCCGAGTGGGTGAGCCTGATCGACAAGGCGCACCAGGACGGGTTCTTCTCCAAGACGCCGGCGGGCACGCTGAGCGACAAGCTCCGGCAGATCGCCGCTGAGAACCTGGCGGCCCTGGACGAACTGGGGTCGCAGGAGTACACGGACCAGGTGCTGGGCCGGCTCATGGAGGGATACGTCCCGAGCGTCGCCACGCCCGGCGCCCAGGCCAGGATCGCCCAGATCAGGAACCAGCAGATCAAGGCGCAGGGCGACGCGATCCCCGGGGGCCGCGCGGGCATGGCGCTGGAGGCATTCCAGAAGCCCCGGTCCACGATGCAGTACCGCTTCCAGACGCCCGACGGGCAGTGGCACCGCTTCTGGGAGAAGGACCGCTGGACGACCACGATCGACGAGGCCACGCTGGCCCAGGTCGCCAAGGAGAGCCCGGAGGACGCGAAGTACATCCAGGAGACGGCCGAGGCGATCCGCACCTACGACGCCCTGGCGGAGAACCCCGAGTTCGCGGCGCAGTTCGCGCCCAAGGCGACGGACCCGTGGGAGCTGAACGAGATGGCCCGCGAGGGCCACTTCCGCCTGCTGCTGGGCGGGGGCGACATCCCGGGCGACTTCATGGACACGAACATCGCCACGGCGATGGCCGCCCGCTCGATGGCCCACGAGCGGGCCGTGGCGCGGCGGACGTGGCTGGAGTACGTGGGCCAGTTCGGGGTGTCGGTGGACCCGGCCAAGCTCACGGGGCAGGTGGGCGCCGACGGCAAGAGCGTGCGGCTCAAGGACGGCTCGGTCGCCCGCGTCTACCAGGACCGGCGGACGGGCATCTGGGGCGTCGAGCAGGGCGGGCAGCGGTTCCGGCCCCTCCAGCAGAGCGTCCGCGACCTCAAGAACAACCCCCTCATCGACGGGATCGGGGACGCCAAGGCGAACCTCTACCACGAGGACGTGGCCAAGTCGATCGAGGACGTGGCGGACCTGTACGAGAAGGAGGCCCCGGCCCTCATCCAGTTCTTCGACAAGGCCACGGCCGCGTGGAAGTCCGTGACGCTGTTCCACCCGTCGTGGACGATGAGCAACCTGATCGGCGACGGGCTCAACTACGTCATGGGCGGGGCGCGGCTCCAGGACATGGCGCGCAACGCCGCGGGCGTGGCGTCGATCCTGCGGCACGCGGACGAGCCGGAAAAGCTCAAGGGGCTGACCCTCAACATCCGCGGCGTGCCCGTCTCGGGCGAGCAGTTCATCAACGACCTGCGGGCCAACCGGCTGCTGGGGAACAACCGGGCGGTGGAGGAGGGCCTTCAGCTCATCAACCGCAAGTACATGGTGCCGGCGTCGGCGCTGGCGGCGACCAGGGGGCGGGGCGGGGTGCTGGCGGAGGTGGCCCCGTCGAGCCTCAAGGCGGACTTCCTCCAGCGGCTGAGCCACGAGGCGGCGGCGGCGCGGGCCAGCGCGACGGGGAAGATGAAGGCCGTGGGCTGGGTGGCGCGGGACCGGATGATGCGGGGCTTCGTCGCGCCGTGGTTCCGGGCCAACGAGAAGGTCGGCGACTACATGCGCGCGCTGGCCTATGCGTCGTTCCTGGAGCAAGGGCACGACATGGCCGGGGCGGTGGAGCGGACGGTGCGGGCCGGGTTCGACTACTCCGACCTGGCGCGGGTGGAGCGGAGCGTGTTCCGCCGCTTCCTCCCGTTCTACAGCTTCCTGAGGCTCAACGGCGCCTACCAGATGAAGCTGCTGATGGAGCGGCCGATCTACGCCGGCTCGTTCCCGCTGCTGCACAACGCGCTGGAGGAGGCCCTGGCGGGCGAGGCGAGCGTGCCGATGCACGCGCGGCCCGCGTGGATGCGCCAGCAGCTCGCCCTGCAAGTCGGGTCGGACCCGAACGAGCGGTTCGCCCTCATGCTCGGCGGGCTCCTCCCGCTGGAGCAGGGCCTGGTGGGGGCGACGGCGCTGACGGGCGCGGCCACGATGGACGGGGGCGCCATCCAGAGCGTCATGGAATACTTCGCCTCCAGCCTCAACCCGCTCGTCCGTGTGCCGCTGGAGCAGGGCGCCGGACGCGAGTTCTTCAGCGACCGCACGATCGGCGACCCCGACACGGCGGACCTCGGGCGGCTGGAGCACCTGGCCACGCAGCTCCGCCCCGTCCGCGAGGTGCCCAAGCTCGCCCGCACGTTCGCCGAGCAGGGCCCGGCGGCGGGTGCGGCGCGGGCGGTGCTGGGCGGGCGCGTGCAGCCGATGGACGACGAACGTATCCAGTCGTCGCGTCTGCGCGAGTTCAAGGACGAGGAGGAGAAGCTGCGCCGCGCCGTTCGGAGGGCCGAGGGCCGGCAGGACACGGCCGCGAGCTTGGCCGCGCGGGCGCGGCTGCTGCGGCTCTACGAGTCGATGGTGCAGGCCGGCTTCGAGCAGGACGTGCCGGTGTGGGGGCGGGAGCAGCTACAGAAGCTGCGGGCGTAGGGCGGACGCGCAGCGGCGTCGGGTCTACTTGGAGTCACTTGGTCACGCCGGGGGGCGGCGTGTCACCGCCGCACGCGGTTGACGCGGCCGGTGTGGCCGGACGTGCCGAGGTCGAGCTGCGTGAAGTACGTGAACTGCGCCAGCGGCCCGCACGAGAAGTTCTGGATCGCCGTCCCCTCGCTGTCGTGCGGGAAGTACACGCCGCACTTCCCGCTCCGCCCGAGCGTGCTGATCGTCTGGAAGTACGACCCCCCGCTGTGCCGCAGCGGGAGCCACGCCCCGGCCCCGCCCTTGCGCGCGTACACGGCCAGCCGCTTGCCGATGATCTCCGCCCGCAGGTAGTCCCCCACCTCGGGGTTGAACACCGACGCCGCGCCCGTGTTCGTGACGTGGCTGGCGTTCGTGACCGAGCCGTCCCCGTTCTGCTCCTTGATCCGCACGCCCCCGATGGCGCCGTGGGCCGTGACGCACAGGCCCCGGTCGAAGATCGTCCCCCCGCAGAGCATGTACAGCCCGCAACCCTCGACCGACCCGTCCAGGGCGGCGATCTCGAACTGGGCGTACACCCCGTCCACGCCGCTGTACCAGGCGTCCACGTTGTTCAGGCCCGCGACCATGCAGTTGGCCGGCTCGGGGCTGGACTGGCTCGTCGCCAGCGTCAGCACGCCGGCGTCGGCCGTGAAGGCGCTGACGCCGTTGACGATCTGCGTCATGAGCGCGCCGATGTCGCTCCCGCTGCTCAGGTGCGCCCGGGGGTCGGCCCGCACCCGGGTGTGCACGACGATCGGGCCGTGCTGGTCGATGCGGCAGGCGCGGCTGCCGGCGCTGGAGTTGCGCCACGCGGCCCGGATGGTCAGGCCGGCGTTGACGATCGCGGGCGTGATGTCCGTGAGGCTGCCCCAGTGGGAGGCGGGCGAGCCGTAGGTCTTGGTCGTGTCCGTCGAGACGTTCAGGGACTCGCCCCGGGCGTTGTCCACGCCGATGACGCTGGACCCGTCCGTCAGCTCGACCTGCTCGTCGAGCATCGTGGCGTCGGTGTTGCAGTTGCCCTCGATCGTGGCAACGATTCCCACGATCTCCTTGTCGGATCCGATGGCCGTGCCCGGGGTGCCGACGCTCTGGAGGAAGTTCGTCGTCGCCCCGGCCGTGACCGTGGCCGTCGTCCGCGTGTCGTCGCTGTTGGCGGCGTTGCCCGGGTTGAGGTGGGCGATCGTGCCGACGCCCGTCTCGTTCGTCGGCGTCGCCATCGAGAGGGTGACGGATGCCATCTAGGAGGCTCGCTTGATGAGGTCGCGCGTCTGCTCGGGCGTGAAGTCCCACGTCTCCACATGCACGTCGATCCCCTCGCCCATCCGCTGCACGGCCAGCGCGTGGCGGACGGCGGGGTCCCTGAACTCGCCGGTGCGCAGGAGCGTGCCGACGCGGCAGGGGTAGCGGTGCGGGTGCACCATGTCGGTGGTCTGGGGCGGCCCCATCGCGTTGGCGATGTTCGTGTCCAGCGCCACGGAGGGGAACGCCTCGTCCACGGCCCAGGCGTGGCCCATGCCCGGGTCCGTGCAGGCGATGGCCTCGCCCCCGGCGACGACGCCCCGGCCGGCCAGGTGCCGGGCCCACGCGGCCGTGGGCGTGCCCGCGCAGTAGCAGAGCTGGTCGATGTAGGCCGTGTGGTACCGGGCCCGGACGATGGGGTCGGAGTGCTTGTTGAGGGCGTTGCCGTGGGTGCTGGCCGTCAGGGGCAGGGCCCCGACGTAGCAGTTGGCCTGGCCGCCGGCGGCGTTGATGGCCTCGTTGCGCTGGCCCAGCACGTCCGCGAACATCTTGCGGCGGCCGACGGGGAGCATCCCCGGCGCCAGCGGGGTGCACAGGAGCGGCTTGGGCATCGTCGGCCCCCCCACGGCGCCCACACCCCCCATCCCCCCCACGCCCACCCCCACGCCCACGCCCGTCCCCTGCCCACCAGGAAGCACAGGGTGCCACCCGACGTGGTAGCCCTCGCGGGCGAGGCCGAACACCCACATATCGGTGACGAACGGCCACTCCGTCTCGCGTCCGGCGCCAATCCATTCGGCCAACCCGGCGGCGGTCAGGATGTTCTCGAAGTGCCCGTGCGTGTCCTTCGACTCGGTGGCGTCGCAGAAGCCGTTGAGGATGAAGAAGCGGGCCTTCACGCATCACCGCCCGTCAGCTTCGCCCACAGCGCCAGCACGACGGCGCCGATGGCCGCGCCGAAGGCGGTGCGGGACCACCACTGGGTGGCCTCGCGGCTCTGCTGGAGCGATTCGACGGCGCCGACGAGGCCGGAGGTCCTGCCGTCCCCGCGCACGGCCTCGTCCAAGAGGTTGACCTTGGAGTGGATGGCTTCGAGGAGGTCGCGTTCGTTCACGGCGTCACCCCCGGGGCAAGAGCCTCGACAGCAGCGTCCGCACGCCCAGCCCCAGCGCCGTCAGGGCCAGCAGGCCGATGCACAGGCGGAGCAGCGGGACGGGGAGGGGGAGGGGGTGGGACTTCACCGGCGGCGGCGCTGCGCTCCTCCCATCCCTTGTGGCGTCCGCGCTGGTTGGCGGCGTAGGCGGTGACGCCGAGGACGGCGAGTTCTCCGAGCTTGTTGAAGGGGAAGGGGAGAAAGCCGGCCGCGGCGGCGGCGACCTCCGACGCCGTTTCGGGCAGCGCGCCCAGCTCGGCGCCCATGACGATCCCGCCGGCGGGGGTGCGGCCCACGGCGCACCCGCCGGCGCACACGACGGCCCAGACGGCCATGTTCAGACCCAGGAACGCGAGGAGCAGGCGCGAGCTAGGGGCCCGCGGGGGCGGGAGTCGTGGCGGCATCGGGGGTAGCCCTCGTAGAAGGGGGAGCGTCGCGCAGCACGGCGACGGCGAGGTAGACGAACGCGCCCAGAAAGAGCGTCAGCGCCGCGGCTTCGAGGGGCGCGATCGGCCAGCGTCGGGCGGGGGGTTTGAAGGGCGCGGCCCGGGGCGTGGGGCGGCGTAGGGAGGCCATGCAGGAGGGTTCCGTAGGGGCCGTAGACACCGCCGGGAAAGGGGCCGGGCGGTGCCCAAAGTATAGCAGGGTCCGCCCGGCCCATGCCCCTTTATCGGCGTGTGCGCGGCGCGGGTGTGTCTAGTGCTATGGCTTGGTCACTCCCGCTCCCAACCGTGGACTGAGCACCGGGAAAGACGCGGCGTTTCATTCGACCAAGCCCAGCACTTGGCGCACTGCTCATCGGGCTGCCCCGTACGACGGCGCCATGCGTGCCGTGACGCCGTGAACCAGACGAACCACACGAGGAAGCCGCCAGACGCCACGGCCACCGCGGACGCGACGAGGATGAGAATGGCGCGGTCGCTCATTCCCCCTCACTTTCCGCACGCGCCCCCCGACCCCCCATCGTACCCCCGTCCCGCCCCAGCGCGGCGCGGGCGGCGTCGCCACGGTCCACAGCCGTAGCGCTAAGACCTCCCACACCACTCCGTCCCGTCCCGCTCCAGTTCCTCGCCTCCGCGTAGAACGCCACTGTCTCCCTCAACGCCGCGATGTGGTCGGCGGCTGCTTCCGCTTCGGCGATGG
>Ga0196964_10001327_pt1 | contig 12644 bp, 15 predicted proteins | sample S1_10metaG_FD_148615 | JGI IMG/M metagenome (GOLD analysis project Ga0196964, IMG submission 148615) | Soil microbial communities from Anza Borrego desert, Southern California, United States - S1_10 | ecosystem: Environmental > Terrestrial > Soil > Desert | place: USA: California | collected...
AGAACCTGCTGCCGACCGCCCTGCTGCGCCAGCTGATCGGCTTCTACGGCGACAGCATGCAGGCGGTGCTGCCGACCTACCTGCAGATGTCGATGGACGCCTTCACCCGCCAGCAGGACGAGTTCCGGGGCCAGTTCGCCAAGACCTTCGGCGCGGCGCCCGGCATGGGCTATTTCGACGAGCAGGTGCGCCAGAACCTGGCCCTGTTCGACCGGGCGATGAAGATGTTCACCCCCTTCGCCTATCCGAAGCCCGAGCAGCCCGCTCCGGCGCCGCAGCCCGCGCCCGCCGCCAACGCCGAGGCCGACACCATCGCCGAGATGCGCCGGCAGATGGCCGAAATGCAGGCCCAGATCGCCAAGCTGGCGTCGGCCCGGTGACCGACCCGGTCGATCCCGCCCGCCGCGCCGCCGATCTTCGGGCCGAGCGCCGCCGCGACCGGGAACGCAAGAAGGCCGAGGGCGAGGCCCTGAACATGCCGGTCCCCGCCGGAGAGCGCGGCGACCACGCGCCCGAACCGCCGGCCGCCGCCGACGCGGCCTTCGCCGCCCAGCTCATGGGCCAGGGCGGTCAAAAGCGCGGGCTCAAGGGCGGACCCGAAGTCCTGGACCATGCGCGCGCCAGTTACCTCGGAACCGAATACTCCGGCCCGAACGATCGCCGTCCCAGGCCCGGGCGGACCACCAAGACCGAAGTCTGATCCGCCGGCCGCGTTCGGCAAGAGACAGTTCACCTTCTCGGCGGTAGAAGCGGAACACATGACGAACGCGATTCGCATCCTCGGGATCGATCCGGGCCTTCGCCGCACCGGCTGGGGGGTCATCGCCTGCGAGGGATCGCGCCTGTCCTACGTCGCCCACGGCGTGGTGGCGCCGGACGAGAAGGCGGCGTTCTCCGAGCGGCTGCTGGCCCTGTTCGAGGGGGTGAGCGCCGTGGTCGAGGCCTGGTCTCCGCACGAGGCGGCGGTCGAGGAGACCTTCGTGAACGTCAACGCAGCGTCGACGCTCAAGCTGGGCCACGCCCGGGCCGCGGCCCTGATCGCGCCCGCGCGCGCCGGCCTGCCGGTCGCCGAGTACGCGCCGACCGAGATCAAGAAGGCGCTGGTCGGAACCGGCGGCGCCGACAAGACCCAGGTCGGATTCATGGTCCGCCGCCTGCTGCCCGCCTGCGGCGATCCGGGTTCCGACGCCGCCGACGCGCTGGCCGTCGCCATCGCCCACGCGCACGCCCGGCGCCTGCGCCGGGTCGGAGCCGCCGCATGATCGGCCGCCTGCGCGGGATCGTGGCCGAGGTCGGCGAGGAAGAGGCGCTGATCGACGTCGGCGGAGTGGGCTATGTCGTGCGCTGCGGCGCCCGGACCCTGTCGCGCCTGCCCGCGGCCGGCGACGAGGCGCTGCTCCACGTCGAGCACCAGTGGTCGGCCGAGCAGGGGCCGCGGCTCTACGGCTTCCTCACCCGCGACGAGCGGCGCGCCTACGTCGCCCTGCAGTCGGTGCAGGGCGTGGGGCCCAAGGCGGCGCTGTCGGTGCTGGACGTGCTGGGCCCTGGAGAGCTGGCCCAGGCGGTGGCGCGGGAGGACAAGGCCGCCGTAGCCCGCGCCAACGGCGTCGGGCCGAAGCTGGCGCAGCGCATCGTGGTCGAACTGAAGGACAAGCAGCTGGGCGAGGCTGGGAGCTTCCAGCCGTCAACCGCGCCTTCCGGTCCGGCCGCGCCGCCCGCGCCGTCGCTGACCGGCGAAGCGGTGTCGGCCTTGCTGGGACTCGGCGTTTCCGAACCCGCCGCGCGACGGGCGGTCGACACCGCCCTGCTGCGGCTGGGCGAGGATGCGGCCCTGCCGGCCGTCATTCGCGCGGCCTTGCAGGAGCTCGGGCGGTGAGCCGGCTGGTGTCCGGCGAGCCGGACGGGCCCGAGGCGTTCGACCGGGCGCTGCGCCCCCAGACGCTGGCGGAGTTCGTCGGGCAGGAGCCGATCAAGGCCAACCTCAAGGTGTTCGTCGACGCCGCCCGCTCGCGCGGCGAGGCGCTGGACCACGTGCTGCTGTTCGGCCCGCCGGGGCTCGGCAAAACCACGCTCGCCCAGATCGTCGCCCGCGAGCTGGGGGTGGGCTTCCGCGCCACCTCCGGCCCGGTGCTGGCCAAGGCCGGCGACCTGGCCGCGATCCTGACCAACCTCGAGCCGCGCGACGTCCTGTTCATCGACGAGATCCACCGCCTGGCCCCGGCGGTGGAGGAGATCCTCTATCCGGCGATGGAGGACCACGTGCTGGACCTGATCATCGGCGAAGGGCCGTCGGCGCGCACGGTGCGCATCGACCTGGCGCCCTTCACCCTGGTCGGCGCCACCACCCGCGCGGGCCTGCTGGCCACGCCGTTGCGCGATCGGTTCGGCATACCGCTCCGGCTGGAGTTCTACACGCCCGAGGAGCTGAAGCGCGTGGTGATGCACGGCGCGCGCAAGCTGGGCGCGCCGCTGGCCGACGACGGGGCGGTCGAGATCGCCGCCCGCGCCCGCGGCACGCCGCGCGTGGCGGGCCGGCTGCTGCGCCGGGTGCGCGACTTCGCCGCCGCGGAGGGAAGCGCGGTGATCGACCGCCTCGCCGCCGCCCGGTCGCTGGCCCGGCTGGAGGTGGACGAGGCGGGGCTGGACAGCCTCGACCGCCGCTACCTGAAGGCTCTGATCCAGAACTACGGCGGCGGCCCCGCGGGCGCCGAGACCCTGGCCTACGCCATCGCCGAGGCCCGCGACGCGGTAGAGGACGTGATCGAGCCCTTCCTGCTCCAGCAGGGCTTCATCCAGCGCACCCCGCGCGGCCGCGTGGCCTGCGCCAAGGCCTACGAACACGTCGGCCTGACCCCGCCGCCGACGAAACCGGGTCAGCCGGGGCTGTTCGGAGACGGGAAGTGAGCCTGGAACCCACCGCCGGGGTCTTCGACGGCCGCGAGCATCGGCTGCCTGTCCGGGTCTATTACGAGGACACCGACTTCACCGGCCTAGTCTACCACGCCAACTACGTCCGCTATTTCGAGCGGGGGCGGTCGGACTTCCTGCGGCTGGCCGGCGTCGGTCACGCGGCGCTGCTGGAGCGGGAGGACCCGCTCGCGTTCGTGGTCGTGCGGATGCGGATCGATTTCCTCAAGGCCGCCCGTATCGACGACGCCCTGGTGGTCAAGACGCTGTACCGAACGGTGAAGGGCCCGCGCCTGTTCATCTCCCAGGCCATCGAGCGCGCGGGCGACACCCTGTGCCGGGCCGAGGTCGAGGCCGCCTGCATCGACCTCCACGGACGGCCGCGGCGGCCGCCGAAGACGTTGGTCGAAACCCTGACGCCGTGGCTCGACGGGCTTTGAAGGAGCCCGAAAGGTGCTGACGATCGCAAACGCGGAGAAGTCTGCTCGTCAGTAGATTTGCGTCCGCAGGTCGAGATGTTTGTACGGCTGCGCGGCGGTGAACAGGTCGGCTTCGGGTCTCTCCACGACCGCGAGCCAGAGCGTATGCGCGTCATAGAAATAGCCGCGGTTGGATTCGCCGGCCGAAGCTCTGAACCGGGCGTTCCAGTCGATCCGGGCCGTCTGACCCGCCGAGAGCGAGAAGATCGGCCGGGGCAAGCCTTCCGGCCACCGGGTGCTGCGCATGCTCGGCCATGGAGGCAGGAGCGAGAGCTCCACGGCGTCCTTGCTCATGCGCCAGGTCAGGTTGGCGGCGTGCGCGGGAGCGGAGGCCTCCCAGAAGGCGCGGGTGAGTTCGCCGGATCGCGCCTTAGGAAGGAAGCCTTCGGATTCGATCGCGCGAATTTCGTGAAGCCACGCGTCGGGCCGTCCCGCAGGCGGTCTTAACGGCCATGCCGACGGCAGGGCGAGGCGCTCGGCGGCGGCTTGCGCCGACCGGCCGGCCTTCGTCCACCGGGTCCAGACGTGTTGAAGAACGAACACGACCTCTCCAATCCCGTCGCCGCGGCGATCAGCGCGGCGCGGGCGTCTCCCTGACGAGGATCGCGTCGGAGAGCCTCCCGTGAGCGTCCCGGCTGACGTGGTGCCGAAGCAGCGAGCTCCCGCGAGCGCCGCCTGCGAGATCGTAGCGGACAAGGGAGACGCACTCGTAGGTCCGGGGGAGCACGCGCCGGCACAGGGCTTGGGGCAGGCCGGCGAGGCGGTCGGGCGGGCCGCTCAGCCCGTCCTGTTCACGGATCCGGCGCGCGTACCCTGTCCAGTCGCGCTCGATCAGCGCCTGAAGCTCGCCGGCGGCGGGAGCGCCGGAGTCGAACTCCGCGGCCCCAGACGCCTGCGGAGACGAAGCCAGGAACAGCGCGGCGGCGACGATCGCGAACGGCGGCATGCGGCGGCGTCCTTGCTACTTCGAGCGCTTGTCTTTCGAGCGGGCCGTGACCGGCTTGCGCTCCAGTTCGGCCGGCTTCACCCGGGACCGGGAGCCGCACTTCATGCCGTACTCCGACGGCCAGACCGACGGGGTCATGTAGAAGAACTGGCTGGTCTCGCCGGGCTCCAGCCAGGCCTCGTTCATCAGGCCGCTGCTCCAGACCACGTCGAACCAGCCGCCGACCGAGCCGATGTTCCGCAGCCGCACGTAGGTGGTGTTGTTCACGTGGCCGTAGCTGGCCTCCGCCCCGCACGGACCGTCCCGCATCCAGTCAACGTAGTGCTCGTCGGGATAGTAGGCGCCGCTCTGCTGGTCGGACACGGTCGCCATCGCGGTGAGCGTCTCGGCGCAGCCGGACAGGACGAGGGCGGAGGCGCCCAGCAGGGCGGCGGCTACGGTGCGATGCATACGGGTTTCTCCTCGGACGAAGTGTCGGCAGGGCCGAGCGCGCCGTCAAGCGAGCCTCGGCGGGTGCCCTGCCGCCGCCGTCGCCCGGGTCGCTCCTCTCGCGCACCGCACGGGCCATAGATTTGTCACGCAGGCGCGGCCATTATCGGCGGCTCTCACGCTGAACGACAACAAACACGACCGGAGTACGCCATGGGCGAGGGGCTCGATCCGAACAGCCTGAACGCGCTGAGCCTGTTCATGCGCGCCGACTGGGTGGTCAAGCTGGTGATGCTGGGCCTGGCGTTCGCCTCGCTGTGGTCGTGGGCGGTGATCCTGGACAAGTTCTTCCGCTTCGGCGCCCTGAACCGTCAGGCGGACGCGTTCGAGAACGAGGTGTCGTCGGGCCGCTCGCTGGAGGAGATCGCCTCACAGGCCGGCAACGACCCGCGCCACCCGCTGCCGCGCATGCTGGTGATCGCCTTGCGCGAATGGCGCGACGCCCGGGCCAAGGGCGCGCTGAACGAACAGCAGGCGGGGCTGCTGATCAACCGCATCGACCGCAGCCTGGACAGTGTGATCGCGCGCGAGACCCGGCGGATCGAGGACGGGCTGGGCGTGCTGGCGGTGGTCGCCACTTCCTCGCCCTTCGTCGGCCTGTTCGGCACCGTGTGGGGCATCATGCACGCCTTCCAGGCCATCGCCACCGAGCGCAACACCAACCTGGCCACCGTCGCCCCGGCGATCTCGGAAGCCCTGTTCGCCACCGCCATCGGCCTGGCCGCGGCCATTCCGGCCTACATCGCCTACAACAAGTTCTCGCTGGACGCGCAGAAGTTCACCGGCCGGCTGGAGAGCTTCGCCGACGACCTCGGCGCCGCCGTGACGCGCCGCCTGGGCGGGAGCGCCTGAGCCATGGCCCTGTCCGCATCGGGCGCGGGCGGCGGCGGCCGGGGCCGCCGCCGCGGACGCCGCCGCCAGCCGCTGTCGGAGATCAACGTCACGCCCCTGGTCGACGTGATGCTGGTGCTGCTGATCATCTTCATGATCTCCGCCCCCCTGCTGACCGTAGGCGTCGAGGTCGAACTGCCGAAGACCGAGGCCGGCGCGGTGGAGGACACCGCCGAGCCGCTGACCGTCACCATCCGACGCGACGGGGCGATCTTCATCCAGGAGAGCCCGGCCGCCTACGAGCAGTTGGCGCCGCGGCTGAGCGCCATCGCCGGCGAAGCCTACGACAAGCCGATCTTCGTGCGGGCCGACGGGGGCGCGCCCTACGCGGCGGTGGCGCGGGTGATGGCCAAGCTGTCGAGCTCGGGCTTCAGCAAGATCAACCTGATCACCGACACCGGCGCGCCGACGCCCGCGCCCGCGCCCGCCGCCGCTCCTGAAGCGTCGGAGGCGCCGTAAGCGTGCGTGGCGGCCTGGCCCCCGCCGTCCTGGGTTCGATCCTGCTGCACGCGGGCCTGCTGGCGTTCGCCTTCGTGCGCTGGCCGGAGGAGTCGCGCGAATTGATCGCCCAGGCGGTGCCGGTGACCATCGTCTCCAGCCTGCCGCCCGCCGCGCCCGTGGTCGCGCCGCCGGAGCCGGTTCCGGCCGAAACCCCGCCCGAGCCCGAGGCGGTGGAGCCCCTGCCGCCTGAACCGCAGGCCCCTGCTCCGACGCCGCAGCCGACCCCGCCGCCGAAGAAGTCGCCGACGCCCGCCAAGCCGACGCCGGCCAAGAAGTCGGAGCCCACGCTCGATCTCGACGCTCTCTCCGACAGCCTGGCCAAGACCACCAAGCCCAAAGCCAAACCGCGCCCGCCCGCGCCGGCGGCGAAGGCCGGGGGAGCCACGACCACGGGACCTATCTCGGCGGCCAGCGGACTGGCGCTGAACTCGCTAGTCGGTCAGCTGCAGCGGATGTGGAACCCGAACTGCGGCGTCGAGGGCGCCGACCAGATCGTGGTCAGCGTACAGTTCACCGTGTCGCAGAGCGGACGCGTGACCGACGGCCCGCGCCTGGTGAAGCAAACGTCGAACGATCCGGTCTGGCGCGCCGCCGCGGCGCGCGCCACCGCCGCGGTGCGTGCCGCCGAGCCTTACGAGGAACTTCCGGCCGAGCTTTACAACAAGGCGATCACGGTAAACTTCCGGGGCGACCTCGCGTGCCGGTGAGCCGCCGAAACTTCGCCGCGATCCGCCGCCACAGTCGCGGCCGTCTCTGCTAAGTTCGCGTAACCTCGTTTCCTAGGAACGGCCCGCCCATGCGCCTTCGCGTCCTGTTCGCCGCCCTGTCCGCCCTGGTCCTGTCGGTCGCCTTCACGCCCGCCGCCGCCCTCGCCCAGATCGAGGTGGACGTGAACCAGGGGGTGGTCCAGCCCCTGCCGATCGCGGTGGCGCCCATGAGCGGCCAGCACGGCGCCGACATCGCCAAGGTGGTGTCCGCCGACCTGGAGCGCTCGGGCTTCTTCCGGCCGATCGATCCCAACGCCTTCATCGAGCGGAGTTTGGACGTCAACGTCCAGCCGCGCTTCGCCGACTGGCGGGTGATCAACGCCCAGGCGCTGGTCAACGGCCAGACCACCATGGACCCCGACGGCCGCCTACGGGTCGATTTCCGCCTGTGGGACGTCTACGGCGAGCAGCAACTGCTGGGCCTGCAGTTCACCGCCACGCCCGAGAACTGGCGCCGCGTCGCGCACAAGATCGCCGACGCGGTCTACGAGAAGCTGACCGGCGAGAAGGGCTATTTCGACAGCCGCATCGTCTTCGTCGCCGAGACCGGCGGGCGCAGCAACCGCGTCACCCGCCTGGCGATCATGGACCAGGACGGGGCCAACCCCTTCTACTTCGCCAACCCCAAGCCCGGCGAGATCTTCATGACCCCGCGCTTCTCCTCGACCAGCCAGGAGATCACCTACATGGTGCTGGGGAAGGACTACACGCGGGTCTATCTGTTCAACATCGAGACCGGCCGTCAGGAGACGCTGGGCCAGTTCAACGGCCAGATGTTCGCGCCGCGCTTCTCCCACGACGGGACTAAGGTGGCGTTCTCGGTCAACCGGGGCGGCAACTCCGACATCTACGTGATGGACCTGCGCTCGCGCTCGTCCTCGCGCCTGACCACCGATCCGTCGATCGACACCTCGCCGTCGTTCTCGCCGGACGGGCGCTCGATCATCTTCAACTCCGACCGCGGCGGCGCGCCCCAGCTCTATGTCATGAATCTGGACGGCTCCGGCGTCAGGCGCGTGTCCTACGGCGGCGGCCGCTACCACACCCCGGTGTGGAGCCCGCGCGGCGACCTGGTCGCCTTCACCAAGCAGGAGGGCGGCCGCTTCCATATCGGGGTGATGAAGCCCGACGGCTCGGGCGAGCGAATCCTGACCTCCAGCTACTTCGAGGAGGGTCCGACCTGGGCCCCCAACGGCCGCTACATCATGTTCCACCGCGAGGCGCCGGGCGTGGCGCCCAGGCTGTGGACGGTGGACGTGACCGGCCGGATCGAGCGCCAGGCGCCCTATCCGGGGGCCGCGTCGGACCCGGCCTGGTCGCCGCTGCTGGACTGACGGGCGGACACGTTCGATCGCGGGGACTGGAACGTGGCCGTTAGACGTGTTGTTAAAGAACGAGGATCGGCGAGCAAGCCGGGTGGGTCTCACGCTTCGCAAGAGGGATTATCAATGTCCGTGAAAACTGTCGCCGGGCGGATCGCCCTGGTCGCTCTTCTGACCGCCTCCATGGCCGCCTGCGCCAACCGGCCCAAGCCCGATGCCGGCGGCGGCACGACCACGCCTCCGGGCGGGCAGACCGAGCAGCCCTACACCCCGCCTCCGGGCGGCGGCGTCACCACCCAGCCGGTTCCCGGAACGGTTCCGGGTTCGGAGCAGGACTTCGTCGTCAACGTCGGCGACCGGGTCTACTTCGACCTGGACCAGCACGAGCTGCGCGACGACGCGCGTCCCTCGCTGGACGCCCAGGCCCAGTGGCTGGCCCGCTACCCGGCCGTGCGCGTGCGCATCGAAGGCAACGCCGACGAGCGCGGCACCCGCGAGTACAACTTCGCGCTGGGCGCCCGCCGGGCCGAGGCGGTGCGCAACTACCTGGTCGGCCGCGGCGTATCGCCGTCGCGGATCGAGACCATCTCCTACGGCAAGGAGCGCCCGATCGACACCGGCTCCAACGAGGAGGCGTGGGCGCGCAACCGCAACGCCCACACCGCCATCGTCGGCGGGGCGCGCTGATCCGATCGCGACGAAATGCGGAGGGGGTCGGAAACGGCCCCCTCTTTTCTTGCGCTCTCGCTCGCCGCAATGTCGTCCTGAACCCGTGAGACGAACAGGCCCATGAAGACGCTCAAGTTTCGCACCCTGACGCTCGCCGCCGTGCTGGCCGCCGGCGTCTCTGCGGGCGGCGTGACCGCCCAGACGAAGGCGTCGCCGCCTCCCCCCGCGATCGAGTGGGACAAGAAGCGGCTGGAGAAGCTGGAGCGCAACGTCCGCAAGCTGGAGCGCGCGGTCACCCAGCGGGCCGAGAACGGCGTGCCGACGATCATCGAGCCCGACGCCGAGGTCGTGGCCTTGCAGGCCCGCATGGAGGAGACCGCCGGGCGCATGCAGGATCTGGAGGCCAGCCTGCAGAAGCTGAACGCCGACCTCGAGACCACCAATTTCGAGCTGAACCAGGTCCGCACCGCCCACAACCAGGCCCGTCGCGAGATCGACGCCCTGCGCACTCGCAACGCCGAGCTGGAATCCAAGGTCGTCGCCTTCGAGCAGGCTCAAGCCGCCGCGGCTGCCGCGGCGGCCGGGCCGGTGTCCGCCACCGGCCAGTCCTCGACCGACTTCAAGGCGGCGATGCAGCTGATGCTGGACGGCGAGTACGCGGGCGCGGCCAAGGCGTTCGAGGACTTCGTCGCGGTCTGGCCCGAGGCGCCCGAGACCCCGGAGGCCTGGTACCGCCTGGCCGAGACCCGCTACGTCGCCGACGACCATGCCGGCGCTGCGGCCGGCTACGCCCGGGCGCTGAAGGGCTGGCCGAAGTCGAAGTGGGCGCCGGACGGGGCGGTGAAGCTGGGAGCCTCGCTGAGCGCGCTCGGCCGCGGCAAGGAAGCCTGCGCCGCGGTCGCCGAGTTCGACAAGCGCTACGCCGCCTCGGCCGCCGCCACGGTGAAGACCCGCGCCGCGGCGCTCAAGACCAAGGCCAAGTGCGCGGCCTGACGGCCCGCGTCTTCGGCGTTCTCGACCGACGGCTCGAAGCCGGGACCGGCGCGCCGCTGGGCGTGGCCCTGTCGGGCGGCGGCGACTCGCTCGCCCTGCTCGGCTTGGCCCGCGCGTGGGCGGGAACGCGCGGCCGGCGGGTCATGGCCGTCACCGTCGATCACGGCCTGAACCCTGAAAGCACGGCCTGGACCGCGTTCGCACGACGCGCCGCCGAGCGCTTCGGCGCCGAGTGGCGCGGCCTGGTCTGGAAAGGCGCCAAGCCTTCGACCGGCCTGCCCGCCGCCGCCCGCGCCGCGCGCCATCGTCTGATCGCAGAGGCCGCGCGGGAGGCCGGATGCCGCGTCGTGCTGTTCGGCCACACCGCCGACGACGCGGACGAAGGCGAGCGGATGCGGGCCGAGGGCGGCTCGCTCGGCCGCGTGCGCGAATGGGCGCCGTCCCCCGCCTGGCCTGAAGGACGAGGGGTGTTCCTGCTGCGGCCGATGCTGGACGTCAGCCGGGCGGAGCTGCGGGTCTGGCTGGCGGAACAGGGACTCGACTGGATCGACGACCCGGCGAACGAGGATTTCCGGTACGCGAGGGCGAGGGTCAGGGCCCTCTCCCTTCCCCCTCGATGGGGGAAGGGCGGGGATGGGGGTGCGCGCGCGACGGCGACGCAGAAGGCGCATGAGGCGCCACGGTCTCCCGTACCGCCTCAAGTGCGTAACTCCCGGCCTTCGGCGGCCCTCACCCTTCGCCCCGCCCTCCTCGCATCGAGGGAGGAGGGATCTTTCTTCACCTTCCCCCGCCCCGCCCTTGCCGACCCGCACCTGCTGTCAGCCGCCCTGCTGTGCGCTTCCGGCGGCGACCGGCCTTCGCGGGGCGAGCGGCTGGAGCGCCTGCGCGCGCGCCTGCAAACGCCTGAGCCCTTCACCGCCACCCTCGCCGGCGGCCGGGTCGAAGCCGGCGCCGACGCCGCCCTGATCGCCCGCGACGCGGGCGAGACCGCGCGCGGAGGGCTCGCGCCCCTTGCGCTGTCGCCGGGCGTACCCGCCGTCTGGGACGGGCGGTTCGAGATCACGACGCAGGAACCCGGCTGGACCGTCCAACCCCTAAAGGGTTTGTTCGCACAGCTCGGCCATGGTGATCGTCGCGTGGTGCTGGCGCTGCCGGCGGCCGTGCGGCCCGGGCTGCCGGTGCTGGCGCGCGAGGGAGGGGCCGGACCGGTTCCGGCCTGGCGGGCGGCGCGGGTGGAAAGCCTGGCCGCGCGACGGCTGGCGGCCGCCTGCGGCGTGATCGCGCACGAACGGGATATCGGCGTTCCGCCGCGTGGCGAAGGAACGCTTGGAGCCCTATGTTGGTCGTCAACGTGGCCCGAAGCTCGGGCCCGCACCGGTCGAGGTCTGAATGAACCTGCGTAATCTCGCCATCTGGGGCGTGATCATCCTGGTCCTGCTGGGACTGTACGCCACCATGAGCCAGGGCGCGGGCGGCAATGCGCGCACCAGCGAGATCAGCTATTCGCAGCTGCTCCAGCGCGGCGCCAAGGGCGAGTTCAAGCAGGTGCTGGTCCAGGGCGACCAGGTCACCGCGATCACCAAGGACGACAAGAAGTTCACTTCGGTGACTCCGCCGCTGTCGGAAAAGCTGGAAGCCACCCTGCCGCCCGGCACGGAGCTGAAGTACCGCACCACGCGCCAGTCGATCCTGGTCACGATCCTGAGCGGGCTGTTGCCGATCCTGCTGTTGGTCGGCCTTTGGTTCTTCATCATGCGCCAGATGCAGGGCGGCGCGCGTGGGGCCATGGGCTTCGGCAAGTCCAAGGCCCGGCTGCTGACCGAGAACAAGAACCGCGTCACCTTCGAGGACGTGGCCGGTGTCGACGAGGCCAAGGAGGAGCTGCAGGAGATCGTCGATTTCCTGAAGGACCCCGGCAAGTTCCAGCGCTTGGGCGGCAAGATTCCCAAGGGCGCCCTGCTGGTCGGCCCTCCCGGGACGGGTAAGACCCTGCTGGCGCGGGCGATCGCGGGCGAAGCGGGCGTGCCCTTCTTCACCATCTCCGGTTCCGATTTCGTCGAGATGTTCGTGGGCGTGGGCGCCAGCCGCGTGCGCGACATGTTCGAGCAGGCCAAGAAGAACGCGCCCTGCATCATCTTCATCGACGAGATCGACGCGGTCGGCCGTCACCGCGGCGCCGGTCTCGGCGGCGGCAACGACGAGCGCGAGCAGACGCTGAACCAGCTGCTGGTGGAGATGGACGGCTTCGAGGCCAACGAGGGCATCATCCTGATCGCGGCCACCAACCGGCCCGACGTGCTGGACCCCGCCCTGCTGCGGCCCGGCCGCTTCGACCGCCAGGTGGTGGTGCCCAACCCCGACGTCAGCGGGCGCGAGAAGATCCTGCGCGTGCACATGCGCAACGTGCCGCTGGCCGCCGACGTGAACGTCAAGACGCTCGCCCGCGGCACCCCCGGCTTCTCCGGCGCCGACCTCGCCAACCTGGTCAACGAGGCCGCCCTGCTGGCCGCGCGCAAGAACAAGCGCATGGTCACCATGCACGACTTCGAGCAGGCCAAGGACAAGGTGATGATGGGCGCCGAGCGCCGGTCCATGGCCATGAGCGAGGAAGAGAAGCGCAACACCGCCTATCACGAGGGCGGCCACGCCCTGGTGGCGATGAGCGTCCCCGCCGCCGACC
>Ga0196964_10001328_pt1 | contig 12642 bp, 11 predicted proteins | sample S1_10metaG_FD_148615 | JGI IMG/M metagenome (GOLD analysis project Ga0196964, IMG submission 148615) | Soil microbial communities from Anza Borrego desert, Southern California, United States - S1_10 | ecosystem: Environmental > Terrestrial > Soil > Desert | place: USA: California | collected...
GCAAAGTAGGTTGGTTGTTCGGGGTCGCGGGCTTATAGCGGCGCACTTTCGATAAACCAACCCGCCGCTCGCGAACCTTTTTCGACGCCTCCCCGCCCCCATGCTGCAGATCAACGACCTCACCTTCACGGCCTGGGGACGGCGCTTCTTCGACGCCGCGTCCGTCACCGTGCCCGCCGGGACCAAGGTCGGCCTGGTCGGCCGCAACGGGGCGGGCAAGTCGACCCTGTTCAAGCTCATCCTGGGCGAGCACGAGCCGAACGGCGGCGAGATCCTGATCGCCAACGGCTGGCGAGTGGCGACGGTGGATCAGGAGGTGGCCGCCTCCCCCACCCTGCTGCTGGACGCGGTGCTGAACCTGGACACCCGGCGGGCGAAGCTGATGGCCGAGCTGGAGACGGCTCCGCCCGAACGGCACGCCGAGATTCACGCCGACCTCTACGCCATCGGAGCGGACCGGGCGCCGGCGCGGGCCGCGGAGATCCTGTCGGGCCTGGGCTTCCGTCAGGAGGACCTGTCGCGGCCGATGAGCGACTTCTCCGGCGGCTGGCGCATGCGCGCGACCCTGGCCGGCGCCCTGCTGGCCGAACCGGACCTGCTGCTGCTCGACGAGCCGACCAACTACCTCGACCTGGAAGGGGCGCTGTGGCTGGAGGCGCGGCTGAAGCGCTATCCGAACGCGGCGCTGGTCATCAGCCATGACCGCGAATTGCTCAACAACTCGGTGCAGGCGATCATCCACCTGCGCGAGGGAAAGCTCGACTACTACACCGGCGGCTACGACGAGTTCGAACGGCTCAAGGCCGAGAAGCTGCGTCTCGCCGAAGCAAACCGGGCCAAGCAGGAGGCCGAGCGGGCGCACCTGCAGAGCTTCGTGGACCGCTTCCGCGCCAAGGCTTCGAAGGCGCGCCAGGCCCAGTCGCGGATCAAGCGCCTGGCCAAGCTGCCGCCGGTGGCCGTGTCGGCGGCCGAGCGGACCGCGCCCTTCATCCTGCCGTCGCCCGAAAAGGCCCTGGCTCCGCCGCTCCTGCGGCTTGAAGGCGCGAGCGTCGGCTACGACGAGCGCGTGGTCCTGCGCGACCTGAACCTCAGGCTCGACCTGGACGACCGCATCGGTCTGCTGGGCGTGAACGGCGCGGGCAAGTCGACCTTCGCCAAGCTGCTGGCCGGCGCCCTCCAGGCGAAAGACGGCGAGTTCTGGCGCGACCGGCGGATGAAGGTGGGCTGGTTCCACCAGCACCAGATCGAGGCGCTGGATCCCAACGAAACCCCGCTCGACATCATGCGCCGGGCGCTGCCCGAGGCGACCGAGAGCCAGCGCCGGGCTCGCCTGGGCGCGTTCGGCATGACGGTGGAGAAGGCCGAGACCAAGGCCGCCGACCTGTCCGGCGGCGAGCGCGCGCGGCTGCTGCTCAACATGGTGGCGATGGAAGCGCCGCACCTGCTGATCCTCGACGAGCCGACCAACCACCTCGACATCGACAGCCGCCGGGCCCTGCTCGACGCGCTGAACGACTACGAGGGCGCGGTGGTGATCATCACCCACGACCGCTCGCTGATGGAGCTGGTGGCCGACAGGCTGTGGCTGACCGCAGACGGGACCATCCGCCCGTTCGACGGCGACATGGACGACTACGCGAAGCTGGTGCTCGACCGGGCCAAGGCGGATCGCAAGGCCGACAGGGCCGCCGCTGCGCCGGAAGCCGCCGCGCCGAAGCTCTCGGGTAAGGACGCACGCAAGGCCGCCGCCGACGCCCGCGCCGCCGTGGCCCACCTGAAGAAGGCGGTCGACGACGCCGAGAAGCTGATGTCGAAACTGTCGGCCGAGATAAAGGCGATCGAGGCGAAGCTGGCCGACTCCGGCCTGTCCACCCGCGACATGGCCGAACTCGTCACCGCCCACGGCAAGGCCAAGGCCGCGCTCGCCGACGCCGAGGAGCGCTGGATGGAAGCGGCTGAGACCTACGAAGAGGCCAGGGCGGCTCAGCCGGCGTAGGGCTCGACCCGCTGCGCCTCGGCGACCAGCTTGCGGGCCACCTTGTCCAGAGTCGCGGCCGAGCGAGCGTCCTTCAGGGCGCCGGTCTCGTCGAACGCCTCGTGGGCGGCGGCGATGCTGACCATCTGCGGAAGGACGGTGGCGCTGAGCTGCAGCACCAGGGACTGGCGAAGCGCCATCAGCCCGCGGTAGCCGCCGAACCGGCCCGGGGAGGCGCTGGCCAGGGCGAACACCGGCCGCTCGAAGGCCGAGGCCATGCCGCCGTGCTCGCGCACCCGGCTGACCCAGTCGACGGCGTTCTTGAGCACCGGCGGCGTTCCGGCGTTGTACTCCGGGCTGACGATGAACACGCCCTGGGCTGCGCGGAACAGGGCGTGCAGGCGCCGGGCGCTCTCGGGCACGCCCTCCTCCGCCTCCAGGTCACCGTCGTATATCGGGAGCGGGTAGTCGCGCAGGCTGATGTGCTCCACCTCGCCCCCGGCGGCGGCGACGGCCCTGTCCGCGAGGTCGGCGAGCTTGCGGTTGAACGAACCCGCGCGCAGCGAGCCGGCGAAGAGGAGGATGCGAGGAGCCATGCCCCTCATTCGCATTCCTTGGCGCGAACGCGAAGGTTCAGCCGCAGGCGACCCGGACGATCTTCCCGCTCTCGGCGTCCCACACGATGTTCAGCCGGTCGCGACGGAGGTCCTCGGTCACGGCGTCTGTGGTCGAGTGGACGCGCCAGGTCGCCCCGGGCGGCGTCGGCGGGACGGTGGCCTTGTCCTGGCCGACGAGGGACTGCAGCGGGGCTGCGCCGCAGGGGTCTGCCGGATCGGCGGGCGGCGGCGGGGCGGGTTCGACTTTCGCCGGCGCCGTGACCGGGGTGTCCGGGTCGGCCGCGTTCGCGCCGCCTTCGGCGCAGCCGGCCAGCAGGAACACGCAGCCGAGCACGAGCGCCCTCATCCGCAGGTAACCTTCTGGATGACGCCGGAGGCGTCGTCGTAGACGATGTTCATGCGCCGGGGGTTGTAGTCCATCGTCACCGGGCAGGTGGAGCAGCTCACGCGCCAGACCGCGCCGTTGGGCGTGGACGGAATCTCCGAGCGGTTCTTGCCCACCAGGTACTGGTAGGCCGAGGCGCGGCACTGGTCGTTGTCGGCGTCCGGCGTCGCGGCCTCGGGGCTGTCCATCGAGGCGCAGCCGGCCACGGCGGCGACGGCGGCGATCAGGGCGAACTTGTTCATGGGGTCAGCTCCTCATCCGCAGGCGACCTGCTGCACCACGCCGCTATCCAGGTCGAAGTAGATGTTCAGGCGGCGGGGGATGTACTCCTCCGTGCGCGGGCAGGTGGTGCAGAGCACGCGCCGGTTCGACAGCTCCACCGGGATCGGGATCTGCTCCTTTGGCTTGCCGACGAGCCAGGCCAGCTCCGAGGCGCCGCAGGAATCGGCCGGCTTCGGCGGCGGCGCCGGGGAGTAGGCTGGCCGGGTCGCGACCGCGGCGGGCGGGGCGTAGCCGGAGGGCAGCGGCGCCTCAGCACTTTCGCCGGACGCGCAGGCCGCCAGCGCCAGCAGGGCGGCCGCCGCGAGCGGCTTCAGGCCTTCTTTTCCCAGCCGCCGCGCTCGTTCTGCTGCCAGTACGAAATGGGCAGCCCCTGGGCCTTGAAGTCTTTCCATCGCCCTCGCGCCTCGTTGAGCGCCGCCGAATCGCGGCCGTCGAACAGGAGGATGCATCTCTCGAAACCTTCCAACGCCCCGCATTCCGCCCCGTCCAAGATGAACAGCGCCTGAGCGGCGTTCGGGTTTCCAGGGGCGGTGGTCAGCAGGATCGGCTGGCGTTCGGGTTCGGGGTCTGCGGCCGTGGCGTGGGGCAGGAAACTCTCGTCCTTGTAGCTCCACAACCAGCCGTCGAGATGGTCGATGCGGTCCTGGCTGGGCGCGCGCACCAGCGCACGCCAGCCGCGGGCCAGCGTCTTCTCCAGCAGTTCGGGCAGCACGCGCTCCAGCGTGGCCTGTTCGAGGTGGTAGAACCAGACCTCGCAGGCCGCCACCGGATCAGCCTTCGTAGGACTGGGCGACCAGCTGGTCGAGCAGCCGGACTCCGAAGCCCACCGCCCCTTCGGGCACCGTCGGCCAGCGGTTGTCCTTGCGCCAGGCGGTGGGCGCGATGTCGAGGTGCGCCCAAGGCGTTCCGTTCACGAACTTCTGCAGGAACAGGGCGGCGGTGATCGAGCCGGCGGGGCGGCCGCCGGTGTTCTTCATGTCGGCGGCCGGGCTTTCGATCTGCTTTTCGTAGGCGGCCGGAAGCGGCATGCGCCAAAGGTTCTCGCCGGACGACCTGGAGGCCTTGAGCAGATTGTCCGCCAACGCATCGTCGTTCGAGAACAGGCCGGCGTAGTCGAGGCCGAGCGCGATGATCATCGCGCCGGTCAGCGTCGCCAGGTCGACCATGAACTTCGGCTGGAAACGGTCCTGCGTGTACCAGAGCGCATCGGCCAGGACGAGGCGACCCTCGGCGTCGGTGTTGATGATCTCCACCGTCTGACCGCTCATGGAGGTGACGATGTCCGACGGCCGGGTGGCCTCGCCGTCGGGCATGTTCTCGACCAGGCCGATGACGCCGACGGCGTTCACCTTGGCCTTGCGGCCGGCCAGCGCGTGCATGAGGCCTGCCACGGCGGCGGAGCCGCCCATGTCGAACTTCATGTCCTCCATGCCCTCGGCGGGCTTGATGGAGATGCCGCCGGTGTCGAAGGTCACGCCCTTGCCGACGAAGGCGACCGGCTGGCCCTTGGGATCGGCCGCGCCGTTCCAGCGCATCACCACCAGCTGGCTTTCGCGCGCGCTGCCGCGGCCGACGGCCAGCAGCGTGCGCATGCCCAGCTTCTCCATGTCCTTCTCGCCGAGCACCTCGACCTCGAGGCCGAGCCTGGACAGCTCCTTGCACCGGCGGGCGTATTCTTCCGGGAACAGAACGTTGGGCGGTTCGGAGACCAGGTCGCGCGCGAAGAAGATCGCTTCGGCGACGGCGCCGAGCGGCTCGAACGCGGCTTCGGCGCCGGCCCTGTCCTCGGTGACTCCCTCGATGGCGCGGATCGACGGCTTCTTCTCCGGCTTTTCCGACACCAGGTACTTGTCGAAGCGGTAGCTGGCGAGCTTCGCCGCGAACACGGCTCGGGCGACCTTGGCGACGCCGAGGTCCGAGACGTCGATGGCGTAGGCTTCGGCCCCCGACATCTTCACCGCCGAGTAGCCGGTGGCGGACGCCGCCTCCAGCGCCAGGTCGTCGAAGTCGGCCCGCTTGCCGGCGCCCACGGCGACCAGGCTCCAGGCGTCCAGTCCCGCCGGGGCCGGCAGGACCAGCGACTGCCCCTTGGCGCCGGTGAAGCGGCCGCGTTGCATGCCGCGGGTGATCGCGCCGCCCGAGGCCTCGTCCCAGCGCCGCGCCGGTGCGGACAGGCCCTCGTCCTCGAACACGAGGACGGCGACGGCGGCGGGGCCGGAGGGCGTCCCGACGAACTCGATCTTCATACTACGCACTCCACGGGAGCGCGCCGGAAGCCCGCTCCGCCAAAGATTCGGCGCCGCTTTCCGGGCCGGATTCGCGCGTGTAATACATGCCCGCCCATCGCGGTCAAACGACCTTGAGTCGTCGCGCCGCCTCGCCTCCGGATTTGATGACCCTCGTCGAGCGCTACCTCTTCCGCCAACTGGCCGTCCCCATCGGCTGGGCCATCCTGGCGCTCGCAGGCGTGGCCATGCTGAGCCAGAGCCTGAGCTCGCTCGACATCATCGTCGAGCGGGGCCAGAGCGCCTGGACGCTGATGAAGATCACGGGCCTCGCCCTGCCCCGCCTGATCTCGATGATCCTGCCCGTGGCGGTGTTCGTGGGCGCCCTGATCGCGCTGAACCGGATGCAGACCGACAACGAGCTGGTGGTGTGCTCGGCCGGAGGCATGAGCCGCTGGCGCATGTTCTCGCCGGCTTTCCGCATCGCCGCCTTCGCCGCAGTCGCGACCCTGATCCTGAACCTGTGGGTCCAGCCAGTGACCCAGCGCGCCATGCACCGCGAGTTCTACGAAGCGCGAACCGACGCCGCCGCCGTGTTCGTGAAGGAGGGCCAGTTCGTCCAGGCCGGCGACAACCTCACCGTCTACGTCCAGCGCATCGAGCAGAACGGCCTCTTGAAGAACCTCTTCATCCACATCCAGGAAGAGGACAGCGCCACCGCCTACACCGCCCAGGAAGGCCGCATCGTCACCACCGACGGCCAGCCGTCGCTCGTGATGCGCAAGGGCTCGAGCCAGCAGTTCGCCAAGAACGGGGTGCTGAACTACCTGAGCTTCGACGACTATGTGTTCGACCTGTCGCCGTTCATGACGGGCGACACCGCCTTCCGGGAGAAGATCGCCGATCGCTGGCTGCGCGAGCTGTTCTTCCCCAACACCGCGCTGCGGACCGAGCGGCGTGACGCCAAGAAGTTCTACGCAGAGGGCCACGCGCGGATCGCCGCGGCGCTCTATCCGCCGGCCTTCATGGCGCTGGCGCTGGTGGGCGTTCTCGGCGGCGCTTTCAACCGCCTGGGCTACGGCAAGCGCATCGCATGGGTGGCCGCCGGCGCGGCGCTGACCCAGGTGCTCGGTTTCGGCGTACAGCCACTGGCGGCGCAGAGCCCCTGGCTGAACCTGCTGCAGTACCTCGTGCCGCTTGCCGCCCTGGCCATCGCCTGCCGTATCCTGTTCCGCCAGAAGGTGCGCAAGCCGCGGCCGATCGCCGGCGACCAGGGCTCGCTCCTGCCCGTGGGGAGCGCGTCGTGAAGCTCGCTCAGTCGGTTCCCGCGGGGCTCAACATCGCCAACTGGCGGCTTACCCGGATCGAGCGCTACGTGCTCGGCCGCACCCTGTGGGCCGTGGGCGGGGCGCTGGCGATCATCGCCGCCCTGGTCATGCTGGTGGATTACGTCGAAATCTCCCGCGACCTCGGTCCGCGGGTGGAGATCTCGGCGATCCAGGTCCTGGGCCTCATGCTGATGAAGGCTCCGAACGTCATCCTGCTGCTGCTGCCGTTCGCCTTCCTGTTCGGAGTGCTGGCGGCGTTCGTGAACCTGAACCGGCGCAGCGAGCTGGTGGCCATGCGCGCCGCCGGCGTCTCGGCGTGGCGCTTCATCTTCCCGGCGGCGGGCGCGGCTTTCGTGCTGGGCCTGGCGACCATTTTCGCGCTCAACCCGATCGCCTCGTGGCTGGAGGGCATGTACGACCGGACGGAAGCCCAGCTCACCCAGTCCGGTCCGCGCGGCAGCGAGCCCACAGACACCTGGCTGCGTCAGGGCGACGGCCGCACCCAGATCGTCATCCACGCCAAGTCCCGGAAGCGCCCGGGCGACGTGCTGCAGGACGTCTCCATGTTCGTCTACACGGCCGATGCGTCCGGGCGGCTGGAGTTCTCGCGCCGGATCGAGGCTCGCGAGGCGGTGCTGAAGCGCGGCTTCTGGCAGTTGACCGACGCGCGCGAAGCGGGTCCCGGGCAACAGGCGGTGAACTATCGGACGCTGTCGATCCCCTCGACGCTGGACCCCGCCACCGCCTACGAGAAGTTCGCCGAGCCGCGCGCCGTGCCCTTCTGGGCCCTGCCCGGCGCGATCAACCGGATCGAGACGGCGGGCTTCACCGCTACGGCCTACCGGATGCGGTTCCAGCAGCTCCTGGCCATGCCCCTGCTGTTCGCCGCCATGTCGGTTCTGGGGGCCGCTTTTTCGCTGAGACTGATGCGCCTGGGCGGCCTCGCGGTGCTCGCCACCTCCGGCGTAGCGCTGGGCTTCCTGTTCTTCTTCTTCAACGAGCTCTGCAGCGCGCTCGGCAAGGCCGAGATCATCCCGCCCTTCCTGGCAGGCTGGACCCCACCAATTTTAGCCATTTTGTCGGCTTTCACCTTGCTCTCCTATACGGAAGACGGTTGAAGCTTCACGGGCTGAATCAGCTGTCCGGCGAAAGTCGAGTGTGCGCATGAGCGAGGGGGGAGCGCCCCGGTTGCACGGGTCTGGGTTCGCGGGGCGCACCGTGCGCTCGCGCGTGCTCGCCCTTGCGCTCGCTGCCGCCGCCCTCGCAGGAACCGCCCAGGCCCAGGACGCTCCCGCCGCAGAGCCGGTCGCGACGGGACCCGCGGCCGACGCGCCGGGCCCCGACGGCCTGCGCCGCGACGGCTTCTTCCTCGAGGCCGACAGCATCGGCGAGGACCGTCCGAACAACCTGATCATCGCCCGCGGCAACGTCGAGGCGCGTTACCAGGGCCGCACGCTCCGGGCCCAGGAGCTGACCTACAACACCGAGACCGGCGTGGTGACCGCGCGCGGCAACGCGACGGTCATCGGTTCGGACGGCTCGGTGCAGTACGCCGACGAGGTCCAGCTCGACGAGGACCTCCGCGCCGGCGTCGCCACCGGCTTCGCCGCCCGGCTGGAGCAGAACGGCAAGCTGGCCGCCGCCGCCGCGATCCGCCGCAGCGAGAAGGTCAATGAGCTGCGCCGCGCCGTCTTCACGCCCTGCGACATCTGCAAGGAAGACGGCTCGCCCAAGACCCCGAGCTGGGACATCTCGGCCGAGCGTGTGGTGCAGGACCAGGAGCGGAACCTGGTCTACTACGAAAACGCCGTGGTGCGCCTGTTCGGCGTGCCGGTTCTCTACGCGCCCGTCTTCTGGCACGCAGATCCTTCGGCCGAGGCCCAGTCGGGCTTCCTAATGCCGAAGGTGCAGGTCTCCGACAGCCGCGGCCTGTCCTACGAGCAGCCGTATCTGTGGGTCATCTCGCCCTCGATGGACCTGGCGATCTCGCCGCAGATCAACACCGAGGTGAATCCGCTCCTGAACCTCGACTGGCGCAAGCGCTTCTGGTCGGGCTACGCCGAGGCGCGGGTCGGCTACACCTACGAGCAGAACTTCGACGATGACGGCGACAAGTTCGGCGAGGAGGAGCACCGCGGCTACGCGCTGGCCACCGGCAAGTTCGCCATCAGCAGCGACTGGACCTGGGGCTTCGGCGTCGAGTACGCGAGCGACGACACCTTCTTCGACCGCTACGACATCGAAGGCGTCTACGTTCAGCGCGGCCTCTACATGAACGACAGCCGCCGGCTGCTGAGCCAGGTCTATGCCGTGCGCCAGACCGAGCGGTCCTACTTCTCGATCGCCGCGCTGGGCTTCCAGAGCCTGCGCTTCACCCGCGACCCGACCATCCCGCCGTTCCGCGCCGCCGAGGACGACGACGCCCTGCCCGTCGTCGTGCCGCTGATCGAGGCGCGCGTCGAACCGGAGGCGCCGATCCTGGGCGGCCGCTTGCGCATCTACGGCAGCGCTGTGGCGATCGAGCGGCGCAGCCGCTATCTCGACCGCTTCGACAACCCGAACGGCCCGTTCGCGCCGAACCCGCCGGGCGTCGACAGCCGCCGGGTCACCGGCGAGATCGACTGGCGCCGCGCCTTCACCTTCGACAACGGCCTGCGCGCGGAACCCTTCTTCACCGCCCGCGGCGACTTCTACTCGGTGTCCGACGCCGGTCCGCTGCTGGAGGACGACACCTCGACCCGCGGCAACGTCACGGCCGGCGTCGATCTGCGCTACCCGCTGATCCGCCGCACCGAGGACATGACCATCGTCGTCGAGCCGATGGCCCAGTTCGCCGTCTCGCCGCGCACCGACCTCGACCCGCTGATCCCCAACGAGGACAGCCTGGTGCTCGAGATCGACGACACCAACCTGTTCCGCGCCAACCGCTTCCCCGGCTACGACCTCTACGAGGGCGGGGTGCGCATGACGCTGGGCGGCCAGACCACCGTCACCTGGAAGAACGGCGTCGAGGCGCGCACCTTCATCGGCCGCACCTTCCGCGCCGAGGAGGAGAAGGCCTTCCCGGTGAACTCCGGCTTTCGCGACGAGACCTCGGACTGGATCCTGGCGGCCTCGATCACCCCGGTTCGCGGCGTCAACGCCTGGACACGCGCCCGCATTGACGACAGCGGCGACATCCGCCGCTCGGAGGTGGCCGTCGACTGGTCCACCACCCGCACCTCTGGTTACGCCCGCTACCTGATCGACGACTATGATCCGTTCGATCCCACGCGTGATCGCCGCGAGCAGTTCGAGGGTGGCGGGCAGGCCTTCATCACCGACCGCTTCGGTTTCGTCTTCCGCGGCGTGTTCGACTTCAGCGACGATAAGTGGCGCCGGTCCGAGATCGGTTTGCTGTATGAAGACGAGTGCCTGAGACTCGAGTTGGTGTACGAGCGCAACGAGACGCGGGTGGGCGCCATCGCCCCTTCCGACTCTGTCTACCTGCGCCTAAACCTCGCCACATTGGGCGGCTCAGGCTACAGAAGCTATGACCGCCGGTAAGCTTAGCTGCGGACCCGGGGCATGAGAGGACGAACACTGAAAATGCGTCGGATGCTTTGCGCCGCGAGCGCGCTGCTCGCAGCGATGACGGCGAGTGTTGCAGTCGGTCAGGAGGCTCCGGCCCCTGCTCCGCTCATGTCGCCTATGGGTGAGGGCGTGGCCGCCGTCGTCAACGACGAGGTCATCTCCACCTACGACCTGAAGCAGCGGATGGGCCTAATCATCGCCACGTCCGGCGTGCGGGTCACCGAGCAGAACCTGCCCCAGATCCAGCAGCAGGCGCTGCGCACGCTCATCGACGAGCGGCTGCAGTCGCAGGAGCTGAAGCGCTACGAGATCAATGTGCCGGACGCCCAGGTGGATCGCGAGATCGCCGAGCTGGCCCAGCGCAACAACACCACGCCCGAGGCCCTGTTCGGCATCCTCGGCCGCGTCGGTGTCCAGCCGGCCACCCTGCGCGAACAGATCCGCGTCCAGCTCGGCTGGGGCTTCCTGGTGCGGGAGAAGTTCCGCCGCGCCGCCGCCGTCGGCGAGGACCAGATCGACGCCACCCTGCGCCGCATCGCCGCCGCCTCGACCAAGCCGAGCTACCTGCTGGGCGAAATCTACATCGAGGCCGCCCGCGTGGGCGGCATGCAGGAAGCCATGTTCGGCGCGGAGCAGCTGTTCGAGCAGCTGCTGAAGGGCGCGCCGTTCCAGGCCGTGGCCCGCCAGTTCTCCGCCGCCCCGTCGGCCGTGCGCGACGGCAACGCCGGCTGGGTCCTGCTGGGTGACATGCCGCCCGAGGTCGAGGCCGTCATGGTCCAGATGACCAAGGGCCAGCTTTCGCGTCCGATCCCGACCCGCGACGGCGTCTACATCATCTACGTTCGCGACGTGCGCACCGGCGGCGGCGGCACCGCCATGGTGTCCCTGAAGCAGGCGGCGATCCGCCTGGCCGACACGGCCACGGACGAGGAAGTTGCCGCGGCGTCCGCCAAGCTGGCCGCGCTGCAGCCGCGCCTGACCTGCGAAAACCTCGAGGCCGAGGTGGAGCGCGCGGGCGACGGCATCGTCGCCGCCGATCTGGGCGAGCAGGATCTGACCCAGCTCAACGACGCCATCCGCGACGCGGCCACGCCGCTGTCGGAGGGCCAGATCTCGGGGCCGGTGCGCACGGCCGCCGGCGTCCACCTGGTCGCCGTCTGCGGCAAGCGCCTGGTCGGCGCCGGCATCCCGACGCGTGAAGAGGTCGGCAACCGCATGATGGGCGAGCAGCTGGCCATGCTGGCGCGCCGCTACCTGCGCGACCTGACGAACTCGGCCACCATCGAGATCAGGTGATCGCCAAGCCCCTGGCCCTGACCCTCGGCGATCCCGCCGGGATCGGGCCGGAGATCGTGGTCAAGGCCTGGTACGCGCTGCGCGCGACTGGGCCGTCCTTCTGCGCCATAGGCGACGCCGACGTGCTGGCCTGGGCCTTCGGGCCTGACGGCCGGCCGCTGGAGCGCGTCGGCGCCATGGCCGAAGCCGCCGAAGTCTTCCCATCCGCCCTGCCCGTCCTGCACCGCCCGGCCGAGACTCCGGCGGCGGGCGTGATCGACTGGATCGAGGCGGGCGTGGCGCTCGCACTGGCGGGAGACGCGGCGGGCGTGGTCACCGCCCCCATCGCCAAGGCCCGGCTTTACGAGGCCGGCTTCCGCTTCCCCGGGCACACAGAGTTCCTGGCCGAGCTGACCAGGGGCGCGACTCTCCAGGGACCGCGCGGGCCGGTGATGATGCTGACGGCGAAGGATCTGCGCGTGGTCCTGGTTACCATCCACACGCCGCTGGCGCAGGTCCCGCAGGCCCTAACCGCGCAGAAGGTGATCGACACAGCCCTGGTCACCAACGACGCCTTGAAGCGCGACTTCGGCATCGCCGCTCCCAGGCTGGCGTTGGCGGGGCTGAACCCGCACGCCGGCGAGGACGGGACCATCGGGCGCGAGGAGATCGAGGTGCTGGAGCCGGCCGTGGCGGAACTGCGCGCGCGGGGCATCGACATCACTGGCCCGCGTCCGGCCGACACCCTGTTCCACGAGGACGCGCGCCAGCACTACGACGCGGTGGTGTGCCTCTATCACGACCAGGCGCTGATCCCGGTGAAGACGCTGGACTTCTGGGGCGGCGTCAACGTGACGCTGGGCCTGCCGATCGTGCGCACTTCGCCCGACCACGGCACGGGCTTCGACATCGCCGGCAAGGGCGTGGCGCGTGCGGACAGCCTGATTGCGGCCGTGCGCCTGGCCGCGGAGCTGGCGGAAGA
>Ga0196964_10001329_pt1 | contig 12642 bp, 8 predicted proteins | sample S1_10metaG_FD_148615 | JGI IMG/M metagenome (GOLD analysis project Ga0196964, IMG submission 148615) | Soil microbial communities from Anza Borrego desert, Southern California, United States - S1_10 | ecosystem: Environmental > Terrestrial > Soil > Desert | place: USA: California | collected...
GGAAGGTCGCCTTGTTGTTTGCGCCGTACATTACGGCCGTGCCGTCGGCGTAGGTCATGCGGCGGTTGTAGCCGACGACCGCATAGCCCAGACCGTAATTCATGCCGCCGGGCTTGCGCTGTTCCCAGGCTTCGATCGCAGCCTCCGCCGCGCGCGCCAGGAAGAACTCGACGAACTCGGCCGGCTGCATGGCTTCAGGCGGAATATCGTACGTAAAGCCGCCAACGTCGGGCGCTGCGTGCGTGTGGGTGGCGTTGAGCAGGATTTTGCGCAGATCGAATCCGGGCAGTTTGCCGGCCAGCAGCGTGCGCAGGCGCGGCTGCATGGTATCGGTGATCATCACCAGATCGCAGGAGATCAGGATCGCCTGATCGATGCTCTGCTCGCCGTCGCGTGTTTCAAGCGCCAGGGCCGTGAGCGTCACCGGGCTGTCGACCTCGCGCGTGATGCGTTCGTTGAACTGCCCGGCCAGGTTGACGGGTTTCTGCGGCGTGATATCGCGGTGCGCCCAGCCGACATGCAACTTGCCTGAGCGCGCCGGCGCCGCTTGTTCAGCCCGAACCGGGCGCGTGAGAAAGGTGAGGCAGAGGGTAAGGCTGAGTGCCGTACACATTCGCATGGGTGAAGCTCCAGTAAGCGTCGCCGCGTCGCGCGGATCGAAAAAAAGCGGACACATGCATTATACTGAAGCGCCGGCGATATGTTGAAGGGAGTTTCGTTGCGTTGACGGGAGTTTGGTTGAGTTGCAGCGGGCGGTGATCTTTTGTTGCGCTTGCGGTGCCCAGCATGCTGATCCATAGTGGTTAAGTATGCTAGCCCCAACCCGCACCCGTCTCAACAGCGAGCCGGGTGGTGTCAAGCTGGTGCGGGTCGCCAAATGGAGGCCGCCACTAAAATGGGGATAAGAATTCATTTATCTTCGGCATTGTTGATTGTATTGCTATTTTTCGATGCTGATATATTTTAACTTCAAGCCAAGGGTTTCACCTTTAAAAATTGAATATGGTTGGCCATTAACAATGGTCTGTTATTATTCGATTGTGCATGAAATGGAGCTTTCCTATGACGGGAATTTGGTTGACCTTTTAAACGGTAAGGAACCACCAATATCGACCATCACTGAACGAGAAGAAGTAGTGGAATGGAAAACTTTGAACATGTTTATCAATGTGTCTGTTTATTTAGTGTCTTTATGTATAATGTTGGCAGCTGCGGCATTTAAAAATCAAAGAAGTAGCTCGGATAGATTTGTTAATGAGCAATTCAGAGATAAAGGGACAGACCACTGAACCATTAAATCCGGTAGTCTGTCACTTCATTCCGTCACTTTATTCCCAGCCCTTGGCAGGAGAGCACAACCCGAGCACTAGCGATGTTAGGCGGGCGGGTGGCATCGGCTTGCGCTCTGATCGCGGCTTGGGCTAAAAAACAGGTGCCACTGAGCTGCGGAGCAGATCAGTGCGATCGGCGGACGGATGCTTCCAGCCGTTACTGTGCTGGATCGTCCACTAACCTTTCATCCCAATCGTCAACGCTCAACTCTTGATCGTCGCGCTTGCCCAGCACCACCCACGCGAAACTGGACCAGCGCCAGTCGGCTGCGGTTTTCACCAGCCTTTTTGTGTGCAATTATGGAGCGTTTTTGGCGGTAATGTGGCAGACAGTGCCGCCGAGCTTGATTTTGTCACTGAATGCCAGCTTCAGGTTGCTTGCGGAAGCCGCACCCAACGGAGTCCACACCCGACCGTTCCAGGCGCTCACCTGCATCTTCGCCAGGCTGCCAACCACATCCTTCGGCAGGTAGCTGAAGGTGGCCGTACCCTCGTGTTCGCCAATCGGCGTAAGGATGAAGCGCCAGTAGCGGTTCAAAAAGTCCTTGGCGCCTTTAGTCTCCGAATGCCGCTTGCCGAAGACACTTAACACCACCATTTTGCCGGAATACGTGTTTTTGCTCAGGTTCACGGTCACGGGCGAGTATTCGTAATCGCCTTCGGTATCGACGATGTGAAACGTGAACGACGAGGCGCCGCTGGGAAACATCTTGCCCATCTGCCCGCCTTCCGCACCGCTTTTGTGGATGCCGCGCAGCAGCCCGCCATTGGTGTGGCTGGTGGTGCCGGACAGCGTGAAGTAGAACTGATTATAGACGCCGATGTCCAGCACCCCGTTTTCAAAGGCCAGGTGCCCGCTGACAGTCACTTTGCCGTCTGCGTCCGCTGTATCTCCTGCCGCGCCGCCGAGGTCCATCTTCACCGCTACCGGTTTTGCGATGTTGTTGATACGCAGATGCTTGAAGGCTGCGCTGGGCGCGGTCGTCACAGCATCTTTGAACACGCCCACACCATTGCCGTTGTAATTCTTGACTGTCTGCATCACCGTGTTCGGCCCAGACTTGCCGCTGAAGGCGATGCCGCCCATCGTGTAGACCTTGCCTTCATTGACGATATTGCCGCTGATGCGGATCGGCGCGTTCTCTATTCGCACCTCGCCACCGACCTCGACAGTCAGGTCATTTTCAATCTCGAGCCCGCCTAGCAGTACCAGTTGGCCACCCTTTTTGATCGTCACGGAGCGAACAAGGCGCGAGGACGTCAGTGTTACCGGCGAAGTGATTACGATGTCCTGTGCGTGAAGCAGACTCGACAGCAGCACTCCAGCGAGAAGCAGAAGTCTATTCATTGAGGGCACCCACCTGCAGCTTGAACCGTTGGTTTATTGGTCACCGCAGGAGTGTCCGAGCAGCAGCGAAAACATTAACGGAAATTTCGCTTCGATGATTTTTGCGAGCGCGCTTTTACAGCTTGCCTTCGCTCCTGGCCTTCAACGCGTCCGCGCGCTCGACTTCGTTGAGTTTCCCATCACCGTCTCGGTCGAAGCGTCGAATTGCTTCCTTGACCTGTTCGGCGGAGATGTCTTGATCCAAGCTTTCGCTGCCGCCAAATGCGTTGGCGATTGAGCCGAAACCGGGGTTGGCGCTGACCAGCCGAAGTGCATCCGCCTTCGAGGCGCAGATGGCTTGGCAGAAAAGAATGGCCATCTCGTCGGTGGTTTGTTCTCCATAGCGCACTCGCTTGGGCGGGTGGCTTGGATTGCGGGGATTCGCATCCGAGTTGTCGTAGCTGAATTCGACGTGGATCCGCGTCCCTTTCGGCAATTTCAACGGCGTGATGAATTGGTAATGGTCCTGCCAGTCGAAGTTCCAATCTTTAATCCAGATCAAAGGCTCCACACGCCCGTCCGGAAGCGTGGCCGTGGCCTTCATCGTTCGACAGATCAGATGCGCGTGAGGAAACGTTCCCAAGAGTTCAATATCGACCGGCAGTGTCATTGATTGTGACACGCGGTGGTCTTTTTTCCCCGCAGGAATATCGATTTTGTAAGTGCCGACCGCAAAACCGACGAGCGACCGAACGGGCGGCGTTTTGGCGAAATAGATCGCGACAGAAGATTTTTCAACCTCGGGCTTGCCGCTGGGATGGAAGTGTAACTGCAGGAGTAAATCGGAGTTCTTGCGCAGCAGCCGTGCCGTGCCCTCAGGCGTCGGCCGAGGTGTCATGCCAGGCGCCCAGATGCCGAGGCCGCCTGTTGTCGGCACGCCCGGACCGCCAAAGGTGCGGAATCCCGGCGCGGGATCTTCCGCATCCTTTTTGCGAGCACGTCCGGCATTGTCGAGGTAAAGCACGGCGTGATGGACAACTTTCCGGTTGCTCGGCCGGTACTCAACCGCTGCGACGTACTGGTCCTCGGCGTTCTCGAAGGGAATGACGAAAGTCCGGTAGATGTCCTGGCCCTCGGCAGGAACGCTAAACGCCTCTGCCATAGTCACGACGCGATCGGGCGTGCCGAGATGCCAGCCATCAGTGAACGCCGGGGGTGGTGGGCAATCGGCGACATCGCCTTCGACGGCGCCTTGCTCAACCCAGTGGCGGATCGCTGCGACCTGAGCGTCATCCAACCGCCGTGCACCGATAAACTCCCCATGACCCGGCTCAGCCATCCAGGGGGGCATGACTCGTGATTCGACAACGCGCGCAATCTGCTTGGCGCGCTTACGAACATCCTCGTAGCTGATCAGAGGAAACGGGGCCACTTCGCCAGCCCGGTGGCAGCCCGTGCAGTGTTGAAAAACTATGGGAGCAATGTGCTTGTAAAACGTCACTGGTACCGGCGGTGGGCTCTTCAATTCCCCGGCTGCGACGAGCCCGGCGAAGGCGGCGTAAACCAGCACCGTTTCAAGCCACCATTGATGAAGCCGTCGCATCATTCGCACGAGCCCTCTCCGATTGGCAGGTTCGGTGCTGCGTGCAGCAGGAGCATCAGGATGCCTGCGCAAAACGTTCTGCAATCAGAACCGTCAGTCCGGAACGTCGCCTCGGGAGATGTCCGTGCAGGGGTAAAAACATTAACAGCAAAATTTTCCGTCGTTCAGCGCGGCGCAACGATTGTTCCGTGGTGGATGAACGGTGCGCCTGCCACGCCGGTTGCACGCGGGCCTGAAAAAGGCACCGCTTTCAGCGTAAACCGCACTTCCGTCTTAGAATCGTAACGCAAAACTCTTCGAGCGTCCGCCGGCTGCAGCACAAATGGGGGCTTCGACAATACCACCGGCTTGCCTTCAACGTCAAAACGAACGCTGCTGACGGTCCCCTGGGTATTCACGAGCACACCGATTTCACCCCCGGGAAACTTTCCAAAGGGAATCACCAGGTCGGGTGGCAGCGCCTCAAAGCCTTTGATCGGCTTGCCCGTATCCGGCCGTACCAGAGAGAAGCTGGTGATAACCGGCAAGGCAAGCGGCTGCAGCGGCAGTGCCGCGCTGCTGACCGCGATAAAGCTCCCGGTCTTTACGTCGACTTCTGCCCGGTCGCTTAAACGTGTTACCCGCACATGCCCTTCGTCGACTTTCAGCGTCGTGCCGCTTGCAGAGACCGCGACTGAGAAACGCGTGCCGACAATCCGCACTTCGCTCAGCGAAGTGGCAATCAGCAGCGGACGGTCCGCAGGCTGCGGCTTGACGCTCGCGCTCAATTCACCGCGTTCGAGGACCAGCCGTTGAGAGGCCGCGGTGAACGAGACGTTAACGCTGGTTTCGCCCTGTACGTTGAATTCGCTGCCATCAGCCAGATGCCAGCGAACGCTTTCGCCTTTGGCGGTGAGGATATGATCCTCCGGATTTACTGGCCCGCCGGGCTGGGCGGGGATTTTCGAGTCTCCCCGCAGAATCAGCGGCGCGCCCTCAATTGCCACCACCCTTCCGACCGGCGATACCGCCGGCGTGGATGCGATCGGAGCTTTCGTTTCCGGCGTGGGCGGAACTGATGGAGAAGACCGGAAGGTTACGAACAGTAGTACAGCCACGCCGACCAGCGCCGCCGCAGCCAGAGGTGTGCGCCACACAACGCTGCGCTCCCTCGGACGGCGAGTGGGACGATCGGCGCGGAGCGGCGAGAGCGCGGCCAGGCCAAACTCCTCGGCCAGCAGCGTGTCCATGTTCATCACGCGTACGAATTGCGCGCGCACCGCGGGATCGCGCATTAATTCCAGAAGTTCGGCACGCTCGCTCTCATTCAGTCCGCGGTCACGATACCGTTCAAAAAGTTCGTCGAAGCGCTCCACGCTCATTCGGCCACCTCCGCTCCCGCGCTGCCCCGCTCCATGCACTCCCGCAGCGACTTGCGCAGCCTGCAAAGCGTGACGTTCACTGAAAGCTCTGTGCGCCGCGCCTGCTGCGCGATCTCCTTAACGCGCAGAGAGCGTGTGTACCGCAGCTCGAGAAGTTCGCGCGCCTGAGCGGAGAGTTTAGCCACACATTGGCGCAGGCGGGCGCGCAGGCTTTCATCGAACTCAGCGGCATTCTCCTCAAAGGCTCTGTCAACGAGGCTGATCCACTCGTCGTTATCGATATAGATCAGTCGGCGGTCACTCTCTCGCTGCCTGAGCAGCACTTTGCGCGCGATGCCCACGCACCAGCCCGGCAGATTATGCGGACGCTCGCCGGCATTCGCTTTACGCAACACGATGACCGCGACCTCCTGCACAATATCGTCAGCTTTCTCGGCATCGCAGGTCAATGAACGAATATAGGAAAGCAGACGCTGCCTATGCTTCTGAAACTCACGAATGATATTCTCGACTTCTGTATCCGCGGTCACCGGTCCGTTCTAACCCCAGGTTGCTTTTTTTTGCGACTGCCAACAGCCACCTTGCGGCGTCTGAAGGATTGTCCGGCCAACTGCCAAAAACTTACATCAATATTGCCCGAAATTTGTTACGCTCGTCCAATGCCAAGAGTTATCACAGCATTAGTCGTTGTTCCGGATTGTAAGGTACGAGGTGCAGTGCGGGCCCACTGTTGCGCCTTTCGTGGGGCAGTGCTCAGACACAGTTGCGCGGCCGAAAAGCGCGATGCGTAGACAGCTGTCCATACCACGTGCTACCCGCAAATTATGAAACGGAGCACGACTGCGTTTTTTTGAATTTCGCTGACAATTGGAGATATTGGCGACAGCGTTATAAGGCGTTAACTTCACCTTACGAAGTCAGTGAGTGAGGTTATGACGTTCACCAATGCGGCCGGGTCCACAGGTTTCGCAATGTGATACTGGAAACCTTCCTCCAGCATTTTCTTGCGGTCTTCTGCGCGGGCTAATGCGGTGAGTGCCACCACTGGAACAGTGTCATTTATCGCCCGCACCGCCCGCAGCAGCGCGAAGCCGTCGGCCTCGGGCATGCTGATGTCCGCCAGAATGATATCGGGTTGCCGTTCGGCGAAGCGCGTCAGGGCTTCTGCGACCGATGCTGCTAAGGCGACATTACCGCCCGCGGTTTCCACTACGCACCGAATTACGTCACGCGCGTCCTCGTGATCATCCACAATGAGAACGGACACGCCCGTGAGCGGCCGCGTGCTGGCATTCTTCGCTTCAGGCCTGGCCGAGGTGGCAGGCTGCTGATTCCTGCTTACCGGCAAGCTGACCGTGAATGTCGCCCCGCAGTTAAGGCCTTTGCTCTCAGCTCGTACGCTTCCGCCATGCATCTCCACGAGGTGTTTGACAACCGACAAGCCTATGCCAAGACCACCGTGACGTCGCGAGGTCGTTCCGTCGGCCTGGCTGAACATATTGAAAAGTGAAGGCAGATACGACGTCTCGATACCCTGGCCGTTGTCAGCGATTTCCAACTCGACCTCTTCCCCACGCTGTGCCAGGCGAATCTCGATCCGCCCTCCGCTCGGGGTGAATTTGACCGCGTTGTTCAACAGGTTCCAGACAACCTGCTGCAGACGGCTTGCGTCCGCGAAAATCGGCTCATTCTGCTGCTGATCAAAGGTTATTGAAACTTTCTTATTATCAGCGCTCGGGCGAACGGCTTCCAGGGCTGCCTGAACAACCGTGCCGAACTTAATGACCGCCGGCTCAATCCGCATCTTTCCCGCGGTGATCCGGCTGATATCCAGCAGATCTTCAACCAGCGTAATCTGACTCTGGACATTTCTCTCGATGATATCGATGCCTCGCAATACGTCTGCTTCGCTCATCCGGCTTGAGCGGATCATTCGCGCCCAGCCCAGAATCGGCGTTAGCGGCGTGCGCAATTCGTGGCTGAGCGTGGCGAGAAAATTGTCTTTGATGCGGCTCAGCCGCTGCGCCTCCTCCCGCGACGCCACGAGCGCGGCTTCGCTGCGCTTATAAGCGGAGACATCGACCCAGACCCCCAGTGCGCCACGCACCTGACCGTGCTCATCACGCAACGGAGTCGCATACTCAAGCAGATGCAGCACTGAGCCGTCAGCGCGCACAATCTGGTACTCCTCATCACGAATGGCCTTTCCAGTGCGGGCGGCCGCCTGCATCGGCAATTCGTCGGGCGGGACCTCACGCCCGTCTTTCATGACTTTGAAGGGAAGCTGCGGAAAAGCCGATTTCGAGGCATTTTCACCTGGCAGTACGCCGAGCATCGCGCTGCCGACAGGGTTGACAACTATGTTCATGCAGCTCGGATCACGGGACAGCGCAATGCCGACCGGCGCCAGATCGAAGAGCGCCTGTAGTTCGTCCAGGCGTTGCTTCAGTGATTTGTTCAGCTCGGCAACCTGCTGCTCCGCACGAAGGCGTTCTGCGCGTTCGCGGCTTTCCTGCAGCGCACGTTTCACCGCGTGCCCCAGGCGGCTGAGGCGCTGCTTCAGAACGTAGTCGGTCGCGCCCTGTTTGACGGTGTCGATGGCGATTTCTTCGCCCATTGCGCCAGTAACAAAGATGAAGGGTGTTGCAGGGCAGCGCTTCTGCGCCAGTAGAAGCGCCTGCCGGCCATCAAAAGAGGGCAGTCGGTAGTCCGCCAGGATGAGATCCGGCGCCAGCGTATCGAGCGCCTCAACAAAGGCCTCCTGGCTTTCGACGCGCGTGATCTCACCGTTGATACCGGCCTCCTTCAGAGTCGCGGCGACCAACTTTGCGTCCATTACACTGTCTTCCAGATGCAGAATGCGCATCAGAATTCCCCGTTAACCTCGCGGTACGCACCCGGTAGGTGGTTCATTAACGACCGCCCAGAAGACGCCGAGCGTCTGGAGCGCATGAATAAATTCTTTAAAATCCACGGGTTTGACCACGTACGCATTCACGCCAGTGTCGTAGCTGCGGGTCAGGTCCTGCTCCTCGCGCGAGGAGGTCAGCATGACGACGGGAATTTTTTTCAACTCGGAATCCGATTTAAGTGTCTTCAACACGTCCAAACCGCTGACGCGCGGCAGCTTCAAATCCAGCAGGATGACCGCGGGATCGCCGGCTGCGCGCAGCTCATACTTTCCGCGGCGATGAAGGTAATCAAGAGCCTCGTCGCCATCGTTGACCACCACCACCTCGTTGGCCAGACGCGACTCTGCAAGCGCACGCAAGGTGAGCTTTACGTCCTTCGGATTGTCCTCGACCAGAAGTATTCGTTTAAGATCTTGCATGCGACTCTTTTTGCTCCTTTGGAAGTGAGAAGTAAAACGTCGCGCCTTCGTTGAGCCTGCCCTCAGCCCACGCTCTTCCACCATGGCGCATAACAATTCGACGAACATTGGCGAGACCGATGCCAGTACCTTCGAAATCGGCGCCGTGCAGGCGATGGAAGACGCCAAACAGCCGATCAACGTACTTCATGTCGAAACCTACTCCATTATCGCGTATCCAGAAGATTAGCTCGGAAGCACTCTCTTGACTACCTATTTCGATAAGCGAGACGTCGCGTTTGCTGGAATATTTTACAGCATTAGAAATTAGATTGCGCCAAGTCTGCCGCAGCATTGACAAATCGCCTTCTACCACCGGCAGCGGCGCAATCTGCCATTCAATCTTCTGGTCGGGAGTTTCCTGGACGATTTCGGCGCAAACCTCATCCACCAGCTCGCGCATGTTAAAACGCAGGCGCTGCATATCGGCCCGGGCCATGCGCGAAAACGCAAGCAGATCATCGATGAGCCGGCCGGATTGCTTTACGGAGCTTTTAATATCTGTGAAGTACTCGCGTGACTCGGCGTCGAGTTTGCCCTGCAGCGAGTGCTCGAGCAACTCGACGAACCCCGAGATATGGCGCAGTGGCGCACGCAGGTCATGGGATACAGAATAAGAAAAGGATTCCAGCTCCTGGTTAGCCTGCCGCAACTCGCGCGTGCGCACCTCCACTTTGTGTTCCAAATCTTCTTGCGCTCTCTTCAGAGCAATGTCGCGATGCTGAATCTGCGTCAACATGTCATTGAACTGGTCAATCAGATCGCCAATTTCATCGTCGCCGTGCTTGGCCACGCGAATGTTGTAATCGCGACTTTCTGAAACGGCGCGAGCGGCTTCGGTCAATCCATAAATCGGAGCCGACACCAGACGCTGCATCTGCGTTGATATGACCAGCGATGCGATGGTCCCAATTGCGACCACTGTGACAATGACGAACACTTGCGTGCGTAAGCGTTCGTACAGGAGACGCAGGTCACTCCGCAGATACAGTGTGCCAACCCGCGCATTACCCTCGATCACAGGCTGAACCACTTCGATCCATTTATCTGTGATTGTGGCTTGCGCTTCGGGAGGCGCTCGTTCCGGCGGCGGCACGACCCCGTGTTGCCGGTAAGCGGCAAAGAGCTGGCCGGACTGATTGTACAGAGCGCAAGTTAGCACGCTTGGGCGGACACGCAGCGTCGCCAGGGTTTCCTCGGCATCTTTTCGATCATTAAACGCCAGGGCCGCAGTGGAATGCAGCGCCGTCATCTCAGCTGTCAACATGTAGTCACGTAAAAGCTGTTGCCGCATGCTCGATAGTTCACTGACATAAAAAAGCACTCCGCAGGTGATCAATACGAGTGCGGTCACACTCGTGGTCAACAGCGAAAGCTTCCATTTCAAAGACAGGTTGCGCAGATTGCCAATCATGGCTAGCGTTTCCGCACCGTAATGATGTTCGACAGCCGCAGCAGCTTGGCACTGATCCGCACCTCATTGCGTTGCGCGGGTTCGGGATTGACATCCAGTTGCACTCGCTCGTCCCGCAGAACAAAGCGGATTATGCCTCCCAGCGGAATGAAGTTTTCGGAGTCCCCCACAGTCAGGATGGGCTTTCCGTTCAGCTCCTCTAGTATTTTTGGCAGGCGTTCACGTTCGGAGTTCGATATGTACAGGATATGTGCTCCGGCGGCCTCGGCCGCCGTTTTGAAGCGCTTCACCTCTATGCGCCGCTTTCCTGCAGAGCGCCCTGCCATGGCACGATCCAGGTTGTCGCCAAAGGGACTGGCGCCAAGCACTCCAACGACCAACGGCGCGTCCGGGCTGGCGAACGCGCGTTCAGGCCACTCTACGAATTGAGTGAAGTTAGCCAGGAATGCGGCTTTTACTTTGGCCTCGATCGACTCTTCTGCGCGTGCAAAGGGGCACAGCGCGAAAACGGCCGCGCAAACCCCCAGCAACATCAAATAGGTTCGTTGCTTTTGCATGGGAGCTAGAACTTCCAGACCAATTTGAAGTAGAAGTTCCGCTCCACCTCAGTAGCGCTTTCGTACGTGCTCGGACGGACCTCCTGGTGCCGGTCATCGAATAGGTTTTGGCCCGCCAGGCTTAGCTCGAGTTTCTGCAGCGGACGCCAGCCAATGCGCGCGTCGACCCGCACATAGCGCGAGATATTGTCCTGTGAGTTATTGTCGACGTAATAGAGCCCGGTATCGAACTCGACATTGTGCGGAAGTGACAGGAATGATCGCACGTGCGCGATGTTCTGCGGATTGCTCCGCTCGCCACTTTCCGCGAGGGGGTCCGCGCTGCCGCGTTCGGTGTGCAGCTGCATTTTCAGATACGAGTAGTGGGCGCTCAGGTTCCAGCGATCGGTCGCCTTCCACGTCGCGGCCAGTTCACCGCCGAATGTCTCGCCATATGCATTGGTTTCGAATCGGATTGGCATCAGCACGTGCGACGAGGGTTGGCTGACCGCCCGTGACGCCAGCGGTTCGACCGTGCGCAGATGGTCGTACATGTTGTAGAAGCCGGCCGCGTCCAATGCGAAGCGCTTATGGAGTTGGGCGCGGTAACCGAGTTCGGCGGCGATCAGTGTCTCTGAATCAATCTCATCGTTGCTGATGAGGGCTAGCCGCCGGAGCACGCCGTCCGCTCCCGGCGTCACGGAGGCACTAAACTCTAACGCGGTCTCCGTGGGCGCAGGGGTACGTACCGCGCGCGAGACTGAAGCCCAGACCGCGTGGTGCTTGTGCGGCGTCCAGAGCAGCCGCAGATTAGGCTGCACTTCAAAGCCGGTAAAATCGTTGTGCTCGAATTTGGAGCCAACCGTGAGATTGAGCTTATCACGCAGAATCGTGATCTCATCCTGGGCAAAAATACTAATAAGGTGGCGGACGTCGTGAGCGGGGTCGAAGACCACGGCGAATGAGTTGCGCAGATCTTCAGCGACCACGCGGTATTCCAGGCCGTAGACCAGGTTGTGCCGGCCGAGTTGCAAGTTATGGTCGAAGTCGATATCGCCGGTGTTGTGTTCCTGACGCAGGAAGGCTTCGTCACGAACGGTGTTGTCGTAGTACACCTGCAGATTCATATTCGACGTGTCTGAGAACTGGTGGCTCCAGCGCCCGAGCAGATTTCCCCCGGAGTAATGCGCGTCCTCAACTCGCGTTTCAGTGAATGGGGGCGTCAGAACCGGCGTGCGGGAGCGCTGCTCGTAGTTGCCTTCGTAGTAGTCGCCTTGAAAGGTGACTTTGTCCTCTTTGGACATCAGCCAATCCACTCGGAAACCGCCGCGGGCGTTTTTCCATTCGTCCTTGGCGTCCCGATCCGTGTTCAGCGTGCTACTATCGTCGCGGTCTCCGAACCGGGCGTACACGCGGTAGCTGACGCTTTTGTCCACGTTCGTGCCGCCGTGCCGCACAGCGCCAATGGCGCGCGTTTCTGTTCCCGCGAGTGCACTGACGAGCGTGCCTTGTGTGTCTGCAGCAGGTTTGGAAATTATGTTGATGACGCCGTTCACCGCGTTGGCGCCCCACAACGTCGCGCCGGGACCGCGGATGACTTCTATGCGCTCGATGTTCTCGAGCATAAGGTCCTGGGCATCCCAGTAGACGCCTGAAAATAACGGATTGTATACGGAGCGGCCGTCCACGAGCACCAGCAG
>Ga0196964_10001330_pt1 | contig 12640 bp, 9 predicted proteins | sample S1_10metaG_FD_148615 | JGI IMG/M metagenome (GOLD analysis project Ga0196964, IMG submission 148615) | Soil microbial communities from Anza Borrego desert, Southern California, United States - S1_10 | ecosystem: Environmental > Terrestrial > Soil > Desert | place: USA: California | collected...
AGTTGGCTGATTGCTTTTCAAGCCTGCCAGTTATGGGTAGAGGAAATGCTTAACCTTATTGCGAATAAAAAGCCATTTTATCAAAGGGGCTTAAGAGCCGTAAACCTTATAGACCAGCCGCTTTAGCAGCGTGGTCGCCCCCTGAAAAAAAAAATATCGGTCTCGATGAGTCACCTCGAACGAAGGATAAGTTATGTTACCTGAATTTTATCAAACCTGCTTTCAACGCCAGTTAACGGCAACACAATTTATTACTGACGGGGTGACAACCCCGTCAAAAACAAGGCTGCATCAGGGATGCAGCCTTTAAACCTCGGTAAAAGTTTAAGCTTTTGTTGGGCTTTAACCTCATTAATTCACAAACATCTTTAGTACATAAAAGAAAAATCCCCAACCATAATTCTCCATATAAACCTACCCAAAAAGTACTATGTCGTCGGTATTGTCGATGTGTTTCTTTCAACCTACAAACATATTGCTGTACACCTTGGGATTTAATTTTTCTACCTTGAATGATGGCACAGGTATAAGCAATAGCTATAATTAATACTAAGCTGATTAAACGATTATCTGAGGCATGAGAGCCTTCCAGATTATATCCCCCAGTTTTGCAATCTTTAAACATAGCTTCAATACCACTTCTTTTTTCATAAGCTCTTATAGCTGTGGATAAACTTCCTAAATTAGTCAGAATATACCAAGGTTCTTTGGTAACTTTTTGGCGACATTTACCTTGCCATTTACAAGCAATATCGAATTGCCCAAACCCTGCCTGTTTTGTAACTTTTACATTTTGAAGATAGCAAGACATTCCTGGCAATAAGCCCAAAGAATCTAATCGTTTATATTGTTCTTGTTCAGTCTGTATATACCGACCCTGTTTTAATCGAAGACAAAAGCCCACGTGCTTGAGGTTGAGCCATTGTGCCAGACCAACGCTACCAAATTCTCTATCGCCTAGTACAACTATTTGATAATCTTTCAGTAACCTGAAAACAGGTCGAAGTAATTGTTTTTGTTCATTCAGATTGCTACATCCTCGTTTAGGGAGAATTAGCCAATATAAAGGTATTGCTCGTTGCTCCCAGATTAAGCTAGCTACAAATAAATTCGTCTCCCGCCATTGCGTTCTGTCAATTGTAATTAAAAGCTGGCCATTTTTGCCGAAGTTAAGTTTTATTAAGTGTTTAACCAGCGGGAACCACAAATTCTTTATATTTACTATTGGCAATACTAAAAATCTCTGTAAACGGCGACGACGACTTTCAAATAGAATTGGCTCTGGCCACAAAGCAGCTAATCTTTCAATCCTTACCTGTTTTTGGAATTGTAATAAGAGTATTAACAGCTTTAAAGTAATAAATTGTGTTGCAGTTAACTGGCGCTGAAAACAAGTTTGGTAAAATTCAGGTAACATAAAGTTTTTTTCGGTCTTGGTGACACATCTAGACCGGTATTTTTTTACTATACAAGGCTCTGTGCGAAGCACAGAGCGAGTTTTGACGGGGTTGTCACCCCGTCAGAATTTATTACTTTGAAGCTGTTGGTATTGTTATTACAATTCCAAAAACAGGTAAGGATTGAAAGATTAGCTGCTTTGTGGCCAGAGCCAATCCTTTTTGAAAGTCGTCGTCGCCGTTTACAGAGATTTTTAGTATTACCGATAGTAAATATAAAACAATTGTGGTTTCCCTTAGTTAACCACTTAATAAAAGTTAACTTTGGTAAAAATCACCAGCTTTTAATCACAATTGATAGAACGCAATGGCGAGAAACTAATTTATTTGTAGCTAGCTTGATTTGGGAACAGAGAGCAATACCTTTATATTGGCTAATTCTACCTAAACAAGGATGTAGCAATCTGACTGAACAAAAACAATTACTTCGACCTGTTTTCAGCTTGCTGAAAGATTATCAAATAGTTGTACTAGGCGATAGAGAATTTGGTAGCGTTGGTCTGGCGCAATGGCTCAATTTCAAGCGTGTGGGCTTTTGCTTAAGATTAAAACAGGGTCGGTATATACAGACTGAACAAGAAGAATATAAACGCTTAGATTCTTTGGGTCTATTGCCGGGAATGTCTTGCTATCTTCAAAATGTGAAAGTTACAAAACAGCTAGGATTTGGGCAATTCGATATTGCTTGTAAATGGCAAGGTAAATGTCGCCAACGAGTTACTAAAGAACCTTGGTATATTCTGACTAATTTAGGAACTTTATCTACAGCTATTAAAGCTTATGAAAAAAGAAGTCGTATTGTTCGCGAAGCGTTGCCGCAGGCTAGCTATGTTTAAAGATTGCAAAACTGGAGGATATAATCTTGAAGGTTCTCATGCTTGTGAGCAACGCTTAATTAGCCTAGTCTTAATTATAGCTATTGCTTATACTTGTGCCATTCTTCAAGGTAGGCTTCTTAAATCAAAGGGTGTACAAAAATATATTTGCAGGCTCAAAGAAACACATCGACAACACCGACGGCATAGTACATTTTGGGTCGGTCTCTATGGAGAACTATGGTTAGAGATTTTTCTTTTATGTACTAAAGATGGCTGTGAATTAATGAGATTAAAGCCTAATAAAAGCTTAAACTTTTACCGAGGCTTAAAGGCTGCATCCCTGATGCAGCTTTGTTTTTGACGGGGTGACAACCCCGTCAGGTGCTACTACTCACCATTTCAGATTCGCGCAGATCCTGCGAAATTAATTCCACTAATTCCGTCAGCAGAAACCAGCCAGAAGGACGGGTGACGCACAGCAGGGGAACTCGTGCCGCGACTTTCGTACATTGCCGCAAGTGGCTGCCATCTAAACCCATACTTTGCATAAAATTTAAACGGTAAGTTTGATTGCCTAAAGCCATGAACTTTTCGGCTCCTGAAAGCACTTCGAGAAAAAATTCTTTAGTATTGATTGTATTTAAAATGTATAATCTTTTCACTGGAAGTGGTTCAGACCAAAACTGCTCGCCTAGAGGCAGGCCATATTTTTCTAACTGCGGACGAATGCGCTGAAGTCCTGCTGAATCTTGACCCAGTTTTTCACAAGCATCTGCCCAGAGTTTAACTTGGGGAAAACCCGGATACAACATGGGTTGTTCTGCATTTACATCAATAGCACAGATATCGTCAGCAGCAATAGGATAACCCTTTTGGTTAAAAGCGGCAGCAGTAGTAGATTTACCAACGCCAGATTCCCCCATGAACAAAACCGCACCACTATCGACAACAATTGCATTAGCGTGGAGTACCAATAATCCACGTTGATGTAACAGCGCCCCCATTGCAGAACCGAGTAAGAACAGCCGCACGGAATCGTCGTCAGTTTCGGGCTGGCGCTCAATAATAATAGTATCCCCGTTTAAGATCAGGTACTTGGCGATATTGGGAACGGAAAGAAGCACCTTGCCCTTGGTGGCTTGAAAGCAGACACCTTTTCCCTTAGCATCGGGCAAGTTATCGGGTACTGTTCCATAGTCAATTATCACATCGGGTTTACCCTTACCCGGTAACAGTAAAGGCAGTTCTAAAGCCGACTGGATGTTTAACCCGTATGCCCTGTAAACCGCGTTTTGACCGAGTTCATTCATGATGCCCTATCCTAGCAGCTTTAGATTGAGCGGTTGTTTAAACATCGTAAAATGCTGTCGCACGTTAGGGGTATCGTTCAAAACCATTCCCTGATATTCAATCCAAGCATGAGATTCAAATTTTCCTTGATTGCGCCGCGAACCAATCCGTAATTCGGTTTCTATCCCTTTGCGCCGTAGCAAGTACCACAACACCAAAGATTTCCTCAGACAACTTGCCCAAGGCGGACTGTATTTTACGGCTAGCTTCACCATCTGCACGACTCGCCGTACTTCTGACAGTTCTACTATTTTATCCGGTTCGGGTTGCGGGCAGCGTTTGGCGAGGGTGGTAGCTGTTCGCCGCACCCCCCTAAATCGCAGGGAAATATCTACTAAGGGCAGTAATATATATGATACGAGGAAGAGCGATCGCTCTTCCCCTTCCAGATTCACAGCAGTTTTAACTTTAGATAACACTAATTTCCAACGTTCCATATACTGTCCTACGAGATAATTTCCACCAGTCCATCAGAATTCAAATCTTCTATATATTCCAACAAATCCGCTTGTAAAACTGCTGGTTCTACCTCAAACTCTTCTAGCAGGCTTTCTATTGCTGCTTGAATCGATTCTGACTCTATCAGCACCGTTAGCATCCGCGCCCCCACTTCATCAAGCGCATGGTATTGCTCGGTCGTCATGTTTAACATAATTGCTTCTCCCGCCATATCCTCCATTAACACTGAATCTGGCAGTTTTACCTGATTGCTTAGGAAAATTTGCTTGCTGTTATTTATCATTGGATTATGCCATCCTTGCTAACTACTTACTATTTAAACTAACCGTTCTGACGGGACAGTTAGTCTAAACTCCAGTTAATCAGAGAGCAAGCGTTATAAAAAATACCAAATCTAGTCACCTTAGTAGAGGTAAATCTTCAAAACTATAAGTATATAATTTTCTTTATAAATTACAGTAATTGTCGAGATTAGAAGTGTTTAGTAGTTTAAGGCAGATAGAGTCTTCCATATTTAGTATGCTAACCTACCTTTGCATTATTGTTTAAGGCTGAAATTGGGGCAGTTCCGTTAAAAACTGGGTTGTATGAGAAAGCCAAAGTATATTTTATGAGCAATCGAATCGGACGAACTAAATAGTACAAATAAAATAGCCAAACAGGAAGAGATACCATTGTCAATTCTAGAGCAGTGGGAGCCATAAACACCCTAAAATAAAACCAGAGTTTATCCTTTACAGAAAGTGTTCTTATATAGATATCCCTTTGTTCAAAAACATTATTTATCTGAGTTTGAGGTAAAACCATTTTCTGTTGTACTTGAGATGCCAATGTTTTTATCTGTTGACTTGTCTGTAATTGCTGAACGAGATGAGCTGGCAGCACTGTACCGAACAGTTCCTGACATAAGTAAAGACCTAATAAAAGCATCTGCTTATTACCAAGTTTCTCTGATTGCGCCTCTATCCAATGCCAATCTAAATCTGGATGGCTACTAATTAACTCTGCTATGTCGCAGAGAAATTTTAAGTGCGACCAACTGTGCTTAGTTCCATGAGCGCAAAGATATAACAGCAAAGTCTCGATATTTATTGACTGAACTGCTGTGTTCTTCAAATAAACTTGCTCGTTCCTTGACCATGCTAGCGCAGCGTAAGAGTTGAAAGGCTTTGGTAATAGTTCCCAGTGAAGATCTACAGTAACTTGTTTATCTTTATGCCAAAACGTTTGCTCATTGTTTATTTTAGCATAATTGGCTATATGGGCATCATTTATCTTGAATTGAGACTTGTAACCCTGAAGATTTAATAAATTACTAGATTCTTTAATGAATTGTTCTGGAATTAAAATATCTATGTCTATAAATTCTCGCAATGTCAGCTTTTTATAAACAAAACTTGCTAAAATTGCTCCTTTAAAAGGGATAATGGGAATACCGTTTTTTTGAAAAAGCTTAATTAGTTTTACCAACTCGGCAGTTAGAGCTAAGTTCTTTTGGGCGTTAGTCTCGAAGTTACGGCGTAGTTGCTCCAGCACATCAGTAGGAACAGAGTCGGGGCAAATATCTTTAAGTTGCCAGTAAAGTAAGGGCAAGACTCCATGCAGTCTGGCAATCTGTAACAACTGGTTCCAATCAATATTTTGGCTAACTAAATTACGAATGTGTTCGGCATATTCAAATGATATGTGGGTACGGCTACAGCACAAAAGCAGCTCAATTTCTGAACACTGTTTTATTGAAACTTCGGCAACTAAAAGTTTATCTAAAAATTTCATATTTTCATTATTTTACGCAAAAGAAATGGCTATCAGTGAACATTACTTGATTTTAGAAGAATTTTATCATATTTCACCCAAACATGAGCAACAAAGTTTCCCTATTCTCGTAACAAATCTACAGCAGACATTACAGTTCTGTTTAAAGTATTAATGCGGTATCAAAAACTGGGAGTAATGCCAGCACATCTAAAAAAACTTGATTAATCGAAATTTTAAAAGGGCGCATTTATTCCCCGGTGGCTAACCAGTCGCTAAAGCGACTTGGTTGCCCCTGAACACGATTCCTTAACCAACTATTCAACAGCATCGGGCGCATATGCAAATTGGGATAGTCGCACTTTGCATCAATTAACGAAGGAATAAACTCTGGCTGCACGTACTCCAATAATTCCGGAACTGGCTGCCAATTATCCGCCCATTCTAAATTCGGCTGTGCGAATAAAGAATTATGCAGCCGCCCCAAAGGTGTTTTCGGACGCGCTAAGACTTCTGGCGGCAATTCTCCTTCCATTGCTCGACGTACTATATATTTCTTGTGCAACCAAGGTAAAACTGGTAAAGACAAAATAAATTCCACGACTCGCAAATCCATAAACGGATCTGTTCTTGACGGTGGGGTATAATCCATACCTGGATAGTATTCGCTCTCAAGGCTCCAGTCTGGGAATACCATCCACTTGTGAGCTTCGGGATGTCGCGGATGGATGGGGTTGGGCTGCCACTCGTTGAGCGATTGCCAACGTTGTTTTAAGTTGAACTGTGCTGCAAAATCTGGGTTGAGCCAGTTGGGATAATCTCGCCCTTTCTTCTCACCTGTGATTTTCGCTTTTAATCTGGTTCCCAGAGGGAGCAAGAGATTGTAACGTTGCTTCAAACGCCACAATTCCCAACTGGCAATAAAAGGATTTCGCTGTTCTAACATTTCTACCACTGTCACAGGTGGCGAGATTCTCATCAGGTTATCCCCACTGCGCCCGGTTAGCACCACTCGCCCCAAAGCTGCCATCTGTCGCCCCATTTCCAGTCTCATTGCTGGTTGTAAATCCATACTCGGTTCGGCAGACAATCCTTGTGGGAGTAAGAGAGGATAATCGTCACAAGCAAAGATTACCTGGGGCAACCCTAATTTTTTTGCTACTAAGCTAGAATAATATCGCTCTTTGTCCGGATGAATGCGACCGTACACCGCCGTAAAAGCAGTCAGTTCTATATTTAATAATTCTTCCTTCACTAGGCGAGTAGCTATTGCTGCAATGGTGGTAGAATCTAAACCACCGCTCATAGAGATTACTATTTTGTCACTCCTCATCCGGTCTAGTACAGCCATTTTCATCACCGACCGGAAATGTTCTAAGTAATCCTCATCATTTTTATAGTGCAACTCTGGGGTATCTAAAGGAACATCCCAGTAACGCTGCACAGCAATCCCATTCCGACTCCCAATCAAAATATGGGCTGGGGGGACTTGCTGAATATCGGCAAATGTGGTGATGCTTTTATCAAGCCAGGTGTATCTACCGAATAATAACCAATCGCCTATTGCCTGCGGGTTGAGTTTCTCGCTAACCTCATGATAACTTTGGACGCAGTGAATAGAGTTGCTAAATACTAAAGTCTTGCCTATATAAGCATAGTACAAAGTGCGAATGCCAAAACGATCACGAGCAAGCAGGAATTTCTCCCTTGTTCCATCCCAAATCGCCCAGGCAAAGTCTCCACTAAGATGTTTCAGGCAGCCTTCTCCCCAAATTGAGTAGGCATGGAGGATTAACGATTCATCCGGTGTATCTGCTCTCACCCGACAGCCCTTATCTCGCAAGGAGACAATTAGTTCATGGCGGGCATCAAGGCGAGCATCTGCGGTAATATAAACCTTGCCATCTAGTGTTAGTCTAAGTTGCTCATTGTTAAAGGTGGTAGTAGTAGGTGTATACCCAAACGCGACACATTCATTTATCCCTAAAATATTTATATTTTTATAAAGGCTATTATCTCCAAGAAACTCAATTCCAAGTAACAGTTTATGGAGTAGGTCTTTTTCTACAGGTTTGCCATCAAAGTTAATAATACCGCAAATGCCACTCATTTCACAAAATGTTCCAGTACCAGGTATCGGGAGTCAGGGAAAAAACAAAAAGGGCGTATACCCTTTTTCCCCAAGCAGCTTAAAGCCAGAGTACACAAGCAAAGATGTGTTATTCTAGTGACTGGTTAGGGGTACCACAAACGGCGACAAAACGACACCACAATGTGGACGGCGCACCTCCACCTTCTCTAGCGTCTAACCTATTAAACTAAACTACTCTCCACACTTTAGGATTGAAAACTTTAGGATTGAAACTCACCAAAATCATTAAAATCAGACTCATTATCAGGAAGAAACTCTACCTGGTTCGATCCAGTAGACTGAGGAAAACCACCCAACTTTTTTCTGGTGGGTTTACTGTAGTATTTTTTTTGTTTTTGACTAGGTTCTGGTGTGCGTTCGTTTAACTTCATGTGTTTTTATTGGCATTTAGCAACGGTCACGAACCAACATGACGAACGCTCGGTGCGCCCGCTTGCCCCGCTAACTTGTTTGCACGTTTCCAGTATTATAGCAGCCACAAAAAAAACTGTGACAAACAGCTCACCCTCCTGCAAAAATCGGGTCTTCCGTACTTAGTATGCGAACTTAACTTTAAATTATCTTCAAAGCTTTGCATTGCAAAGCTTTGAGGGTGTTTTTATATAAATCTGTCCTCTAGTGGCCTCAGATGGCATTGAAATCGCATACAGCTAGCTCTCAGGCACTCGGAACTAATAATTTAACATAGCAAGTACGGAAGAGCCTTAAAAATAGTTTACCTGTTTGATAGGGTTCTTTCGTACTTAGTGTGCTAAATTAACTTAAATTTATTCTCAAAGCTTTGCTACGTAAGCTTTTAAAATTATTTACGCGCTTAGTTCCCATAGGGCAACTTGCGATCGATGGGTGATCGCCTTGAAATCCCAGCTAGCTATAGTGTAGGGCACCAAAAAACTAATAATTTGGCACACTAAGTACGAAAGAACCAGAAAACCACAGTACGAAGTGCTAGCGCGTAGGCTAAACTATTGCTTAGTTGACACAAACTTAGCGGACATTTTGCAAGCCGTCAACTTGTTGCGTAAACGAGTCAGTGAAAATACTCATAATGGTACGCGATCGCACCTTAATATTCACACTCATAGACATACCTGATTGCAACGTAACCGGGCGACCATTGATATTCAAAGACTGTTTATCTAGACGCACCGTTGCAGGGAATCTATAGTACGGATTAACTTGGTCAGGCGGTAAAGCATCCGAACCAATCGAAACTAAGCGACCCTTGATATCACCGAACTCGCTAAAGGGAAAAGAGTCAATTCTCACATCTACCTCCATCCCCTCTTTCACAAAGCCAATATCCTTATTAGTGATATAAACTTTTGCCACAAGATTGTCATCCGGAACAATCTTAAGTACAGGTTCAGTCGTGTTAGCAACGAATCCGGGACTACTGGGTTTTAGATCAAAAACCTTTCCAGAAACTGGGGCGCGAAGTTCTTGATATTGCAATGACAACTTAGCTTGGCTTAACTGGCTATCTATTTCCGAAATCTTTTTCTCATTTTCTACAATTGCCTTCGTTAGCTGGCTGTCAATGTCAGCAATGCGCTGTTCATTCTCACTAATTTTAGTTAGTACGTCTTTTCGAGAAATAGCTACAGTATTTTTTAATTTTTCTCTAGCTTGAGAAATTGCTAGCTGTAGACGGGCTTGTTCTTGAGTTAACTGACCTATTTCTGTTTGCCGTCTGTTTACTTCCTGCTGCTGCTTAAGTAAGTCTGCTCGTGAAGCCGATTCCGTTTCACTTTTCGCTAACCTTAAACGAGCCAATTCCTCATCCAGTTCCTGTACAGTAGTTTGTCGCGTAGTTACTTCTTGTTGCTGCCTAAGTAATTGTACTCGTGAAATTGCTCCCGCCTCGGCTACAGGCTCAATATCTTTAAGAATACCTTCGTTAACACTCAACAGTTTCTGAGCGCCAGATCGTTTAATCCGATTTTGGCTTGCTTGATTTTCCAATTGGGCAATTTTTGACCGACCTCCAGAAATAACATCTTTAAGAATACCTAGATTAACTTGCAAGAGTTCTTGAGCGCCAGCTAGTTGTACCCGATTTTGCATAAGCTGCTTTTCTAACTGGGCAACTTCTAACTCAGCCGCAGCAGCACGAGAGTTTAATTCTGCTTGACTAGATTGTAAGCGCTCCCTTTGAGAGAAGTTGAGGTTAGATCCTTGTCCGCTATTCAGTTCAGCGCGATAAAGTTGATTTTCTGCTACTAAATTACTTCGGCTTTTAGTCAGAGATACTAACTCTGGCTTCAATTTAGCTTGAACCGTTTCTGGCACATTCACGCCTGAGCCATTTAACTGGTTCATTTGGCTACGATAAAACTGATTTTCTTGCAGCAGCGAGTTACGAATATTTGTTAAAGAACTTAGTTGAGCTTCTGGAACTGTGGGATTCATGCTCACAAGCAAATCCCCTTCTTTCACCTTTTGCCCATCTTGAACGTAAATAGTTTTAACTACACCACCGACAGGAGCTTGAATTTCCTTTACTGCTCCTTTAGGTTCGAGCTTACCTTGAGCAGGAACAGCTTCTTCAATTTTGGCGAAAGAAGCCCAAGCTATAGCTAGGGTTGTTACTCCCATAATTCCCCAAATGATTCCTCGCGACCAAGTGGGCGATTGTTGCAATAGCACAGGTTGGTCAAAGCTGCTAACCTCACTCAGCGGGTATTCCGCTGTTTCAGCTTCGTCTGGAACAGGTAATAGGTTATGGGTTGGTTTGGTGTTTTCTGTAACAGGTGTAGAGATAACCTTTAGGTGGTTCTTTGCTAACTTTTGAGTATTCATGGTTAGAAATTATTCTAGGAGGGTAGGTTAACTGTTGGCAGGTAAGTTATTTAAAAAAAGACTTGAGCGCTATGGGTTTAAATTTTATTAAAGATTTGCTTTTGTAATATTTGTATGTTTCGCATAAAAATAATATAAATGGTTTGGTCGCTGTAATTTGATTAGACAAAATTTATAGATTCTATTTTTACCATATAAAATATTAACTATGCCTACCTTAGCAACTATACTTAACACAATTAACTATATTTAGAAAATCTAAGTATTATCACGTAAATTAATAATTACGTGTAGGTACAGGAAGCGATCGCGCATCGCCTCCCGATTGCTCAAAGTTGTGATTCTTGTTGCTGATATAGGGCGTAGTAGCGACCCTTCATAGCCATCAGCTGGGGATGAATCCCCTGTTCTACAACTGAGCCTTTGTCCATCATCAGAATTACATCTGCATTCTTAATGGTGCTAAGGCGGTGGGTAATGAAGAAAACGGTACGTCCGCGAAAAGCTTCTGCTAGGTTCAAACTCACTTGTCGCTCGGAATCATAGTCTAAGGAACTTGTTGCTTCGTCCAAAATCAGCAGCCGAGGATTTTGCAAGACTGTCCGCGCGATCGCTATCCGCTGGCGTTGTCCCCCAGACAACGCTGAACCCCGCTCTCCGACTTTAGTATTATAGCCGTTGGGTAAGCTCATAATAAACTCATGCGCCACAGCTATTTTAGCCGCTTCAATAATTTGCTCAGCGGTCGCATCGGGATTAGTTAAGGCAATATTCTCCTGCACTGTGCCATTAAACAAAAGCGTATCTTGCAACACCATACCAATTTGACGGCGCAGAGAATGAAGTTCTACCTTACTAATGTCATAGTCATCAATAAGAATGCGTCCTGAATTCGGCTCGTAAAGCCGGGAAAGTAGTTTTAGTAAGGTACTTTTCCCAGAGCCACTTTGACCGACAATGCCTACAAATATTCCCTGGGGGAATTCCAGGTTAATATTATTCAGCTGTAGTGGGCCATTAGTAGCATAGCTAAAGGAGATATTCTCATACTTGACAGCCCCTTGAATGGCTGGCATGGGGATATTACTGCTATTGGTTTCATCGACTTCTTGAGGCGCGTCTATAATATCGCTGAGGCGCTCAAGAGATAAGGCTGTTTCTTGGAAGTTTTGCCAGATTTGCACCAATCTCAATAAGGGACTGGTCGTATAGCCAGCAATAATTCGGAATGCAATTAACTCGCCTAATGTTAATGTCTGGTCGAGGACTAAATAAGCTCCAACCCATAGCAAAAGTAGACCAGATAGCTTATTAAGAAAATTGCTAATGGAGCCAGAGGTAGTAGAAGTAAGCGCTGTAGTAAACCCAGCGCTGACGTAACGAGCATAACGCTCTTGCCATTGCCAGCGAGAGCGCAACTCGATATTTTGAGCTTTGACAGTTTGGATACCTGACAAAACTTCTACGAGATAAGATTGAGTTTCAGCATTCCGCTCCGCCTTGCTACGTAACTGGTTACGCACAATAGGAGAAACTATTATTGTTAATAATATAAATAAAGGTAAGGTAGCTAAGGCTACAAGAGTGAGTAGCCAACTATAAATCACCATGACAACAATATAGATGATGGAAAAAATCGCATCTAGAACTACTGTCAGGGCGGTTCCGGTGAGAAATTGGCGAATATTTTCCAGCTCATTAATGCGCGTGGCTAATTCTCCTACAGGTCGCCGTTCAAAATAGCGCAACGGTAGGCGGAATAGGTGATCTATAATTTCTGAACCTAAAGTTAGGTCAATGCGGTTGGTTGTATCTACAAATAAGTTGGTGCGTAAAGCGGTAATTAT
>Ga0196964_10001331_pt1 | contig 12636 bp, 9 predicted proteins | sample S1_10metaG_FD_148615 | JGI IMG/M metagenome (GOLD analysis project Ga0196964, IMG submission 148615) | Soil microbial communities from Anza Borrego desert, Southern California, United States - S1_10 | ecosystem: Environmental > Terrestrial > Soil > Desert | place: USA: California | collected...
CTAAAATCCTGCAGGGCGGGTACTAAGAGGGGAAATCATGAGCAAACAGTATCGAATCGATGACGGCAGTTCGTTTCGAATCAAGGACGTTAATCCGGACGATACCGGCGAGTTCAAGAGAAGGGAAGAGGCCGAAGAGGCGACGCGCGCCGATCTCGAACGACTGGCTGAACTGCAGGAACGCTTCTACATCGACAACCGCAAGTCGCTGCTGGTGGTGCTGCAGGCGATGGATACCGGCGGCAAGGATGGAACGATCAAGCATGTCTTCAGCGGCCTGAATCCTGTGGGCTGCCAGGTGACTTCATTCAAAAAGCCCACGCACGAAGAAATGGACCATGATTTTCTATGGCGGATCAACCGAGCGCTTCCGCCGAGGGGCACGATCGGGATATTCAACCGTTCGCATTACGAGGATGTGTTGATTGTGCGCGTGCATGACCTGGTTCCAAAGGCAATCTGGAGCCGGCGATACGAGCACATCAATACCTTTGAGAAACTTTTGACCGACGAGAATACGATCATCCTGAAGTTCTTTTTGCACATCAGCAAGGATGAGCAGAAAAAGAGACTCGAAGCACGGTTGAAGGATCGGGAGAAGACGTGGAAGTTCGACCCGAACGATTTGAAAGAGCGACAGCACTGGGATGATTACCAGGACGCGTTTGAAAATGTCATCCGCAGGTGCAGCACGCCGCACGCTCCATGGTACGTCGTGCCCGCAAACAAGAAGTGGTTTCGAAATTACGTGGTTGCCAACGCGATCACGCGCACGCTGTCGAAGCTGGATTTGAAGGTCCCCAAGCCGGATTTTGATCCGGCAAAAATCAAGGTCGTGTGAGAGAGCGAGCCATGGCAGGATTCTGGTCGGGAAAAAAAGTTGTGGTCACTGGCGGCGCCGGCTTTGTCGGCTCGGTCGTGTGTGACAAGCTGAAAGCACGTGGCGCTGAGACTGTAATCGTTCCACGCCGCAAAGATTACGACCTGACCGACGTCTCAGCCGTGCGCCAGCTGTATGACTCCGCTGCTCCCGACATCGTTCTGCACCTGGCTGCCGAAGTCGGCGGAATTGGCGCCAACATGGCCAATCCCGGGCGCTACTTTTACGCCAATATGGCCATGGGCCTGAATCTGATCGAAGAAGGCCGCAAGCGCGGCTTGAAGAAATTTGTCCAGGTCGGGACGATTTGCGCCTACCCGAAGTTCACTCCTGTTCCCTTCAAAGAAGAAGATCTCTGGAACGGCTATCCCGAAGAGACCAACGCGCCCTATGGCGTGGCGAAGAAGGCGCTGCTGGTCATGCTGCAGTCCTACCGCCAGCAGTATGGATTCAACGGGATTTATCTGCTGCCGGTGAATCTCTACGGTCCCCGCGATAATTTCGATCTCAACACCAGCCACGTCATTCCTGCTCTAATCCGCAAGTGCCTGGCGGCTCAGCGTAACGGTGAAAACCGGATCGTGTGCTGGGGCAGCGGCAAGGTCTCGCGCGAGTTCCTCTACGTCGATGACTGCGCCGAGGGATTGCTGCTGGCTGCCGAATCGTACGATGGCCCCGAACCGGTGAACCTGGGCACTGGGCGCGAAATCAGCATTAAAGATCTGGCTGAACTGATCGCCCGCCTGACGGGATTCAAGGGCAGCATCGAGTGGGATGCCGCCAAGCCCGACGGCCAGCCGCGCCGCTGCCTGAGCGTAGAACGCGCTGAGCGCCTGCTTGGCTTCAAAGCGCGCATGCCGCTTGAGCAGGGGCTGCAAGCGACCATCGAGTGGGCGCGCGGCAATCTGAAATTCTAAAACGTAAGTCCGCCTTTCAAAGCATAACCTGTCCTGCCAAATGGCGTGTCCGCCGAAGTGCCGCCGTGCCTGCGCTGACGCTAAAACGCGGTTGAAAAATCCTCGTTCGCTCTAGAGTCTAAGAGCTCAGGTGGCCTAAACCCCTGTCGGCAGCAGTGCGGAATTCCCACGAAAGGCAAGCGTGGCTGAAACAGAGCCTGAAATCAAACCGGAGCATCCGGCCAGCGGCATACGAAAACAGGTCGGCCCCGTGCTGGCCGGCGGCAAAACGCTTTCGGTCGTGATCCCGGCATATAACGAAAGCAAGCGCATCGGCCAGACCTTCCGCGAAATTCGCGCATGGCTGGACGAGCATTTTGCGCGGCGCTACGAAGTCCTGGTCGTCGATGACGGCAGCCGCGACAACACGCCGGCGCTGGTCGAAGAAGAAGCCAAAAAGTGGCCCGAACTTAAGCTGCTGCGCCAGCCGCTGAACCTGGGCAAGGGCGCGGCGGTGCGGCGCGGCTGCCTGGAAGCAAAGAACGATTACGTCCTGTTCATGGATGCAGACCACGCCACACCGATCGAGGAATTGCGCGGGTTTTTCCCGCGACTCGAACAGGGCTTCGACATCGTTGTCGGCGTGCGAACCTTCCAGGAAAGCGAAAGCCGCTCACGGCGCATCATGGGCCTTGGGCTGCTGATGCTCGCGCACCTGATCGTCTTTTCGAAGGCGGTCGTCGACAGCCAGTGCGGATTCAAACTCTTCAAGCGCGACATCTGCCAGAAGATTTTTTCACGCTGCCGGATTGACGGCGGAATGATTGACGTTGAAGTCTTTCACATCGCTCATCATCTGAATACACGCATCTGGTTTGCGCCCGTCTATTGGGACAACAAGGAAGGGTCGACGATCAACATCTGGCGTTGCATCATCTTCGATCCTTTCGACCTGGTTGGCATACGCTGGCGGGGGATGCGCCACGTTTACGAGAAACCGATCTCGCGGCAGCCGTGGGAACTTTCGACAAACTAACGACGCAATTCATGCAGTAGCATCGATAAAGGAGCGGGGCATGGCGAAGAGCGGCCGGGCATTGCCTGTACTCGGGATGGTGGGAATTGGCGGACTTGGCGCCGCGATCGCGCAGCGTCTGCTGAAGATGAAGTATTCGGTCATTGTCTTCGACACGAACGTGAGCCGCGTTAAGGAACTTGCCCGCGCTGGCGCCCGGGCTGCAGCCTCCGCCGCCGATGTTGGCGCTGAGGCCGAGATCATCCTGACGGCGCTGCCGAATTCCGAAATGTTCGTTCAAGTCGTCGAAAACGAACTGCTGCCTGGTTTGACAAAGGGCAAGGTGCTGATCGACCTCGGCATTACCGAGCTCTCACAGACGCGCCGCCTCGCCGCATGGCTGAATGAACGCGGCGTTCATCTGCTCGATGCGCCGGTCAGCGGAAGCGAACGGCGCGCGGAAGAGGGCAGCCTCAATATTTTTGTGGGCGGCAGTAAGGATGTTTACAAGGCATGCAGCAGCCTGCTTAAATGCCTCGGCGCTGCCGGCAAGATCACATATTGCGGACCAAGTGGATGCGGGCAGATCGTCAAAGGCGTTGAGCAGCTTGCGGTGGGGCTCGGACAGGCAGCCTTTATCGAAGCCATCGCCTACGGCGTCAATCACGGCATCTCTGCGGAGGATCTGGCTGAAACGCTGGAAGATTCAGCGGCTTCGCGGACCACGTTTGCATCGGTGATCAAGCAGATCCTGAGCGAAGGCGGCGAAAATGTTTCCACTAACGCCGGCGAGCTGGGCTATTTCGTCAAATCCAGCGACGCGATCGACCAGCCGCTGCCGCTCACGACCGCTCTCGCAACGTGGATGCACACGGCTGAGCCTGTCGTTATTGAGCGCGGCGAGCACACGCCGTCGTATTGGATCGAACTGACGCGGCGCCCGAAAAAAGATTCTAGAGATGCCGATGAAGCAGCCGACGAGGAAAAAACCGTTATCAGCAAACGCTAGCTCGCCTTATTCCTGCGCCAGCGTCACGTAAAACGTCGTGCCTTTTGGCGACGTCTCGTAGCGGATGGAGCCGTGGTGTTCTTCGGCAATCTGCTTTGCGATGGCAAGGCCCAGTCCTCCGCCGCCGGCCTTGGTGGTGACGAATAGATCAAACAGTTTTTCGCGCACTTCCTCGGGAACACCCGGACCCGTGTCAGAGACGGACAGCGTAGCGGTTTTTGCCGCTGCATCCCAACGCGTCTTCACCGTAATGCTGCCGTCGCGCACAATGGCCTGCTGCGCGTTCAGGATCAGGTTGACCAGCAGCTGGCGGACCTTGTTTGCATCAAGCGGAAGCTCAGCGGGCAGAGCGGGGTCCAGCTCGGTCAGGGCCTTGACTCGCGAATGCGCCAGTTGCCGCTCCAGAAAGCGCAGCGTGTCGGAGATCAGGCGATGCAGGTCCGTCGGCAGGCGCTGCGCCGGCCGAGGGCGTGCGACGGTCAGAAGCTCCTCTACGGCGAGCGCCAACCGGTCGATTTCGCTTAGCACAATGGCGTACGCTTCCTGCGTTGCGGCGTCCGCATTCGTCGAGCGCTGCTGCAGCATCTGCACGGTCATCCGCAGGCTCGTGAGCGGGTTTCTGATTTCGTGCGCGACACTGGCGGCAAGTTTGCCGGTGACCGCTAGGCGTTCGGATTTCAGCAGCTCGTTCTGCGAATGCCGCAGGCTTTCGACCATGCTTTTGAATGCCTGCGCCAGGTCGCCGATCTCGTCACGAACGGGCGGAATCTCCAGCGGTTCATTGAGACCGCCGGAACTGATACGCTGCGCCGCGGAGGCCAGGCGGCGAATCGGATTGCTGATCCAATGCGCGATTAAGAGTCCCAGCCCGGCCGCAAGCGCCAGACCGACTCCGCCGAGGGAGACGATCCGAAGCAGCGCCCGTTTCTGCGCATTCTTGATTTCGCTATACGGATAGAGCAGAAAAAAGCGCCTGGGCGCGGCAGCCGGTCCGCGCGAGGCGCGTGACGTGTGCAGCACGAGCCACTTTTCGTCGGCGAGAGTCACGATTTCACGTGCAATTGATTCGTCGCTGTCCTTCAGCGGCGGCACGCGCAGCGCTGCATGCAGCGCGTTGACCGTTGCCGCGCCGTGCGTATCCGCAGCCGCGAACGTGCTGATCGTGGGTGCGCCGCCTTGAATCACAACGAAATCCGCGTGCGCCGCCGATTCGCGTTCGCTCGTGCGCGCCGCCCGGTCGCGGATCTGGCGGAGCGTGTCCTCGCCGAAAGCGAAACCGGGAAAGGTGGCCACTTCCAGCACAAAGCGCTGCTCGCTTTCAACGCGAGCTTCGACCTCATCGAGAATTTCGCGCGCCAGCACCCAGCCGAGCACAAAAAGCAGCGCCGCAAAAAGCGCGACAAAGGGAAGGGTGATCTTGGTGGCCAGGCGCATGAAGCCGTCAGGCTACAAGGTTTGCGCGTTACGGTCCAGAGCTCAGCGCGGTCCGCGGCGCCAGAGCGTGACGTCGCACGCCTGACCCCGGCTCTGGAAATGCTTCGGCAAACGTCCCGCTTCCTGAAAAGCGGAGCCCGAGAGAACTTTCATTTTCTCTGGCCAGAACGGATCGACGTAGCAGATGGCGCTTCGCGAGCCGCAAAGTTCCAACTTCTCGAGCAGCGGCGGCAAACTGGCTTCAAAGCCGGGAGCGCAGAAGACATCCACGAGGTCGCAGTCGTCATTGAAGACGGAATCCGGCGTGCTGCAGGCGATGGCAACCGGCATGTGCGAGGTCTCCGACACGGCAACCCACGCGCGTGGTGGACTCGGCTGATTGGCTTTGGCCGGCTCAGCCATTGCCACCAGGTACGGCAGCGATCCACCCTCGGTCGAGCGAACGTTGATGACGTTCATGCCGGCAATACGGACGCGCGCGGGGTGGCGCATCATGGCGAGCGCTGGAAGAGTCGGCCAGTGCTCAAAGCTCAGTGGCTCAACGCGCACGCTCGCAGGCGCAAAGACTTCGCGCTCGAAAGCCTCTTGACCCTGCGCGAAATAGTACATGTAGCCGCTGCCGGGCTCGACTCCCAGAAATCCATGCCTTGCGTAAAGGCGGTAGGGGTGGGAATCATAGTCGGTGCCAAGGTAAAGCGCGCGTCCGCCGCGCCGCTTGAAGTCTTCGATCTGATAGGCGTGGATGATATCTGCGGCGCCTTTGCGGCGCTCATCCGGATGCGTGTAGACATGGCCAAAGATGCCAACACCGCGGCTTTGAACACACATGATGTTGGCAAACGGCCGTCCTTCTTTGCTCAGGACGTAAAAGCGGCTGCTCACGGACGTGGCTGACTGCGTGAGACTCTGCTCGATCTGCCAGCGCCAGGCAGCGCCTTTGTGTCCGAGCAACGCACGGAGCTGCTGCGCCTGTTCACTGCTGTCCGGGCCGGTCAGAACGCCGAGTTCAGCGGATTCGCCGTTCTTCAGCCGTACACTTTCGACTTTTTGATACATGCAGGCCTGCGCTTTCAATTTCGGAACTTACTTTCAGACTCCGACGTTACCACCTCTTATGACTCGCTTTCGTTCTGAATTCTTCCCCGAATTTCAATAACCGGACACGGCGTTTTCTCTTTCATGTTTCGTGTGAGTAAAGTAAACTCTGGCGCGTCTGATAGTCGGTAGTACTTGGCGTAACCTTACACCACCGAAACACTTGTAAGGGGAGATCAACGTTGCGCACGCGCACCTCTCGGTTTCTGGCGTTCCTCATCGGCAGCTGTTCACTGGCTCCCGCGCTGCTTGCGGGCGAAGTGATATTTTCAGAAGATTTTGACAAGACGGATCTGCCAAAGCTGCAGACAGCTCCATGGAATGTAACGGCGCCAGCTGATCTGTCGATTGCCGACGAGCCAAACCGCGGAAAGGTTCTCCGTATCAACGGCAAAGGCAACGGCTGGCCCAGCCTCAGCTACACGCTCGACCTGGCCAAGGTCCGCGGGAAAAAAGTTCGTGTCGCGGCGGCGGCAAAATTCCCCGGCAACTACACGCCCCTAGCCGGAAAAGACTGGGCGCGGCCAAAACTTCAGCTCATCTGGAAAGAAAAGGGCGGCAAAGACCGCTACGCCGAAGCCGTTCCGCAGCCCAACACGCCCGACTGGCAGAACCTCGAAACAAGCGATACGATTGACAAGGAAGCTGAGTCGGCCGTGGTTTTCATTCGTGTCGACCTCGTCGCTGCCGACGTGTACTTCGACAACTTCATCTGCGACGTCGATTCCGATGGCAGCAAGCCGGCCACGCCTGCAACACCGGCGACACCGGCGAACCCCGCCAATCCTCCCGTGGCGAACAACACACCCCCGGCACAACCCGGCAAGGCGCCTGCACCGCCTGCAACACCCGCTGCACCCGTTCTGACCGGACCGGCTGCGATTGCGGCCAAAGCTCCCAAGAAGACGCTCGACGACGGCGGCGTGACGTTCGGCCCTGAAATAGCCGCCGCGCTGCAGAAGTCCATTAAACCATCGGCGAACAAGAACACGTTTGCTCTGGTTGGCCCGGGTCTTCCGATCAAGGAGCTTGAGACGAAGACGCCTGAAAAATGGACCAAAGTTGCGATGACCAAGGAGACGTCCGGTCCCTTGGCATCGCCCAGAAATCTGCTCGCCGTCCTTCCCAAGTTCATCGCGGAGACCAAACCTGAAGTTGTCTTCATTTTCGGTGAGACGGCGCCCACGGCGCGGAAGGTGACCCACACGGAGCATTACGACTGGGAAGATCTCGCCAAGGTCTGCATCCGGCTCGGCGTCATCCCGGTTCTCGCCGTGCCGGCAGCTCAGCCGCCTGATCCGAAGGCAACCGAGCCGCGCGAGGATTTGCGCGCCGTGATGCTGACTGCCGCTGGTGATGCCAACTGCCCGGTGATTGATCTTAAAGCGCCGACGCAGATTCCGCGTCGTGTGGCCATCATGGTGGATTACTTTGACAAGTATGTCTTCTGCCGCGTCGAGCCCGAAACGCCAACGGCCGGCACCGTGAAGAAACCTGACGAGGAGTAGGCCCTATGCTGCGTGCGGGTGCTTTCGCGCTTCTTGCAACATTCTTGATCGGTACGGCTCTGCAGGCCGGAGAGGAACCGCCGCCGGCAAACGAGCCGCCGTCGAAGCCGTGGCGTCCATTCCAGGACCTCCCGGAGGTGCTCTGGTACGAGGATTTCGATACCGAGACGAAGAATTATGCTCCCGGAAAATGGACCGAAGGCGCTCCGGCGCTGACCGGTCATTGCATGGAACTTGGCGTCCATCCGCATGCAAGGAACGAAAAAGTCGTCTACGTCGAAGGGAAGGTCAACAGTCCGCTGAAAATGCCAGGCGGACTGAATCCGACTACCATCTTTATTCAGTTCATGGTCTGGGTCGAAGATAGCGGAGACTTCCGGTTCAAGGTCAGGCATGCCAGCGGCGAGTACGAGGAAAAAATTCCGATCACCAAAGAGAAGCAGTGGACGCCGTTCACGTGCCGCTTTTCAGACCTGCGGGCAAAAGGCAATCGCGTCGAGCCCGATCACATCACACGGAGCTTTGAAATTCTTTTTAAACCGCGCGATCCGAAGGCTTACAAGAAGGCCTACATCGATGACCTGGTCATCACCACAGGCGTGCGGCCGCCGGAAGTGCTCGGCAGGCTGATGGCTGCCCGTAAGGCGATCGTCGATGTCACCAAGGTACCCTCGAAGGACGGCTTCAGCTTCTCCGTTCATGCGCAGGATCAGCTCAAGACCATCGTGAAAGGCAACAAGGGCAAACCGCGCAAGCCCAAGAGCGTCCTGGTCATGGGCGCGCGCGAGACGGAAACAGACGAGCTGATCAAAGCGCTGAACGCCGCCGCCCCAAAGATTAAGGCCACAGGCTTTCAGTTTGTTCCGTGTTCGGGCCCCGACGAGCTTCCCGCCTACGGGCTGGATGACATGCGCACGCTGCTGCCTTTCGCGCTGCAGAAGGACAACCCGGAGGTCGTTCTGCTGATGCTCAGTGCCGCCGATGCCTTCCGGCCGGGCCGCGCCTCGGAATCGGTGAAAGTCATCCTCGAGCGCACGCTGGAAGCGGGAGCCATTCCGATTGTCTGCCTGCCGGCTTCAGCGGCCACGCTGGACAAGAAAGACAAGCCGAAGGTCGATGGCTTCATCACCTCCGTGGGCAACGTGTGCCTTCAGCTGGGCGTGCCGTTCGTCGATTCGAACGTCGCTATCAAGGGGGCTCAGAATCCTTTCGACAAGATCGAGCTCAGCAGCGCCGGGCTTGAAAGCGTCGGCGGTATCGCGGCGCAGGTGCTGAAGCACCTGGATGCTTATCTCTTTGCTCGAAAAGGTTGATGCGGCTTGCCGCCTTCGACCAGAAGTGGCGCCATGACAAAACATATTTTCGCTTCAGCCATTTTCGCCGTTGTATGCGGGCTCGGCTTTGCCGGTGAACCGGAAGCACTGAAAGTAGAGCCTCCGCGGCCGTTCCCTGAACTGCGCGACGTCCTGTGGTTCGAAGACTTTGAGAATCCCGGCACGCTGTTCGAAAAAGGCAAAATCGTCACCGAAAACTCGCAGATGCCCGGCGGCCATACGTATGAGCTCGGCGAAGCGGATTGGGGGCGAAATGAAAAGTTCGTGTGGGCCAACGTGCCGCTCACCCGCAGCGGCGCAAAGATTCCCGGTGGCATGAATCCCAACCAGGTTATGGTCCAGTTTATGATCTGGTCCGACGACACCGGCGAAATCACGATTAAATGCAAGCACAAGGATGGCGATTACGAAGAGAAGGCGCGGCCCAACAAGGAAAAGATGTGGGTGCCGATTACCATCAAGTTCGCCGACATGCGCAACAAGAACAGCATGCCGAAGGCCGAGCATGTCACGGACTGGCTGGAAATCCTATTTAGACCCCGAGACAAGAAATACCCGAAGGTCTACATCGATGATTTCATCATCACCGGCAACGCCGTGCGGCCGATGGACGTGATGCCGCGCGTGATGCTGGCCCGCAAGGCCGTCGTGGAGCTCACGCGCACGGTGGCCAAGGACAGCTTCAGCTATTCTCCGCATACGCAGGATCTGCTGAAGTCGGCACTGAAAAGCGCCGGCGTTCGCCGCAAGCCCAAGCACGTGCTCGTCATCGGTTCAACGCCCGGCGACAGCGACGATCTGGTCAAAGCGCTAAGCACCGCCGCGCCGAAAATAAAGGCGACCGGTTACACATTCAATGCCGCAACCGCGCCGGACGGCACCGCCGGCGGACTCGAAGACATGCGCATGCTCCTGCCGTACAACGTTCAAAAGGAAAACCCGGAATCGATGCTGATGGTGCTCAGTTACGCCGATGCGCTGCGGCCGGGACGGCCGAGCGAATCGGTGCGCGTGGTCCTGGAGCGCGCGCTGGGTGCCGGCTGTGTGCCGATTGTGGTACTTGCCCCCGCCGCGCCGTCGCTTGGCAAAGACGAGAAGACAAAGGTCGACGCATTCAACACCGGGATCGTGAACGTCTGCATCCAGCTGGGCGTCATGTATATCGATCCCAATGCCGCCAACAAATCAGCGCCCGAAGCGTACGACAAGAACGAGCTCAGCGCGCTCGGCCGCGATGGGATGGCGACGGTCGCCGCACAGGCGGTACGGCATCTCGAGCTGAATCTCTTCAATAAGAAGTAATCTGAATCTGTGGTCGCGCGTTTTGGACTGCTGCGCACAATCGACGGTTCTGCCGTGACGGCGCAAGCAGCGCGCTTGCGCCGAACCCTATTATTTAATCAGCTGCGTCAGATCGAGATTTTCGAGCCCGTGCTTGATGGTGCGCAGGAAGCTCGCCGAATGCGAACCGTTGAACGGACGGTGATCGAAGACGAGCTTCAGGTTCAGCAGCATGCGCGGCTCGACGTGGCGCTTGCCGGCTGAGTCCGTGCCGTCGACGAAGCGCGGGCGCTCCAGGATGGATCCAGCGGTCAGCATCGCGAGCTGTCCGGGAATAATGAACGGAGTGCCGCTGGTGGCTTCGAACGCGCCAATGTTGGTCAGCGTGACCGTTGCGCCCTGCAGATCTTGCGAAGCGACGTTGCCTGAACGCACCACTTCAGTGAGCTCGTGAATGCGGCGTGCGAACTCGATAAAGCTCATCGTGTCAGCGTTTTTCACGACGGGCGAATAGAGACTCTCCTTAGGACCCACCGCGGCGAACCCGACATTCACGTGCGGCTCAATGATCAGGCGGTCTGCCGCCGGCGAGAGATGTCCGCGGAAGCCCTCGTGCTTCTCGTCCATCATCGCACGCACGACGCTCCAGAGAATCAGGTGCGTAAACGTCGGGCGCAGCTTGTGCTTTGTTTCGAATTCTTTCTTGAGCGCCTCGCGCTGACGGGAGAGCTCGGTGAGATCGGCCTCGCATTCCACTGAAACGGTCGGAATCTCGTGCTGGCTTTTCAATGCGAGCGCGCCGACTTGCAGCTGCGACGGGCTGATCAGGATCTCTTTTGCGGCGGGCGCGGCGGGCTGCGGCGCGGGGGCGGCTTCGGGCTGAGCAGCGGACGTCGCAACGTCGATCGTCAGCAGCGGAGCTTCGACGCGTACGCGCTCGCCGGGCTTGGCGCAGAGTTTCGAGATCGTTCCGTCGTGATGCGCCTCAACTTCGAACGAGCCCTTGTTAGCTTCCATTTCGACCAGGGGCGTGCCGGTTTTCACCTTTTGACCGACCTCGACCATGTAGCGCACGACTGTGGCGTCTTCGTCGGTCGGCGACTGGCGCGGCACGACCACATCGACATTCCGCACGCTTGGCTTTTCGCTGCCAGGAGTGACGCGGCCTTCCTTGGCGATGCTCTTCTGCGCCGTCTGGACAGCCATGGCAGCACCGGATGCCGCACGTTCACCTCGTCCGGCCGTTGCAGCCACGCCAATGCCAGTGACGGCATCAACGGCCTTGCGGCCGGGGCGCAGATCCTGACGGGTCTGCTCACGCATAACTTTCAGGATCCCGTCGATGCTCGGCAGGATCGAAAGCTCCAGCGCGTAATTGTACGGGTTGTGATCGTCGGTCTTGGTAACGCGTGCGGGAACGGCGCGCAGCTGTTCGAAAGCAGACGCGACTGTTTCCGTGATCACTTCCGCGCCGAAACCGCAGGTTTTGGCGTCTTCGTGAACGACAACCAGGCGGCCGGTCTTCACCACGGAGGCAAGGACGGCCTTGGTGTCCCACGGAATAATCGTGCGCAGATCAATAATTTCTGCTTCGATGCCTTCGCGCGCTGCCTGCGCGGCCGCGGCGCGGCACAGCGAGACGCAGTTTCCCCAGGTCACGAGGGTGATGTCGCGGCCTTCACGAACTGTGCGCGCCTGGCCGAAGGGAACCAGACAGTCGAGGCTCGGTTCCTGCACGGTGTCTTCCGCGCCGTGCAACTGTGCCTTGGGATACAGATACAGCACCGGCCGGTTGCAGCGCAGCGCAAAGCGCAGCAGGCCTGCGGCATCGCCGGGGCTTGAGGGAATGACGACATGCAGCCCGGGCAGATGGGCGTAAACGGCTTCGTTCGTCTGGCTGTGCCATGGACCGAGTCCCGGCAGATACGCGCCGTATGGAGCCATGATCACCATCGGGCAGTTCCACTGTCCCAGCGAACGCCAGTGCAGCGTGACGACTTCATTGAAGAGCTGGTTCATGCCCGGCCCGATGAAATCGATGAACTGAATCGCCGCGACGGGAATGTCGCCCATGATCGCTCGGCCGACAGCGCTGCCGATGATAGTGGCTTCGGCCAGCGGCGAATTTCGCACGCGTCCGGGAAATTGCTTGGAAAGTCCGCGCGTCGTCCCGAAGACGTCGCC
>Ga0196964_10001332_pt1 | contig 12628 bp, 16 predicted proteins | sample S1_10metaG_FD_148615 | JGI IMG/M metagenome (GOLD analysis project Ga0196964, IMG submission 148615) | Soil microbial communities from Anza Borrego desert, Southern California, United States - S1_10 | ecosystem: Environmental > Terrestrial > Soil > Desert | place: USA: California | collected...
CCGCCGGAACATAGTGCGTTTCGTCCGCCTTCGCCCGCGAAACCGCGGGCGCGCGGTCACCCTTTCAAGACTTCAGCACCTCGAGCAGGGTCGAACCCAGCGCCGCGGGCGAGGGCGAGACCTTGATTCCGGCCGCTTCCATGGCCGCGATCTTGTCGTCTGCGCCGCCCTTGCCGCCGGAGATGATCGCCCCGGCGTGGCCCATGCGGCGGCCCGGAGGCGCCGTGCGGCCGGCGATGAAGCCAACGGTCGGCTTCCAGCGCCCGCGCTTCTTCTCGTCGGCCAGGAACTGCGCCGCGTCCTCCTCGGCCGAGCCGCCGATCTCGCCGATCATGATGATCGAGGTGGTCTCGGGGTCGGCCAGGAACATCTCCAGCACGTCGATGAACTCGGTGCCCTTCACCGGGTCGCCGCCGATGCCGACCGCGGTGGTCTGGCCGAGGCCGGCGTTGGTGGTCTGGAACACCGCCTCGTAGGTCAGGGTGCCGGAGCGCGAGACCACGCCCACCGACCCGCGCTTGAAGATGTTGCCCGGCATGATGCCGATCTTGCACTCGTCGGGCGTCAGCACGCCGGGGCAGTTCGGCCCGATCAGCCGCGACTTCGAGCCCGACAGCGAGCGCTTCACCTTGACCATGTCGGCCACCGGGATGCCCTCGGTGATGCAGACGATCAGGGGGATCTCGGCGTCGATCGCCTCCAGGATGGAGTCGGCGGCGAAGGGCGGCGGGACGTAGATCACGCTGGCGTCGGCGCCGGTGACCTTCACCGCCTCGGCCACGGTGTCGAACACCGGCAGCGAGACCTCCCGGTCGCCGGCCTTGCCGGTCCAGGCCTGGCCGCCCTTGCCGGGGGTGACGCCGCCGACCATGCGCGTGCCGTAGGCGATCGCCTGCTCGGTGTGGAAGGTGCCCTGCGCGCCGGTCAGGCCCTGGCAGATGACCTTGGTGTTCTTGGAGACGAGAACGGACATGACGCTCCGGTGACGCCGACCTCGTCAGGCCGGCAGAAAAGGGTTCACGACGCGGACGGCCCCGTAGGTCTGCCCGTGGCTTAGGTCTTCGCTGTAGACGGTCTCGGCCCCGAGCCGTTCGGCCGCCGCGAGGATAGCGGCGTCCCAATAGGATATGCGAAACCTTTGGGAAAGACTGATCGCGTGTCCGACGAGTCGCGCATCGATCTCCACGCACGGAAAAACGGCCAGGCGCTCGACCCAGGCGGCCGCCTCCTCCCCTGTCAGACCGGCGCCCGCGGGCTTCTGCGCGGCGGTGTAGAACTCCGCCAGCACCTGCGCCGACAGTCCCGCGTCACCGCTCGTGATCAAAGTCCGACCGATCGGAGCTTTCCGCGGCGCACGGCCGATCGGCGTCGCCGCGTACACCAGGATGTTCGTATCGAGAAAAGCGGCGACCCGCATAGGCGTCCTCACGATTCCAGACATAGCCGGTCTCGCCGTCGCGGAACGTTCGATCCCGCGCTTCGGCCATGTCGAGCAACTCGCGACGCGCGCGGGTCTGCGCGTCGTCCTGGCCGACGAAGCGGGTGAGGCTTTCCCGCACGACGGCGTTCACCGTGGTGCCCTTCTCGGCCGCACGTTTGCGGGCGCGGGCCAGCAGATCGTCGTCGATCGCGAGAGTGATGTTCTTCATGACCGCGCTCCAGCTCACACATAATATGTGTGGGGCGCGCCGCCCGCAAGCTCAGCCGCCCTTCACCGCCCTGACGATCTTCTCCGCGCCGTCGGCGAGGTCGTTCGCCGCGATCAGGTTCAGGCCGCTTTCGTTCAGGATTTTCTTGCCGAGTTCGACGTTGGTGCCTTCCAGGCGCACCACCAGCGGCACCTTCAGGCCCACTTCCTTCACCGCCGCAACCACGCCCTCGGCGATGATGTCGCAACGCATGATGCCGCCGAAGATGTTGACCAGTATGCCTTTGACGGCCGGGTCGGCGGTGATGATCTTGAACGCCGCGGTGACCTTCTCCTTGGAGGCGCCGCCGCCCACGTCGAGGAAGTTGGCGGGCTCGGCGCCGTACAGCTTGATGATGTCCATGGTCGCCATGGCCAGGCCCGCGCCGTTGACCATGCAGCCGATGTTGCCGTCCAGCGCGATGTAGGAGAGGTCGAACTTCGACGCCTCGATCTCCTTCTCGTCCTCCTCCGACAGGTCGCGCAGCGCCTGCACGTCGGCGTGGCGGTACAGGGCGTTGGAGTCGAAGCTGACCTTGGCGTCCAGCACCCGCAGCTGGACCTCGGAGGTGACGATCAGCGGGTTGACCTCCAGCATGGCCATGTCCTTGGCCATGAAGGCCCGGTACAGCTGGCCCAGCAGGGTCGCGCACTGCTTGGCCAGGTCGCCGTCGAGCCCCAGCGCCTTGGCCAGCGTCCGCCCGTGGTGGGGCATGACGCCGGTGGCCGGGTCGATCGGGAAGGTCAGGATCTTCTCGGGCGTGGCGTGGGCCACCTCCTCGATGTCCATCCCGCCTTCGGTCGAGGCCACCACCGCCACCCGGCTGGTCTCGCGGTCGACCAGCAGCGACAGGTACAGCTCGCGGGCGATGTTCGCCCCCTCCTCGATGTACAGGCGGTTGACCTGCTTGCCCTTGGGCCCGGTCTGGTGGGTGACCAGCACCCGGCCCAGCATCTCCTCGGCGTTCTTCTTGACCTCGTCCACCGACTTGGCCAGCCGCACCCCGCCCTTGGCGTCGGGCTTGAGGCCGACGAACTTGCCCTTGCCGCGGCCGCCGGCGTGGATCTGGCTCTTCACCACGAACAGCTTGGCGCCTTTCAGCTCCTTGGCGGCCTTGACGGCCTCCTTGACGCTGAACGCGGGAAAGCCGCGCGAAATCGGCACGCCGAACTCCTTGAGGACGGCCTTGGCTTGATGCTCGTGAATGTTCATGGGAACCGGTCGCGGGAGGCGAAAAAGACGGGCCGGACGCGCCCGTCCGGCCCTTGGTCGTGGCGGGTTATAGAGACGGGTCCGAAGCGGCGCAACGCCGGACTCCGGGCGCGCGAACCGTCGCCCCTTGCGGGTCCACAATGACAACCCACTTGCCAAACGGCTGACGCAAGGGCACTTTCTTGCGCTGACGTTAGGGAAAGCCATGGGCCGCACCGCCGACTATTCGCGACAGAGCTGTACGATCGCCGCGACGCTCGAGGTGATCGGCGATCCGTGGACCCTGCTGGTCATCCGGGACGCCTTCAACGGGGTGCGCCGTTTCGAGCAGTGGCAGGAGCGGCTGGGCGTGGCCCGCAACGTGCTGGCCGCGCGGCTGAAGACCCTGGTGCAGCACGGCGTGCTGGAGCAGCGCGCCTATTCCGAGCGGCCGCCGCGGCACGAGTACGTGCTGACCCCCGCGGGCAAGGATCTCTACAAGGTGCTGCTGGCCATGCACGGCTGGGGCCAGCGCCACCTCTACGGCGACGTGGAGTGCAGCGTCGGCTTCGTCCACAAGAGCTGCGGCCAGGAGCTGGACCCGGCGCTGGCCTGCGGCTGCTGCGGCGAGATCGTCAAGGGCCGCGACCTGGAGATGCGGGTTCAGGAAGCCGGCGCGACGGTCGGCCAGATCCTGTCCCGGGACGAGGCCGCTTGACCCCGGTCCTGGTCGGCAATCCGGTCTCGCCCTACGCGCGCAAGGCGCTGCTGGCGCTGGAGCTGAAGGGGATCGCCTACCGGATCGACCCCATCTCGCCCTTCTTCGGCGACGAGCGGTTCGGCGAGATCAGTCCGCTCAGGCGCATTCCGGTGCTGATCGAGGGCGACTTCGCCCTGTGCGACTCCAGCGTCATCCTCCAGTACCTGGAGGACACCCGGCCCGAGCCGTCGCTGCTGCCCGCCGACCCGCGCGATCGCGCCCGCGCCCGCTGGATCGAGGAGTGGGCGGACACGCGGTTCGGCGACGTGGTGATCTGGAAGCTGTTCAACGAGGCGGTGATCCGCCCGGCCTTCTGGGGCGCCGAGCGCGACGTCGAGAAGATCGCGACGATCGCCGCCACGGAACTGGCCGAGGTGCTGGACTGGCTGGAGCGCCAGGTTCCTGAACAAGGTTTCCTGTTCGGCGACCGGCCCACGGTCGCCGACGTGGCGGTGGCGCCGTTCTTCGCCAACCTCGGCTGGGGCCGCATTCCCTACGATCTGGAACGCCGCCCGCGCACCGCCGCCTGGCTGGCGCGGATGGAGGCCGGGACCCCGCTGGGGCGGCTGAACGGCATCGCCGCGCAGCTGATGCGAAGCCTGCCGCCGCAGCACCGCGACCTGCTGCCGGACCTCGGCATGGCGGTGGCCGACGACACCTTCGGAACCGACCGGCCCCGCCGCGGGCCGATGACGCCCGCCTGAACGCCGCGGCCGCAACAGCTCAGACCAGGTAGTGCTTTAACTCGTCCGCTCTCTCAGCGCGGTGGAGGAGGCCGCATTAAGCGGGGCGTGCAGATAGACCCAGGCAGGAGCGGGCGTGTCGGCGAGGCCGCGCGCTTGGGCGGCGCGAAGGCGGTGGCGGGACAGGCGGCGGGCGGCGGGGGCGAAACGGGCGTAGGCCAGGCTCCCGGGCCGGGCGACCACCGCCAGCGGCACGGTCCGGGCGATGGTCAGCCAGTCGCGCCAGCGGTGGAAGCCCGCCAGGTTATCGGCGCCCATCAGCCAGACGAACTTCACGCCCGGAAACCGGCTCTTCAGCGCTTGCAGGGCGTCGACCGTGTAGGTCGTGTCGATCCGGGTCTCGAAGTCGGAGACGATCATCCGGGGACCCGGCGCGATCCGGCGGGCGCCGGCCATGCGCTCGGCCAGCGGCGCGGTGTGGCGGGCGGACTTCAGGGGGTTCTGCGGCGACACCAGCCAGATCACCCGGTCCAGCCCCAGTCGGGTCAGGGCGGTCTCGGCCACGTGGGCGTGGCCCTCGTGCGCCGGGTTGAAGGAGCCGCCGAGCAGGCCCACCCGCATTCCCGGCTCCAGATGGAAGCCCGGCCGCAGCGCGCCGCGGCGGACGACGGCTGCCGGGGTCAGGGGCGCCACTCGGCCGGCTGGTCGTCGGCGTCGACGGGCCGCGCCTCGGCCGCCCGGCGGGCGCGGATCTCGCCCCAGGCGGCGCGCAGAAGGTCGGTGACGCCGCGTCCGGACACGCCGGAGATCACGAACACGTCGCGCCCGCTCTCCTCCTCCAGCGCCTCGGCCTTGAGGATGCGGTCGTCGTCGGTCAGGGCGTCGACCTTGTTCAGCACCACCAGCTCGGGCTTGTCTTCCAGCCCCGCGCCGTAGGCGACCAGTTCGTCGCGGATGGTGCGGTAGGCGGCGGCGGGGTCGTCCTGGGTCCCGTCGATCAGATGGATCAGCACCGCGGTGCGCTCGACGTGGCCCAGGAACTTGGTGCCGAGCCCCGCGCCTTCGGACGCGCCCTCGATCAGGCCCGGGATGTCGGCCAGCACGAAGCGCTCGTTCGGCGACAGATCGACCACGCCGAGGTTGGGGGTGAGGGTGGTGAACGGATAATCGGCGATCTTGGGCGTGGCCGCCGAGGTCGCCGCCAGGAAGGTCGACTTGCCGGCGTTGGGCAGGCCCACCAGCCCGGCGTCGGCGATCAGCTTCAGCCGCAGCCAGATGGTCTTCTCCTCGCCCGGGAGGCCGGGGTTGGCGTGCTTGGGGGCCTGGTTGATCGGCCCCTTGAAGTGGATGTTGCCCCAGCCGCCGTTGCCGCCCTTGGCCAGCAGCACCCGCATGCCCGCCCGGTCCATGTCGGCGATCAGGGTCTCGCGGTCCTCCTCGAATACCTGGGTGCCCACCGGCACCTTCAGCACCACGTCGGCGCCGGCCGCGCCGTAGCGCTGCTTGCCCATGCCGTGCACCCCGGTGCCGGCCTTGAAGTGCTGCTGATACCTGTAGTCGATCAGGGTGTTCAGCCCCTCGACCGCCTCGATCCAGACGTCGCCGCCGCGGCCGCCGTCGCCGCCGTCCGGGCCGCCGTACTCGATGTACTTCTCGCGCCGGAACGACACGGCGCCGCCGCCACCGTCGCCGGAGCGGATGTAGATCTTGGCCTGGTCGAGAAACTTCATCGCGCTCTCTTCGCCCGAATGCGGGCGAGGGGCAAATCCGGACTAGAGCACCGCCTCGCGCGAGGCGCCGCCCCGGGCCTCGACCCTGCGCACGATCGCCATCTCCTCGCCGGAGCCGGACGTCGGACGGGCGCGGGCGATCACGTACCAGCCTCCGTCCGGCAGGCCGGTGAAGCTGAACCGCCCTTGCGCGTCGCAGGTGGTGGTGCGGACGTAGCGGCCGTAGTCGCCGCCGGCCGCCGCAACCTGGCGGCTGCGCAGCGTGGCGAGCGGCACGACCGCGTGGCTGGTGGAGCCGTACAGGGCCGAGATGCGCTGGCGGGAATAGGCTGTCTCCGGCGTCAGCCCGACTGAGCCGCCCGCGCAGGTGTAGGCCTGCTTGCTCGCCGAGCGGTAGGCGACCTGGCCGCGCACGATGTTGCGCCCCTCGGCCGTCGACCAGGCGAAGTCCTCGGCCCGGAAGCTGGTCGATCCGCCCGTGCGCGGACCTTCGTCACGCGTCGGCGTGGTCTGGCAGGCGGCCAGCAGGGCCAGCGGCAGGAGGGGGAGCAACCGTTTCATGTCGTCGCCGTAGTCTTTTCTTCGAAGCCCGGTGGGAACGCGCCGGGCGAGGCTCAGGTTTCGCAGACCGAACCCCTCAAGCCAAGCCGGCCGGCTCAGCCCCGGCCGACGCTGCGCACCTGGCGCGCGGCTATGGCCGAGCCTGTCGGGGAAGCGAAGCTGCGCTCCTCGGGCGCGAGGCCGGGGTCGCTGCGGCGGCGGGCCAGCCGGCCCATCTCCACCACGATTTGCAGATAGGCCTCTTCCGGCGACAGGCCCGACTTCGGGTCGAGCTGGCGCAGGATGATGGCGCCGATCGCGCGCAAGGTCTGGTCTTCGTGCCCCACGGTCATGGCGTGGGAACGCGCGGCCGGGCCGGAAGTTCGCGGCGGTTTGACCGATTCGCCGAACGCCGTAATCTCGCGCAGGGGGCGAGTCGGAACACGGCCGCCCTTCCGCGATCGGAGGAGCGTGTGATGCGTCTGTCTCTGTTCGGCTTCAATCTGGCGGCGCTCGGCGTGTTCTCGACCGCCGCCTGGCTCATTCTGGTCGCCACCGCGCCGCCGGCGACGGAAGACCTGGCGCTGGGTCTGCTGGTCGCGGGCGCGCTCGCCTGCGCCGCCGCCATGGCTCTGCTCAGCCGCAAGCGCCGCCCGCGCGCCTCCGCCGCCATCCCGCTGATCGCGATCAGCCTGCTGTTGATCGCCGCGGCCTTCCTGAGCCCGTTGCTGTGGCCGCCGGGCGGCGGCTAACGGCTTGTTCACCATGAACGGCGTCTGATCGGGCCTCGAGACCCGAGGCGCCCATGTTCGACGGCCACATCGAAAATCCGGTCGCGATCGCGGCCCTGATCCTCGCCGTCCTGGTCGGCGCGCCCCTGGCCGGCCTCGCCCTGCTGAAGCCCTCGCCGCGCGCTGAGCGCGACGCGGGGCTGTTCGCGCTGGGCGCCGCCTACCTCGCCGGGGTCGCCCTGCTGGTCCCGCTGAACCTGCTGAACTGGATGCAAGGCGGGCCGATGGTGATCGTGTTCGGGGCGGAGGGGATGGACACCGGCTTGGTCGAATACGTCACCGTCGCCAACTTCGCCCTGATCGCCGCCGGCTGCGCGGCTCTGGGCCTGCGCCGCGCCGACCTCTGGCGCTGGCCGCTGCTGGGCGCCGCCGTCCTCGCCGTGATCGCCCTGGGCGAGGAGATCAGCTGGGGGCAGTGGATCTTCCGCTGGTCGTCGCCCGAGGCCTTCGCCCGACACAACCTGCAAGGCGAGACCAACCTGCACAACTTCCTGCCGCCCTGGGCGTTCGAGGCCGCCTACGCCCTGGTCGGGTCCGGGCTGATCGCCGTCGCGGCGGTCCTGGCGCTGTCCAAGCCGGAGCGTGTGCCCGCAGTGGCGCGCCCCGCCGCCGCCCACCTCGCCCGCCTCAGGCTCGCGGTTCCGCTGATCGTCGCCTCCGGCGTGCTGATGCAGCACCACGTCTTCCAGGAGCTGTCCGAACTGGCCCTGACCGGAACCGTGGTCTACGCCTTGGCCGGACTGAGGCCGTTCGGGCGGCTCGCCTCCGCCGTTTCCGCCTGAGATGAGCCGCGCGCGCGCCTACACCGCTTCGGGCTGGAGCGCGCTGCCGCCGTCCGCCGACTGGGGCGCAGGCCCGGTCGCCGCCGTGGACTGGCGCGCCCGCTTCGCCTGGTTCGCCGGCGTGTTCCTGATCGTCGCCTACAGCCAGGCCTGGATCGCCGTGCTGGTCGGCTACGAACCGGGCAAGGAAGAGTTCGGGATCGTCCGCAACGGGTTCCTGGTCGCCTACGCCGTGGGCTTGGCCTGGCTCTGGTCCGACGCCCGCGCCCTGGGCGCGGCGCTGCTGCGCTCGCCGCTTCTGGCGCTGCTGATCGGCCTCGCCTTCGTCACCGCCGCCTGGTCGCTGGACCCCGGCGCCACCGTGCGCCGGTCGGTGGCGCTGGCCTTCACCACCCTGGTCGGCGTCTCCCTGGCCGCGCGGTTCCGCTGGAGCGAGCTGGCGACGATCCTGGCCGCCACCTTCGCCGCCCTCGCCCTGGCCAGCGCGGTGATGGGCGCCCTGACCCCCGGCATGGGCCGCATGGCCGAGATCTTCCCCGGCGCCTGGCGTGGCCTGTGGCTGGAGAAGAACGCCTTCGGCGGCATGATGGCGACCGCTTTCCTGGCCTGCGCCGCCGCCGCCGTGCTGAACCCCCATCGACGCGGCCTGTGGTCGGCGAGCGCCGTCCTGTGCCTGGCGCTGGTGCTGCTCTCCACCTCCAAGACCTCGCTGCTGGGCGCGGTGCTGGGGGCGGGCTGCATGGTCTTCGTCTGGGTGTGCCGGCGTGGCCCGGTCGCCGCGGTGCTCGCCGTATGGGCCGGGGTCGCCCTGATCGCCGCGGCGGCGGCGGTGCTGGCGTGGAGCCCCGACCTGCTGTTCTCGGCGCTCGGCAAGGACGCCAGCCTCACCGGCCGCACCGAAATCTGGGAGGCGGCGAGCCGCCAGATCGAGCAGCGCCCCTGGACCGGCTTCGGCTACGGCGTGCTGTGGGACCAGGACGGCGCCTGGGACCCGCTGGCCTGGATCGTCAAAGACTCCGGGTTCAAGGCGGGCCACGCCCACAACGGCTGGCTGGAGACCTGGCTGGGCTTCGGCCTGGTCGGCCTGGCGCTCTGGAGCCTGCTGTTCGCCGAGACCTGGCTGCGCACCCTGGCCGGGCTGACGCGCGAGCCGGGCGTCTATCTGGCGCTGCCGCTGCTGCTGGTGTTCAGCCTGATCTCGCTAACCGAGGTTTCGGTGCTCGACTATCACGACGTGCAATGGACCATCTTCTGCGCCGTGGCGGTGAAGCTGGCGGCGGGCGACCGGTTCACTCCTTCAGCGACACCGAACCCGGGGTCATGATGTCGGTCATGCCGTAGGCGGAGCAGTCGGCCCTGAAGGCCGAGTTGCCGGTCCATTCGATGGTGGAGGCGACGATCTGCACGCAGCCGTTGGTCCCGGCGACGTTGCCCTTGTAGTCCACCGCGCCGTCCGGGAAATACAGCGCCCCGGTCATCTTGGTGGACGCCCCGCCGTTGAACAGGGCCCCGGCGGTGTTGCCCTCGGCGGCGAACATCAGCACGCCCGAGTAGGTCCCGCTGGTCGGCGCCGACAGGTTGATGGTCGCGCCGCCGTTGAAGTGGACGTTCGCCCCGTTGGTCAGGAAGAAGGTCACGCCGGAGCCTGAGATGTTGGCGTTCGAGTTGATCTTCAGCGTCCCGCCGGAAATGACATAGGTCCCCGCCGCCAGCGTCTTGGTCTGCTTCAGGTCCATGCCGCCGCAGTAGCGGCCCGGCGTCAGCGCGTTGCCGCTGACCGTCTTGCAGGTTCCGGTGTCCGAGGGCTCGGCCAGATCGTCGAACGGATCGGCGGCCGGGGCGGAGCCTGTGATCGGCGCCTCGCATTCCGTCAGCGTCAGGCCGCCCGCCTCCTTCACGCCGCCCACCGCGATGGCGCAGGGGGTCTCGACTTCGGAGGCGCTGCCCTTCTGCTCGACCGCGTCCGAGGCGGTGGAGTTGGCCATCACGCTGCAGCCGTCCAGCGTCAGGCTCGAACTGCCGGAGAAGTTGACCGCGCGGCTCGCGGTCCCGTGCAGGGCCAGGATGCAGGCTTCCGTCGCGTTCTCGAACCGGGCCACGGCGCGCGAGCGGACGCTGACGTCCTGGGTGGCGAACATGGCGGAGAAGAATCGGGGCTCGCCGCTGACGATGGTGACCTCCACCTCGTCGTCGGCGGGCGTGACCAGGATCGAGCCACGCGCGGGGTCGAAGCCGTTCTGGATCGCCTGAGCCGTCGCCTCGGCGACCACGTCCTCGTCGTCGGCCCCGCCGCGCATCTCGATCGCGCCGGCGTAAGCCGCGGCGTCGGCGGCGGCCTGGAGTTGCAGGTCCCGATAATACCAGTAGCTGGTCTCCACCCCGAACGCCGCCCCGGCGACGATCAGCGGCAGCGCCAGCGCCGACAGCACCGCGACGTTGCCGCGGCGATCGGCCGACAACGCCCTTGCACGGCTCTTAACCTTGGCGAACACGGCAGGATTCTCCCTTAGGTTAATCCCCGTTTACGCGCTTACGGTTAGGTCTCCGTTGACGACCGTGGTGAACGGCGACGCTTTCGGGGTTAACGAACGGAGGGCGCGATGGGCGTGCTGCGCTGGGCGACGCGGCTGCACAAGTGGCTGGCCCTGGTCGTGGGCGTGCAGATCCTGTTCTGGGTGCTGGGCGGGCTGGTCATGACCGCCGTCCCGATCGAGCGGGTGCGCGGCGAACATCGGCTGGCCGAAGTCGAGCCGCAGCCCCTGCCGCTGGCCGCGCTGACGCCGGTTCAGACCGCCGCGGCCGCGGCGGGCGTGACGCCGGTGAAGGCGACGCTGAAGTCCACCCCGCGCGGCGCCGTCTGGGTCCTCGAGGACGCGGCGGAGAAGACGGCGGAGGTGGACGCGGTCTCCGGACGGCCGTTGCAGCCGCTCGCCGAGGCGGAGGCCCGGACCCTGGCCGCCCGCGCCTACGCGGGGCCCGGAAAGGTCGTGCGGGCGGTCTGGTTCGACCAGGCGCCGGAGGAGACCAATAAGAAAGGACCGCTGTGGCGGGTGGACTTCGACGACGGCGACCGGACCCGCTTCTACCTGTCGCCGGCCACCGGGGAGGTGGTCAGCCGCCGCTCGGACGTCTGGCGCTTCTACGACTTCTTCTGGCGGCTCCACATCCTCGACTTCAAGGCGGGCGAGAACTTCAACCACCCGACCCTGGTGCTGCTGACCCTGGTCAGCCTTGTGGTGGTGGTCACCGGCTTCGTGCTGCTATGGATCCGGCTCGCGCGCGACCTGAAGACGCGGCGCGAGCTCAGGGCTTCGCAGGGCTAGCCAGCAGGGCAGCCATGGTCTCGCTGATGGTGCGGTAGCATTCGCACGCCGCCCGCTCGAGGCCGTCGCGGTCCAGCACCTCGATGCGGCCGCGGCCCCGGCGGATCAGGCCCTTGTCCTCCAGCGCCGCGCCGACCTCGCTGACGGTGGCGCGGCGCACGCCCAGCATCTCCGACAGGCTCTCGTGGGTCAGGCGGAAGCTGTCGCCGTCGGAGCGGTCGTGCAGCATCAGCAGCCAGCGGGCCAGCCGCGAGTCCAGCCGGTGCAGGGCGTTGCAGGCGGCGGTCTGCTGGACCTGGGCCAGCAGGGCCTCGGTGTGGCGCGAAACGGCGGCGCGCAGGGCCTCGCTCCCGTCCAACGCCTCGGAGAAACGGTCGGCGCCGATGCTCATGGCCGCGCCCGGCGTCTGGGTGACCGCCCTGCTGACCGCCGCGCCGTTCAGCGGGCCGCAGGTGGCGCCGATCAGCCCCTCGCGGCCGATCGCGGCGGTCTCCACCATCTGGCCGTCGCTGAGCACCGTCAGCATGGAGACCACGCCTTCGGTCGGAAAGAACACCCGCCCGACGTCTTCGCCGGTGTCGAACAACGTCTGGCCGCGATCGAAGGAAACACTGGACAGGTGAGGAATCAGTAAGTTCAGATCGGCTACAGGCAAGGACGCCAGCCAACGATTACCTGAAGCCCCCACAGCTGTCGGATCGGTCATCCAGCATCAACGCGAGTTCCCTTCCCGCGTTCCGGAACTGTGTTCAGCTAGACTTGAACTAGTTCGACGAACTGCGGATAGCATCACTCGCTCAAAGACTTAACGCCGAGGCCGCCCGCCAAGCTCCACGCCCGCTTGCCCCGCGCGCGGGCGCTCTCTATGCCGGGCTTACGGAGGAGCACGCCATGACCAGCCCCCGCATCGGCGCCGACGCCGCGCTGCAGGCCTTGCCCGGATGGCGCAAGGCCCCGGACCGGGACGCGATCGTGCGCGGCTGGCGCTTCGCCGGCTTCAACCAGGCCTTCGCCTTCATGACCCGCGTGGCCCTGCTGGCCGAGAAGACCGACCACCATCCGGAGTGGTCCAACGTCTACGACCGGGTCGAGGTGCTGCTGACCACTCACGACGCGGACGGAGTGACGGAGAAGGACCTG